>Ga0114996_10009775_pt1 | contig 10466 bp, 6 predicted proteins | sample ArcticOcean_MG_C_4_FD_87039 | JGI IMG/M metagenome (GOLD analysis project Ga0114996, IMG submission 87039) | Marine microbial communities from western Arctic Ocean - ArcticOcean_MG_CB4_134 | ecosystem: Environmental > Aquatic > Marine > Oceanic | place: Arctic Ocean: Canada Basin | collected... | reverse complement strand
TTTTATTTCTATTCCTATTTCATTTAATCCCAGATTTTCTACATTACCTACTATTCCTACAGCTGAGATAATCGTATCAAAACTAAATTTACTAATTTTTCCATCAGTTTCAATTTCGACAGACAAGTTTTTCTTTCCTTTAGTTAGTTTAACTACTTGAGATTTCTCAAAAATTTTCATTCCTTGCTTTAAAAATTGTATCTTGGCTAAATCAGCAATTTCTTTATCTTCAGCAGGTAAAATCCGATCTAAAACTTCTATAATAGTCGTGTCCGCTCCCATGGCATTATAGAAACTACCAAATTCAATTCCAATTGCACCTGAACCAATAACTAGAAGTTTCTTTGGCATTCTCTTCGGCGTTAGAGCGTCTCTATAAGTCCAAATGGAGTCCCCATCGGCCTCAAGTCCTTTTATTTCTCGGGCGCGTGCGCCAGTAGCTAAAACAATATTATTTGAAAGTAGTTCAATATTTTCTGATTTTGTTTTGACTTCCACACAAGTTTTAGATTTTAAAGTAGCTTCACCGAGTATCGATGTAATATTATTCTTGTTTAAAAGATGTGTAATTCCGTTAGACAATTTTGCCCCTATATCTCTAGAGCGTTTAATTATGGAGTTTAAGTCATAATCAACCTTTCCAACTGAAATACCATATTTCTCTGCTTTTTTTACTAAATCAAAAACCTCAGACGAACGGAGCATAGCTTTTGTCGGAATACATCCCCAATTCAAACATATACCGCCCATATGTTCTTTTTCAATTATTGCCACATTTAACCCTAACTGGGCTCCTCTGATTGCCGAAACATAACCCCCTGGCCCTGCTCCAACAACAATCATATCAAATTCTTTCTTACTCATTACTAACACCCTTGCAACATATAGTTTAATATTGAACTATATTAAAAAAACAAATTAAACAACTCTTGTAAAGACTATTTTTTACAATAACTTAAACTTTACTACTTAGGCTTTTAATTGCCTTCTTATACCCACTGGTACCAAAAATTCCATCTCGGACGTAGTGTGAACTCTATCTAAGGTTTCATTCCTGTATGGAAATCTACCAAATTTTTTAATAATTTCACGATAATTCTTAGCATCAATTAAAGACTCTGAACCAGTTTCGGGCATCCTTGTTAAAAGGAGACGAATAAAGCGCTCCTGATCGCTAACACATTCTGAATGCATAAAAGGTAAGTAAAAAAACTGTCTTTAAGGTTCATCAATTTTTAAATCCCAACCTTTGTAGACACAGTTTTTTGCGACCAACAAAGCAGCATTATCCATCAAAAAAGCATCAACTGAACCATTGAACATGTTCCTTGAAAATTAATCTGTAAGGATAATGTACGCTAAAGAGCCGCTAGGGTAAGTTAACCGAAGAGAGAAAAATCCTTCCAAGGCATTTCTCCAAGTTGAAAAGAATTTTTTATTGATCAGATTTTTTATTTTGATTGAATTGGAAAACCAATTCTTTTGACCAACCTTATCAAACCAAAAACTTAGAATTCCTCAGGTGATTTCAATTAGGCATCCTGCGAGTGCAATTAGTGCTTATTCCATAAATATTTGCAAACATTTAAATTATCTGCAAGAAAAATTTTATTTTTTCAAAAGGACAGATCATTTAGTCTCAGCAATATTATCAACATAAAAATCTTGTACAGCCTCGCCAACCACCTGTGTTGAAGAAAAACCTATATTTGCATAAGATACCGGGTCATATTCTTCCTCAGAGGTAGAGTATAAACTAGACCTCTGTGTAATTCTGAAACCAGCATAAAGGGTAATACTGCCCATCAAAGCAATCAAGTACAACCAAAACCCAGACGGACCATAGTTAGACATTAACCAACCCATAATAAAAGGCCCAATCACTGCCCCCACCCCACCAATAAATATTAACCCCCCCGATGCAGCAGCCATGTCATCTGTGTCAAGATAATCGTTAGTATATGCAATCAGTAGAGAATAAAGTGGATTTGAAAAACCACCCAACAAGAATCCTGACAGAACTAATGCCCAAAAGTATTCAGACAAAAAGTAACCAAATATTACTGCTATGCCACCTAAGCAGGAAACGTACATAATTAATACCCGTCTATCTATCCGATCGGATATCCAACCTATAGGGTACTGAAAGCATATACCCCCAATAAATATTGAAGATACAAAAATAGATATTTCCCCTACACTTAACCCAATTCCAGCTCCATAAACTGCGGACATACCAAATTGAGCTGAAAAAATCCCTCCAATAATAAACATACCAACAAAACCCAAAGGGGATGCCTTATATAGAGATCTCAGGCTCATTTTCTTTGTAGTCTCAAAAGTTGGACCAGGAGATACACTCAAGAGAATGGGTGTGAAAGAGATGGAAATTAAAATTGAGGGGATTATAAATAATAAATACCCATTAACGTCACCAATATTTAGCAATGCTTGCCCCGACACTATACCAACCATCTGAACTATTAAGTATAGTGATAGAATTTTTCCTCTTGTCTTATTAGTTGCAGAGTTATTCAACCAACTCTCAGCAGTCACATAAACCCCTGAAAAACAAAAACCAACTATAACTCTCAGTATCACCCAAGCCCAAACGTTAGTGAAAATGGGATACACGATTAGAGATGCAGATATTAAAGAGGCAAGCGCCGCAAAAACTCTCACATGACCAACACGTCGTATTATTTCTGGCGCAAGAGTAGAGCCTCCAAGAAAACCAAAAAAATATCCAGAAGTTAAAAATGCAAGCTCGTATGTGGAAAATCCTTCGACCGAGGCTCTTATACCAATAAGGGTGCCCTGCATTCCATTTCCGATCATTAGAAGGAACACACCAAGTAATAATGCCCATATTCCTCCTACAAGTTTATACATCTCAGAATCCCCCAACTTTTGATTAGAGAGCTGTATATTATAAAAAAATATTGATTATTCTGAATGCGACTATTTATAGAACTATTTGCAAAGAATTATGGTAATAATAGGCAGGCATCTCCATACGAAAAAAACCTATAGTTTTGCTTGATTGCGTGACAATACATATCTTTGACTTTGTTTGTCCCCATTAGCGCTGAAATAAGCATCATCAAAGTAGATTTTGGTAGATGAAAGTTTGTTATCAACCCATCTGAAACTAAGAACTTAAATCCAGGGTATATAAATATATCAGTCATACCTGACCAAATTGTTATATCTCCAGCTTTCAAAGATGCCGATTCAATGATACGAAGTGCAGTCGTTCCCACTGGAATGACTCGACCTCCACGCGCTTTAGTCTCAATAATTTTAGCGACTGCAGTTTCATTAACCTCACCCCACTCTTTATGCATTTTATGGTCTTTAATATCAGTAACTTTAACAGGTAAAAACGTCCCAGCTCCCACATGAAGCGTAACAAACGCAGTTTGAACACCACTGGCATCCAAACTAGAAAGCAGCTCAGGGTCAAAGTGAAGTGAAGCTGTAGGTGCTGCTACCGCACCATCATTCCTGGCAAAGATGCTTTGATAATCAACTTTGTCTCGCTCGTCTGCTTTTCGTTGTGACTCAATGTATGGAGGAAGTGGCATCGAACCATATTTTAATAGCGCTAATTTTAAAGAAGAACTACTTAACTTAAAGTCTAAAACTCCGCAGCCATTTCTTTTGTCAACCAATGTCGCAAAAAATAGACCATTAAACTTTATAACCTCTCCTACCTTAATTTTTCTAAGTGGTTTAATTAAAGAGAGCCAGGTATTGTCTTCATTTTCAGATAAAAGTGTCACATTTATAATTGCCTCACTTGAGCCTCGTATCCTAAATCCAGAAATACGTGACTGCAACACCCTAGTATCATTAAACACCAACAGATCATTTGCATTCAATAATGTTGGAAGGTTGGACATCTTGGAATCAAGAAAATTTTCTAATTTTTTAACTACTAAAAGGCGAGATGAACTTCTTGGAGAAATGGGCCGGTTAGCAATCAGGTCCTTAGGTAAATTAAAGTTAAAATCATCTAAGTTCATTTTTTTAACTTTGGGGTTGGTCGTCTAAAGATCTCTCTAAAAATTCCAGGTGTAAGAATTGAAAGAGGATTAATCGACACCTTTGGTGACACTATCGATCCTTTAATGGAATAGTTAAAACCAACCAATCCCTCTCCTTCTCGTGGAGCAAATAACTTCCCAAGTATCATTCCGTTAACCGTATACATAGGAGAGATTACTCCTTGCATTTCAAGGTTTCCTCTTTTGGTATCATATACCCCATCCATGGACACTCCAAGGGAAGCTCCAATTGCTGATGCTTTTCTAAGTACAATGCCTTGAGGTTGAAAAATAAACTCAGCTTCAGAATTAGAGAACAAAATACCATCTCCAGAAAGCTGCTCTATTAGCCCAAATATACTAGTTGCTGATAACAAATCTGCTAATATGGGCGCTTTCTTTAAACGAACATTCTTTAAGTCAAGATTTCCCTCAAAGACCCCATATTCATCTGTGGGAATTAATTCCACTATAAGATCACCACCTCGAGCGCCTTTTATCAAACCCATAGCTTGTAATACCTCACCTCCAACAGGAGACTTAATCACCACTCCATTTTTTTCCTTGTGTTTGACAATAACACCCTCAACCTCTGCTACGTTGTTTAATTTTCCTGAAAAAACATTTTTATCATTATTTGGATTATTAAAATAACCTATAAAATTACTTAATGATATTTTATCATTAACTATTAGTTTTTCTGAACTAATTTCAATAACTGCTTTACTACTTCCATTTTCTGATTTTAAAAAATCAAACTTTCTTATGTCAAGTTCCGCAGTTGCTATATTGATTTTTGTTAACTTATTTTTTGACTTACCCACAACTTCTACTGAAGATAGACTTGTTCCATTCACTTCAAGGTTATTTAAAATTAATCTTTCAAAAGCCCCACTGGAACCAAAGTTTATTTTTGCGTTCGCACTAAGCTTTTCAGTAGAGAGAGAGAGCTCAACATCTTTGTCTGTGTTTTTAACAGTAACATTTAAAACTAACTTTCCTTTCTTCTGTTTGTCCTTACGCCATTTCAAAGTATCAATTTTTATTTCTAACCCCTTTAAATCTGAAGTAACCACCAGCTTTGGCGGTAGATCTTTAGTTAACGTGAGCATAAAATTGGCATCAGCCACTCCGTCAATAATTTCATCAGGCACATTTATCTCCAAAGCGTTTAGAGAACTTTGTGACAGTTTAAATTTACCGGACACACTGGACTTACCGTCTTTTAAAAATTCACTCGTCCCACTCCATTTAAACTTAAGAGGAAGCTGATCTAACATAGCGTTCCCAAATAGTTTAAATTTATTCTTGCTTACTTGAAAGTTTAGTATTTTTGCAGAAATTACTTTTTCAGGCACAAGTTTTTTTGCTAAAAACTCATAAAGAGTGCCGTTAACTTTATCAACTTTAATTTCCTCAGGTTTTATTTCATTAAACGGCTTCAACGGTAGAGAAATACTTGCTTTAAAGTTAGCATTTCCAAAGAGAAAATCGGGGTTTATTTTTGTTGAAGTTAATAGTTGAAGTGGTTTTTTATTTAAGTCATTTAGAACACTTTTAATTGAACCTTTTACGATAACAGAAAACTTCCCAGTGGCTGGTTTTTTTGTAGTGTCAGCCACTGATAAAGTAGAACCTGAAAGATCAATAAACTTCTCGTTAGTGGGGTAAAGAGCGCCTTTTTGTAAATTTACAACAAATCTTTTACCATTTATCGAGCCATAACCTAAACTATTTTTTATTGTTGGATGACCTTTCAAAATATTAATTTCCGTATCAAAAAAATCAAATGAACCCATATACTTTGGATCTAGTCCGGGAGAGAGTCGAATACTAAAGTTTCCGTTTTTGATGACTCCACTTTTTACATTTTTTAAGAACCACTTTCGTGATTTAGGCTTAAAATAAATTGGCCAAAGTTTGAGCAAGTCATTGTGATTAATTACACTTAACTTTGAATCCAATTGTATCTTCCACCCTTTGGCTTGCGAAGAAATTAAGCCAGAAGTAAAAATTTCAGAATCATTTTGTTTTAATATTAATTGACCAATTTCTACTTTTGAGTTTTGTAGGCTGTATCTAAAATCCATAAGACCATTTGTGAAACCTACTAAGTTCTTAATATCACCTTTTGGAATTACTTGGATTTTATCAAAAATTAATTGACCAACAAAATGATCTGGAATTCCAGACCTAAAGGACGCGATAGAGGCACTGCCAAGTCCTTCCAGTTTTAACTCTGGAGCTTTAATGGAAATATTATCAAAATACATTTTATGATAAGTTGAGTCATACCTTATGTGTGTGTTCAACGTATCTAAGTAATAGGAGCTCCCCCCAGATACATTCCGAATATGGCCGTCTTCAAGGGTGAGCGCACCTGCAAGCTTAGAAATACTACCCGATGAATTTAATACCCCAGTAATAGCTCCTGAAACCAAACCGTCAAAATGCTTAAACCAGCCTAAAGAGTTAACTTGATTTGAAAGGTTTTCTACATCTAAATCATTGAATTTTATAATAACCTTAGACTCTTTTTCAGTTACACGGTCAGTCAGTGAAAAGTACACTTTAGCCAAGCCACGTTCCACCTGCTTAAGTCCAGCACTGATGCTTAACTCTGCAATACCTTTTTTCTGAATTAAGGAAGCTTGAACGTCCACAAAAGAAACATTTTCGGTGTTTCTCTTGTCTTCGTAGCGTAACTTCATATCTTGGGTTTTTATAACAACCAATCGACTAAAAAATGGCGCCTCGAAGAGTCCACTTAAAGACAAATACTTTTGAGGCTTTATTTCTTTATCAATTTTTAAATTCAGAAAACCAAACCCAAGATCTCCAAATTCGTCTCTAGAAATCAAAACATCTGGACTAAATAACTCAATTCGACTGGGTCGTATTTTTCCTTTCACTAGGTCAGCTAATGTTAGGTGTGCCTCAACTTCTGGGAACCCAAACTTTCCAAACTGTTGTGATGAAATTGAAAGGTTAGATAGCGTTACAATGGGTTTAAAAGTTTTAGGTGCAAGTCGAATATAAGCTTCATCAAATTTTAAACTATCTATGACTGATACTAAATTAATTTTTTCAACAAACGGGGCCACAAAACGTTCAGGTAAGGTAATATCTCTTCCAGCTAAAGAAACATATAGAACTAAAACTAGCGTTAAACAGACCCCTAACAACACTCCAAAAGTTCTTAAAGTAAACCTAATAAACCAAACTATAGTATATTTAGTATCCCTATCAGGCACTAATTTAGAATACTGTTTATCATCATTTAATTTTTTCATTATATATTTCAGTTAAATAAGGTGTGATTGAAAACTCCATCTTATATGGCATACCTCAATTTTGTTGGAAACAAACTCTAAAAACACAATCTATTAAAAACTCATTTACAAATCAATTTTCAAAATTAAGTTATTTTTTCAATCAAGATAGTTAAATTTAATTCTCATTTGAGTTCTAACTCCATTTAATTGAAATGAAAACATCTCTAAATCTACTTTATATGATGACATCAATATCAGATAAATTTGTAAAGGGTAGCGTAACAAAGTAAAATTGAGTTTTTATGAAATACGAAAAGGACAAAATTAGACATATATTTAAATTTAAAAAGATTTAAATAAAAACAAAAAAATGAAAAATGTTGTTTTAAAAGGATACTTGGGTTATTAAAAAGAAAAAAATAAAGAAATAAATTATTTCTTATAATTCAAAAGTTCTCTTTATTCAAAAAGTAAAAAATCACTTTTTCCGAAAACCGAAATAAGTCTGAGTTTTTTAATGATATACAAAGTAAGAATTATGTCTGTTTTTATATTGTCAACGTTACTGTTGAGTTCACTAATATATTTTTCTTTTAACTTACTAGGGCCCTCGCTATCGACTGAACCAACGGAAACCATCGTTACAAAAAAAGACATTTATGAAACTAATGAAAAAAAGGGTTCGATAGCTCGCATAGCAAGCAATTACAAACATTTAAAAATTAAAAGTAATATATCGGATATACTGCGCCAACAGACAGAAAATAACAAACACAGTATACTAAATAAAAATAGAATTCTCGAACTTGAATCTGAACTCAAAAATATTCAAAAAAAATTAAAGTCTTCTTTTGATCTCTCAAACAAACGTATCGAAAAGTTAAAAATAATTGAAACCAAAAATATTAACTCATTTGATAAATGGAGTATTTTAATTCTTATGGACTTGGTTGACATGCTCTCCAAAGATAAAGAAAAAAACTTAAAAGATTTAGAAATTTTAACAAAGAGTAATCAAAAACTCCATAGGGATCTTGAATTGATTGATGATCAAAATGAGCAAATATTTTCACAATTAGAGGATGCACTAACTGTATCGATTGGTCCACTGAAGAACATGCTGAAATCTCTAGGGTTACCAGCAGAGAACATAATTCAGAAATTACGTAAAGACTACTCCGGTAAGGGAGGGCTTTTTGATCCTAAAACATTACAAAGCCCAAACGAAATAATTCAACTAAATGACAGCTCAAAGTTTGCTGAAGAACTACTAGAGCAAATTGGAGAGCTTAATTTATATCGAATCGCAGCTGAAAAACTCCCAATTTATAGTCCCATCCAGGCTTCCAATCGTTTTACAAGTGGTTTTGGGTATCGTAAGGACCCTAAGACTAAGAAAAAAACTATGCATCACGGAGTGGATTTTGCCGCACCTAAGGGCACCTTAATATACTCCACAGGAGATGGAATAGTGACTCATGCCGGCTGGAAGGGAAGCTATGGCCTCCTTGTCACTATAAAACATGCTTTTGGATTTCAAACCAGATATGCACATAATTCTCGAATTTTTGTAAAAGTTGGTAATAGGGTCTCGCGTGGCGACAAAATAAGTGCTATGGGATCTACAGGACGGAGTACCGGCACACACCTTCATTATGAAGTAAGAAGAAATAATAAACCATTAAACCCAACGACTTATATCAAGGCAGGACGAAATGTTTTCTAAAATTAAAACAAATGAACAAAATAAAAAAAAGATTGCAGAGATTTCAAAGGAAATAGATAAGAGTCCAGGAGAGACTAAGTACGGTCAACTTGACAGCTCTTCTAAACCAAAATCTCCACCTTCAACTCTATCAAGCGACCTTACTATCACCGGAAACTTAAAAACTACAGGTGACATACAAGTTGAAGGTAAAGTCGAAGGTGACATTAGAGCTCATTTGCTTACTGTAGGTGAAACTGCGTTAATTAAAGGTGAAGTTATTGCTGATGATATTGTAGTTAATGGGCGTGTTGTTGGAAGAATTAGAGGTTTAAAAGTTCGATTAACAGCAAGTGCTAGAGTTGAAGGAGATATTATTCATAAGACTATAGCAATAGAGTCTGGTGCTCACTTCGAGGGTTCAGTACAGAGGCAAGAAGACCCACTCAACTCGAGCTCGAATGACAATTTAAAAAAAAGTAGTATTATAGAAGAACGTACTAAAGAATAGCAGATAGCTTTTGCGTATTTAGAATTAATAGTTTTGATGCTTTTTGTTATTGTCCTGAATTCGCTTCAGCTCTACTTTTTCCATAAACATTCATGGCTAAAGTAGATGACATAAAGTCGTCCAATTCTCCATCCAGAACTGCCTTTGTGTCTGATGTTTCAAAGTTTGTCCTTAAATCTTTAACCATTTGATATGGATGTAAAACATAAGATCGAATTTGGTTACCCCAACCTGCGTCACCTTTACTTTCATGAGCATTGTTGATTTCAATATTCCTCTTATCTAGTTCAATTTGATAAAGTCTAGATTTTAAAGCCTTCATAGCAATATCTCTATTTTGATGTTGCGATTTTTCTGAAGATGTAACAACAATTCCTGTGGGTAAATGAGTAATCCTTACTGCAGAGTCTGTTGTGTTTACGTGTTGCCCACCTGCTCCCGAAGATCTATAGGTATCAATTCTTAAATCATTACTTTCAACTTTAATATCAATATTTTCGTCTACAACCGGATAAACCCACACTGAGCAAAAAGATGTGTGTCTTTTCGCAGCAGAATCAAATGGTGAAATCCTGACCAACCGATGTACCCCGCTTTCGGATTTAAGCCAACCGTATGCGTTAAGCCCTGAGATTCGATAAGAAACAGACTTTATTCCCACTTCTTCTCCTAACGTTTCGGACTGCAACTCCATTGAAAAACCTCTTTTTTCTGCCCATCTCAAATACATTCGCAAAAGCATTAAAGCCCAATCACAACTCTCTGTTCCTCCAGCACCAGAATTTATCTCCAAGAACGTATCATTAGAATCTGCTTCACCATTTAATAAAGCCTCCAATTCACCTTTCTCAGCTTTAGTTAAAAGAGCCTTTAAAGAGGTTACAGAGTCTTCAATTATCTCTTCATCTTTTTCACTAAAACCTAAT
>Ga0114996_10009774_pt1 | contig 10466 bp, 10 predicted proteins | sample ArcticOcean_MG_C_4_FD_87039 | JGI IMG/M metagenome (GOLD analysis project Ga0114996, IMG submission 87039) | Marine microbial communities from western Arctic Ocean - ArcticOcean_MG_CB4_134 | ecosystem: Environmental > Aquatic > Marine > Oceanic | place: Arctic Ocean: Canada Basin | collected... | reverse complement strand
TGGTGGAATGGCGCAGACTCTCACCGGCCTAAATTAATAAACGGAGAATTGCCATCTCAAAAACTGCGGAACCTGTGGGAACTCGGCGATGTTCTTATATTCCTTGGCGATGTCAATTTCCACCTCAAGATGATTGGTGTCTACAACGCCAAACGACAGGCTTAATCTGCGTATCTTGCAAAGTAGCCGCTCCACTCCTGCCTGTCTTGTGAGCCCTTAGGTCTGCCAAGACGGCACCGCTATTAAGCCAACAAACACGCCGTCAAATTGACAACAGTTATGACAACAGCACCCAGAAGCTGTGAGCTACATTGAGACATCAACTTGGTAACGGAGTCTGTCCATCAAGCCGTCTAGGGACTTGCAGAAACCTAGGGAAACACTCCAAATCTAATTTAGGATCATGTGTCCTTGGGCGTGGGAGTTCGAGTCTTCCCTTCCCCACCAGTGCATCGTAGACTGGAAAACAGTAATCTGCTTCAAGGTAACTGGAGGCGGATTTAGTGTTTTTACCCCGACGTTTACCCCAATTAGATCAGGTTCCGGTCAACGCTTCGTCCCTTCGGCTCACGGCGTCGGCCATGAGAACCGGCAGAACGTGGGCGTAAATGTCTGCCGTCGTACTAAATGGGGTATGGCCCAGTATCTCTTGAACGACTCGGAGCGGCACGCCCTGCCTTAACATGAAACAATGGGAGCCCTCAACTCGGATGTGCTGGGTGGTCTCGATTTATGAAGGCTACGGACTCTCAAGGATGTAAACTGAGGTTTCAGGCGGTAGAAAAGTCAAAAATTGATAGTTCTGGGCAATGAATTCGTCCAAATACGATGCGTCGGTCCCGTGGTAGCTGTACAGATCCGTGACTATCAGCTTGGGTCTTGACTTGTCCAGATCCTCAATGAATTTATCGATATCCGGAGCCGATACCCAATCTTGCGCTAATACACCGCCGAAACGCCCAACCAAAGGGTAGTTGTAAATGTACCTGGTGGGCGATGTTCGGTCCTCCAAGAAGTAATATCCCGAACGATAACCCCAAAGATATACCTGATCACCTGGATCTACGTTTGAATCTATCACAGCGAGAATGTCTTCGGCTGCGCCTCTCGGTGTCTCGATTCCGTATATTGCTGCGCGCCGAGCAGACCTGGCGCCATCAAGCCAAACATTGGATAGCGGGACGATGGTCAGTATAAGTAGGAACAAAGCCAGAGCAATGGTGACGCCTGAGCCAATTTCCATGCGCCGGTCCACTGCCCTGCGACGGCGTATTTCCTTCCACCAGGTTTCTATCTCCAGTTTCGACAGAGCATATCCTGTGAGAAGGGCCAGCGACGGTACTAGAAGCGCCATGTCTACAAACCGAAAACGTAGTGACACTGCCCAAGAGAGGACATCCGCCAGGAACATGAGCACGATTAAAGCCTCGCCCCCGCGAAGCCAGTTTCGCCTAGAAATCACTGCCAGGGCAATGCCAATAGCACTCAGAAGCCATAACACGGTAAATTCTGAGAAACCTCGGAGCAATTCGCCGTGAAATCTAATCAACATTTCGGGGATTGATTCCCGCACATTCAGATAGTTCACATTGAACAGGAATGCCTGGTCTATTAGGTCAGAGAGGGCGCCGTTGCGCCAGAAATAGAAGAAGGTTACACCCACGGGGATAGCAAAGCCGGTAAATAACGCCATCATGGAGCCTATACCCATTCTTCTTTCGCGGGAAGAGCGGGAAGAAAGGTAAAGCATAGCCAATACAATCACTGCTACGATTACATGAAGAATGGCCGTCTGACGAATGAGAAAAGCCACTGCAAAGGCAAATCCTGCAGCGAAGGCGATTGACAGGAAATTAACAGTGCGCCTGGGGTTGCAGATGATGAGGGAGCCAAGAAGAATGTATCCGATTAAGATCGGGTGGTGAACGTAGGTTTCATCAGTCAACCCCCCGACTTCGGAGTTGGCGACGCTAATAAATAAAGAATAAATCAACATTGTTAGCGCTGCGGGTATTCTTCTGAATCCAAATTTCCTAGACAGCCAATAAATCAGTGGAGCTGCCAGCAGAACCGCTATTATTTCGCCAATCTTAAGTCCAAGTAGAGAGGGCGTCAGGACACTAAAAATAAGGGCATAAATGTAGTACAAACCGGGTGCCTTGTGGTCCCAGACGTCCCGATAAGGCACCTGTCCCTCGAGAATCGCCTTGCCTATATATGACCATGTACCGATGTCTCTGTCATACTGGTCTACGCTGGCGATTCCATTGGAGATGATCGTTATGAGGGTGAGCCCGATTAAGACAACGACCACCCTGGTCTCTGGTTTAGATGGTATTATTTTGGTGATTCTCAACCCTTACGTCCTGACCCAATTCCCACTTTTTATTAGATGCATCAGACCAAGATCGACAGTCAGGGTTTTTCTTTTATTTCGAATATCTTGGAGTTCTGACCTGCGCTGCAGTCGAAAATCCCAGATCAAATCTGATGCTTTAATGAAGTCTCCATCCTAGAACAGCACAGACTTTACGACCCTTATATGAACTTGTCAATCGACATGAACGGGTACTTTCACCCTGAATCCATTTTGAAGATTTTCGTGTAGAAAGAGTATGTCTTCTTCTGCAAACGGTTGTCTCAAATCGATTGGAACAAAATGTTGACGATCGAAGTAGGAGACATCCCATGCTTCGATTTTGATCTCTAATCGCAGTTTGACAGGGGCTCGTTCCTTAATGTACGTGGGCTTGGCAATCTGGCAGTCACAAAGGCCGACGCAGATGATTCGTCCATCTGAGGGGTGACGTGCGAATATGCAGCCATTGTGAGCGAGGGGGATGAGTGGCCCAGGCGGGCCTGAATCGCCTTGATGTGAACACCTGCCGCTATCAAGGCATTGGCGTGAAAATGCCTGAGATCATGGAGCCTGCATATTACCCATCCATATTCGATAGTCTTTTCCAGTTCTTGCTGAGGAGATCAGGATCTAGTTATCCACTCATCGGGGATGTGAAAAGCGTTCCATTCTCAGTATATGAACTTCCTAGTCGCAAGCGCTCCTCGGCCTGTCCGGATAAGTGTTGCTTGATAGCATTTATAGTAGATAGGCGGAGATAAACCATGCGTCGGGATGTAAGGCGCAATTGGCTCAACGAATGCCTTCACAAGACAATTAGGATAATGATATATATGGATTACCTACTTGGCGTAAACCGGTAGAGATAGGTTACGGGTTCGCGGGCTCTACCTGACGGCTTCCGATCACTGAATCGAGAAACCACCGCGCGATGGATCGCAAAGGAGAACGGGAATTTAGTGAAGATTTCACTGTGCCTCTTAAAATCAGTGACAGTATTTGCGATATTCATGGTCATTTTGTTGAGTTCATCATGCTTGGGAGGGCCGGAGAATTCCGAATTGGTTGAGCCGAAGAATTCCGAAGACGCCACGGAATATGACTGGAGAACGGACTGGGCCTTAATTGAAGGCTTTTCCCTAGAAATGGATTCACAAGGTTTCAGTTTTCCCACGGCTCTTGCGTTTATTCAAGAACCGGGAAACTTACCTAAGGATCCCCTCTACTTCGTAACTGAACTAAGAGGTAAGATCAAGATCGTTACTAACGATCGCACGGTTCTAACTTTCGCCGACAATCTTTTGAACTTCCTGCCTGAAGAAGAATTGCCCTCGCTTATTGGGGTCGTCGGGCTTATTGGAATATGCCTGGATCCTGCGCACGGGTATGTATTCGCGACGTTCGCCTATCAAAGTCCCGATGGCTATTTCAGAAACAACGTTGTCCGTTTTGACTCGGAACCAGGTACTTTTTCATCGAATTACACTTCTCAGATAGTCTTTACAGACGTATTCTCCGGCAGTCAATCCGCTTTCGGAAATGCGAGCGGCCACCAGATAGGCCCATGTCAAGTAAAGGATGATTTGCTATATGTAAGCGTTGGGGATGGCGATCAACCACATAAAGCCCAACAACTAGATTCCGCATTAGGCAAGATCCTGCGAATGACGCTCGATGGTAAACCTGTTGAGAGCAATCCCTTTCAAAGCGAAGAGGCTCCAACAAATTATGTGTGGGCCTATGGCCTGCGCAATCCGTTCGGATTGAAAGCGGTCGGAGAAAAGCTTTTTGCTGCCGACAATGGAATTGATGTAGATCGATTTGTTGAGGTCAATGAGGGAGGTGACTACTTTTTTGACGGTACAGATTACAGCATTAGCGCAAACACAATCTTCCTTTTTAATCCGGCGAGGGGCGTATCACAAGTAGACTTCAATCCGAAGGGCTCTACCGTATTACCTAAACGATTCGAGGAGAGTTTCTTTCTAGTCATTTCCGGCAAGGCTGAAATTCACGATCCTGACGAACCTCCAGAGATTGTAATACTCAGATATTCACTGGCGCAAGATAGACTCGTGAAGCTCCCAGAAACTTTTCTCCGATATGTGGGATCTAATCTTCAGGCACTCACTGGCGCGACGATCGGCCACGACGGCCTTTACTTCGCGGGCTTATACCCTAATCGCGACGGTTTATCAGGTGTGTTCAGAGTCTCGTTCAATCCTCAGCAGAGTCACGGGACTATCTTGGCAGAGACTATTAATCCTGAGAAAGTGATGAGGAATAATGGCTGTTTTGGCTGTCATACGGTTGAAGATAACATCGGTGGGAATGCAGGCCCGCTCCTGGACAGAAAGCCGCTGATTCAAAGGCTTGAACAAAGACTAAATTCCGATGAATACGTTCAAAGTATCAGTGAAATTGACAGTCTCGATAGAGAGCCATTTAATGAATTCCACGCGGCTCGGCAGGAAGTTTTAGAGGCAGTTGGACAAGAGAAAATTGAAACCTGGATTAAATATCGAATCCTGGAGCCGAGGTTCGATAATTCAGACGCTATTATGCCAAACTTGGGAGTTTCAGATACCGACGCTAGACTTATTGCCGAATACCTAGTATCCGAGTACGTACCAACCGAGCCGTTGGCAACAGAGGGAATCGTAGTCTCTCAAGGACTGGTATATAGAACGATGGTCTTGCTGCGAATACCGGACCGAATTCGCATCAGGCATTTGCTATTTTCTTTCGCCGGAGGGCTTTCTGCGGGTGTGGTCGGTGTATCAATAGTTCTTTGGGGTGCGATCAAAATTCGAACCCGTCTTCGCGAAAGAAACTCTGACGGTCCGGACGAATTTTAGTGCCTCTCGATAATATGGGATCGCCTGTTTCTCAAACAAAGAATGAAGGAACCAAGCAGAGCACCTCCAGAGTCATCTGGAACAGGTGGCTCAAGGTAGCCGAAGTTATCGGCACGGTTCAGATGGTTGTTATTATGACTATCGTATACTGGATTATGATCCCCTTTATGGCAATACCCTTGAAGCTTTTCACCGACCCCTTGTCGCTGAGAAGGGGCAAAGGGCCAAGTTGGACAATAAGAGAAGAATACGATGAAGAAATCATAGACCAGATGAAGAACCAGTTCTAAGGTTTTTGGATGGGCGAAAAAGGAAACCGAACCGCCACCCTTACCCTCGTATCAAGTTCCCTATTCGTAATGGTGAGAGTCGTAACCCATGTAAAAGAAGGCTTTTATGAGAATACTGGGCATATCCTGCTACTTCCACGACGCTTCTGCCGCCCTCATCGAGGATGGCATGCTTATAGCCGCAGCAGAGGAAGAGCGCTTCACACGTAAGAAGCACGACTTTGAGTATCCTCAGAATGCCATAGACTTTTGTCTGAGTCAGGCAAACATCACGGGTAAAGACCTGGACTACGTAGTGTTCTTCGAGAAGCCCTTCGTGAAGTTCGATAGGCTTCTGAAAACGGCAATGCAGGGCTTCCCTTCGACCTATTGGATGTTCGTGCAAAGTATGCGCACCTGGCTTTTCGATAAACTATGGATAAAGAGCCTTATTACCAAATCGCTTGGCGTAGACTCAAAGCGCGTCTTGTTCTCAGACCATCATATGTCCCACGCCGCAAGCGCATACTTCTGCTCGCCCTTTGACGATGCAGCAGTTATGACCTTCGACGGCGTTGGTGAGTGGGCATCTACGACACTGGGCCATGGCAGAGGAAGCGACCTCAAGATAACCCACGAAATGCATTTCCCACACTCCATTGGCCTGCTATATAGCGCCTTCACTGCCTTCCTAGGCTTTGAAGTCAACGAAGGCGAGTATAAAGTCATGGGTATGGCCCCATACGGAACACCTCGCTTTGTTGACGAAATTTGGAAAGTAGTGAAGCAAAACGACGACGGCGCCTACTGGCTGGACCCAAGCTATTTTTCGTTCCATCACAGCACAAGTCGTTCCTTTACCAACAAGTTCGTCAAGCTCTTTGGAGAACCCCGGGGAGCCGATATCCCCTTCTTTACGCAGACAAGCGGCTATCCATCCTATTATGGGGATAAGCCCGCGAACTGGGATACCCTGTGCGATTACAACCAGCACTATGCCGACATAGCCTCCAGTATTCAGAAGGTTACGGAAGAGATGATCCTTACTCTTGCCAGGGCGCTGTACAGGCAGGTAGGTTCTACCAAGCTCTGCCTAGCCGGTGGAGTTGCCTTGAATTCTGTTGCTAACGAGAGAATACTGCGCGAAACGCCATTCGAGGAGCTGTACATTCAGCCATCCGCAGGTGACGGTGGAGGAGCCATAGGCGCAGCACTGTATGCGTGGCACACCGCACTTGGCAACAAAAACCGATTCGTCATGGATCACGCTTACTGGGGCCAATCCTATGGCGAGGGCGACATCAAGACGGCAATCGCAGAAGCCGGCTTCAAGAGCCATTATATTAATGACCAGTCCAAGCTGATACATGCGACGGTAGACAGGCTTACAGAAGGCAAGGTAATTGGCTGGTTCCAGGGACGATTCGAGTGGGGGCCTCGCGCTCTCGGTAATCGAAGCATTCTTGCAGATCCTCGGCGAGAGGACATGAAGGACATCGTGAACACCAAAATAAAGTTCCGAGAACCCTTCCGTCCCTTTGCGCCGTCCGTGTTGGTGGATTCAGCGGACAAGTTCTTTGATATTCCCAATGCAGAGGAGTCTATGCCTGCCAGGTTTATGCTTCAGGTAGTGCCCGTGAAAGAAGAAAAGGCAGACATCCTTCCTGCCGTGAACCACATGGGTACAGCAAGAGTTCAGACGGTACACCCGGATACGAATCCGATGTACTACAGCCTTATTGATACCTTTGGTAAGGCTACCGGCGTGCCCATTCTGCTAAATACATCATTTAACGTACGTGGCGAACCCGTAGTGAACACGCCTGAGAATGCGCTGAACACATTTGCAAACAGCGGAATAGATACCCTGGTCATGGGCGACTTCATCGTAGATAAAGAGTAGCTATTGGCCTGAGTTGGGCTCTGGTAATTGGAGGTTTCGGTATGGGAGTAATGCGAGAAATAGGCGATAAATTCGGCATTGCTGGAGAGTTGATATCCTTCTTATGGAAGCGGAAAATGTGGTGGATGATACCCTTCGTGGCCGTGTTGCTGTTCTTTGGTCTGATAATAACTGTCGGAAGTGCCACAGGTGTTGGGCCATTCATATACACACTGTTCTAGTAAATTTCTCATAGATGGAGAAGACTGTTTGAATATTGTGAACTTCAAAACGTCTCTTTACGTTGGAATCGTACTGATAGCGTTGGGCATTTTATTCAATAAATGGCTCATCGAGATAACTATTGTCCCTGATTCTAATTTAGAATCAGGGCAACTAAATTTCATTGTATTAGCAATTCAACTTACAGCCATCTCCGTTGGGGCGTACTTAGTAATTAAACGACCGTCCATCAAGCTTTCGATTGCTGGGATAGCGATATTCACCGTAAGCCTTGTTATCAGCCTAGGCTTGGCTGAAGTGGCTTTACGTACTATCCCGACTGTGAATTCCGGTACTTCGCATATGCATCGAATTCCACACCCGGTCTTCGGGTGGGTTCTCGAGCCAGATGTGGAATATGACAACGTCATGGACGAAGACGAAGCAACAGTACGTGTAACCTACAATTCCAGTGGGTGGCGAGATGTAAATCATGAGACGGAACGACCCGATAATGTCTTTCGAATACTGGTCCTTGGCGATTCGTTTATGGAAGCTTACTCCGTGGGCGATGAGGAGACTTTTTCTCGGCGCATTGAAAAGTTAACGCAGGCCTCTGGGCTTGAAGTAGAAGTGATCAACCTGGGAGTAGGCGGCTATGGAACCCTTCAGGAATACTTGGTATTTCGTGATGTAGGGCGTCAGTTTTCTCCAGACATCGTACTTCTTGCATTCTATGTCCAAAATGACGTTAGCAATAACAACTTAGATATGGAATCAAGGGGGGCAAACTATGGTGCTATTGAGGTTGCCAGCAGACCTTTTCTTAATAAAAATAGTTCAATCAATTGGAAAATTTCGCAGGTAGACTATGAAGGAGCAACGCGGCGATTCTTAAAGGCTCGAAATGCACTGGACTCGTCCGAAAGTAAGTTCATTGCGAGGTCAGAGCTTGCCCGATTAGGTAGTAATTTCCTTCTTGATGTTTTTGGGGAGTTTAAACTTTTTGAAAGTGAAAACTCTCTTGAACTTAACGCGAAGGACCATTTATTAGACGTGGCATTAGTGGAACCTGACGTCGTATTAATGGACCAAAAAGTCGCATCATATGGGGTCCATTACTGCGACGAGCCGGTAGAGATTGATAGTGCATGGGAAGTTACGGGAAGAATTCTGGCACGGTTGAATGCGGAGGTAGATGAGGCAGGCGGCCAGCTCATCGTTTTCAATGTTCCTGCATTAAATGAAGTTGATACTTATTTGATGGAGGAAGCGATAACTGCGTCGGGTGTAAGATCAGAGCTATGCCTCGAATCTGCCCCGGGTTTCGAGAGACTTGCAGGCGTCGTTGAAGGCCTCGATATAGAATTAATTGATCTTCTCCCGGTATTCCGTAGAACTACGAGGGAAGACGGCATCAATCTTTTCAGGTTAAGCGACGGGCACTGGAATCCGGAAGGTCACTCATTGGCAGCTGAGACCGTTGTGTCAGCGCTCTCTGACCGAGGTTTATTACTGACAACCGATTAGCGGGCTCTTGCACTCTACCTGCCTTTAGGCTCCGCTAATTTCAGCCCCAATTGTGTCCCACTTTCGCTGATGGTCTACGGTGCACTTTAGGCAAACTCAAGAACTGGCAATGCGTAGAAGCCCAGGATTTCTCCCACCACAAGTCCGTTCTTGATGCAAGAAGCGGCAAAGGGAACCTGATTTTTGACTTGCATCGAGTTTGCTCTAAAATTCAAGGCACGGTAACGGAGAGGCCCTAGGTGATGGCCGGAGCGAATGCGCCTGCTGACATCTCAGACCGTACTGGCGAGGGTGCTGCACGATTGGCCGGACTACGAAGTTTTTAAGATTCTGAGGCGAGCACGCGAGTCGATCCGTGAATATGGGAGACTTTATGTTGTGGAAATGGTTTTGGACGAAACATCAGGTGCGGGTGGGTTATTGGACTTGAACATGCTTGTGATGACTCAAGGAGCCGAACGCACTGAAAATTAATACCGAAGTTTACTTAGAGATGCAGGGTTCGAGGTGCAAAGAGTCATAGCGACCGGATTTGTAAGCCCTATATCGTAGCGAAGCTGATCTAAGTAATTTGTCAAATATGGAGGACGTTGGTAATTGTGGCAAACAGAGTTCAAGGTTGAGCCAGATGGATAAATGGAGGACTCTGAAATAGCCTCGATTACGACAGTAATTACGACATCAGCGATAAACAACCGTATACTCCCTGGTACAATGATAACATTGCGATTAGTCTACGACGGCGTCCAGAGACAAGCAGGAGCAAACCGGAATCGCCGGATTTAGGATCATGTGCCTCAGGGCGTATGGGTACGAGTCTATCCTGTACGACAGTTTATACGACAACGGCGAGGAAAATTGGGACACGACAGGGCACAAATAGTAGAACATATATTGGCCTATTGAGGCAGCGAGACTAGAACAGAAACGTATAGGAACATCGCAAGCCGACCTCAAAAACCGTTGTCCTCACGGACGTCTCGGTTCGACTCCCTCCTTCGGCACCACACGGTCTATTGATGCAAAGCAAAAGGTCGGCATCTTCGCCGACCTTTTGCTTTTCTGACTAATATCAGACGACAGCTACATGCAGAGCGAGCCGCCGTCTACTGTGATGGCCTGCCCGCTGATGAAAGACGATGAGTCTGAGGCTAGCAGGAGTGCCAGGGCCGTGAGGTCTTCCGGTTGGCCCAGCCGTTTCACTGCTGTTCCCTGAATCGTCCTGTCGATCTGCTCCGGCGTGCGTGCCTCGCGCCATCGAGGTGTGTCGATCTGGCCAGGAGCTATGGCGTTTACGTTGATTCCGTACTCACCCAACTCGCGGGCTACGCTGGATGTGATGGCGA
>Ga0114996_10009772_pt1 | contig 10471 bp, 8 predicted proteins | sample ArcticOcean_MG_C_4_FD_87039 | JGI IMG/M metagenome (GOLD analysis project Ga0114996, IMG submission 87039) | Marine microbial communities from western Arctic Ocean - ArcticOcean_MG_CB4_134 | ecosystem: Environmental > Aquatic > Marine > Oceanic | place: Arctic Ocean: Canada Basin | collected... | reverse complement strand
CGCGGCGCCATCACCGACCTTCGGCGCTCTCATACCGGAGTCTTTGAGAATTATGTTGACATCGTTCTAGGTGGACAGCTCCTGGAAGTAGGCATGCCAGCATTCGAGGGTCAACTGATCGAGGAAGACGTGATGGCCATACGGAGCTATGTGCTGGATCGGCGGGCGGAGCTGATGAAAGCGCGGTAGCTGAACGACTAGGCGAACAGAGTTTCCGGCAGTTCCGTGCCCTGTTCCTCGGCCTGTTCCGCGCCGACGTCGATGACCTCGTCCGCTAGGGCCGCAATGTCGTCGAAGCTGAATCGTCGGCCTCCGTTCACATCGAATCGCTTCACCGCACCTAGCCCTCGCAGATGCCCGTGACGGCCTTCGACGTCTGCTTCGATTGGTTCTCGCGCTTCGCCTGCCTCACCGCTCACGGTCAGCGAAACGAATCGAACTTTGATGTCGATGCGCTGAACAGTTCGCTCGATGAAGGAGCCGTCCTCGGCATTTTCGACGCGGATCGTCTCGCTTCTGACGCGGATCTTGAGGTCGAGTTTCGTCGCCTGACTCTGGAGTTCGCCCTCGCCCCCAAGACCTTCGAGCGCGGAGCGAATCTGACCTAAGAACTCGTTCGACAGTTCGCTGCTGAAGTCGCCCAGCAGACCGGCTGCCTCGAAGACTCGCTCGAGCGCACCTGTCTGCCCTTCGAGTGCCGAGGAGATTCCTTCAATATCGCCACTGTTGAAGGAGAACTGAGACAAGCGCAGGCTCAGGTCGAGCCGATCCCTCTGGACCGTCGTCGTCGATCCCGAGTCGTTATCTTGACGCACCACCGTGGAGCTGGAAGCCTTCAGCTTGGCCGACAGCGAGGAAGCGAAAAAACTTTGCGGCTCCGCGACGGCCGTCGCGGTACCCGTTGGCTCAAGCGCCTGAGTGGGGGCGGACTGGCGTACGAACGTGTCGCTTCGGAGCCGAAGACTTATTCGGCTCCTGGAGCTTTCGGCGCCTTCCACCTGGCCGGGCCGGGCAGGCTGCGGCCGGGCAGGAGATCGCGATTGGAAGCCTCTGGATAGATGAGCGAGACCCCTGGGGTCCGGTGCGTTGAGTCCTACGGCATGCGACATGAAGAAGCCTCTCTGTTCCGGCTAATGACTGGTTCCAGCAACGACAGTTCCGGACTAAGGCTTCTTATCGGCCCCGCCTGGTGACGATTGAACAAGGGGGGCGAATTACGGTCATTGCCAGACTCGACCGCACCCTTGCGGGCGCGGCTCTGTCTCGGCCAGGTCGTGTTTCAGAGGATTCTCGGTGCATGGGAGCCTGCCGGTTTCCCCCCAGCCGCCCGTTACCAGTTCTTCAAGCGGATATTGCGGTACTCGACCTTCATCGGTGGGCCTACATGCACCTGGACGCCGATCAGCCCGTCGACCGGGCGGTTCGGGGCGTCGTCATCGATCACGACGCTCATCAGTTGGCTGTTGATGATGTGAGTCAGCGTGTTTCCACGGACGATCAGGTGTACCGCGTTCCAATCGTCGATTACGTGGGTGGCTAACTCATCCGGGTCGCTGAAACGAGAGAGCAGGATCGGTGGCCGTCCCCCGACGACGTGCGACACCTGCCCGCGCACAGCCAGGAAGCGGCGACCTTTCTCCTCATAGTTATTGCCGGGATAACGCCTCTTGCCGTCGAGATCGCACTGATAGCCCCGCATGGCAAACTGGTTCCCCGGCGTCACCGGGTCGGGGACAGTGGCGCTGCGGTAGTTGATGCCGCTATTGCCTTCCGGCGTGATGCGATAGTCGAGTTTAAGCTCGAAATCGCGTGGCCTGCCGCCCCGCCAGATGATGAAGGTATTACTCCGAACGACGGTCTCCGGAGTGATTTCTCCGACCAGTGAGCCGTCCTCGACGCGCCAATAGGTGGGGTCGCCCTCCCAACCGTCGAGCGTCTTGCCGTTAAAGATCCGCGTAAAGCCGGGCTCGTCGCCGTCGATCGGTTCGGGCCGGTCGCTTTGCTTGGGCACGTAGGTTGCATCGGAGCCCTGTTGCGCGGCCAGGCGCCAAATCCCCCCCGGCGAGGAGCGCTGTGAGTAGGGAGGTTAAGAAAAGTCCGCGGCTGGTAGCGTGCATGGCAAGAAGTCTAGCACGCTGTTGAACGGCATCGGTCTTGGATATGGCCCGTGCTTGACCCCTGCCGGCCTAGCGGCGACGCCAAGGTAGTGGGCCGGGTTTCCACGCGCCGCACGGCTTCGGTCGTTGATCGATATACTAAACCCAGTCTGGTATGGGTCTTCTTCGCCAATTCGTGATGCGCGCCGCGCAGGAGTTTGCCCAGAATCCCGAGAATCGCGCCAAGGCCTCCGAGGTATTCGAAAAAGACGTCAAACCGCGCGCAAAGCAGACTTGGGAGGAGGCCGGGCCCAAAATCGAGAACGCCAAGCTTGGGCTCATGAGTTTCGCGCAAAGGGTGCGCGAGGAATATCGCAAGGGCCGCGAAGGCGAGTAGGCCAGCCACTGCTTGGTTGCGCTTGTTCGCCGTGCTCGATGCAGGCGCGGGCGTAGCACGCTACGCCCCTACGTCGAGGGGAATGCCGGCCCGGAGGACGACACGGCGCGTCGCCGCGTTGCGGCGATGGACCGGCAAGATTGCCGGTCCCTACGGCGGGCGGACCGTACTGGCGGGCCTCTGACGGGCTTCGTCTCGGCGCGTGGTGAGAAATGCAGGCCAGGGGCGATCGGTGCTCTCAACCCCACCCTCGTGGTGCTGGATAGCCGCCGCGCGCACTTCGCAGTCGCATTATTTCTTGACCAACGCCGGAAACTCCTTTGACAACTTCTTGAGTTTCGGTAGCGCGTTCACCACCACATACATATGCCGCGGATGAAGCTTCACGAAGTCCTGGTGGTAGGGTTCGGCTGTGTAGAACTTCTCCAATTCAACAAGCTCGGTCACGATCGGCTTGCCGAACACCTTGGCTTTATTGAGCTGGTGAATATAGGCTTCAGCGATGCGCTCCTGCTCCGCGTCCCGCCAAAAGATCGCCGAGCGGTACTGTCGCCCGTAGTCGGGACCCTGCCGATTCAATTGAGTTGGGTCGTGGGCGACGCTGAAAAAGACTTGGAGAAGTTGACCGTAAGAGATCTTGGCGGGGTCAAAGGTGATCTTGATCGCTTCGGCATGGTTCGTGCTGCCCCGAGCCACTAGATCGTATTTCGCGGCCATGGCCTCCCCGCCCGCATATCCAGACACGACGTTGTGGACGCCAATCAGCTCCTCTAGCACCGCCTCGGTACACCAGAAACAGCCGCCCGCCAATACAGCGATCTGCTTGCCCTTGGCACCGGCGGAGTCGGAATCGATGACCGGATCCGGTACAACGGCAGCACTACCAATCGGGAGAGCAACGGCCACGGCAAGTATCACAAATGTTGAAGTGCGCCGAAAAAGATGCCTGGTGTCCATCGGAGATCCCCCTTGTTTCGATCATTATAGCCCGCTCGGTCATTCTCGATCTAGAATCGCGCCGATTCGGCCAACGCGGTGTGAACTTGCCGGAACAGTGCGCGGGGCGGCCCCGCCCGATGACTTCTATAATGGTTTTCTTTCGTGATTTGTAGTTGCCGTTGGGCTGACAAGGGAGCCATCGAAGAGCTGGCGGCAGCGGCAACAACGTCCCGAAGACACCCTCCGAAGGAACCCGTCCGATTCAGTAAGTTGACATGGAATTCGTCTGTCCCAGTTGTAAAGGTCCACTCGGCCATTCGAGTGATGCCTACCGATGCGGCCCGTGCGCGAAGGTGTATCCAGTCGTTTGCGGCATCCCGGACTTCCGTTTGTCTCCCGATCCCTACATTGGCATCCAGGACGATCGTGCAAAGGGAATGCACCTTTGGGAAGCCGCCCAGAGCAGAAACTTCCGGCAGCTCATCGAGTACTACTACTCCATCACGAAGGATAATCCGCCTGCTTTGGCGAAGTTCTGGATTGCCCGGACCTTTTCGGAGGTGCTGCTGGCGCGGTGTGTATTGAAACAGTCCCTGCTCTGGAGCGAAGTGGACCGAGCCAAGCTGCTCGACATTGGCTGCTCCACGGGCGCGATGCTGCTCGCCGCCCGCGGGGCGCGCGAGCTAGTTGGAGTGGATGTGGCGTTTCGCTGGCTGGTCATGGGGAAAGCCAGGCTTCGGGACGAGGGGCTCTCCGCGTCGCTGGTGTGCGCCAATGCGGAGGCGCTTCCCTTTGCTGACGGCTGCTTCGATCTGGTGACCGCCCACGATCTGATCGAGCACCTGCGGCGCCCTGGCCAGGCGGTTTCCGAAGCCAGCCGAGTTTCCCGATCCGGCGCTCGCGCGCTGTGGGCAACGAACAACCGCTATGCGCCCCTGCCGGAACCGCATGTGCGCTTTTGGGGGGTCGGGTATCTCCCGCGGCGCTGGCAGCCGCGTTATGTAGCATGGAGGCGGAAAGATCTGCAGCCCTACGCGATCCGCCTGCGGAGTGCCCGTGAGCTGAAGCGGCTGTTCCAGCGCGAGGAGTATTCGAAAATTTGCATTGGCTCCGCTCCACTCGTGGCGCCCCATTGGGAAAACTCGCTCGTGAATCGGCTGCTCGATTTCTACAACCAGTTGCGAGATGTTCCTTTCATCAGAGCGCTCGCAAAGTTGGCTGGTCCTCGCTTATGGGTGCGGACATGGCGTTGACCCGGTTTTGACGCGGCTCTCATGGTTTCGCCACGGGAAACGCTCGGGTTGCTAAGGATCCGAAATCCGATCCCCATCACGAAGGCGCCACACGGTGATCTCTCCGCCGCCGACGGTTCCTGGGAAGACGCGCGATACCTGCCAGTCACGCTCGATACGCGCAGCCAGACTTGGTGAACGAATCCGCAAAATGCGCCACAGGGTAGTTGCCAGCAAAACTCGCTGGCCACGGTGCTTACGCAACACATCATCAAGCTCGGCCCCGTCATGCACGTTGACGTACTGTTCCGGCTTCAACCCCAGACGAGGAGCATAGTAACGAAATCCCCCTCGCATTTGGTCCGCCACGATGACGATTCCCTCTTCGCGCACGAGTGCGGTGTTTTCTTCCCCAATGACGGCGGTGTTTTCTTCCCCAATGACGGCGGTGTTTTCTTCCCCAATGACGGCGGTGTTTTCTTCCCCAAAAACTGCGGTGTTTTCTTCCCCAATGACCTGCCGAATAAATTCAATCGCGCCGCGAAAGTCCTGCTTGGGCGTTGCGTAATAGCTTTTCAACGAATAGAGGGAGACGGCGCTCAACAGCACGGGAAGCGCTACTTTCGCTGCCAAGGAAAGGGCGGGGTAGGCCGAAGGCTGGGGCCAGCGGACGATTCCACTCACCCCTGCCACGATGACGATCGCAGCCGGGATGAGGCCGAACAGGAAGAACCGAGGTGATACGAGATATCCAAGGAATGCGGCAAGGGCTACGAGAAAGAGATTCGGCAGGGCTAAGAGCGCCAGGGCCAGCCAGTTCCTTCGCAGCATCTCGCGGACGCCGATTGCGCTGACCGCAAGGCCCCCGATTCCAGCACAGGCAACCGCAACCGGACCGAGTCCTGCTGAAAGCCCGCGTACCACTTCCCGAATAAATGCAATTGAGAATAGGCTGAAGCCGACATCGGCTTCCGAATAGATAGCCGGCAGGTAAACATACATTTCCGGCAAGACCGGGGCATACATCAACAGTGCCAGATAGCCACAGCCGGTAAAAACGCCGGCGAGCCTGCCCATGAGTCGGCCGGCATTGCCGCTTCGAAACCACACGGCGGCGCAGGCAGCGGCTGAAGCCACGAGCTGCGCCGCGAAAACGACAGCCGCAATGGGGAGACTTGCGAAGTTAAGAAAAGTCGTCGCAATATACCCGATCCAGTCACGCGGCGCGTCACTGCCAAGCGCTCGGATCAGAAAGAGCGACGACGCGACACTGAACAGGACATAGGCTGCGTAACCGCGGGCATTCTGGGAGAAGAAAACGTGATGGTAAGAGGTTGCCAGCAGCAAAGCCGCGCAAGCACCAGCCCATCGAGGCAGAGCCACCCGTGCTAGCAGATAACACACCGGCACGGTCGCTGTTCCGAATAGACAAGCGGGTAGCCGAATGACCCACTCCCGTTCGCCGAACACCCAGACAGCCGCGTTCACGAGCAGCGTGTTGATCAGGTGATTACTCGAACTTTGGTAACTCAACCAGACTTGCAGCGCACTCCCTTCGCCGAATAATAATCGAGGTGTGATCTCGTCGAGCCAAAGACCGGAGTTCAGCCCGTACACCCGCAGGCCCAAAGCGAGTGCGGTGATAGCCGAGACGAGCGCGCAAGCCTGGGAACGCGACAGGTCCGGTTCAGGGCGAGGACTTGAGATTTCTCCGAAGCGAGCGGCTTGATCCAACCGGCGGTAGCGAAACCGGCTGGCGCACAAAAGAAGAAAACCGATGCCGCCGGTCACGGCGACGACCTCGAACAAGACGAGTCCGCTCATCGGCGGCGCTTGCAGGCCCTGTGTCCTGGGCAGGGGGGCGCTGGCAAGGTATGGCAGCAAGCTGCCCGCCACTATTAGAGAGAGGCCGAGGACGCAGTGGATAAGCCGTGTCGTCACTTGGTTCCGGTAGGCAGCCGGCGGCAATGGCCGCGGCCGTTCCGTTTGTATTCCGCTTTGCGCACCTCGTCTAGTTGGCGTTACGCACGGTCACGCAATTCCGATTGAGGCGAGTATACAAGACCGTGGGCGGGCGGTGCGTCCTTGGTGCGAATTGTCGATGCCGCGTGACGCTGAGCTTCGGCGGAACTTCGGCTGCACGATGGCGACCGGGCCGGGAAGCCTGCAATAATCATTGGCTCGGACCGCATATCCGGCATCGATGCGAACATCGCCTAACGAGGCTGCCCCAATCTCCCAGGACGAAACAACGCTGCTGACATGGCGCGGCGTGGCGGCGCTGGCGCTTTCCTTGGCGCTGCTCGATCTTGCGTTCGGATTATTGCCGTTTTCGGCGGAGGGGTTGCAAACGTTGTCCTGGGCGCCCGTGGCGTTCGCGATGACGCAGGTCGGCGCTTTGGCGGCGATCGCGATCGCGCTTGGCGATTTCGTGATCGTGCAGCTTGCGCCCAGCGAGCGCCGGTTTCGAGCGAGCGCCGCCTGGGCGGCGTTTTGCTTGGCCAGTTTCGCGGGCTACCTGTCGGCTCTAGCGTTTTTCACGGGAGGCGCCTCTGCCGCCGCGACCGCGATCTGGCTCGGCGGCGTGGCGGCCGGCGCGTCGTTTTGGCTGGCCGGTCTCGGCTCGCCGCGGCAAGCGCGAGCGCTTCTGTTCGTTACGCCGTGGCTGGCAGCCGCGCTTGTCGCGGTGCAGTTTCTCAAGCGTTATGGTGAGCTTGGTGGATGGAGCGTCCCGGCAGCGGCCTGGGTCGGCGCCTGCGCCTTACTCATAGCGGGCTTGCTCGCCTGGAGCCAACTTCGGCCTGGCAATGCGCTCTTGGCGCGGGCGCCGCTGATCGCCCTGGCCGCGATCGTCGCGCTGGGAGGCTCGGCTCCGTTTCGCGGGGGCGTGCGGGAATCGCCGACGCCGCCTGGGGCCGTCACCAGCCCCGCGGTCGGGCCGATAATTTTGCTCACGATCGACACCTTGCGCAGTGACGCGGTGAGCTTCGAAAGCGGCGACACTCCGACGCCCCGCCTCGCCGAGCTGGCGGGCGATTCGGTCGTCTTCGAACGGGCTTACTCGACCGCGCCCTGGACCAAGCCCGCGATGGCGTCGATGTTGACCGGTCTCTCGCCGCCGGTGCATCTGTTGCGCGCGATGAACCAGGGGATCCCGCAACAGGCGCCGACGCTGGCTGAGCTGCTGGCCGCCGCCGGATACCGCACCGAGGCGGTCGGATCGAATCGCCTGCTGTCGATGTTTGAGTCCGACGGATCATTCGCGCGCGGGTTCGAGCGCTACGAGATGCACCCGCTGCAAGGGGCCAGAATCCCGAATCTCGTCGGCAAGCCTCTTGCCCAGGCGGTGCTGTTCGACTTGATGGGGTTCGACGCGAACAGCGAGCAGTTGACTGATGCGGCTGTGCGCAGGCTTCGCGAGAATGCTCCGAACGCCTTCTTGCTCTGGCTGCACTACTACGATCCGCACTCGCCCTACGCACCGCCCCCTGAGCTGCTGCCCGCCGGAGTTCGACTTCGTTCGTTCACCGTTCACAACGCGGACCCGGCGGCTTTTGATGAAAAGGCGCGAGCGGCGGTGAAGGCGCTCTACGACAGCGAAACGCGCTGGGTCGACGAGCAGGTCGGAAGAATCGTCGAAGAGCTCAAACACCTGGGGATCTACGACGACGCTCTGTTGATCGTATCGAGCGACCACGGCGAAGAGTTCTGGGACCACGGCCGGCTCGACCACGGACACACCCTCTATGACGAGCTATTGGGCGCGACGCTGATCGTGAAGTTGCCCAACTCGCGGCGCAGAGGACACGTCGATCGCGCGGTCTCGACCGTGCGGGTCACGCCGACCATTCTCGATCTGGCGGGAGTCGCCTACGATCCTTCGGCTTTCTCCCAGCGCTCGCTCAAGCCGTTGATCGAGGGTGACGGTGAAGAAGATTTGCAGCCGCCCTTCGCCTCGGCCCTGCTCACCGTGCCTCGTCGCGAGGCGGTCATCGTCGAGGGCTTCAAGTTGATCTGCCGAAACGGTTGCGAGCAAGGCGAGGCATATGACCTCATCGCCGACCCTGGGGAAACGATCGACGTATGGGACCTCGAAAGCGAGGCTTCGGCGCTCGCCCGCGCGCTTTTGAGCGGGCATCGCGTCGAGAGCGCTCGGCTGCGCGAGCGGCTCGGCATCGGCGGGCCGCGGTCCTTCGAGCTCAATGACGAAGAAATCGAGCGGCTCAGGTCGCTGGGTTACATCCAGTAGGCGCCTGGTAGCAGGCGCCCGGCAAGGGCCTGAACGGACGGCAGGCGCAAGCTCGCGGCGATCTTTTTGTCCAGATAGCCCGCCTGGCGGGCGACGACATTTTCGGCGCATCAGATCGAGCATCCCGCAGCCCTGTGGTATCATCGACCCCTTATGAAAACCCGCATCGGAATCGTGGGGGCCGGCGGCGTGGCCGATCGCATCCATCTTCCCGCTTGCCAAGCTCTCGCTGACGCCGAAGTCGTGGGAATCTGTGACTTGAATCCCGAGGTTCGGCGTCTCACCGCAGAGAAGTTCGGAGTACCGCGCGCTTTCGCGAGCCTGGACGAAATGCTCGACCAAGTGCATCCTGACATGGTCGTTGTAGGAACCCCGCCACAAAGTCACTTTGAGATTTGCAAAAAGTCGATGGACGCCGGCGTGCATGTGTTTTGCGAAAAGCCGTTCATGCCGACCGTGGACGAAGCCGACCGTGTCATCGAGCTGGCTCGGCGGCAAAATCTGCTGCTGCGAGTCAATAATCAGTATCGCTTTATGACTTTCTACGCCGAAACCAAGCGGCGCCTGCTGGCGGGGGATTTCGGACGAGCTTTCTACATCCAATGCTGGCAAGAGATGTTCCATCCGCCCGACCGGGAGAGCAATTGGCGGAACCAGCTCACACAGTACGTGCTCTACGAGTTCGGCACGCACGCGCTCGACCTGGTCTGTTTCTTCTTTGACGCGATGCCGACATCGGTGAGCGCCCACATGCCACGCTGCCGCCCCGAATACGACGCGGACTTGGTGGTCAATATGACGCTGCGTTTTCCCGGCGAGCGGATGGCTTCGTTTTCCTTCAACAGAATCAGTCATGCACCGGCAAAATACCTTGAAATGAGGCTGGCGTGTGAAAAAGCGTCGCTCCGAGTCTCGCTGGGCGGCGTGGCGAGAGCGAGTGTCGAATGGAGCCGGAATGCGGGCCGGCCGGTCGCTAAGTTGGGGTTGCTAAAAGGCGGGCAGGCCCGAGCCGAAATCAATGGACGGAGCAAGGCATTTCACTCCAGCCGAAAGAGTGAGTTTGCCTCCGCCACGGCCAGCCACCTCGAGCTGTTTCTTGCCGAAATGCGCAAGCCCCAACGCTCCATTGAACATGCCGTGCATGCGCGCGAGGTCTTGCGGCTCGTTTTCGCCGGCTATGAGAGTGCGGAAAAGGGTGAAACGGTCCATCTGTAACCGATACGCCCGCGCTTGGAAGGCAAAAAAAACTTGAAATTGGGCGTCAATGTCGTCCGGCTCACGCGCGAATTCACAGGCGTGGGCCGCTATATCGAATGCCTGCTCAGCGAGTGGGCTACGATGGAGATCCCGTTCACCGAGGTGGTCCTCTACGCGCCGAGGTCCCTTAGGAATGACTTGGCGGTTTTCCCTCGGGGCCGGTATCGCATCGAGACAATTGATTCCGTGCTCCCGGATCCATTGTGGGAATGGTCGCACCTCGGGAGGGCCGCGGCTGGATGCGACGTTCTGTTCTGCCCTTCCTACACGATGCCTATCGGTTTCCGGGGACGATGCGCGG
>Ga0114996_10009771_pt1 | contig 10471 bp, 9 predicted proteins | sample ArcticOcean_MG_C_4_FD_87039 | JGI IMG/M metagenome (GOLD analysis project Ga0114996, IMG submission 87039) | Marine microbial communities from western Arctic Ocean - ArcticOcean_MG_CB4_134 | ecosystem: Environmental > Aquatic > Marine > Oceanic | place: Arctic Ocean: Canada Basin | collected... | reverse complement strand
TCGACCCGGACGGCGCGGGTGGGTGTCCTCTACGCGGTCGTCTGTCAAACAGCGACCGCTGGCGGGGCGACCTTCGCGATGGTGCTTCTTACCTCCGAGGCGGGTTGGACCGCCGAGGAGGTGTCGCACCTCACCGGGGGCTGGGGAGTCCTCGCTGGGGTGTTGGCCGCCGTGATCGGTGGCTTTCTCGTGGATCGCGTCGGCGTGCGGAAGATGATGGTCGTCGGCATCTGGATGGTCGGGTTGAACTACGCGATCTTTGGGCTCGGCGGAGAGGCGTTCTGGGTGAACCGAACGTACGTCTTCATCTCCCTCATCGTGGTGACCCTGTTCAATACCCTGACCCAGGTGGGCTCCTTTGCGCTCTACATGGGCGTGTCGCTGCCGGTGGTCGCCGCGACCCAGTTCACGGCGTACATGACGCTGATCAACGTGTCGATGACCTGGGGCCAGAAGGCGACAGGGTGGGTCGAAGGGACGTTGGGGTATTCCAACGGCCTCCTCCTCGTGGGGGTTTTCCACGCGGCCACGTCGGTCTTTCTGCTCTGGGTCGATCCGCGAGATACGAAGCGGCTGCTCCGCGACGAGGAGGGGTCGCCGGAGGCGTCCACCGGCCCCGCCCTTCCCCCCGATGCCGTCGTCCTTGATGTCTGAGTTTCCCTCCTACACCTATGTTCCGGGACATTGGCCGCATCCAACGCGTCATCCGGATGGCCACGCCGTGGGCGAGGTGGAGCCTCCGCCGGTGGCGTTGGTACCCGATCGTTGGGCGGAGTGTCCGGAGTATCTGCTGGGGTTTCGACTCTTCGATGCGGGCTATTACTGGGAAGCGCATGAGGCCTGGGAAGGCGTGTGGAAGGCCTCTCCTCGTGCGGGAGCCGAGGAAAACCTGCTCCGTGGGCTCGCCCAGTTCGCGGCGGGAGCGCTCAAGGTGCGGCAAGACAAGGCCCGCACGACCCACGTCTTCGCCAAGAAATGCACGGCGCGATTCGAGCGGGCGATGGAGCTCGGAGGGAGCCCCTTCGCGGGGTTGGATTTGGAAGAACTGATTCGGCGCGTGGCCCAATTCGACGCGGCAGCGGACGCGATGCCCTTTGACCCAGCAGAGCCCGTCGAGGTCTTGATGGAGCCGCTGCCAGTGGTGCGCTGAGGCACGCGATCGATGGGATAAAAAAAAGGCCGCAACCCGAAGGTCGCGGCCTCATCGATTGACCACTCTGGGCGGTCTAAAACACTACTGCTGCTCGTAGCCCGTGGAGGACTCCGATTGGAAGGTGGCCGGGGCCTCCTCCTCCATCTCCTCCAGGCAGGCATGCGCCTTCAGCGCCTTGAGCGCTCCCTTTCCGACGTAGTAGAGCTTCGAGAGCTCCGACACCGACACGATGCCCGGCTGGGCGGCGGCGATGCTGTCGGCTGCGCGACGATCCAGACCAAAGTCCTTGTCGAGCTCGGTGTGGGTCGCCGTGTTCGCGAGGTCGATCGTCGCGATGGCTTCGTTCACCGTGAACGCAACCTTGTCCCAGGAGCCGAGGACGTCGTCGCCCTCGGGGATCCAGCCCCAGCTCCACGCGAAGTCGATGATCCGGGTGATGGCGCCGTTGCCCACCCATGGAACCGCGTCGAGCTCGGCGATGGAGTTGAAGAGGTTGTCGTCGTTGGTGCCGGCGACGCCGTCCCAACCATCTCGGTGATGCAGGATGTTCTTGGCCGACTTTTTGTTGAGCTTTGCGTCGATGTCGAGCATCTCAAGAGAGGTGCTCGGATCGTTTAAGAAGTCCAACACGCCGACGCCCTCGGGGGTGCCGTCAATCAGCATGCCCTCGATGGAGGCGAACTCATCATCGCTGGTCACGTCTCCCTGCTGAGGAGCAGGGGCCGCGCAGCCGACGAAAAAAAGAAGACCAGAAGTCAATATTGAAAAGATAAATGAACGCATCTCGGTTCCTCCAGATGCAAGCGACCCCCAACACGTGGAGAATCGCGTTCCAGTAGAACCCGTGGATTGTCTTGGAAAAGTTAAGACATCGATCGGGGGACAGTTGAGCCGCCACGGACCTCGATCGAGATGCGGTTCTAGTTCAGGGTTTCTTTGGGATCAAGCTTTCTGTGAACGATTTTTTCGGGCGGATTTCGGAGGTTGTCCGAAACCTTCGAGATAATCCGCACATGCACGTTCTATCGGCGCTGAACTTTTTTTGGATCCGGGAGTGGATCGCAGTCGATCGTTCGACGCCCAGGGGGAGTTCATTCCCGTTTGGTCGGAGCGATCTGGACCTGAAATCGATAGAGAAAGTAGAAGCAGGTCGAGTTGAGGACGTGCCAGATCGCGTGTCCCTGGAGGATGTGGTTGTCGGGATCGCAGATGATCTTGAGCCAGTCGAGCCACCAGAAGGTCCACGCGAGCGCGAACGCCACGAGCAGGTGGACGAGCGGTCGGTACTGGATACTGGGGTCGCGGTGTTTGCGGAGGATCTGGACCTCGAGGTGTCCCGCGAGCACGGCTTCGATGGCAAACACCCAGATCCCGATATCGTCCGCGAGAAGCACGACGGAAGCGGTCGAAACGAGCGAGATCCCGAGGAAGAGGAGGGTCTGCGCGTGTTGGGACAGCCCCTCTGTGCCTCCGGCCCGCAGCAGGCGCTGGAGGTTGAACACGAGCACGTAGGCGACGAACACGTACATGCCGCCCATGTCCAGGATGGCGCCGAGATGACTGCTGGTGCCGTGAAAGACCATGGATCCGAGACCCAGGCCGATCTCGATCCATCCGATCATGCGGAGATCGCTGCGACCCGCTCTCGCAGCCAGTCGAAGAATCCAGACGCCGACGAGCACGTAGGCGAGGTTGGACCAGGTGTTGGCGGGCTGCTCGATGAGCGCGCAGAGCTCATTCTCGCAGAAATGCATCGCTGCGGGGGTCAGGCTGTCCCAGGGACACGTCATGACAACTCTCCTCGAGCAGATCTTCGCTGCTCCGACGGTCACGTTCGTCTTGTCCCATCTGCATCCGGTGCCGGCGGCACGGGGGGAGGATGCCATCTTCGCGCAACGGGGTCCAGCTTCGGGGAGATGCGCCGTCCCCGTGATTCGTTTTTCGCGATGCGATGGCCTGAGCGCATGAAACGAGCATGAATGGTTTGGGGTGTGGCGTGGCTCCTCTCTGGCGGGTGCGCTGCGGCTTCAGGGCGGCAGGTCCATCCGACGATCGCGATCCTCGGCTGCACGCTCACCTACGCGTGGAGCCCTAAGCAGTGGGCGTCCGAGGGACCCGTTCGTCCGCCGGTGCTCCTCGAGGGATACGGGACCGGGATGGAATGGCGGAGCGTGGGCTCAGCGGAGTTCGCGGTCGCTCATCATGACGAAGACGTTGAGCGGGGTCTCCAGGAGGTCTCGGGTGTTGGTGAACCCCATCCCCTTGTAGAACGCGATCTGGCCTGGCCTGTCATCGGTCATCAGGACCTTGCGCGGGACATGGGAGTAGCGCTCGAGGCAATCTTCCGTGAGCGCCCGCCCCAGGCCCTGCTTCTGATAGTCGGGGTCGACGAGCATCTCCTGGAGATAGACGATGGAGACGTCGTCGGAGACGCAGCGGGCGAGCCCGGCGAGGCGATCTCCGTCCCAGGCCATGACGACGTGATCCGAGCTCGCGATGGCGGCGGCGAGGAACGTCATGTCCTCGGTGTAGCGGGTCCAGCCCACCGAATTGTAGAGCCTCTCGAGCGCAGCCAGGGCGATGACCTTCGTGTGTTCCAGTTTCATGTGTTCACGCCTTTCGTTCTCCGGTTTCGGTTCGCTCTATTCGAAGGTCCGCCAGCCAGTCCGCCAATCGCAGAACGGCTCGCTGGATGTCCGGTGAGCCGGTGTCCCACAGGTCATGCAGCGCATCGAGGAGCGTCCAAGTGTGCACTTCGCCTGGCGCCTGGTCGATCCCCCGAAGCACCCGGGACTGGAGCACGGATTCGCTCAACTTCGTGTTCTCCAGCGCCGGCGTGATCTCGAGAGGGGCGTCCCACGAGCGACTGTTTTGCGCCATGTGAAGGAGTCCCCGCAAGGCTCTATTCCACTCGTCGGTTTCGAAGCGCGCACGATGGCGGAGCATGTAGCCGGCCGTGATGGCGGTATGTCCGTAAAATCCCGGGTGCAGCAGCGCAGCGATGAGCGCGTCCTTTTCCTCCGGCGTGTCGCCGTCCAGCGCGGGCGGAGGGTGGCGCTGCACGGCGATGAGCTCCGCCATTCGCTCGGCGAGGAGGCTTCGCTGCAGCGGAGTCTCCAAGTGTGCGGCGATCTCGACGAAGCTGCACCAGATCGTCCATCCGTGTCCGAGGTACCGGAATCGAGCGATGGCCCAGGGTTGGAAATGGGCGAGGAACGCCTCGATTCCCTCGCGCCTCTCCCATTCGACGGCGGCGCCGTACGCGGCTGGAAAGACGGACTCATTGGTCATGTACGCCAGCCTTTGGCGATCCAGACTGCTGAAATCCAGGCCAACGTGGCGGGAAATCAGGCCCTCAACCGCGGGCGCGTCGAGCAGTTGTCGGATTCCGAGCGCCTCGGCGACCACCGAATCGTCGAGTCCATGGCGGTCGGCGACGCGGCCAATGGAGAGCAGCGCTTTGACGGCGTGGGCCTCGGCAAAGAACGCCGTGCGATGGAGGACCGCGGTGAGCGCCTCGGCGAGGGGTGCACGAAGCGAGGGGGGGGCCCCAGTCACTGGCGTGTTGGATCCGGGGAGAGGGACTGTCATTGGACTCCAAAGAGGCCTTCGGCGTTGAGGTGTCCGATTCGCTCGGCGGCTTCTGGGCTGAGTTGTCCGAGGAGGGCGCGGTAGTGATTCGCGATTTCCTCCATGTACAGATGGCGGTCGCCAGGTCCGACATCGCTCCCGTAGAGCACGCGATCCGAGTGATCTTCGAAGAGCTGGCGCCACCCCTCCTTCAGCTTCAGATCCCCGTCATCGAGCCTCTGCTCGTCCATCGGGAGGAGGCGTCCCCCGAAGGAGCACAACGGATTGCGGCTCGAGATGTCCACGAAGAGGTTGTCGTGTGCGTCGAGCATGTCTCGGACCTGCGCAGCGTTTGCGTCTCCCATGTGGGCCCAGATGAAGGAGGTGTCGGGATGAGCATCCAGGGCCGCCTTGTACTCGCCGACATGCTCGTCGCTGTAGTCGAAGTGCACGTTGATCGGCACCTGATGGGAGGCGGCTTCGGCGTAGACGGCTGTCAGGAACTCGCTCGTTGGGTCGTGATCCTTGGCCTCTGCGTTCGGGCCGGAGGCGAAGTGTCGGATGCTCGTTTCGCCGAGGCAGCGAGCGCCCGCGTCGAGCATCGCGACCACGCCCTCGAGGTCTTCTTCCCCGACGTCGAACCAGGCGCAGTACGTGTAGGTGTCGGGATCCGTCTTCTCATATTGGTAGGTGTCTTTCACGCCGAGGATCACAAAATGCGCGAGATCGGCAGCCTGAACCATCGTCGGGACGACCTCTTTCGCCCAGGCAGGCATGAAGTGGCCATGGGCGTCCACGAGCGTGCCCGTGTAGGGCGGATGCGATTCGTGGGCGCTGAGATCTTCGCACTCGTCTCCGATCTCTCCGCCGGTGTCCTCTCCGCCGGTGTCCTCTCCGCCGGTGGCCTCTCCGCCGGTGGCCTCTCCGCCGGTGTCCTCTCCGCCGGTGGCCTCTCCGCCGGTGGCCTCTCCGCCGGTGGCCTCTCCCGATTCAGTGCCCGGCCCCCCGCAGTGGAGGGTGAACAGGATCAGAGCCGAAACGACAGGAGCAACAAAAGTGGAACGAGTCATCAGTCCCTTTTGTGTGATTGGGAAGAGACAGCCTACCACGGAGCGCGAGTCTCACGAAGTCTGTCTACCCGATGATCTCGCTGGCCTTTCAAGGAGCATCGAGCGCTTCGACGACGGCGTGTGCGATCGAAGCGAGGAGGGCTCCGTCCTCCGAAGAGACGCCGTTCGGGACCCATTCGGCCGCCTCCGGATTCTGACCGCTCAGGACCTCCAGGAACACACACGCGGCGAGATGGCTCCCGGCCGGTGCTGGGTGGCTCTTGTCGGAGCTGTGCAGCGCAATGTTCGGGTGCGCGGCAAGGGAGGCTTGCCACGCGTCTCCAACGGGCGAGTAGAGGGCGCTGTTTTCACTCGCGGCCTGTTCGTAGACGGCCTTCAAGGCTGCCTGCATGGTCTCGGGCGAGTACCCCGCGAGGTCTTCTTCATACAGGGAGCTTCCCTCGGCTCTCGCCCAGGTCTCAAAGAACACGGGGACGGCTCCAGCCGCGTGAATGGCGTCGGAGAGGATGGCTGCAGCGGTCAAGAAGGTGAGCGGCCAGGGGACCGCGAGGTAGCTCTGCTCCTGCAGCACGACATGGGTCCAGCCTCCGGTGGCGATGCTCTCCATCGTGGCCGGATTGCTCGCGTGATTCTCGAGCCACGCCCCGCCCTTTACGATCGCGTCCGTGGTCATCACGACGTTGGTGTCGGTCGCGATCGCTTCGACCATCGCGGAGAGGCTGTTGACGGAGGTGTAGCTGTTTCCGATGAAGAGGACCTTGAGCGGCGTCGGTGGCCCCGCGTCCTCGGGAGGCTGGAGGGCGTCGGGAGCGGGGGAGACATCTGCCTCTGCGTCGACCTCGGACTCCACGTCTCGCGGCGCACCAACGTCTGCATCGGAGGGGGATCGCGCCGTGGAATCCGGGACGTCCCGGGTCGCGCCGGAGTCTCTCGCGTCGGCGGGGACGAGCGGGGTGTCGGCGTCGGAGATTCCGTCTTCGGGTGCATCGCCGACATCAGTGGGGGCGTCTCCTCGAACCTCCTCCCCGGTCGTTGCGTCTCCGGACGCATCGCTGATTGCGGTCCCGTTGGGGCTCGTCGATTCTCCACAGCCGGCGAGCCACACCCACGCGCATGCCATGAGAAGGGTCGCTCGTGTCATTCGCAGCATTCGGGTTCCTCGTCGCGGGCGTTTGGCAGGGAGTCGAGACGGGGGCGCTGCTGGGTTTGTTCATTCATCACAACTGGCCTCCCAGGAGCCCTCGATGCTCTCGCACGAGCAGCTCTCGTTGTTTCCCTGGGTGGAGATGGGACCGCCGATTCCTCCCCCCGCCTGAACCTGCTCGACCAGGGTATCGACGAGACATTGGGGGAGCGGCGCGTTGTCGGACACCTGCAAGTCGCCTCCCACGGCGGTGAGTTCCCCGAGATCAAAGGAAGCCAGGGCGTCGTTGTTCATCACTGTGAGGAAGCTCCCGATCTGGGTGACCAGTGGGAAGCTCAGGGTGGTCATGACGGGATTCTCCTGGACATTGACCTCGCCTCCGATCCAGGCGACCAGGGGGATCTCGAGGGCGCCGAGCGCCGCGTTGTTTTTCACGTTCAACCAGCCCCCCAGCTGGGGGATCTGGGGCAGCTTCAGGGAGGTGAGAGCGTCGTTGTCAAAGATCTCGATATAGTACCCGAGAAAAAACAGCGCCGGCATTTCAAGCGTGGTCAGCGCGTCGTTGTTCTCGAGCCTCAGGTAGCCCCAGATGGTGTTGACCTTTGGCAGTCCCACCGAGGTGAGAGCGTCGTTGTCCTCGATGATCACCTTGATCTCCACTGCGTTGAGCAGCGGGAAATCGAAAGAGAGGAGGGCGTCGTTGTCGCTCACCAGCAGCGCGCCGTCTCCCCAGATCTCGAGGAGGGAAGGCATGGCGAAGGTGGTCAGGGCGTCGTTGGTTTTGATGTGCATGTAGCCCCAGACCGAGTTGAGTTCTGGGAGCTCGAAGGAGGTGAGGGCGTTATTGCTCCTCACCTGCATATTCGCACCGATTTGCGCAAGCGCGGTGAGATCAAGGGCGTTCAAGAGGAGGTTGCCGGAGAGCTTCAGGGACCCCCCTACGAAGCTGAGGAGTGGGCTCGAAATCGAGGTGAGCCCGGGATTGTATTCGACGCTCACATGGCCTCCCACGAGGTGCAGAGCCGGTAGTTCGAGAGTGCCCATGATGGGGTTGAACAGCACCGTCAAGGCGCCGTCGACAGAGGCGAGAAAGGGGAGGTCAAAGGAGGTCAGGACGTCGTTGTATTTGACCGTAAAGTCGCCGGCGACCTCGCTGATTTCCGGCAGTTCGAAGTGGGCCAGAAGGTCATTATGCTGGATCCGGATCCCACCGGGGCCCACAGCCGCGAGGAGGGGGACCTCAAGCGCGGTCAACGCCGGGTTGTTTTCGACGGCGTAAGAGCCCTCCACCGTTGTGAGCACGGGGGTCATGACGGCAGCCATGTTGTCGTTGTTGCGGATCCGCAGATCGCCGGCCATCTGCTGGAGCGCCGGAAGCTCGACGGCGGTCAGAATCGGGTTGTATTCCACGGTCATTTCGTCGGCCACGGAGACGAGGGCGGGGAGCGCCATGGTCTCGAGCGTGGGATTCATCATCACTCTGAAGAAGGCCCCCGTCGAGGCGAGCGTCGGCAGGGAGAAATGGGTCAATCCATCATTGTATTCCACCACCAATCCGGCGGCGATCTCCGAGAGCAGCGGGAACTCAAACGAGGTGAGCGTGTCGTCGCCCCCGTCTTCAACGTAGGCCCCGATCTTCATTGTTCCGCCCACGGCGCCGAGCGCGGGGAGCTTCACGGTGGCCAGGACGTTTCCATGGACTTCGAGGTCGCCTCCCAGCTTCGCGAGCCGCGGGAGCGTGAGTGTGCTCAGCGTGTCGTTGTCCACGATTCGCACGTCCCCGCCGACCTCGATGAGCATGGGAAGCTCGAGCGCAGAGAGGCTCGTGCTCGCCACGACCAGGTCTCCCACCACCTCGCAGTGGTGGGAGGCTGCGGCGACGTCGCTTTCGTTGGAGAGGATGAGCGTGCCTTCGAGGACTGCGTCTCCGATCCACTCCACGGGAGCCCCGCAGGAATCAAACCAGTGGACGCTTCCATCCAGACAGCCGAGCTCGTCCTGGAATGGTGACCCCGGAGCGCATTCGCACGCGTCCACGAACCCCTCTCCCAGCGGATCGCAGGTCTGCCACCCCGAACATCCATTTGGGCAGGAGCACGCGCTCTGGGAATCCGGGGCGCACACGGGCTCTTCGCCATCCTCATCATCATCCTCCGCGTCGGGCTCCTCCGTGTCGGGATCCTCCGTGTCGGGATCCTCCGTGTCGGGATCCTCCGGGTCGGGATCCTCCGCGGCGGGCTCCTCCGTGTCGGGATCCTCCGTGTCGGCGTCCTCCGTGTCGGGCTCCTCCGTGTCGGCATCCTGCCCGCTCTCCTCGGTAGGGATCGCATCGCCAGGGTCCTCAGGGGACACGGCGGGGCCGCAGGATGCGACTCCGAGGAAGACCAGCAATCTGAGGATGTTCCATGCGCGCACGGGGGGCGTCTCCAGGTGCGAGGAGATTGAATTGTAGGGAAATTGGACGGGAGGCGAAAGGCGTCGCCGAAATGGACGCTGAGTTTGGCATGCCTCCAGTGCGATTTTCTCCGCAACGTGTTAGTGGTGGACGCACGGTTTCCCAACGAGAGGCGCCCCATGGCTCGTCGTACCAGCTATAGTTTTGAGAAGCGCAACAAGGAGTTGCGGAAGAAAGCCAAGCAGGAAGCGAAGCGCGAACGAAAGCGGCTCGCGAAGCTGGGGCTGGGTCCCGATGAGGACGATGTGTTTGAAGGGGTGACCGCGGACGAGGCTCCAGCCGCGCCGCCGGGAACCGAGTTTGCGGATCCGGACGATCCAGCGCCATCCGCGGTTCCCGCGGCTCCCGCGGCTCCCGCGGCTCCCGCGGCTCCCGCGGCTCCCGCGGCTCCCGAGGATTGAGCTGCGACTCGTGCGCATCGCGCCGGCGTTCGGCATCTCCTGACCCATCACCTCCTCCACAAAGCAGCCTTTCGCGAGCTCTAGGCGATCTCCGAGGGTTGGCCCGCGTCCGTGTTCTTCGGCCACAGCGCGTGGATGGCGGCGACGACGAGCACTGCAATGATCGCTGTCCCCACGCCGAGCTCACCGGCCCAGGTCCAGTCCGTGCGCGGGGTGGTGGCTCGATCCGTCAGATTCATCGTCAGCTGATTATGAACCGTGTGTGCAACGACAGCGGGCCAGAGGGATCCGCTGCGGTGGCGAAGCATGTTGAGGAAGGCTGTCAGCGCGAGGAGAAGCGTCGCGAAAGACGCGATCTCCGCGACCGTTGCTCCGAACGCGAGGAGGGGAGCGAGGTGCCAGCCGAACCACAGCGCCCAGACGCCCCAGAGAGCGGCTCCCGGTCCGCGGGTTGTTCGCAGATGTTCGCTCAGAAATCCTCGCCACCCGAGCTCTTCTCCGAACGCCCAGAGAAGTGATTCCAATGCGATTGAGTGTGTCAGCATGGCGCTGAAAAATGTCGGGGTGTCCCAATCTGTCGCGAACGTGATCGCTCCGACCTCTCTTCCGAGGATCACGGTCAGTCCGGCGTACGCCGCGACAACGACGAATCCCGCTAGCAGGTACCCGGGCTTGCCC
>Ga0114996_10009770_pt1 | contig 10471 bp, 6 predicted proteins | sample ArcticOcean_MG_C_4_FD_87039 | JGI IMG/M metagenome (GOLD analysis project Ga0114996, IMG submission 87039) | Marine microbial communities from western Arctic Ocean - ArcticOcean_MG_CB4_134 | ecosystem: Environmental > Aquatic > Marine > Oceanic | place: Arctic Ocean: Canada Basin | collected... | reverse complement strand
GTCATCGAAGGCCCGACCTTTACGTATATGTGGGCGTTTGGGCTCTTGTCGTCTGTTTTGGAGCCCTGTGGCTCCGTCAGCGACAGTTCATGATCCTCAGTGTGGGCGCGATTCCCATGGCAGCCGTTGCTGGCGCGGGTTTTAGGGGGCTGATCGACTGGGCGTCCGGCCGCTTCGGAAGGAGCCTCGTGAGACTGGGGATCGGTGTTGCCGCCGTGGCTCCAATCCTGCTCTACGCGGTAATTCCCCCCCTGAGTGCACGGCTCGGTGTCGATCTCACGGGAGGCGCTCGCACGGTCCCGTACAGGGGGGCGTCATATTTTCTTCGGCCATGGAAGGCGGGAGTAACGGGCCCGACGCGCTACGCTGACGAAGCTCTGGCGGTCTTGGGGCCGGGAGACCATGTCTTCGCCGATTTCACGCTGGCTCGAGTGCTTTGGTACGGACAACACGTCCGAAACGCCTCTCGCGACCCGATCATCGAGATCGACTCGTACATCAGCAACAGTGATTCCGCGGGTTTCCTAGCCGCGCTGGAAAGGTCGCTGGAGGGGGGACGCGTGTTCCTGGCCGATGACCAATCCGACTACTACTTCCTCGCGGCTCTGGGCGAGCGGTTCGAATTGACCCCGGTCGGGCCCATCTTCGAGGTTCTACCGGGTGGCTGAAGTCGGAGAGGACATTCTATTCCGTACTACAGCGGGTTGACGGAACGGCCTTGCCTACAGCCGCAGGCCGATGCTACCCTGACCATGGGTTTGCGCGCGCGGGCGTATTGAGAGGGAGGAATCCATGATGTGGTCCACGATCGGGCGTACGGCAGGGATCTTTAGCCTCGCGGTGGTGATTAGTTTCGCGGGTGTCTCGTGCGACGGGACGATCGCTGACTCGGACGGCGATGTCGCCCAGATGGTTGGCGGCGCGGACCGGTTTCTGATGTCTCTGTCCGACGAGGAGCGCGCACGCACGACGTTCGACTTCGAGTCGGAGGAGCGGGAGAGGTTCCACTTCGTCCCACCCGAAACGTTCGAGCGCCACGGATTCCCACTCGAGGATATGAGCGCCGAACAGAGGGACCTGGCGCATGCCCTCCTCAGTACCGGACTCAGTCAGCGAGGGCACCTGACCGCAAACGAGATCATCGAGCTCGAGGCAATACTGGAGGAGCGTGAGGACGGCGGACAGTTCTCGCGTGACCCTGATCTATACTTCGTATCAGTGTTCGGGACGCCGTCGACCGACGGGACGTGGGCTTGGAGGTTCGAGGGACATCACCTCTCGCTGCACTTCACGATCGTCGACGGGGGCATCACGGTCAGCGCGCCGACCTTCTTCGCCGCGAGCCCCGCAGAGGTCATGGAAGGACCCAGAGCGGGGCTGCGCCCACTGGGCGCCCTGGAGGACGCGGGCCGAGCCTTGCTCGCATCCCTGGACGCAGCGCAACGGGAGGTCGCGATCCTCGACGAGGTCGCACCGACCAACATCGTGAGCGGCGTGGAACTCGCGCCCGATCCCCTTTCCCCGGTGGGCGTTGTAGGCTCGGACCTCACCCCGGCGCAGCGCGATCTACTGATGGAGGTGGTCGGGTTCTATACCTCGATGATGGCCGAGGACATCGCAGCGCTCCGACGCGCAAGAATTGAAGATGACGGCGTCGAAAACATCACGTTCGCCTGGGCCGGCGGGACCTCGTACGGCGATGTATCCTACTTCCGAGTGCAGGGACCGAGTTTTTTGATCGAGTTCGACCACACGGCGCGGGACCCGAATCACATCCATTCGGGGTGGCGTGACTTCGACGGAGACTTCGGCCGCGATGTGCTGAGGGAGCACGTGACGCAGATAGTGCACGGTGAGGTAGTCCCCTAAACGGTCCGGGCGCTGGGGAGGCCCATGCTGCTTAACCCAAAAACCTGGAAGGCGGGACGCCACATGACCCGACGAGGATCCACACCTTCGCTTCTCGGCGCTCTCGCCGTCTCTGCATTCCTTGTGCTTCCTGGGTTTCTTCTGCTTCCTGGCGCCGTCCCCGTCGCCAGCGCCCAGGAAGTGTTGCCCTTGATCACGGAAGCCGAGTACGAACGATGGCAGGTAGAGCTCTCGAACTGGGGCCGGTGGGGGCCTGACGACGAGCTCGGGGCTCTCAACCTGATCACTCCGGCGAAGCGTCTGGCGGCCACTGCGCTGGTGCGGGAGGGGATCACCGTGTCGCTCGCGGCGACCGCGCAGACCGAACGGACCATCGACAACCCCTGTCCGCTGGAGTGGGAGATGGCGAACGCGAATCGGGGCGGGGCTACCGACCGCATCTCCTATCGGTGCATCCACGGCCCTGGCACGACGCACCTCGACGGGTTCGCCCATCGCTTCTTCGACGGCAGGATGTGGAACGGCTACGAGGTCGCCGACCTGGTCACGATGGAGGAGGGCGCGTTGAAGAACGACATCCTCACGATGAAGGACGGAATCGTGACTCGGGGTGTGCTTTACGACATTCCCCGGCTAAAGGGGGTGCCTTACCTGGAGCCCGGCACGCGAATCACCGTCGAGGACCTGGAGGCGTGGGAGGCGCAGACCGGCGTAAGAGTAGGTCCAGGTGACGCGTTTCTCTTACGATGGGGCCGTTGGGCACGGCAGGAGGCCATTGGGCCGTTCGACACGGGGGCCGAGGCAGCGGGGCTCGACAACTCAGTCATCCCGTGGCTGAAGGCGCGGGACGTCGCGCTCATCGGATGGGAAACGCCCGGCTACATGCCACGGCCCCCCGGCGAGCTGCCCCGCCTCGCTTTGCACGACTTCGCGTTGACCATGCTGGGCATACACCTCCTCGACCGCGCGGATTTTAATGCGCTGAGTGAGGTGGCGGCGGCCCAGGGGCGGTGGGAGTTCATGCTGACGCTCGCTCCGCTACCGATCCCCAACGGCACCGGCTCGCCGGTAAACCCGATCGCCATCTTCTGAACGAGTACCGGGGGCGTCTCGGGCGTGTCAGCCCACGGCGTCCTGCGAGGAGATAGCGGACTCCTTCGCGTCCGGCTCAGCGCCTGGACCTTCCTCCTGCCGGAACGCGTCCCTCGGCGCGGCGGGCATCGGACGCCAGCCCGCTTCCTGAACGGCCGCCTGCGCGGCCGCGAGGCGAGCGACCGGGACCCGGAACGGAGAGCAACTCACGTAGTCGAGGCCTAACTTGTGGCAGAATTCCACCGACCGGGGGTCCCCCCCGTGCTCGCCGCAGATCCCGATCTCGAGATCCGGACGAACGGCTCGCCCAAGTTCAACGGCCATTCGCATGATCTTTCCCACGCCGTCTACGTCGAGGGTCGCGAACGGGTTCTCGGGGAGCACGTCGTGTTCGATATAATGATGGAGGAATCCAGACTCCGCGTCGTCCCGCGAGATGCCGAACACCGTCTGCGTAAGATCGTTCGTTCCGAACGAGAAGAACTCGGCCGTTCCGGCCAGTTCGTCCGCCGTCATGGCCGCCCGCGGAATTTCGATCATCGTCCCGAGTTTATATGGGATCTCCTGCTCCTCCTCATCCATCACCTCCCGCGCCTCGGTTTCCACAAGCAAACGCTGAGTTAGAAGCTCGTTCACGTGTGAGACCAATGGGACCATAACCTCAAGCTTCACGTCCACCCCTCCGCGCTTGCATCGAGCTGCCGCCTGAAAGAGCGCACGAGCCTGCATGCGGGTGAGTTCCGGGAGTAACATTCCGAGACGCACACCCCTCGTGCCCAGCATGGGGTTCGTTTCCAGAAGATCTTCGGTCCGCCCCAGGAAGTCCTGCTTCTCTCGGATCTCCTCGAGTGTCTCGTCAATCTCGCGGAGTGTGTCCAGGTGCTGGAGCCTGACCTTGAGCTCCGCCAACTCACGGAGGAGCTCCTGATGGTCGGGAAGGAACTCGTGGAGCGGCGGGTCCAGCAGACGGACCACGACGGGGAGGCCGTCCATGGCCCGGAAGAGCCCTTCGAAATCGCCGCGCTGAAGGGGGAGGAGTCGGTCGAGGGCGTCCTCGCGCTCTACGTGGTTCCGGGCCATGATCATCTCCCGCATCACCGGGAGTCGATCTTCCTCGAAGAACATATGCTCTGTGCGGCAGAGGCCGATCCCCTGTGCCCCCAGGTCGCGGGCCCGGCGCGCATCATCGGGATAGTCCGCATTTGCCCACACCTCGAGGGTCCGGAACTCGTCCGCCCAATCCAGCAGCTGGGCGAGCCATGGGTCCTGGAGGTCCGGGACGACGGTCGGCAGCGCGCCCAGGTAGACTTCTCCGCGCATCCCATCTATGGAGATCTCAGCGCCCTCCCGGATCGTGAAATCTCCGACCCGTGCCTCGCGGTCGATCAAGTCGATCTCAAGGGCCTCTACCCCGACGACGGCCGGCTTGCCGAACTGCCGCGCGACCAGCGCAGCATGGCTGGTCCGTCCCCCCCGGCTGGTGACGATCCCCTGCGCTGCGAGCATCCCGTGAACGTCGTCGGGTCTCGTCTCGGGCCGGACCATAATGACAGCCTTCCCTTCTTCCCTGGCCCATCTCTCTGCCGTATCCGCATCGAAAGCCACAACGCCTACGGCCGCTCCAGGCGACACGTTCAGACCGTGCGCAAACACATGAGCATCGTTTCTGGCGTCCTCATCGAACTGAGGATGGAGAAAAAAATCCACCTGCTCGGGGCTCACCCGGAGCACCGCCTCCTCTCGGCCAAGAAGCTTCTCGTCGACCATGTCTACGGCGATTCGCACCTCCGCCTCGGCAGTGCGCTTGCCGTTCCGGGTCTGGAGAAGCCATAACGTTCCGTGTTCGACGGTGAATTCGATGTCCTGCATGTTTCTGTAGTGGTGCTCGAGCCTATCCACGATCTCGCAGAGCTGCCTGTGGGCGTCAGGGAACAGATCTGCCATCACGCTGATGTCGAGGGTCTTCCTGGTTCCGGCCACCACATCTTCCCCTTGGGCGTTCACAAGGAAGTCCCCGTGTAGGCCTGGCTCTCCGGTAGATGCGTTGCGGCTCATCACGACCCCCGTCCCGGAAGTCTCGCCCATATTCCCGAAGACCATCGTCTGGATGTTCACCGCAGTGCCGATGTCGTGCGGAATCCCCGACGCGTTCCGGTAGTCGACGGCCCGTTTCGTATTCCAGGATTCGAATACCGCTTCCGTCGCCGCCTGGAGCTGCTCCAAAGGTTCGGTCGGAAAGGGCGCCCGGGTATGTGTCTTGACGAGCTCCGTGAAGCGCTGCGTAATGGCCATCCAGTCCTCCGCGCCGAGCTCCGGATCCGAGGAGACCCCGGCAGCCCGTCGACTGTGTTCGAGAACCTCTTCGAACACCTCGTCTTCCATCCCACGGACCACGGTGCCGAACATCTGGATCAACCGTCGGTAGGAGTCGTACACGAAGCGGGCGTCACCCGTGAGCTCCACCATTCCTTCAGCCACTTCGTCGTTCATTCCCAGATTCAGGATCGTGTCCATCATCCCGGGCATCGAGAACTTCGCCCCGGAACGACACGACACCAGGAGGGGATTTTCGGGGTTGCCGAATTCTTTACCCGTATCTGCTTCGATGCGGCGCAGGGCATCGATCTGTTGTTCCCAGATGTCCGCCGGAAACCCGCCTTCTTCGCCGAGGTAGGCGATGCACGCCTCGGTCGTCACGGTGAAGCCGGGTGGCACGGGGACCTGAATCCGCGACATCTCCGCCAGATTTGCTCCCTTCCCTCCAAGCAGCCCGCGGACCGCCTCCCAATCACCCGCAGAGGCTTCCGCAGCTTCGAGCTCAGTGAACAGATACACCCACTTCCGATCCATTTTCCCTCCGTAGCTGACAACCCAAAGATGAAGCCTAGGCCTGCTCAGGAGTCGCCGCCAGTGCAGCTCGACATTTCAGCCTCAGGTTACCGTCTGGATCAGCCGCCGCAACCTCACTTTGTGAGCTTCGAGCTCAGCGACCAGGGCCTCGAGCCGTTCGTACATGTCTTCCCCGGTTCCCGGTCCGCCCGCGGCGAGTTCCCGCTAGGGAACGGCTAGATCCGCCATTCCCGCCTCGAGCTCCACGATTTTCCCAGGCCGCAGGTACGCTGTGATCCGGTACTCTTCGTTGGGCAGGCTGTCTCCTAGAATAGAGGCCGCGCTCACGAGTCCCGTGGTGAACTCCTCGCTCTGGCCGGGGGCGAGATCGACCTCTACGAGGGCAAGGCTACAGGCCACAGTCTGGCCCATGTCCCATATCGGCTCCGTCCCGGAATCGTAGGCCCTCATCAAGACCACGCACCCGTCGGGGAAGGTCACCGACTGGCGGGTCGTGGACTCGTTCTCGAGCTCCACGGTGATCCCGATCTGAACGGGAAAAGACTCCGCTATAACGAAGCCCGTCACCCTGTAGGTGATCCCATCGATCAACTGTTCAGGAAGGTCAAGCCCGCTAGAACTCACCTCACAGGCCACGAAGGTCGCGGTGACCAGCAGCGTCCCAAACGCCGCCAAGCCACGCGACGCTCGCACGTCTCGAACTAAGCCCATCCATCTATCTCCAATACTCGATCAACCAAAGGCCGGAGCTCGGCTGTGGCACCATCCTGCGGGCCACTCCAGAGTTCCCCGGCTGCCCACCCTTGTTGGGCTACTCTCGTCCATCGAGCTACGTCGGCCCAGCGGCCTTCACCTCGTCGGGAACCTGCGCCTCGAACCGGCCAAAGTTGTCCCTGAACATCGCTGCCAGCTTCTCCGCCGCCGCGTCGTAGTCCGCGCCGTCCGCCCAGGTGTCACGCGGATTCAGGATCTCGGGGGGTACATCAGGCACTTCCGAGGGCATAAGCAACCCGAAGATGGAGTCGCTCACGGCCTCAACCTGGTCCAGTTGCCCGGCCAGGGCCGCCCGTACCATGGCCCTGGTGTAAGGCAGCTTCATGCGGCTGCCCACTCCGTAGCCACCACCACTCCAGCCAGTATTCACCAGCCACACCCGGGCCCCATGGTCGCGAAGCCGCTCACCCAGCATTTTCGCGTACTCGCCGGGATGGCGCGGCAGGAAGGGGGCACCGAAGCAAGCGCTGAACGTCGCCTCGGGCTCCGTGACACCGCGTTCCGTTCCGGCCACCTTTGCCGTGTACCCGGACAGGAAGTGATACATCGCCTGCTCTGGGGTCAGCTTGGAAATCGGAGGCAGCACGCCGAAGGCATCGGCGGTCAGGAAAACGACGTTCTTCGGATGCTCACCCCGGCTCGGAAAAACCGAATCAGGGATGTAGTGAAGAGGGTACGAGGCCCTCGTGTTCTGGGTGATCGTCGCGTCGTCGAAGTCGATCTCCGAGGTCCCCTCACGCAGAACCACGTTTTCCAGGATCGTTCCGAACATCTGCGTCGCACGGTAGATCTCCGGCTCGCTTTCGAGAGAAAGCCGGATCGCCTTCGCGTAACACCCGCCCTCGAAGTTGAACACGCCGCCGCCGCCCCACCCGTGCTCGTCGTCTCCGATGAGCCTTCGTTCCGGATCGGCCGACAATGTGGTCTTGCCCGTGCCGGAGAGGCCGAAAAAGAGCGCCGTGTCCCCATCCGGCCCAATATTGGCCGAACAATGCATCGGCAACACACCCTGGTCGGGAAGCATGTAGTTCAGCACCGAGAAGATCGACTTCTTGATCTCTCCGGCATAGTTGGACCCGCCGATCAGGACCTGCCCCTCCTTGTAGTTGACCACGATGAAGGTCCCCGTAGCCGTCCCGTGTTTAGCCGGATCGGCTTGGAGCCCCGGCGCGTGGAGCACCGTGAATTCGGGCTGGAAGGCGGCCAGCTCCTCGGGTGTGGGCCGAAGAAACATGTTGTAGGCGAACAGGTTGTGCCACGCGTTGTGAGTTACGACCCGGACATTGAGCGCGTGATTGGAATCGGCACCAGCTCGGGCGTCTCGAACGAACAGCTCTTGCCCGTCCAGGAACGCGATGACCTCGTCACGGAGCATATAGAAGTGTTCCTCACTCAGGGGCGCGTTGGCGGGGCCCCAATCGACAGAGTCCCCGGTCAACGACTCCCTCACGATGAACTTGTCGCCAGGGGACCGCCCCGTATGAGGACTCGTGACCGTAGCAAAGGCACCCATGTGGGCGAGCCGCCCTTCACCCCGCTCCAACGCTCTCTCATAAAGCTGAACGGGCGAGAGATTCCAGTGCACGGCCTTCCGGGGTTCGAGCCCGTGTATGTCCAATCCAGCAGTATTCATGGTGCCGGTCTCTATCACTTTCGTTTTACCCTGGGTCTTCGTCGCCATTTGCACCTAGGTACGAAAAAATGTTGAAGAAGTACAGGACGCCGACTTCAGGGCTACCGGGGTCGGGCCTGCGCATCCACCGAGGCGAGTGTCACCAGGTTCACGATGTCCTGGACCGTGGATCCCCGCTGGAGGAAATGTACGGGATGCCTCATTCCCAAGAGAACGGGTCCGATCACCTCGGCTCCCCCCAACTCAGCCAACAGTTTGTAAGCTGAATTGGCCGACGCGAGGCCTGAGAAGATGAGCACGTTTGCAGCTCCTTTCAGGTCGCTGAACGTGTATTGTGACCGCAGGATCTCCGTATTCAGAGCTGTATCGGCCTGCATCTCTCCGTCGATCTCGATATCAGGCCGAAGCTCCCTCACCTGCATCACGGCTTGCCGAACCTTCCGCGCTTCGGGATGCCGTACAGATCCGAAGTTCGAAAAAGACAACATCGCTATCCGTGGGACGATGCCCAGCTTCTCCACGAAGCCGGCCGTGAGCAACGCGATATCCGTCAACGTCTCCGCATCTGGATCGATGTTCACAGCGGTATCGCCGAAGAAGAGCAGTTCCCGATCCCGTAGCGCCACCATGTACATGCCGGCCACCCTGCGCACTCCGTCCGCCCGTCCGATGACCTCCAACGCGGGCCGTATGGCCTCGGAGTAGTGTGACTCGATCCCTCCTACCATGGCGTCGGCATCACCGCAACGGACCATCATGCCGGCGAAATAGTTCAGCTGATACATCCTCGAGCGTGCCTCGGCGCGCGTGAGGCCTTTGCGTCTCCGGGACGCATATAAGGCTTCCGCATACTCATGCCGCACTTCCTCGCTCACGACGGGGTGGACGATCTCCACACCCTCCAGGTCGAGGCCGTGCAGTTCTGCGATCTCGTTGACCTTAGCCTCACGTCCGATAAGCACCGGCGCGGCGATGCCCTCTTCCACTATCTCCTGGGCCGCGCGGATCACTCGTTCGTTGTAGCCATCGGTCAGCACCACCTTCATCAGACGCTTCCGAGCCCGGTCGATCAAGCCCCTCATCACCTCTCCGCTCGGGCCCAGGCTCGCCTTGAGCCGATCCTCGTACTGCTGCACGTCGATGCTTTCACGGGCGACGCCCGAATCCATCGCCGCCTTCGCCACTGCCGGTGCCACGGCGAGAAGGACTCTCGAGTCGAACGGCTTGGGGATCAGGTACTCGGGGCCGAACTCGAAGACCTCTCCGCCATAGGCGGCGGCCACCGACTGGGGTACGGTAGCCTTCGCCAGTTCAGCCAGGGCCTTCGTGGCCGCAATCATCATCTCGTGGTTGATGGCGCGCGCACGAACATCCAGGGCACCTCTAAAAAGGAACGGGAAGCCCAGAACGTTGTTGACCTGATTCGGATAATCGGAGCGGCCCGTAGCCATGATGGCGTCATCTCTTACCTCAGCGACCTCTTCGGGCGTGATCTCCGGGTCGGGATTGGCCAACGCGAAAATGATCGGACGCTGAGCCATCGAGGCGACCATGTCCTTCGTGACCAGTCCCCGGACGGACAGCCCTATCAGCACATCTGCGCCCTCTATGGCCTCGGCCAACGTGCGCCGGTCGGTGTCGACCGCGAAGCGGGCCTTGTATTCGTTCATCCCCTCCTCACGCCCCGCGTGGATCACCCCATTGCTGTCGACGAAGATCAGGTGGTCGCGTGCGACGCCCATCCGGGTGAAGTGCTCGGCGGTCGAAAGCGCCGACGCGCCGGCACCGCTGAACACGACCCGCACTTTCGATGCCTTCTTGCCGGTGACTTCCAACGCGTTCAGCAGCGCAGCAGTCGCGATGATCGCCGTGCCGTGCTGATCATCGTGGAACACCGGTATCTCCATAGATTCCTGGAGGCGCTCCTCGATCACGAAGCAGTCGGGCGATCTGATGTCCTCGAGATTGATCCCACCGACCGTGGGTTCGAGAAGCTGGCAAAAGCGGATGACGTCCTCCGGGTCCTCGGAGCCGACTTCGAGGTCGAACACATCGATACCGGCGAACTTCTTGAAGAGCACCCCCTTGCCCTCCATGACCGGTTTCGACGCACTCGGGCCGATGTTCCCCAAACCCAGTACCGCTGTACCATTCGTCACGACTGCGACCAAATTTCCCCGTGCTGTGTACTTGAATACCGCGTCCGGGTCATCACAGATTTCAAGACAGGGGGCCGCGACTCCCGGACTATAG
>Ga0114996_10009768_pt1 | contig 10472 bp, 7 predicted proteins | sample ArcticOcean_MG_C_4_FD_87039 | JGI IMG/M metagenome (GOLD analysis project Ga0114996, IMG submission 87039) | Marine microbial communities from western Arctic Ocean - ArcticOcean_MG_CB4_134 | ecosystem: Environmental > Aquatic > Marine > Oceanic | place: Arctic Ocean: Canada Basin | collected... | reverse complement strand
TGGACCAAGTCGTCATCCTCCGTCCATGATGATCCTGCCACTTTTCTCCTCGTTCTCAACGCGCTCCTTCACTGCCTCAGCGTAGTCCTCATCTGAGAGTTCATAGAAGCTGATGTGCGCGAACGCCATCTCGTCCGTCGAACGGTTTCCCCACCCCACCCAGTTGTCGGGGTCATGGGCCCACGGATTGCTCTCCGAGTTGTTGTGCCAGCTAGTCAGATGGAGGACCGAGCCTTTGGGGATCAGCGGCTGGACGTCGTCCGCGTACGTGTAAGCGATGTGCCAACCGAAGTCCCAGTTCGCGCAGCTCAGCGTCTGTAGTCTCCCGTCCGGATAGATCACGTCGAGGCACTGACGAGAGCCGAGGTTGTGCAGGTGTGGCTGGAAGATGGCGATGCGGACGTTCTCCTTCAGGGGCGTGTACCCGTCCACACGCACCTCCTCCGAGTGCGGCGGAATGTCCAGGTCTGACACGGTGCTACCGATACCCCCCCGCTGGAGTCGGTACTTCGGCTCCACTCCTCGAGGGTAGAGCCAGATCGCGATTCGCGTCTGATCATACGTGTCCTCGCCGTTCGCGTTCGCCGAGTAATGGACGTTCCAGTGCAACTTCGAGCCGGCCTTGATAAGCTGACCCGAGTTGGCCGGGAAAATGTCGCCCGTCTTCCCCAACGCGTACTCGCTGAAGCCAGCCTCCCAGTCCGGATCACTTAGATCGCCCGTGAACAGGTTCGAGATGGCGTGATGCACGACGGGAAAGCCCTCCGGTGTCGGGCGCGACTCATACGCAGAGATGTAGCGGTCCTCGGTAAGACCCGTCTCGCTGATGAAGTCCATCCACCAGTTGGGTCCGTCGCCCGGAACAAGGAAGGGCTCCGGGATGGGGATCACCAGGTCCGGTTCGCGACCCATGGCGCTGGTCAACGTAAACTCGGCGTTATTATCGAAGCTTACCGGCGGTGGCATGTCGGCCGGATCCCCCTGGGGAGTCCCGCCGTCGACCCAGGAGACTATCGTCTCGATTTGCTCCTGGCTGAGGCCTCGGTCGTCCTTGAAATCGTTGAGGCCTACGCTCCGATCCACGAAGTAGGGCGGCATCTTGCGGTTAGATACCCTATCCTTGATCAACGGAGCGTAGGTCCGAACCTCTTCATAGGTAAGGAGAGACATCGGAGCGATAGCGCCATCTCGGTGGCACATTTCGCACTTCTGCTGGAGGATCGGTGCCACGTCCTTGGAGTAGGTCGGGGTCGGGGATTGAGCGCCGGCCGGTAAGACGAACACGCCCAACCCTACGCAAGCACCGACAACCCCCAATTGCAACCCATACCTGAATCCTCGTGTCTCTGCTCTCATGGCGATCTCCAAGGCGATGAGGACGATACTTCTACGGCGGACGCTCTTCACCCGCCGTTTAACCCCTATAAGCTCAACTAACGCACGGCATTCCGTCCTGTCAAGATGGCGTGTCCGTGATCTCGGCGTTGCGGCACAAGTGTGGAATAGCCCGGTCACATATGGGTCCACTTGGGAGCGAGCTGGCGTGCTGGGCGTGAAGGCCACGCCTGGGTAGTGGTACGGCACCACTACCCACACCTTGCTGATCTTGCTGAGCACGGGGGGCCCTGGTAACCTTAGTAAGGTCCGTCCGATTGGGCGATTAGGTACGCGGTCGACCAACGGTTCCCTCAGCGGACGGAGGTTCCGGTGTCTTACGCTGATATGTCCCCTCTCTTACCCTTTGCGTTCAGACGCCTGATCCGGAATCGATCCAACCGGTTCCTGCGTCTCGCGGTGCTTGCGCTCCTTTCAGTGCCATCTAGTTCGATAGTAGCGCAGCAAACCGAAAGCATCTCCGGCGTGATAATCGAGGCGTTTAGCGGTCAGGTGCTTTCGGGAGTGCGCGTAACTGCCGTGCAGGAAGACCGATCGACCGTCACCGACAGGGAGGGTCGCTTCGACCTAACCGGGGTCACCCCCGGGAGGACTGTGATCCGGCTCCAGCTCGACGGGTACGCAACAGAGGTGCTAGCGGTGGATCAGCGGCCTGCCTACTCCGCCCCCATCGAATTCAGCCTAACACCCCTCGTGGAGGCGATTCAGGAATTGAGAGTGGTGGTCTCGCCTACGCCGGCGCGCCAGGGCCTCACGAGAGGCAGAGAGCGACTCCAGTTCCTCGATCCCCGAATGGGTGAGGGGGGCGGAAGCGTTGCCGGCTTTCTGCAGGGCCGGGTGGCTGGCTTGAGTATCCAACGTAAGGGCAACGTCGGGGGCGGCAGAAGTGTAGCGCTGATCCGTGGGAGAAGCTCCCTCACGCTCAACGACGGCCCCCTAGTCCTCCTGGACGGCGTGAGGCTCTCCGGAATAGAGATACTGGACGAACTGCCGCTGTCACACGTGAGATCGATCGAGATTGTTCGGGGCCCTGAGGCTGAGAACTACGGCTTAGGTGCAGGCCGCGGGGTCATCGTCATACGCACTCGGTAACGTGAGGCCGAGTTATTCCGTAGCCCCCTGCTTCTTTACCGGGGCTACGCCCCATTGTTGCTACCTGAAAATGTTACATACCCATTGACCCAACCTCGGTTCACCTGGATGTTCACTGAGACTTTCCGGTGAGGCTGGTCGTCTTTTCGCACTTCCAGGCGGCCTCACCGAATCATCAGCAAAAGAAGTCCGTTTGTTGGGTCAGGACGCCACACGGTCTTGAAGCCGCCCAAGGGGCACGCGTATGACACCCACCACCAGTGCTTCTCGCGTTCGCACGTCACCCGCGCCCCAGGGGGCGTCGGTGACCGAACCGTACGCCGCGCATCACAAGATCCGGATTGTGACGGCGACGTCCCTGTTCGACGGCCACGACGCGGCGATCAACGTCATGCGGCGGATCATTCATGCGAGCGGAGCGGAAGTGATCCATCTCGGCCACGACCGCTCGGTCGACGAGGTTGTGAACTGTGCCGTTCAGGAGGACGCGAACGCGATCTCGGTGACGTCGTATCAGGGTGGCCACGTCGAGTACCTGAAGTACATGCACGACCGCCTGGAGCACGAGGAATGCGGACACATTCGCATCTTTGCCGGCGGCGGCGGCGTGATCCTGCCCGACGAGATCCGGGAGTTGCAGGACTATGGCATTGAGCGCATCTACTCGCCGGATGACGGCCGTGCGATGGGCCTGCAGGGGATGATCAACGACCTCCTCCGGCGGAGCGATTTTCCTACCGGGCTGGATGCGAGCGAGGCTGATCTCTCCCTCATCCGCCAGCGCGATCCGCGAGCGATCGCGAGGCTGATCTCTGCGGGCGAGAACTGGCCGGACGAACATGGTGCCCTTCTCGAGGCGGTGCGCGCTGAGGCGGCGGACCGGAATACTCCGGTGCTCGGGATCACCGGCACCGGTGGGGCCGGGAAGTCGTCGTTGATCGACGAGCTGGTCCGACGCTTCCTGCTGGACTTCGATGATCAAAACATCGGTATCATCTCGGTGGATCCGAGCAAGCGCAGGACTGGCGGCGCGTTGCTGGGCGATCGCATCCGCATGAACTCCATCAACGACCCGCGCGTGTACATGCGCTCGCTTGCGACGCGCCGGGCCAACCTCGCCCTGTCCTCGCATGTGCGCGACGCGATCGGCGTCCTGAAGGTCGCAGGTTTCGACCTCATCATCCTCGAGACCTCCGGCATCGGGCAGTCGGACACTGAGATCGTCGACCACTCCGACGTTGCGCTCTATGTGATGACGCCCGAGTACGGTGCGGCGACGCAGCTCGAGAAGATCGACATGCTCGACTTCGCCGACGTCATCGCTCTGAACAAGTTCGAAAAACGCGGTGCGATAGACTCGCTACGCGACGTCCGGAAGCAATATCAACGCAATCACCGGTTGTTCGCGAAGGGCATAGAGGAGATGCCGGTCATCGGGACCATTGCCTCGCAGTTCAACGATCCGGGAACCGATCGGCTCTACCGCGAGGTCATGGATCGCGTCGTCGAGAAGTGCGACCTAGCATGGAAGTCGTCTTTCAGCCGAGGAGTCGAGGAGTCGGAGAAGATCGACATCATTCCGCCCGAACGACAGCGCTATCTGGCCGAGATTGCCGAGACGGTCCGCGAATACAACGCGTGGGTGGACCAGCAGAGCGCGGCCGCACACCAGCTGCAGGCGCTGATGGAAGTGGAGCGCGCCGCCGGCGAGGTCGCGGAACTCGCCGATATTCGCGCGGGGCTTGAGCGGAGGCTCGACCCCGAGAACCACGAGGCCCTCGAGGGCTGGTCCGAGTTGCGCGAGAGCTACGAGCAAGATGAGTTCGTATATCAGGTGCGAGGCAAGGACGTACGCGTTCCCGCCGCGAGCGAGTCCTTGTCCCACCAGCGCATCCCGAAGGTGGCGATGCCAGCATACCACGGGTGGGGTGACATCCTCAGGTGGCTACTCCAGGAGAACGTTCCGGGATCCTTCCCCTACACGGCGGGCGTATTCCCCTTCAAGCGAGAGGGTGAGGATCCGACCCGCATGTTCGCGGGGGAGGGTGGACCCGAGCGTACCAATCGGCGCTTCCATTACGTCTCGCAGGGTCAGCCGGCGCAGCGCCTGTCGACCGCGTTCGACTCTGTGACGCTGTATGGCAACGATCCCGCCGTGCGGCCGGACATTTACGGCAAGATCGGCAACGCGGGGGTATCGATCTGCTGCCTCGACGATGCCAAGAAGCTGTATTCTGGGTTTGATCTCACCGATCCGAAGACGTCGGTGTCGATGACCATCAACGGGCCCGCGCCGATGCTCACCGCGTTCTTCATGAACGCCGCCATCGACCAGCAGTGCGAGCGCCACATCCACGCCAACGGCCTCACGGAGCAGGTTGAAGCCGAGATCGAGCGCTGGTTCGCTGAGAGAGGGTTAGAGCGGCCACGCTACGTGGGCGAGCTGCCGGAAGGCAACGACGGGCTCGGGCTGATGCTCCTCGGTTTGACCGGCGACACCGTGTTGCCGCGGGAGGTCTACGAGACAATCAAGCGGGACGCGATGGCTCGGGTGCGCGGCACCGTGCAGGCGGACATCCTCAAGGAGGATCAGGCGCAGAACACGTGCATCTTCGGAACAGAGTTTTCGCTCAAGCTCATGGGTGACGTGCAGGAGTACTTCACCCGCAATGAGATCCGCAACTTTTACTCGGTTTCGATCTCCGGATACCACATCGCGGAGGCCGGTGCCACGCCGATCACACAGCTTGCGTTCACTCTCGCCAATGGCTTCACCTACATTGAGTACTACCTCTCACGAGGCCTACCGATCGACAGCTTCGCGCCGAATCTGTCGTTCTTCTTCTCGAACGGCCTTGATCCCGAATACGCGGTGATCGGACGCGTCGCGCGACGTATCTGGGCCAAAACGCTCAAATTGAAGTACGGCGCCGCCTCACGCTCCCGGATGCTCAAGTACCACATCCAGACGAGTGGCCGTTCGTTGCACGCGCAGGAGATTTCGTTCAACGATATCCGGACCACGCTGCAGGCCCTCTACTCGATCTTCGACAACTGCAACTCGCTACACACGAACGCCTACGACGAGGCGATCACCACTCCGACCGAGGAGAGCGTCCGCCGCGCCATGGCGATTCAGCAGATCATCAATCACGAATACGGCATGGCGCAGAACCAGAACCCGCTTCAGGGTGCCTTCATCATCGAGCAGCTGACTGACATGGTGGAGGAAGCCGTGCTCGAGGAGTTCGACCGGATCAGCGAGCGCGGAGGCGTGCTGGGCGCAATGGAAACGATGTACCAACGCAGCAAGATTCAGGAAGAATCGATAAACTACGAGACGCTGAAGCACAGCGGCGCGCTGCCGATCATCGGTGTGAACACGTTCCTATCCTCGCAAGGGTCTCCTACGGTGCTACCGAGGGAAGTGATCCGTTCCACGGGGGAGGAAAAGCAGGCGCAGATTGACACGACAGCCTCGGTTCACGAGCGATTTGCGGTGGAGGGGCCTGCTGCGCTGGAGCGCCTCAAGCAGGTCGGGCTTCGCAACGGGAACGTGTTCGAGGAGCTGATGGAAACGGCTAAGGTTTGCACGCTCGGCCAGATCAGCCGCGCGTTGTTTTCGGTAGGCGGTCAGTATCGGCGCAACATGTAACCGAATGATGAGCCTGCCTGCGCGCGGAACTCCGCTGAGCCCGTCGCCGATCTAGCAACGTCTCTCCCGGCGGCCCCGATCGCCATGTACACCCCGGCCCATCTCGACCTGGTCCCGAGAGGAGCCGCAGGCGCGATTCAAACAGGGTTTTGAGGCGTGCCGAAAAAGACTAAACATAGGTCCTTGTGCCCCAATCATCCGTCACTTACGCTTACCGCGTAGAGATGTGACTATCACACGTGGAGGAGAGTGCATCATGGCGGAGAGCTTCGGACGTTGGACCCACCAATCTCTTGGGATTGCCGCGGCGCTCGTGGCGCTGGCTCTCCTGACTCTCCCGGGCGACGGGTCCTCACAGGACAAGGCCGTTACCTTCACGGGCGATGTCGCTCCAATCATGCAGGATAACTGCGTGCGGTGTCATCAGGAGAGCTCGATCGCCCCGATGTCGCTCCGCACGTACGAGGAGGCCAGCCCGTACGCGTCGCTCATCAAGTACATGGTGACCCGGCGCCTCATGCCTCCCTACCACTACGACCATGACGTCGGCATCCAGGAGCTTCAGAGCGACTGGCGGCTGAGCGACCGCGAGATCGAGACGATCGCCGCCTGGGTCGACGCCGGCGCACCGGAAGGCAAACCGGAGGAAATGCCGGCCCAGAGGCAGTTCGAGCCTTACGACCACTGGAACATGCAGGAGGTCCTCGGTCGTGAACCGGATCTCGTGATCGAGTCCAAGCCATTCGACGTTCCTGCCGAAGGGGGCGACCTCTGGTGGCGGCCGGTCGTGGACATCCCGCTCGACAGGGACCGGAAGGTGAGGGCCATTGAGACGCGTCCCACCTACCCCGACGGCGTCCAGACCGTGCACCACGGCAATGTCAAGCTAGTGACGCAGGACGAAGAGACCGGAGAGTGGATAGCGGGGGGCAATTACTCCGAGTACGCCATGGGCAAGGTCGGGGAGCTCTTTCCGCCCGACGCCTACAGGATTCTTCCCCACGACGGTCTGATCCAATTCGACATCCACTACTACCCGGGCGGCTCCGCCCAGGGTCGCGGAGAGAAGATTGTCGCCAAGGACAACGTCGTAAGGACCGCTTTTTGGTTCTACGACGACGACGAGCTTCCGGAGTTCGAGCAGAAGTTGACTAACTTCGGGCTCGAAGGAGACATCATCTTGGAGCCCGGCGGAACGGCCATGACGCAGGGCTTCCACGTCGTCCTCGACCATCCGCTCCGCATCGACCAGTTCCAGGCCCATGGACACGTCCATCTCCACGCCATGAAAGCGCTCGCCATCTATCCGGACGGTAAGCAGGAGACGCTTTCTATGACCACCAACTTCAGCGCCAAGTGGCACCATAGCTACATCTACGAGGCCGACGCCGCTCCGCTCCTCCCCACGGGCACGGTTCTGGTCCTGACCGGATGGTATGACAACACGGAAAACAACCCGCTCGCCACCGATCCCAGCGTCTGGGTCACGCGAGGCTCCCGCACGACCGACGAGATGTCGCACGCCTGGATCGGCGTCACCCACCTCACCGAGGAGGGGTATCAGCGCATCAAGGCCGAGAGGGAGACAAACATGGTGCCTGTTGCTGGAGGTTAAGGAGCACTGACGAGGCACGTCATCGCATCCGGCGTGTGAAGCAACAGTTCAACCAACCGAGGGAATGAAGACATGAATGGAGGTTCGACCCGTGGCGGACTCGTCTTCGCTCTCCTCTTGCTCGCCCAGACACCCCTCGTTGCCCAGATCGATGGCCGGAAACGGGTGTTGCCTCTGGGTCCCAATCGGCCGGCTGGCGAGGCCGTGGCTCCGTTCTTTGACGTCTGGTACACGAACCCGGACGGCACGTACACCCTCTCGTTCGGCTATTACAACTTCAACACCGAGGAGACGCTCGAAATCCCGCTGGGGCCGAACAACCGGATCGAGCCGGCCGAGTTCGACGGGATGCAACCGACCTACTTTCCCGGTCCGGGTGCGGGAGGCATGTCGATGGCCCCCCGGAACGCAGGGTACGAGCGTCACGAGAGAGGCGTCTTCACCCTGACCGTGCCCCCCGACTTCGCGAACGGGCGGAGGGCCATCATCTGGACCCTCACCGCACACGGCGAGACCCACAAGGTAGAGGCGAGGGTCGGGCCGTCACGCGTAGCCATGGAGCTCGATTACGGCCCCCGGGCCCTGGGTTCCGTGCCACCGCTCCTGAGCTTCCAGGAGGGCGGTTCCACCGGGCAGCATCCCACTGGGATCACCCTGGATGGGACGCTCAAGACCTCGGTGGGTGAGCCGCTTGCGCTCACGGTCTGGGTCAGCGACCCCTCAGAGCGGGATCCAGAGATCGTGGGGCCCCTCCTCAGGGTGATCCCAATCGGAATCAAATGGTTCAAGCACCAGGGCCCAGTGGGTAGCGAGGTCACCTTCGCGCGAGTCGGCGAGCCGTGGAGCGATCCGGCGGAAAAGTCCAATGCCGATGAGAAGGAGTACGAGATGCCGCGCTTCCAGCATCTCGTGGCGCCGTCTGGTGGACAGGCGACGACGAGGGCCACCTTCAGCGAGCCCGGGGACTATGTGGTGCGGGTCCGCGCCGACAACTTCCAGGGCTCGTGGGACAGCACCGCTGCAGACCAGTGCTGCTGGACGAACGGGTACCTGAAGGTACTGGTGACCCAGTGACGAAGAGTCGACAGTATTACTAATTAAAACCTTACGTTGCTCTGCGGACTTCAGTCCACAGGGGGGAGCTGAGAAAACCATGAAATGGGTAATTACGGCACACGTACACTACGACCGCGTGGCCTCGCCGTGGCTCATCGAGAGGTTCATCGATCCTGAGGCCGAGTTCCAGTTCCTTCCCAGGGACCAGGCGGATCAGATCCCCGAGGATGCGATCCCTTTGGCGTTCCCCGGCGTAGAGCTGGGTCCTCACGATGATGAGGGCCCGTTGTTCTTGAAGATCCTCAGGAAGTACAAACTCGACGATCCGGCCCTCGAAGTGATCGCCGAGGTGGTGGAAAAGGGCGTAGCCTTCGTCGTACACGATTACGACCCCCCTATCGACGATTGGCACGGTCAGATGGGTGTCGGACTCGTCGCCTTTGCGGACGGGATCAGTCTGGTCGAGCCGTCCGATCGAAGGCGCCTAGATCGCAGTTACGTCGTGTGGGACGCAGTCTACGCACTCTTCTCGGAGGGTCGCGAGTGGAGGAGGGGAGCATGAAGTACCCTTCACGGCGGGATTTTATCGGCAAGACACTTCCTCTGAGCGGGGTCATTACATTCGCACCGCAGTTGTATTTCAGTAATTTCGAGACAGCGGTTGCAGAAGAGATGGAAGATCCGGTTCGCCGTTCAGCATCGAGATATTCGATGCTGGGACCTGAAGAGGCGGCTTTCACCGAGGCCATGGTCAAAGTCATGTGCCCAGCAGACCGTCTTACGCCGGACGGAGTCACTTGCGGGTTGGCCACAGCAATCGACCAGCTCTTGGCGAGTGACTTCGGAGCGGAGCCGTCGCCGAATCCGAGGCTGACCCGGAAGCAGTTCTACAAGAGGGGAGTGGTAGCCATGGGTAGGGCCTGCCAGCAACGCTTTGGTGCGCGGCCTGAACAGGTGAGTCCCGCGGATTTCGGGGTGCTCTTGCACGATGTGCGTGCCGGACGGATTACGGATGCAGAGTTCCCTCTGGAGGCCTGGTCGCATCCATTCGTCGGCCGCCTGGTGGAGAAAGCCTGCTTCTCTGCGCCCGTATACAATGGGTACAACAACAAGGTCTTCTGGAAGCTGTTCTCGGGTGCGGCGACTTAGCCAGCTTGGGTAAATCCCGATCCTGAATAACTCGCACGACCACTAGCGGATATACAATATCTCCTGGTACGTAGGTAGTAGCCAGAGGTCATCGGAGACCAGGTCTTCCAATGCGTCGGCGGTTTCCCGCACAGCACGCATCGCCGGTAGCACCGAATCGCGGCAGTGCTGAGACCAGTCGCCGGGGCCGCACTTCCTCGTTGGTTGCCCCCATCAGCCAATCCTGTCGCCGGGTCTCGCGTCGTCTGGTAGAGAAAGGGAAACCTCGTCTCCGTGTGAAGTCCGCCTTCGTTTGGCTACGCAAATCGCTCGTTGAAGCTACCCATCGAAGCCCCACCCATATGGACGAAAACCGCGTCGAGGGCCTTGCGGCTATACGTCGAAGAAGAGGACGCCATTTCGCCCGGATGAGTCCCTGGGCCTCAGGGGATCTTGCCCTCGCACTTCTCGTGGGGTCCCGCGTCGCGTCCGAGCATGCTTGTTTACTCCTTGGGGACTCCTTCGCGAGTA
>Ga0114996_10009766_pt1 | contig 10473 bp, 10 predicted proteins | sample ArcticOcean_MG_C_4_FD_87039 | JGI IMG/M metagenome (GOLD analysis project Ga0114996, IMG submission 87039) | Marine microbial communities from western Arctic Ocean - ArcticOcean_MG_CB4_134 | ecosystem: Environmental > Aquatic > Marine > Oceanic | place: Arctic Ocean: Canada Basin | collected... | reverse complement strand
GCCGAGCTCCGCCAGCTTCAGCGCCTGTTCCTTCGTGACGAGGTTCTCCGAGCCTCGCGTGGCGGGCTGGATCACGTTCACAGGCTCGACGCGAATCACCTCGGCCCCCCACTCGGCGAGCAACTGCGTGACGTGAGGGCCGGCCCAGACAACGGTGATATCGGCGACGCGGAGACCTTCGAGGGGGAGCGAGCGGGGTGCATCGGATGCGCCGCCGACGACTGGCGTGGGCTCAGGCTTCGCATCGAGCGTGGCGCGTACCTCGTCGTTGTGCTGCCCGAGCAGCGGGGCGGGGCGGGGAGCGGGACGCGGTGTCGCAGACATCAGGAATGGCCGGCCTGGGTGCTCGATTGGGCCAGCGACGGGGTGATCGATCGTCTCCCAGAAACCGCGCTCCTGTAACCCGGGATCTGCCACCACGTCGGCCATCGTCATCACGGCCCCGGCGAGCACGCCGATCGACTGCGCCTCCGCCACCGCCTGTAGCTTTGGCGTGCGTGCGAGGTACTCGGCGTACGCGCCTTCGAGTTCTTCGAAGAGCGCGTCGGGCACGAGCGACGGCGGCGCGTCGATGTCGGGATGGTCGAGCAGATCCTCGCGGCTGATCAGCTTCAGCAGGCCGGGCAGGCGGCTGCCGGCGCCGGTGATGTTCACGTAGCCGTCGAGGCACGGCCGTATGCCGGCTCCCATGCGGCGGTTGTCGCGTGCCAGTCGCAGTGGCGACATCCCGTTGTAGGCCGCCGCGGTGAGGTAAATCGTGCGGCGGTCGCGGCACGCGGACTGACAGCGGTGGAGCGAGATATCGATGTAATCGCCCTCGCTGCCACGCTCGACGCGGAAGCGAGCCAGCATCACGGCCAGCGCCGTGGCTGCGCCTGCGTGGTAGTGCGCGTAGTGGCCGGCGAGCTTCAGTGGTTCGCGTTCGCGAGAGCCGTTCGAGAGCATCGGGCCGGCGATGCCCTGCAGCGTGAGCTCGGAGCCGAGGTAATCGCGGTAGGGGCCGGTCTGCCCAAAGGGAGTGATCGAGGCGATCACGAGATCTCGGTTCACGGCGTGGAGCGCCTCGGGACCCCAGCCCCATGCCTCGGCTTCGCCCGGCCGGTAGTCCTCGATCAGCACATCGGCGCTTGAGGCGAGTTGCAGGATCGTCTGGGCAGACTGCGGCGACGACGGATCGAGCGTGATCGAGCGCTTGTTCGTGTTGAGGTGAAGGAACAACCCGGAGCGTTCAGGGTCCTGAACATCATTGGGAAACGGGCCAAAGCGTCGCGACGGATCACCGTCTAGAGGTTCGAGTTTCAGCACGTCCGCGCCGTAATCGGCGAGCAATTTTGTCGCGTAAGGACCCGCGACGCTGCGCGTCAGATCGATGACGCTGATGCCCTCGAGTGGTCCGCTCATGCGGCACCTCCCGCGACCGTGGGCCGCTTCGCGCGAGCCCGTCGGTCGATGAGACGCTGTTCCGTGGCCCCCTGAGACGAGCACCATAGCAGAGGGACGCAAGCCGTCCGTCTCGATCAACGCTGGCGAGGGCGCGTTGCGGACCCGACGATCGTGGTGGGTGAACAGTCCGGGAGTACGCGAGGGCGGACGATTTCGTGAGAGCCGACGATGTACAGCAGAGTGCGTGGTCGCCCGCTCGTGGCCGCGACGATCGTCGTTGCGGCGCTTGGAGCGCTGCTGCTCGATCCCGGCATGATCAGCCACTTCCCGGGTGCTGCGGAGCCGAACGACCTGGCGACGCAGAGCGGAATGGGCGGGGCGTTCTGGCGCGCGTTCCCCGACCTCGCGCACACGATTGACTTCATGGTCGCCGAGGGCGATCGCGTTTCGACCCGCCTCACGCTGAAGGGAACGCACACCGGCGAGTTCATGGGCGTACTGGCGACCGGGAACTCGCTCACGCTGACCGCAAACGGGATCTCACGCATCGTCGACGGGAAGATCACGGAGCAGTGGGTCGAATTCGACTCGATGAGCCTGATGATGGAGATCGGCGCTGGGCCCAGCTAGCACGCAACGACGTCAAGCGCAGCGACAGAGCGGGCCCCTGAGAGGGGGCCTGTTAGTCGTCGGCTGCGACGGTGAGTACGACCTTGCCGAGCGAGCGGCGATCGCGCAGGAGCGCCATCGCCTTGGATGCCTCCGCGAGGTCGAAGCTGTCCGAGATGTACGGCTCGATCTTGCCATCGAGGTGCCAGCGCAGCAGCTCCTCCATCGCGGCGCGCACGACGTCCGGCCGGTGACGTCGTAGCTGACCCAGGCTGAGCCCGATCACGGTCGCGTCCTTCACGAGCAGGTGGTTGGCTGGGATCTGCGGCACGGTGCCGCTCGCAAAGCCGATCAGGAGCATTCGTCCGCCCGGATTGATCACGTGTAGCGATTCCGTGAAGGCGTCGCCGCCGACGGGGTCGTAGACGACATCGACGCCAGCGGTGAGAGCGCGGACGCGATCACTGATGCTCTCCGTGGCGTAATTGATTAGGTGGTCGGCACCGCGGCTCGCAGCAACATCCAGCTTCTCGGCGCTACTCGCCGACGCGATCACCGTCGCACCGAGCGCCTTGCCGATCTCGACTGCGGTGAGACCGACGCCGCCGGACGCGCCGTGCACCAGCAGCGTCTCGCCCGACTGAAGGGCTGCACGATGTCGCAGCGCGAGATGTGACGTGCCGTAGACGACCGGGAACGCCGCCGCCTCGGTGAAACTCATCGTGTCGGATAGTGCGGTGACGTCGGGCTCGCGTGCGATCGCCTCCTGCGCGTAGCCGCCGTGGTCGAGGAAGGAGAGCACACGGTCGCCGGGCCGGAAACTCTCGACGCCCTCGCCGGTCTCCAGCACGACGCCGGCGGCCTCCATGCCCGGCGAGAAGGGGAACGGTGGCCGGTCCTGGTACTCGCCGCGCGTGATCAGGATGTCCGCGAAGTTCACGCCGCAGGCACGGACGCCGATGCGCACCTCGCCGGCAGCGAGCGCCGGGCTCGGGACGTCCTCGAGGAGCAGCGAGTCGACGTCACCCCACCTTCGGCAGATCATCGCGCGCATGGGGTCCTCTCGTCGGCGGAAGTCTTCTCTGTCCCGCGCTGTGCTTCGCATGGTCACGGGAGTAGAGTCTGGCGACGAGGATACTCTGAGGCTGCGAGGGGGATGCTATGCCATTTGTGAACGCGCCAGACGGCGTGAGCATCCACTACGAGACCGAGGGCGACGGCGAGCCACTGGTGCTGATGCACGGCAGTGGTGGCGACCTCGAAGGATGGCGCTTCGCCGGGTACACCGACGCACTACGCGACACCTACCAGCTGATCCTGATCGACTCGCGCGGCCGCGGGCAGAGCGGCTGGCCGTCTGCGCAGGAGGATTATGAGCTGCGCACGCGGGTCGTCGATGTGACGACGGTGCTCGACGAGCTGGAGATCGACCGCGCCTACTTCCTCGGCTACGCGATGGGCGGCTGGATCGGCTGGGGCGCGGCCACGTACGCGCCGCAACGCTTCCTCGCACTCGCGATCGGCGGCTTTGGCCCGCAGCCTGATCCGTATCCGGGCCTCACCGTCGAGGCAGCGTTTGGTGACCTCTGGCGAAAGCTCGCCGACGAGGAGCAGGACGTGATGAAGCTGCTCTTCGCAGAGACGGCGCGCTTCGGGGGCGCACGGCAGGTGCTGAAGACGACACCGCTGCCGCTCTTCCTCTACGCCGGCGATCAGGACGATCACTTCTCGTCGCTGCTCGGCGCAGCGCAGATGGCGCAGCGGGCGAAGTTCCTGGCGCTGACCGGCAAGGACCACCGCGGCAGCTACCTCGATGAGGACGCCGTTGCGACCGTTACAACCGGCGTGGCCAACTTCTTCAGCGCAGTGTCAGCGCAGCAGCGCTCCTGACTGCACGCTCCGACCAAGCGCCTAGCTGAGCGGTGTCGCCAGCCAGTCCGTGATCGCCTGTACTGCCTCGACCGCGGTGAAGCCGTCGAACCAGCGTCCGACGTGCAGCGCGTACTCGTGGGCGAGCTTCAGCGCGGTCAGCGCGGTCAGCGCGCCGAGGGCCACGGTTGTTCCCCGTCGCGTGAACGCGAACTGAGGTCGCCAGTAGAGCAGGCTGGCAACGAACAGGAACCAGTCCTCGAAGACGTTTGGGAAGAAGAACAGCAGCGAGCGCTTGTCGGTGAACTCGAAGACCGCGAAGCCGAGCAACCGGTACGCGAACAGTGAGACGGCGACCGTGGGAGCGGTGCCTTGCCAGCGCGCCGCAACGACGAGGAACGTGAGCAGGTAGATGACATCGAGCCGCTTGTCGAACCGCTGGTAGTCGGGTACGCCGCCGAGGTCAATGAGTTCTCTGATGAAGAGATCGCTCAGGTCGATCGCGATCGCGAGCAGGGCACCGACGAACGCCCACCGCAGCACCGGCAGCGACCGGTGAGGCGTACCAGCAGGATGAGGAGCAGTTCAGCGTTTACCGTCCTGCTCAGTACCTCCCGCCGCTCGACCTCAGTCGAGGACGATAAACGAGTCCAGCACTCGATCCAGCACTTCGGCGTCCGCCTGCGTCAGTAGCTGTACCTGCACGCTAATGAGGAACGATTCATCCTCGGGTAGCGCCACCAGCGAAATGTAGCGCACGTCTTCGCCGCCGCAGTCGCGATAGAGGTCGTACTGGCCTGTGTAGAGCGCGTCGCTGTAATCAAACCGACCGGCGTATTCGCAGGCGGTGTCTAGCCCGATGTCATCGCTAATGCTCTGCAGCAGCACTTCGATGCTGGCACGCTCCGCCAGCTCCGCGGAGACGCCGAAGAAGAGACCCGGTTCCGTCCATTCGCTCCAGAAGTTGTCCACGTTCGCCGAGACGGTGATCGAGGGAGCAAATGGCTCACCGTCGAACCACCTGCTCATCAGTGGCGTGCCGTCGACGTCATTCCACTCCAGCGGTACCACGACGAACAGCAGTCCCGACTCATCGGTCACTTCATGGAAGCCGCTGTAGACCGAGACGACGTCGTCGGAGTCGGAGAGATCTGTCCCGAGTTCGCGGGCGAAGGAGAACGACTCTGTGAGGCCGCCCCCGCCGTTGAGCCGTCCTTCGAGTAGCTGCCCGGTGTCGTTTCGCAGGACCTCGATGGCGAGCACGTCGTCGGAGCCCTGAGTGCGAAGCACGTCGCAGTAGTCAGACATCGTGCCGTCGGTCGCGAGCTGGAGGCCTTCGAGGCGCGTGATGATGTCGCCGGGCACGATGCCCAGGCGGTCGGCGGGTGAGCCGGAGCTGACGGAAGCGACCCAGATACCAGTCGTGCTGCCGTCTGCCATCGCCTGGCCGTTGATTCCGATCGATGTCACCGACTCGCCCGCGCTCAGGCGGTCGAGTGCCTGCCGTAGTTCCTCGATGCTGATCGCAAAGGACTGGTTCGACGAGATCGATCCCGCGTAATTCACGCCGAGCACGCGACCATCATCGGTGACCAGCGGTCCGCCGGAGTTGCCGGGATTAATCTGCGCGTCGTGCTCGAGCACGTAGTCGACCGAAGCCCACTCGCTCTCGCCGTCCGCGCGCGCCTTCGAGACGATGCCGCGTGTCAACGTGTACTCGGGATCGCCGAGCGGGAAGCCGGCCGCGAACGCGCTGATGCCGGCGGTGATCGTCTCGTCGTAGAACTGGAGGTACGGGAATCCGTCGCCCTCGATGTCGATCACGGCGAGGTCGGAACACTCGGAGACACCGAGCAAGCGGGCGTTCAGCGAGCGGCTGCTGCCGCCGACGAAGACGCGCAGCAGGCCGGCGCCGGTCACAACGTGGTTATTCGTCACCGCGAGTCCGGACGGGTCGATGATGAAGCCGCTGCCGCTGCCGGCCGCGTTCATTTGTACGCCGAAATCGGGATCGCGGAACGTGCCCTCCGCCTCGATGCGGATCACCGCCGACTGCACATCGGTGAGCGCCGTGACCGCGTCGGCGGTCACAGTGACGACCGGCACCGTGGCGACGGCGGTCGCGGTCGGGTCATCGCCATCGTCACCGCTACACGCGGCAGCGAGGATGGCGATGGCACCGAGCGAGAGTAGTGTCAGCGAGTGGCGGGCGAATTTCATCAATTGCTCCGAGTGTATTCAGCGCCCTCAGAATAGGTCGCAGAGCGGGCGGTGGGTAAGGGAACGCGGCCAGCGTACTCGCTAGAGACCCGCAGCGAGGGTCGCGATCAGCGCGGACGCGTTGCCTTCGACGGGGTCGGCGTGCCCGAAGATCGCTGTTTCGAACGAGTGGGTGGCGAGCTTGCGGAGCGAATCGTTCGCCTGCGCTATATCGGGGGTGAATCGCGGGTTCGGACCAGCGCTGCCGCTGCCGCTGCCGTTCAGCGCGTCGCCCGCCAGCAGCAGCCCACCGGCCGCGTCGATCACGCTAATGTGCCCCGGCGTCTCGATGATGTCGAGCCCGAAGACGCGGTCGCCGTCACCGACGCTCACCAGTGGCCGTGGCGACGTGATGCGCGCGATGTCACCGGCGCGCGCGTACGCCGTGGCGTCGGAAACGCGACCAAGCACATCGGGCAGGCTGCCGACGTGGTCGCCGTGTGAGTGCGTCACGATCACGTGCCCGACGGCGTCACAGCCGAGCCCGACAGTGGTCAGCGCGGCCTCGCTCGAACCGGCACTCCCGAACGTCCCGGTGTCGACGATCGCGGCCTCGCCCCCTCGCACCAGCGCGTACGCGGAGACATTGCCGAGTACGACGGGGAGCCAGTCGACGGCAGCGAGTTCCGCGACCGCGGTGGTTGGGGCGACGGTTCCTGCTGGTGCTGCCGTGGCGACCGCCGTCGCGGTGGCGGGCTGTGGAGTCGCGTCGGGCGGCGTGGGCTCGGTCGCGATTGCTGGCTCTACCGTCGATGTGCCCGCGGGCTATGCGTCGTCGTCGGAGCAGGCGAAGTCGATGCCGAGCGCGGCGACGGCGATCGTGCCCCTACCGAGGTCGGTGAGGAAGAGCCGCCGGCCGTAGCGCCGCAACACGGTCATGGCCGTACGGGTGCCCGCAGCGCGTTGCCGATCTGCACGCGGTGGTGTCGCGTATCGCCGAAGAGCACTTCCCAGCTCTTGCAGCGTCGCGTGTAGAGCTGGAGGTCGAACTCCATCATGTAGGCGACCCCGGCGTGAATCTGATGCGCCTCCCACATCGAGCGGTCGCTGGCGTCGTTCATCCATGCCTTTGCCATCGAAACGGCCTGCGAGTCGGCGTTGCCGAGCGAGTATTGCCACGCGGTCGAGTAGATGATCGCGCGGGCGCTCTCCAGCTCCTTCATCATCGTCGCCAGCTTGTGCTGAATCGCCTGGAAGCCGCCGATCGCGCGACCGAACTGCACACGGTCCTTCGCGTACTCCACGGCCATGTCCATGCCAACTTGCGCCGCCCCCAGCATCGAGCCGCACAGCGCGAGGCAGGCGTGGTCGAAGGCGCGCGTGAGCGCCTGCTCGGCAGCATCGCCGGTTGCGATGACTTGGTCCGCAGCCACCGCAACGCGCTCGAACCGGATCGACGCCTGCCCGTCGCCGGAGATGTTGTCCATCCGCTCCACAGTCACACCAGAGGCGTCTGTGGACACGATCGCCAGCACGACGCCCTCGCTGCTGCGCGCGCCGACGACGATGTCGTCGGCGAAGACGCCATCGAGCACGAAGAGCTTCTCGCCATCGAGCAGGTAGCCGTCGCCGTCGGCGGTAGCCGCGAGGGTGATGCCGTCGGTGTCCCAGAGCGTGTCTGATTCGGCGATCGCGAGCGTTGCGATGCGCGAGCCGGAGGCGACTGGCGGCAGCCAGCGTGCGATCGCCTGCGCGTTGCCGCTGCCCTCGATCGCCGCCGCCGCGACGACGTTACTCGCGACGTACGGCACGGGCGCGAGCACCTTGCCGAACTCCTCGGCGAGCAGCATCTGGTCGAAGATCGTGCCGCCTGCGCCGCCCCCGTCCTCGCTGATGCCGAGGCTGAGCCAGCCGAGGTCGGAGAGATCGCGCCAGAGGTCGGCGGCGTAGTCCCCGTCGTCCTCGGCCTGTCGCACGACGTCGGTCGGGCAGGCATCCGCGAGCATGCGTGCCGAGTTCTGCTTCAGCAGCACCTGTTCGTCGCTGAGGTTGAAGTCCATCGAAATCGCTCCCCGGTCGCTACGAGCGCGGCATGTCGAGGCCGCGATGGGCCATCACGTTCTTCAGGATCTCTGGCGTGCCGTGTGCGTGGTTGGAGTGGCTGAGCCGCACGCCGCGCTCGATCTCGCCCAGCATCGGTGCCCAGCGGTCACCATACTTGAGCTGTCCGTACGGCCCGAGCAGGCGGTAGGCGGCATGCATGAAGCGCGGCGTCCACTCCTTCTGCCAGAGGCCGAGCACGGAGCTGCTCGCCTGGTGCAGGCCCCCACCGATCTTCTCGCCTATCACGTCGTTGCCGGACTCGCGTTGCTCGCGCGCCCAGATCGTGCGCCAGTAGAGTTGGCGCTGGACCTCGAGCTCGATCGCGAACTCGGCGAGCATCAGCCGCGTCTCTTCCGCGTCGATCAGCAGGCGGCCGCCGACGGGCTCCTGGTTACAGAACTGCACGAAGTCGTCGAACGTGCGCTGCGAGCTGTAGGGCCCCGAACCCGGGCGCGAGTGCAGGTCGACGCTCAGCGCCTCGTACCACGCCTGATCCTTCGTGCCGATCAGGTTGTCCTTCGGCACGCGCACGTTGTCGAAGTAGATCCAGCTGAGGTTCGTGCCGCCGAGGTCCATCTTCGGCACGACGGTGACGCCCGGCGTCTCGAGGTCGCAGACGATCGCGCTGATGCCGCGGTATTTCGTCGCGTCCGGCGTCGTGCGCGCCGCCACCATCATGTATTCGATGCGGTGCGCGCGAGTGTTGAAAATCTTCTCGCCGTTGAGCACGAACTCGTCGCCCTCCTCGACGGCGCTGAACGAGAGCGCGGCGAGGTCGGAGCCGGCCTCCGGTTCGGTGAGGCCATTACAGAACCCGATCTCGGCGGTGCGCAGGTCTTCGAGCCAGCGGTCGCGCTGCGCATCCGTGCCGTACGAGATCAGGGCGGACGCGGGGTCGCTCTGGAAGTTCATAAACGGCCCGCGGTGGTAGCCGATCTCCGCCATCAGGATCGCCTGCTCGGTCTTCGATTTTCGCTGCTGCCCGCTGTACTCCTCCGGCCACGCGAGCGAGAGCCAGTTTCGCGCCCCGAGCTTGCGTGCGAACGAGCGGGTGAATTCGTAGGCCTTGTCATCCTCGTAGGCGGTCTCGCCGCGGTAGTCGCCGGGGATCTCCGCCTCGAGGAACTCGACGACCTCGCTGCGCCACGCCTCTTCGGCGGGGCTGAAGTCCAATTGCATGCTGCGACCTTTCCGTTCTCAGGCGATATTCTGCGAGCTTGCTAGCTGCTGATGGGGCGGAAGCGCGGCATTGTGATCTCGTCGTTGATGTCCTCGTACACGATCTCGACCGCCATCTCGACGTGCACGTCATCGACCGGGCAGTCCACGAGGTTGACCGGCATGCGCGGCCCCTCCTCAAGCTCGACGACCGCGATCACGAACGGCACATCGTCGGTGAAGGCGCGGTGCGGCGCTCGTCGCACGATCGTATAGGTGTAGACGGTGCCGCGACCGTTCATCTGCTCCCACTGCACGTTGTCGCTCCAGCAGTGTGGGCAGAGCGAGCGAGGGTAGAAGTACGCCTTCTCACAGTCAGCGCAGCGTTGCAGCCGTAGCTCGTGCTCCTTCAGCGCCGCCCAGAACGGCTCCGTGTCGAAGTCCGGCGTCGGCAGCGGCTTCGGGGGGAGCGTCTCCTGTGTCATGACGCCTCCCGTCCCCAGATCAGGCTCACCTGGTGGTTGAGGTGCCCGCCGTTAGCGTGTGAGATCGCGAGCTCGGCGTCTGCGACCTGCCGGTCGGTGCCCTCGTACTCGTGGCGGAGCTGGCGGACGGCCTCGACCATCGTCCAGATGCCGAACGTACCGGGGTGGTTGAACGACAGCCCGCCGCCTTGCGTGTTCATCGGGAACTCGCCGCCGGGGCCGGTACGGCCGCCTTCCATGAAGGGTCCGCCCTCGCCCTTCTCGCAGAAGCCGAGGTCCTCGACGATGCAGATCGCCTCGCTCGTGAAGGCGTCGTAGATTTGCGCGACGTCGATGTCGGCGCGGTCAATCCCCGCCATCTCGAAGGCGATATCGCCCGACGCCTTCGCGGCCGTGCGGTTCATGTCCTCCATCTGCCAGATGTTGACGTGCGAGTGGCCCTCGCCCGTGCCGAGCAGATAGATCGGCTGCTGCTTGAGGTCGCGGGCGCGTTCCGCCGAGGTCACGACCACCGATGCCGCCGCGTCGCAGACGAGACAGCAGTCGAGCAGGTGCAACGGGTCGGCGATCATCCGCGAGTTGAGCACGTCGTCGACGTCGATCGGGTCGCGCATCATCGCTCGCGGGTTCATCTCCGCCCAGCGCCGCGTCGAGACGGCGAGTTCAG
>Ga0114996_10009765_pt1 | contig 10475 bp, 10 predicted proteins | sample ArcticOcean_MG_C_4_FD_87039 | JGI IMG/M metagenome (GOLD analysis project Ga0114996, IMG submission 87039) | Marine microbial communities from western Arctic Ocean - ArcticOcean_MG_CB4_134 | ecosystem: Environmental > Aquatic > Marine > Oceanic | place: Arctic Ocean: Canada Basin | collected... | reverse complement strand
TTGAGAAACAGCGTATCACCGTCAGGGCTGAACGTGGGCCCGGCGAGCTCCGACGGGTTGGCGACGTTCTCGGCGAAGTCGAACATTCTGCCTTGCGGAGTGAGTCCCCGCACGAAGTTGCTGGTTGGCCCATCTTCCGTGATGAGGACGCTGCCCCGCGGACTGACACAGATGTTGTCGGGGCGATCGAGGACTTCGTCGCTCGTCGATTCGAACAGCAGGATCAGTTCGCCACCATCGTCCCCGTCCGGCCTGTAGTGCCAGATCTGGCCAAGGCCTGCGTCACCGCCGTCGGTGCAGGTGAAATAGATGCCGTCGTCCCCATAGAAGCACCCTTCGACGCGTGAGAATCGTGCCCCGCCCTGATCCCAACCCTGGTCGAACACGGCATTGGCATTCTGCGCGGCCTGAGGCGGGTCCGGATCATCAATCGTGACCCAGCGCGCGGGCAGCCGCTGCCCCACCTCCCGTCCAGTCGCACAATTGAGGTTGGGCTGACCCTCGGTGGTCAGCATTTGGAGCTCACCACCCGCCGCCAAGTCGCCTTGTTCGCCGTTGCGGTATGGCCGACTGGGAAGGAAACGATAGAACCCGGCGCGCCCCCGATCCTCGGTCAGGTACACGATGCCGGTGGCGGGGTCGACTGCCGCCGCCTCGTGTACGAACCGGCCCATCGCCCGGAGGGGGACCGGCTCGATCAAGCCCTCGGCCGCCGCCGGAACCTCGAACACGTAACCGTGTTCGCGCATCGGACGCCAACGCTGCGGGCCCCTCGGGCCTTGCGCGCGCCCGGAGGGACCGGCAATGACCTCCTCACAGGTCAGCCAGGATCCCCACGGCGTCGCGCCGCCGGCACAGTTGACCGCGGTGCCAGTCAGGCTCACGAAATCGCGGACGACTTCGCGCGTGACAGGATCGATCTCCATCGACGTGGTACCGCCTCCCGCCCCGGGGTCGTAGACGAGATCGGGCACCTCCCCCGAACTCGGGCGGCGTCTCACCTCGTGGTTCCGAATCAGGCGAATGTTTCCATTGGGCAACGGGAACGCGGCCATTCCGTCGTGTGCTAACGGCGTCGCGACTCCATCACTCATGAGTGAACCGGAGAGTCCAAATCTTCGGTATTGAAAATCGGCAGGCAACGTCAGGTCCGAACCGGCCGCTTTCAGAGGCCCGTAGCTCCCCGCGCCGACCGCGGCGCCGCCTTGCCCCGGCAAGGGCCCCGTGGTGCCGCGGAGGCCGCAGCCCTGCAGCGCGGCAAACCCCGCCATGGCCGTTCCGGCCCTGAGGAAGCTCCGGCGATTCAGGTCAGCCATGGAGCGTCGCTAGAACCGCGACGAACGGATCAGCGTATCGGTGTCGGACCAGGCCTCCCGGAACCGTACACGGGCCTCGTCGGCCTCGGCATCCCGCCCCTGGGCCCGCAGCGCTTGCTCCAGCCCGTAAATCGACCACCCGTTGTGCGGATGCTGGACCAACGCTTCACGGTACACCGCCTCTGCCTCCTCTGCACTTCCGGCTTCGAGAAGGGCCGCGCCCAACCAGTGGCGCGGCGACATATTCAGGGCCTCGGGCTCGGAGTATGGAATCGCGGCGTAGACCTCGACGGCGTCTTCGAACACCGCGATCGCCTCGTTCAGCAGGCCTTCCTCCCGGAGAATCTCACCTTCGAGTATCCCGGCGGCAGTTCCCAGAAGCCGAGCCGCAGTCGCCCCCCGGATTTGGGTGGTTTCGGGAAGTGTCGCGGCCGCGTCTTTGACCCGCCCGAGGTATACACCAGCCAAGTCGGCTTCACCAGCTCGGAGGTGGGCATACCCCTGCGCGAACTGGAAGAGGCCGAGCTGGATCGGCTGCTCGGGCGTGGGCGCCTCCTCGAGCGCTAGAATCTGGTCGAACCAACCGTACCGAAGCATGACGAGCGCCTCGTAGAACACACCGCCTTCCACCTGGTCGGCGTACGCTTGCGCGGCCAAAAGAGAAACGGCCCCTTGGCCTGCCATGGATCCTGCGAACAGCAGCATGTGGAGATTGTGAGTCGCCCCGTAGGAGACACCCTCCCGGAACGCCACACGCTGGTCAGAGTGCCACGCGTCGAGGTTCGACCGCACGGCTGAGTTCCAACGCCCGATCCGGTTGTACGTATGCGACGGCATGTGGTTGATGTGACTCGACCCGGGAATGGAGGCCCCGAGAAGATCCGCACAGGACTCCGCTTTTCCCGGCTCCTCGGTGGCTTCGGTGGCGTGGATATAGATGTGGCACGCGCCGGGATGGTTGATGTCCCTCGCCAGAACCGCTTCCAGGACCCGGTGGAATTTCTGGACCGAAGGATCGCCGAGCCGGTAGTTCGCGCGCACGGGATCGAGGAGAATCAACGACTCGGCATAGAGTGTGCCCACGTCCAAATCATACGGGAAGTCCTGGTAGACTTCGGCCATGGCTTGTGAGTACATCGAGTCGAGCTGCGGGCGGCGATCGGCGTCTTCCTCTTCGGTGTAGCGGATGGCCATCGCGTTGATCAAAGCCCGTTCCGAGGGAGTTGCGGACTCTTCGGCGAGAACGATCGCCGTTTGGATCGCCTGGTATGCGAGCGGCGCGTTCGACGGCCGCATCCGTCCGTTGAGGAACGGCCCCCGGGCCCACGCTTCGCCGAAGAAACACATCGCACAATCGGCGTCCCGACGCTGGGCCTCTTGAAACGACTCCACCGCATTCGGAATCGTGAACGCATACATCATCTGGAGGCCCTGATTGAAGTACGCTTGAGCGTCCGGGTAGGCCGTTGTGATGTCTCGGGTTAGTGGCCCGGTCACTGCCGCCAACAGGACGACTTCCGGCTCGTCGGACGTCCCTGAGCCCTCTTCCGCGCTCTGTTGCGCCCACGACGTCGAGGGGGCAACGAGGCCTAACAGCACGAGCGCATACGCAGGGAACAAGTGGATTCCAAACCGCCCGACTCTACATCGCGGTGTCTCGAACATCTGCATCTTGGATCTCCCTACCAGGGGTGAGGGGCCGGAATCTGCCTTCGCGCGCTCAGTAGGCCGGTGGGTCCGGTCGCTTTTCGCCGGCCGTCACGGCGAGCCGCAGACGGTTTTCGGGCGGCGGGAGCGCACAGACCGAAAAGGGGCTGAACACACACGGGGGGTTGGTCACGCGGTTGAAGTCGATCGTGGTCCAGCCGTCCTCATCGGCGAGCGGCACGTTCAGATATCGGCCCGTCTGATACGTATCGATCGTGGCTGTCGAGTCCCACATCATGACGAAGTAGGAACGGCTTCTCGCGCTCTGAAGGACGGCGATCAGGCTGTGCTCACGCCCATCCGCCCAAAATACTAGTTCGCCCGGAGTCTGATATTCGATCATGCCACTGGTCACATCAGGAACCGGGAGTGCCCTCGGCTCCGAGTAGGGCTCGAACTTGGCCGTGATCCGCCACTCGGTGTCGACGGGGTATGACTCGGGCAACTCGAACGTCTCACGTTTTTCGGAGTCCTCGTCCCAGACACGAAGCCAGAGGCGATCGGTACCCGGTTCTCCGTGAATCCGCATTCCCAGCGATCCCAGGGCCAGGTTGGTCGTGTTACCCGATCGGTCGCTTTGGAGCACCGTCGTCTCCGTGATGCGCTCTCCCTCTCGGATCGTGAGCGGAGAGCCTGGGCTCGGCTCGAGCCGGATCTCTTGGCCGGACCGGTGGATGGTTCCGGCGAGTGGAGGAGAGTCCTCCTCCGGGAAGACGATTCGTAGGTCCGGGTCTGAGCCGAACGGCGTCGCCCCCTGAGCGAGCTCCCAGAGCCCCATCCACAGAACGACTCCTGAGAACGGCCTTACCAGCCGCTCACGACGATTCTGGCGAAACTCCTGGTGTTCCTGCGCAAACTCGTCAAAGTCCACGGGCGGAGGCGCGGGCCAATCGCCGCCCGTGCAGCCGGCGAGAAGCAGAGCGACGAGTCCGGGGCGTAGTGCGCTAAAAAACATGAGCGTGAATGTGCATCTAGCACCTCCGCACTCGCAATAGGCGCGACCCGACGGGAGGGTCGAATGTAGCTCCTTCGGCCTCTTGTGGCTCTTCATAACCCCGGACTATGATGTCCGCCAACGTGACTCTCTCGGAGAAGTCCAATGAATAGCGACCGGTCCGCCAGCCCGATGAATTTCGACCTCACACGGCGTCAGTTGTTGCGGCAAGGAGGGCTGGTTGCGGTCGGGCTGGCCGTAACCCCGGTGCCCGGGTGGCCCGCGACCTGGTTCACCCAGGAAGTCACGGTCGTGCCATTCACGGATGTGCCTGCAAGCTTTACGGGGCTTCGGGGGGGAGCAGGTGGGGGGTTACCGGGTGAGAACCGGATCGCCCAGGACCTGCGAGAGCTCTCTTCGTGGTCGACTCCCACGGAGGACTTCTTCGCCATCGGCCATTACGGGTATCCCGAAGTGGACGCTTCTTCCTACCGCCTCCGAGTCACGGGCCTCGTCGAGCGACCTCTCACTTGGACGCTCGACGAGCTCAAGGCGCGGCCGAGAGTCGAACCCAATACCGTGTTCGAATGTTCGGGGAATTCCAGGGGGCTGATCCACGGTATGGTGGGGAATGCCACCTGGGCTGGAGCCGAGCTCATGCCACTCCTCGCTGAAGCCAGGCCGACGGCCGATTCGCGGGAGGCCCATTTCTGGGGTGCCGATACGGGAACGGAAGAAATTCGAGGCAACGAGTACGAACAGCACTTCGCTCGCTCCATGTCGCTGGACCAGATCACGGAGACGGGCCCGATTCTGGCCTACGAGATGAACGGCGAGCCTCTGCCTGTGGTCCACGGCTTCCCGGTGCGCCTCATCGTTCCCGGCTGGTACGGGATCTGCCAGGTCAAATGGCTCGAGCGGATCGAGTTGAGCGCCGATCGACTCATGACACGTTTCATGGCCAGGGACTACGTCACGCTCATGGGGCGGGAAGTGAACGGCCAGACCGAGTGGGTGGAGACGTCGGTTACACATCAGAGGGTCAAGTCCGTCGTCGCGAGGGTGACCCGCTCCGGCGATCGGTTCACGATCTTCGGGGCGGCTTGGAGCGACGGAACGCCATTGGACAGGGTCGAGGTCCGCGTTGACGACGGAGCCTGGCGTGTCGCCACCATGGAACGACCGGACGATCCTCACACGTGGACGTTCTTCACGTTGGACACGCAGGGACTCACACCCGGCGAACACACCGTGGTTTCGCGCGCCATCGATGAGGAAGGGCGTAGGCAACCGGCGGACCTCAGCATGAAGAGGACTCGCTGGGAGAACAACGAGTTGTTTCAGCGTACCATTCAGGTGTCGTAGTCGGGAAAGGAACGATGGCTAGGACACCGGACCCGATGACCAGGACCTTGGACGTGAGAGGCGAGATCTGTCCTTATCCGATGATGCGGACGGTCAGCGCCCTGAAAAAGCTCTCCAAGGATGAGAGGGTGTTGGAGGTGGTCACCGACCACCCACCGGCTTTGGAGACGATTCCGACACAGGCCGCCCGACTGGGGTTTCGGACCGACATCGAAGAGGCTGATGCGTCTGAGTGGCGCCTCACCATCACACGTATTGAAGGGGAGGCAGAGGCATGACCTACGAGCGAACGGTACGGACCAAGCTGCTCTGGATCGTGCTCCTGAGCGCCGTAATGGGCTCCTGCAGCAGCGACGGCGGTGACACCGCCGAGCGGGCCTACGCCAACGACGTCCTGGTCGATACGGAATGGATCGAAGCCCATATGGGAGACTCCAGCGTGCGCCTGCTGGAGGTGGGTGGCAACGCTGATGCCTTCGGCGAGGGCCACCTCCCGGGTGCATCCTTTCTGTCCATGGGGCGCTTGTCCAACCCCGACGATCCCATCGGTGGCCAGATCGCCACGGTGGCCCAGGTGTCGGCGGCTCTATCGGGCGTAGCTGTCGAACGGGACCAGACCGTGGTCCTGTACGACCGCCGGAACAATCTCTCGGCCGCCAGGGCTTACTGGGTCCTGAAGTACTATCAGCACGCCGATGTCCGCATCTACAACGGCGGGACGCCCAAGTGGAGCGAGGACGGGCGGGCGTTGAGCACGGTTATGGTAGAGTATGAACCGTCCGACTACCAAGCGGGTCCGGCGGACCCGGAGATCCGCACGACCTGGCAGTACGTGGTGGACCATACCGACGATCCGTCGACGCTCTTCTGTGATGCCAGGGGCCCGGAGGAATACCTGGGCCGAGACGTCCGAGCGGAGCGGGGGGGCCACATCCCCGGATCGATCAACGTGGAGTGGACGGCGGCCGTCAACTCGAATGGAACCTTCAAGTCCTTCGAGGCACTGACGGCCTTGTACGGCGGGGCAGGTTTCACACCCGACAAGCAGATCATCACCTACTGTCAGAGTGGCGTTCGGGCCGCTCACACATGGTTCGTCCTGAAAGAGCTCCTCGGATATCCAAGCGTGCGCAACTACGACGGCTCGTGGGGTGAGTACGGCAACAACCCGGAGAGTCCGATCGAGAGCGCATGACCCGAAAAGACAGGCTGTGGCGCGTCAGCTAATGATCATGGTGGTGAATCGCCTCGTGCTCAGCGCGCGCCTTGTCGTACTGGGTCTCTTGCGCGCCCTCTCGCGCGCGCCCGAGATTCCGCTGCCGAGTGCCGTCGGAGCTGAACGACGAGGGGGACATGAGCCTCTCGAGGTCGGTGGCCTGGCAGGCAGGGCACGCTGGCGAGGTCGAGGCGAACACCAGCAGCTCGAATCGGTTCTGGCACCCACGGCATTCGTATTCGTAGATTGGCATCTCTCATATTTGAAGCCGTATCCCACAGTCGTCAAGGTGAGGTTGGGCGGACCCAACAAGAACCGGAAGGTGCTTACGGGAGGAGGAGGCGAATGATCACGCGGTATTCCACCGTACTTGTGACACTTTGCCTGATGACCGCGGCCGAGGGGCTGGTCGCCTCCACGGCAGCCCAGTCCCGGGCGAGCACCGCCGGGGATTGGGTCATTCCCAGGACCCCGGACGGTCATCCGGATTTCCAGGGGACCTGGACGAACGTGACGCTCACTCCGTTCGAGCGCCCGGAGGATCAGGAGAGCCCGGTTCTCACCTGGGAGCAGGTCCAGGAGCGCCAGGGGAACGCGGAGGCCCGAATCGAGAGGGGTGCTCGGGCGAGCGACCCCAATCGGAGTGCGCCACAGGCTGGGGGAAATGTGGGGGGTTACAACAACGTCTATATCGATCGGGGCACCAACATCGCCATCGTCAACGGCGAGTACAGGAGCTCGCTCATCACCCGTCCGTCGGACGGACGTAGGCCTGCCCTGACATCTGAGGGCGAGGAGAGGGTGGCGGAGCGCAGAGCATTCAGGGGCCAGTTCGAGCAGTACGACCATCCGGAGCTCCGTCCGCTCGGAGAACGGTGCATGATGTCCTTCGGATCCAGCGCCGGCCCGCCCATGATTCCCAATTCCTTCTACAACAACAACTACATCTTTGTGCAGACCGCCGGCCACATCCTGATCATGTCGGAGATGGTCCACGACGCTCGTATCATCCGGTTCGGATCAGGTCCACGGCTTCCGCCACACGTGCGTCCCTGGATGGGTGACTCTTGGGCTCGATGGGAGGGTGACGCGCTCATCATCGAGACCACCAACTTGAACCCCCAGCAGACTTTCCGCGGGACCGTTCCCACGGAGCACCTGAAAGTGACCGAGCGTCTTACACGGGTTGATGGGGGCATCCTGTACGAGTTCACGGTCGACGACCCCACCACCTACAGCAGCCCGTGGGGAGGCGAGATCCCGTTCACGCCGTTGAACGACCGTGTCTACGAATACGCCTGTCACGAGGGGAATTACGCGCTGTCCAACATCCTGAGTGGGGAGCGTTACCAGGAGCGGCTGGAGGCGGAGGAGTCCAACCGGAGGTAATCGGGGGTGTAGTTGGGGAGGGGTGTGGCCCGCGTGGTCATCACCCGGTCGCGTGGGCGCTCGATTGCGGCCAACGGTCTGCGTCGTGGGTGGCGAAGTCCCACCGGATAAATTAGACTAGACTCAGACTAGTCTAGAGGCAGCCGTGGCCACTATTGGATCCTACGAGGCGAAAACGCACCTCCCGGCTCTACTGAAACGTGTGGAGGCGGGTGAGACGCTGACGATTACGCGCCATGGGCACCCCATCGCGCGCATCGTGCCGATTGAGGAACCTGTTCGTTTGACGCCCAGCGAGGCTGTGGACCGGATGCGGGAGTTCGGGAAGGGGCGGACACTTGGTCCGGACCTGACGGTCAGGGACCTGATCGAGTTCGGACGCAAATGAATTTCGTACTCGACGCCTCCGTTACGCTCGCCTGGTGTTTCGAGGATGAACGGGCTGGGTACGCCATGCGTGTGTTGGATGAGTTGTCCGGTGGGGAAGCCATCGTCTCGTCGCTCTGGCCCATCGAGGTGACCAACGGTCTGTCCAGCGCATTGCGTGAGAAGCGTATTGATCTGGCAGGGGCGGCTGAGGCCCGGAATACTCTCATCGCGCTTCCCATTGTTGTGGACCCTGTCGATCGCCGCCGAGCCTTTGAAGACATCCCGCGCCTCGCTCGGGCTCATGGGCTGACGACGTACGACGCGTCCTACCTGGAGGTAGCAGTGCGCCTGGGGATTCCGTTGGCAACAATGGACCGCGCGTTGGCCAGGGCAGCGGCCGATGAAGGAGTCCAGGCTGTAGGCTGAACTGAGGTGAGTCCCGCCATCTCACCCTAACGGCCTACGACGGGTCGAGGACCGCCGTATTAACAACTGTTGGCCCTCCCTCGTGCTGGTTTGTATCATGTGATCGGCGTCCCACCGCTTGAGCGACGTCGTCACGCAACTTTCAGCAGGAGATGCACAATGCCGGGTATCGCAAAACTGTTGGTCCTCCTCGCCGCGGTCACGTTCGTTCTTGCCGTGGTAGGTGCCTTGACGGGTAGCATGATGGGAATCGGTGCCGAGGCGTTATCCAGAGCCTGCACCAACCTCGCCCTCCTTGCCCTCGCCACCGTCATGGTGTTCAAGGAAGGGGGGTCGGCCGCCTAGGGAGGCGTCCCGGCGGTCCTGACAGCCGACCTCCGACCACGCCACAGTCTTCGTATCCCGACGTACAACCCGATTGTGCTCGTAGCCAGTCCACCGAGGCTGAGCACTATGACACCGATATCCCAGATTGGGCGGTTGTAGTACCAGAAGCCGAAGTCCAGACTGTGGAAGCCGTGGTATATCCAGCGTTCGACCCGATCGAGGCGGTGGACGCTCGTCGACAGCTGCCCTGATCCCGGATCGATGTAGAGCCACGTGTGGTCCGGATCGTCGAACTTGACGCGCAGGATCGGCAACGGCGCCAGCTGATCCGCCGAGTAGGAGCGCGAGTAATGATAGGAGTCGTACTCTTCGAGGACGCCGGCTTCGATGATCGGAGTGTCGGGATAAGTTCTGCGAACCCTGTCCATCAAGGACTCCACGGCGAACGGTTCCCCTCTGACCTCGAGGGTTTCGGCGGCGACCAGCGCTCGACTAACAGCTCCTGGCTCCGCATCCCCTGGCCTTGCGGTGCTCCGGACCGTGAAGTAGGGCTCTCCCAAAATCCGAACGTATGTGATTTCCTTGATGCTTCGACCGGGTAGGAGGTCATCCCAAGCCTCAGCGTCGATCTGCGGAAAGCCCGACGCGTCGAGTGGCCCACCGACGAGCGCCCGCCGAAGCTCACCGGTGCTCAGGCCTTCCCCAGACGCCCATCCGAGCGGCTCCATCGACAGCAGGCCACTGAAGATCCAAGTGAGAGCGAGGACGCCGAACAGCAGACCCGTGATGTAATGCCAACGCATCCAGCCCGCATAAGGGATATAGGAGCGGATGCGCGACAGCCGGAAAGGACGCGAGAACTTGAACTGAAGGATTCCCAGGGTGATTCCCAGGATCGCGAGAACGCAGCCAAGCCCAGCGGTCCAGATGACGGTATTCGTCCATAAGTTCTGCCTGACCCGCAGCGGAGTGAAGTAGAGCCAGTGGGGGATCGCCGAGACCCAAGCCAGAGCGCGGCTGCCGCGTGTGGTCATCAGCGTTACCTCTCCCGACGCCGGCGACACGTAGAGCTGAGTGCCACGGTCGTCGTCGATGCTCAGCTTGTGGAATGGGAGCAGTGCGCGCTGCGTGATGGTCCACTGGTCGGCCTGTGTCACAAGCCTCTCGTAGCGGACTCGATCGGGGGGGAGGTCCATGAACCGACCCGCCACCTCGCGTGCCGGGACGGGGCCCACCCCGGCCATCTGCTCACCCGTGTCGGCGAAGACCGTCGCCGTGCCCCGGCCACTCAATCGGTACGCCGGCCGGTCCATCACCATGAGGAGCGTGACCCTTCCCAAGGCTTGACCGAGGCCCGCCCGTTCAGCGGCCTCCGACGGCGTCACCCGGACGGATTCGAGATCCAGCGGCTCGAGTCGTTCCAGTC
>Ga0114996_10009756_pt1 | contig 10483 bp, 9 predicted proteins | sample ArcticOcean_MG_C_4_FD_87039 | JGI IMG/M metagenome (GOLD analysis project Ga0114996, IMG submission 87039) | Marine microbial communities from western Arctic Ocean - ArcticOcean_MG_CB4_134 | ecosystem: Environmental > Aquatic > Marine > Oceanic | place: Arctic Ocean: Canada Basin | collected... | reverse complement strand
TTACTCCAGAGGAATCAATCCAGGCAATTCAAAGTTCAATAGCAAATGCTTTTAATTTAGGACTTCAATCAAAACCTAAAGAAGGGGCGGATACTATTGCAGATGTGGTAAAAGAAATTCAAAACACTATATATGGTCAACTAAAAGAATCTTATGGCGATGTTCCAGAAGACTTTATCAAGGCTAACGCTGAATTCTTTGTTCAGGTCGCGGCTATGGGTTACATAATTCCTAGAGTTTGCGCATTTGATCAAGACTTCCAAGTTAAATTGTTTAAACTTATAGAAACAAGAGTTTTAGAAACTCAAAAAGCTGCGCAAGAACAAGCCGGGGAAGAAAAAGGGAACATTATTACAGAAGATAAGAAAATTATAATATAAGGTTGCTTTATTGAACATACTAGTCACCGGTGGAACAGGCTATATTGGACCTTTCTTAATTGATAAATTAAAGGAAATGGGCCATTCTGTAATTGTTCTTGTTAGAAAAGAGGAGGACCTAAAAAGACTCCAGTCCGAAGGTTTTTCCTGCATTTTAGGTGACATTACAGACAAGCTATCCCTAACCGGCATATTTAAAGATATTGATATTCTATTTCATCTAGCCAACATAGCTTCCTGGTGGCTTCCTAATAATCAAACCTACTATGACGTTAACGTTACGGGGACTATTAACCTCCTTGAAGAGGCAAAAAAGTTTCCATTAAAAAAAATAATTCATATAAGTAGTATCGCTGCTATACGTCAACCTAAGGGAATTCTGGCCACAGAAGAGTCTGTACATCAAGGAGACTTCGAAAGTCACTATAGTAAATCAAAGTTCTTAGTTGAAGTTGAGATTGAAAAATACAAGAAAATAGGTCTTCCTATCGTGACTCTTAACCCGGGTGTTGTTACGGGACCACGTGACACTAAGACGTTTGGAAAAACAGTCTTGGGAATTGCTAATGGAAAAGTTAAGTCCAAATTTTTTCCAGACTCATATGTCCCACTTGTATATATTGACGATGTGATTGATGTAATGGTAAGAGCTATAAACTTCGAGGCTGGGGTCAAATATATCCTTGTAGGAGAAAATATTAAAATTGGTGATGTGTTTGACAAGGTTTGTAATATTTTGGGAAAAGAAAAAATAACAAAAACTACTCCCAATTGGTTGCTTTTGTTAGTATCTTATTCATCAGAAATAGTAAGTCTATTTTCACGAAGAAGACCCTCTCTTCCTGTTGATGGGTTGAAAGCAATAAGGATCGGTGCAATGGCAAGCTCACAGAAATCAATTGACGAATTAGGAGTAAGCTATCTTAATGCTGACCAAATTTTAAACAAATCAATAGAGTGGTTTCATAAAAATAATTTAATCAATAGTTAGAGGCGCTTAAGTCCATATTCTCTTATTTAAAATTTGACTTATTTTTTTTCTTTATATAAATTTGGGTTTCTATGAGTTTAATGAAATCTTTAATTATTGCTGAGAAGCCAAGTGTGGCGAATCTAATAGCTGCTGCTTTATCAATAAATACGAAATCCAAAAAAGCTGAGTACTACGAGAATGAAAATTTTATTATAACTTCAGCTCAAGGTCATATTGTTGAATATGAAAAACCAAAACAAAAATGGAGTCTTGAATTGCTTCCTTTAAGTCGACCTGTAAAGCTACAGCCGATACCTCGAGTTAAATCGAAAGTTGATCTAATTAAAAAACTAAGTAAGCGTGAAGATGTAGAAACCCTAATAAATGCATGTGACGCAGGAAGAGAAGGTGAACTAATTTATCATCAAGTTGTAAGCTTTCTAAAAATTAAGAAACCCTCAAAAAGGCTTTGGCTTCAATCTATGACAAAAGACGGTATATCTAAAGCTTTTAAAGATATTAAACCCGAATCAGCGTTTAAAGGGTTAAGAGATTCTGCTCTAGCAAGAACGCATGCAGACTGGGTAATTGGGATGAATGGAACAAGAGCTATAACCGGTTGGTCTAGTAAAGCCTATAATGTTGGCTTTAACAAACAGGTAGTTGGTAGAGTTAAGACACCAACACTAGCGCTAGTTGTTAATCGTGACATAGAAATAGAGAAATTTATTCCAGAGGAATATTCCCAAATAATTGCCACATTTAAGATTAAGTCAGGAGAATATGAAGGGACTTATTTTGATCAGAATTTTAATAATAGAGATTTAAATGAAGAGGAAAAAAGAACTAAAAAGAATGATAGGATCTTTAATCTAGAAAAAGCAATCTCTATAATATCTTCTTGTGAAAATGCACAAGCTATAATATCAGAAGAAAAAAAGGAAAAGAAAGACTACTCTGAGGCACTTTTTGATCTAACAAGCTTACAAAGAGAGGCCAATAGCAGGTTCGGCTTTCGTGCTCAGCAAACTCTACAAATAACTCAGGGTCTTTATCAACCAAGAAGTGGTGAAGGGTACATAACTTACCCTAGAACTGACTCAAGAAGGCTGCCAGATGACTACCCAAATCAAGTCCTAGAAACCTTAGATAGCTTTAAAAATTCAAAATATGATACATATTCTCGTAAGATCTTACAGAACAATTTAGTAAGCAGTAATGATAAAAAAGTATTTGATTCAAAAAAAGTTTCCGATCACTTTGCAATAATTCCAACTAGTGTTATACCCAAGTCAGGCAAACTCTCTGAACAAGAAAATAAAATTTATGATCTAATAGTAAGAAGATTTTTAGCAATCTTTTATCCACCTGTTGTTACCCAGGAAACGATAAGAGATACCCAAATTGGGGATATTCATTTTAAGACAAGAGGTAAAATACTCATAGATAAGGGCTGGAAAGAAGTTCTAGAGAGCACTACAACGGAGACTATTCTAAATACTGTTAAAGAAAATGAGCTAGCACATTGTGTCAGTCTGTCAAAATTGGATAACACTACTAATCCTAAGCCAAGATATACTGATGCAACTCTTCTTAGGGCTATGGAAACTGCGGGTAATGATCTTGGAGATGAGGAGATTGCTACGGCAATGAAGAACAAAGGGATTGGTACTCCTGCTACAAGAGCAAATACTATTGAAGACTTGATAAGAGAAACCTATTTATTTAGAACAGAAGAAGAAAATGGAAAGAAATGCATAGCTTCTCATATTCGAGGTAGACAACTTATAAAGGATTTGGCAACCCTAGACTTAAGAAGACTAACTGAAGCCAATTTAACCGGAGAATGGGAACTAAAACTTAGAGAAATGGAAGAAGAAAAATACACCTATGAAGAATTTATGAAAGAAACAGATAAGTTCAGAGATGAAATTATAGAAAGAGCTAAGTCAGTAAAGGTGGATACCGACAGCTTCATTAGACCACTTCATATAGATTGTCCAATCTCAGGACTTCCCGTAATGGAGACCTTCAATAGATTCACGACTGATAAGCCTGATGAATCAACAAATATAAATAAAATAATATCCGGTAGACCAACTAGCAGGGAAGAAGCCGTAGATCTGATTAAATCATTTAATGGGAAAGAAGGACGAATTAAACTAGAGGGGTTTTTAAGCAGGTTCGGTACCTTTTATAGTGCAGATGTAGTCCTTAAGGATACTGGAAAATATGAGCTAGACTGGGGACAAGAAAAAGAGGTTGACCTGAAAGAGAAAGCCACCTTAGGTCGCTTTGATTTTGTTAACTCCGAGATTTTTTATGATGATAAATTCTATTACTTCGGCAAAAAAGGTTCAAGCAGAATCTCCACGTTAATACTTTCTCCATACTTGCAGTCAGAGGACGATGAGGAAAGAAAAAAGTTCTCTCTTCCAATAGACGAAGCAAAAAAATTATTTAGTGGTGAAAAGACTACCATTCTTCAATTTAAATCTAAAAGAAAAAATGCCAGAAAGCCTTTCTTTAAAGCGAGGCTATACTTGGACTCCAAATTTAAACCTAAATTTGAGATGATACAACCCGAGAAACCAGTTAAAAAAAGAACAAAAAAATAACTAGTAATTGGTGCTATAATTAAAATATGTTTGAGAAGATAACTGACAAAATTGCAGGCTCTTTTAAAAAACTTAGGGGCAATAATATAATTAGCTCTGAAAATATTAACAACTCCTTAAAAGAAATAAGAATGAGTCTTTTGGAAGCTGATGTTAACTATAAAGTCGTAAAAAGCTTAATAGATGCAGTAGAAGAAAGAGCCATAGGACAAGAAGTTGTTAAAAGTGTTTCACCTAGTGAACAATTTATCAAAATCTTCAATGATGAACTAATAAAGCTTTTAGGTGAAAAAACTGAACCTTTAAATATAAAAGTTTCACCGCCAGCAGTTATAATGATGACAGGACTTCAAGGTTCTGGAAAAACTACTACCGCTGCTAAACTAGCTAAATATTTAAAAGAGAAAGAAAAAAGAAATCCATGTCTTGTATCAGTTGACATATACAGGCCTGCTGCGATAGAACAGCTAAAAATTCTTTCTGATCAAATCAAAATTCCATTCTTTCAAAGTGACTCTAAAAATGTTCTAGAAATATGTGAGAAAGCTTATGAACATGCCTACAACAACGGTTTTGATACTTTGATTATTGATACCGCTGGAAGACTTCAAATAGACTCAGACATGATTGATGAGCTAAAATCAATAAAAACCAAAATAACTGTTCATGAAACGATGCTGGTAATAGACTCAATGATAGGACAGGAAGCAATAAATGTTGCGAAAGAATTTAACGATCAAATTGAAATAGAAGGGATTCTTTTAACTAAGCTTGATGGAGATGCAAGAGGTGGCGCAGCACTATCTGCTAAATTTATAACTGGAAAGCCAATTAAATTTTATGGATTCGGAGAGAAGCTAGATATGTTAGACATCTTCCATCCCGACAGAATGGCATCAAGAATTTTAGGTATGGGAGACGTTGTATCTCTAGTAGAAAAAGCAAGTGGAGCTATAGACGAAGAAAGTGCCAACAAACTATCTGAAAAGTTTAAAAAAAATGAATTTGATTTTAATGATTTTAAAGACGCAATAAAATCTATGAATAAAATTGGATCGTTAAAAAGCACTCTATCTATGATTCCAGGAATGGGTAATCTGTCAAATGATGAAGAAGCTCTCAAAAGAGCTAGCATAGAGCTAAGACGAACAGTCGCAATAATAGATTCGATGACAAAAAAAGAGAAAAGCGATCACGCACTCCTTGATGGAAGTAGGAGAAGAAGGATAGCTAAAGGAAGCGGGACTTCAGTTCAGGACATAAACTCATTAGTTAAAAAATTTCTACAAATGAAGAAGATGTCAAAGAATATGGGAAAATTTAAAAAAAATTCTAAAAATATGTTGAATTTTAATTAATTTTAATCATTATTAAGTGACGGAGGAAATATGATAAAAATTAGACTTGCAAGATTAGGAAGAAAAAAAAGACCGTTTTATAGAATAGTAGCAACAAACTCTAGATCTCCCAGAGATGGAAAGTTTCTTGAGATACTGGGCACATATGATCCCCTACAGGATCCATCTGTAGTTACAATAAATAAAGAGAAGGTTGAAGAGTGGGTAAAAAAGGGAGCTCAACTAAGCAACAGAGTTCAGAAACTAGTTGACCCTGCAAAATATGCAGAACTGGTTAAAGACAAGCCAAAAAGAAAACCTAAGAAAGCTGCGCCAGAAGTAGCCGCAGAAGCACCAGCTGAAGTAGCCGCAGAAGCGCCAGCTGAAGTAGTCGCAGAAGCACCTGCTGAAGTAGCCGCAGAAGCGCCAGCTGAAGTAGAAGCACCTGCTGAAGTAGAAACAGAAGCACCTGACAAAGGTTAGTGACCGATAAGCTTGTTGCTTTTATAAAAAAATTGAGCTTATTTACCTTAATTATTGTATAATCGAGAATAGAGGTTAGATATGGACAAAGTTGCAGAATTAATTAAATTAATTGCAAGTTCACTTGTAGATAAGCCTGAAGAAGTACAGATTAACGAAGTATCCGGAGACACTACAACTGTTTACGAGTTAAAAGTTGCGCAAGAAGATTTAGGTAAGATTATAGGGAAACAGGGAAAGACCGCGAAGGCAATGAGAATTCTTTTGGGTGCTGCTGCTGCCAAAGACAAGAGAAGAGCTGTTCTAGAGATAGTGGAATAAAATTTTTTTTATCCATTTGCAAATATTTTCATGATTCATTCAGATGTCTCATCTAAAATTAAGATAGAAGATTACATAAATTCTGATTTAGTAAGCTTTAATGTACTTTCTAGTTCAAACAAAGAGTACGGTTTAGTTTTAAGAGTTTTAGGTTCCAAGATCACAACACTCTTAGAAATCTCATATAATGAGAAAACCTACCTTGTTCCTCTCAACGAGCACTTCATTCATTCAATTAACTTAAAAGACAAGAAGATAGTAGTAAATAATATTGAGGAAATTTCTGATTTATGATTTTTAATATTCTAAGTGTTTTCAAGGAAATAATTAAGCCTAGCCTTAAGTATGGGATACTTGCGAAAGCTATTAAAAAGAAAAAAATAAAAGTAAATTTATACTCTTATTCTGACTATCTAAAGGACGGAGATCGCCTGGACGATAAGCAATTTGGTGGCGACCCTGGAATGGTTATTAAATATGAAAATGCATCGAGAGCAATAAAAGAAATAAGAAAGAGTAATCCTAAGACAACTACCATATTTCTAAGTCCAAAAGGGAAAAAGCTTAACAATAATCTTGCAGTAAAGCTATCAAAAATAAAAAATTTATCTATCATCTGCGGTAGGTATGAGGGATTTGATCAAAGAATTATTGATGAGTATGCAGACATGGAAATATCAATCGGTGACTATGTCGTTTCAGGAGGTGAAGGACCAGCAATCATACTTGTTGACTCAATAAGTAGAATGATTAATGGAGTAGTAGGAAAGAAAGATTCAGTTGCGAAGGATAGCCTGAGTGAGTCACTACTAAAACATCCTGTCTATACTAGACCATCCTCTTTAAGGGTCGGGAAGGTTCCAAGTGTCCTGACTTCGGGTAATCATAGTAAAATTTCTGAATTTAATCGTAAAGCATCTTTAATTTCCACCTTGAAGGATAGAGAAGATCTTTTAGAGAATGCATTTATCGACAAGAAAGAAAGAGAGCTACTGAGAGAAATAAAAAGAGATGAAATTAGCTCTAATTGCTACCTTGCATTAGTTCACTACCCGATTCAAAATATTAAAGGAGAGATAGTAAAGACTTCGCTAACTAATCTTGATATTCAAGATATCGCAAGATCATGTAAATCATACGGAATAAAAAAATATTTTATAACTCACCCAGTTAAAGAACAAAGAGATTTAGCCAAAAATGTACTGGACTATTGGGAAAAAGGCATAAATATCAAGAATAGCAGCACAAAGCATAGCGCACTTGAAAACATCGAGATCAAGAATAGTATTTCTCATGCAATTGGTAGTATAAAGAAAATACATGGGAAGAGACCGAAAATAGTTGCAACTGATGGAAGAATTATGCATAATATGGTTAATTATTCTCAGATCAAACGTATAATAAATACGAATGATAGGCCCTATTTGTTCTTATTCGGAACTGGTTGGGGTCTGACAAAAGAAGTTTTAGATAAAGCGGATTATATTCTAAAGCCTGTCGGTAGTTATTATGAATATAATCATTTATCCGTAAGGAGTGCAGTTGCAATTATTTTAGATAGAATCTTCGGTTGCAATTTTTAGACAAGTTATGAACATTATAGATAAATTAGAAACTAAAAGCTTAAAGGAAATTCCTCTTTTTAAAGCAGGGGATACAGTTGCTGTTTCATATAAAATCAAAGAAGGTGAAAAAGAAAGAATTCAGATTTTTGAAGGTGTAGTAATTTCTAGGAGTGGTTCAAGTATAAAAGAAACTTTTACTGTCAGAAAAATATCATATGGAATTGGTACGGAAAGAATTTTTCCTGTTCATGCAAAACAAATTGATAAAATTGAAGTTAAGAAAAAAGGTAAAGTCAGAAGAGCTAAACTTTATTATATTAGAGGACTTTCTAAGAAAGCTTCAAGAATTAAAGAAAGTACAAAATAGCTACCCCTTAAGAGCTAAGAACAACCTCTGGACAGTTGCTACAAAAGAAAGCAGGGTTATAAAACTAATGGTTAATATGAACACCAGATGTTCAATGCCAATGAGTTGAATCCCATAGTATTCAAAAGCCGAACTTGTCAATCCTCCAAGACCAAGACAAACAACTCTCTCTGGCCTCTGCATGATACCGATATTAGTCTTAAAACCATGGTTCTCTGCTGCAGATTTCACGTAGCTTACAGATAGACTAAATGTAGCCGCCAGATAAATCAGATAAACATAAATGGACGAGCTATAAAAAATCAAAAGACCAAATAAGATAACTATTTCTGAGAACCTATCTAGGCAACTATCTAGAAAAGCCCCCTTCTCAGATGTTGCAGAATTGATCCTTGCAACTCTTCCGTCCAATATATCAAAGCTAGACCCTGCCAGTAAAACTATAGATGCAAAGAATATCAAACCGACAGAAAACAAATAAGCTGTCAAAAAAGAAACTACAAAAGACATTACAGTAAGAAAATTTGGACTTACTTTGGACTTAACCAAATCATTTTCAATAGGAGATATAGCATAGGTCCACCATTCTTTAAAAACACTAGATATAACTGTATTGTCGGAATATCCCTCCGAGCTCTTTGTTGCCTTAAGAATGACCTCTTCATACTTATTATCTTTAGTTCTATTTGAGAAAAACGACCAGGCCTTAAATAATACAAGGACTGCTGTTATAAAAAAGAAAATGTGGTGTGGAGTCAAATATGTAAAATAATTATTCATGTTTCCTCTTGTACATTAAAATCTATCACATTCTTTCAGGCGATGAAACACCAAGCAGATTTAACCCATTTACAAAGACTGTCTTTAATGAGCGCAGCAACAAAACCCTTGCCCTAGATACTTCTAAATCGTCAACCAAAACTTTAGTACTTTTGTAGTAACTATGAAATTGAGCGGCAAGCTCCTGAAGAAAAAAAGCTATCTTGTGCGGAGACATAGTTTGGGAAGCCTCTAGCACAGTATCAGGGAAACTTAATATCTTCTTAATCAATTCAATTTCTTTTTCTTCAACTAGCAAAGATAAATCTGGATTACCATCTGACTCTTTAGCAATATCATCCTTATTTAAAATACTATTTATCCTGGCATTGGCATACTGAATATAAAAGATGGGATTATCAGCTGAGCCCTCCCTACATTTATCCAGGTCGAAATCAAAATGCGAATCAGAGCTTCTAGATACCATCATAAACCTAACCAGGTCTTTATTGAATTCACCCAACATATCCCTTATCGTAGTATAGGTTCCAGACCTTTTCGACATGGATACATCTTTTCCATCTTTTATCAATCGAACGAATTGGATTAATACAAAATTTAACTTACTTAAATCATTAGACAACAACTTCATGGACGCTCTCAACCTTGATATATGACTATGATGGTCAGCTCCCCAAATATTAATAATATTATCGAAGCCCCTAGTAAATTTATCATGATGATATGCGATATCATTCATAAAGTAAGTTGAGGTATCATCTGACTTCTTAATAACCCAATCATCGTTATCCCCATAGTTAGAAGTTTTAATCCATTCCGCCTGTTCTTTTTTGTACATACCTCCCAAGGAAGCTATTAACTCCTTGGAATCTTGCAGTAAATTAGAATTATGAATCTTTTCTTTTTCGGAATACCAAGAATCAAAACTAATATCCAGATTTTTCAGATCCCTATTGATCTCAATCGTAAGATAGTCGACCGCATACCTAGAAAGATAGTCTGTGTCTTTCTTCAAGATAGATTCATGGTCTTCCTCAGATAGAAGCTTCTCAGCTATATCAACTAGATAATCGCCCTTATATCCACCTTCTGGGATCAGGAATTCTAGTTCCATCTTTTCTAGCAATCTTGCCCTTAAAGACTCACCTAGCAAGCGAACTTGGTTACCATAATCGTTAACATAATACTCTCTTGTAACAGAGTGGCCAGAGAATTCTAATATCCTAGCAATTGAATCACCTACGGCTGCATTTCTTAAATGCCCCAAATGAAGTAGGCCAGTAGGGTTAGCAGACACAAATTCAACTAATACTTTTTTGCCATTATCAGGCGATGACCCAAAACCTGAATCTTCAGAAACTACCTGTGATAAATATTCCTGATAGACTGTGTTTGATATAATAAAATTAATAAATCCAGGTTTTTCGATTGATATCTTTTCAAAGAAGGGGTCTTTGTTCTTTGTTAACACATTAACCATATCCTGAGCCAAGTCTAATGGTTTAGTTTTTAACAAACTGGCATTAATTAAAGCAAAATTAGTTGAAAAATCACCATGATCGGGATTCCTTGGCACTGCAAGTAACAGTTTGCCAAAATCAAGACCAGAGAATCTGTCTTCAGTAACTATTGCATCTTTAATCTTAAGAATAATATTAT
>Ga0114996_10009755_pt1 | contig 10483 bp, 10 predicted proteins | sample ArcticOcean_MG_C_4_FD_87039 | JGI IMG/M metagenome (GOLD analysis project Ga0114996, IMG submission 87039) | Marine microbial communities from western Arctic Ocean - ArcticOcean_MG_CB4_134 | ecosystem: Environmental > Aquatic > Marine > Oceanic | place: Arctic Ocean: Canada Basin | collected... | reverse complement strand
TCAAAAATATGATTCAAAATTAAACTTGGGAAAAATAATACTGTTAAAGTTACTTGAGAAATATAAAGTAAAAAATCTCATTTCATCTAACAAACAGGGATTTTCAGTCAATACATCTAAACTGTGGAATTCGTATGGGAAGAAGATTTTTCTTCATTATTTCGATAAATCAAGACTAGTTGAAGATCAAATCATTAATTCGGACTGGGTTCAAAGATATGTATCAAAAAATAATCTGGATGTCAGATATATTAACAAGTTTTTAGGAATTCTAGCACTAGAAATTTGGTATAGATTATTTATTACTAAAGATTTGAAATCTAATGAAAAACTTCAATTTCTTCATTAGTATAATTAATAAAAAAAGAATTTATTGTGTGATTACCGAAAAAAATCATGTTCGATAACATCCTTCTATACATAGATCCAGGTACTACAAGCGCACTTTTAGCAGGTATTCTAGGTGCATTAGCAGGTGTTGCGATGTATATTAAGACAAAATGGCATTCTATAAGATACAGAAATAAAGTAGAAAAGTAACGTAATAAGAAAAAAAATAATGAAATTTCCAAAAATATCTTTTGGCGAAGAGTGGAATAATCTAAAGAAATTTGAGAATCTCTCAGACTTTGAACGCTCAATTGTATTTTATGCGGAAAATGAAGCATCTATGAATCATTTTAGAACATTAATTTTTGAATTGACTGAAAGAATGAATTTCCAAATTTGTTATATCACTTCTGTGAAGAATGATCAAATATTATCCTCTAAAAATAAAAACATACTATCATTCTATATAGGAGAAGGTGCAGCACGAACAAAATTCTTTTTGACATTAAGGGCAAAAATTTTAGTAATGGATATGCCAGATCTTGACAGATATCATATTAAGAGATCAAAAGCATATCCAATTCATTATATCTATTTATTTCATTCAATGTTCAGCATTCATTCCTATTTAAGAAAAGGAGCTTTAGATAATTATGATACAATTTTTTGTGTTGGACCACACCATGTGAACGAGCTTAGAACAACTGAAAAATTATATGGGTTAAAACCAAAGACAATAGTCAATTATGGATTTGGTAGATTAGATACATTATTACAAGAAAAAGAAAAATTTGCGAAACCAGATTCTAATCTCAAAGATTTAATTTTAATCACTCCTTCGTATGGAGATGAAAATCTTCTTGAGAAATGTGGAATTGAATTGATTGATACATTGCTAAAATCTGATTTTAGAGTATTGTTACGTCCTCATTTTAGAACATTAAGGGATTCTAAAGAGTTGATTGATTCAATCAAGAATAAATTTGGAAAAAATCCCAGTTTTATATTCGAAGATGGTGTAATTCCGCCAGAATATTTTCATAATTCAATATGCATGATTTCAGATTGGTCAGGCATTTCAATGGAGTATGCATTTACATTTGAGCGTTCGGTGATTTTTATAGACGTACCAAAGAAAATTTTGAACCCAGACGCAGATGATCTTCCTTTAGAACCAATAGAAATTTCAATAAGAAAAAAAATTGGTCATATTGTATCTACTAATAATATACGAGAAATTCCAAATATTATAAATAATTTGAATAATAACACTGAAGATTTTAAAAAACAATTAAAACTCATTCGTCAAAACACTGTTTTTAATATATCTACTTCATCAAAGATTGGTGCAAATTATATAGAGAAATTAATCCAAAATAATTCATGATACTTATTTCACAAAATCTTGTTAATTATGACATACCTATACCAAAAAATGCTGTTTTTAGAATAAATCTAGCTTGGGTGAATTCAATTGATCAACTAAAAGAATTACTAACATTACATAAAAAACACGATATATTCTTGGATCTCCCAACTAATCGAACAAAACCACCAAATAACAGATACACTCTAAACGATATTTCATCTTTATTAGATGAATATAGAAATGTAAAATATCTTGCAGTTTCCAATGTAAATTCTAAAGAGAACCTAGACGAATATCTCACAAACATCCCTAAACATGTATCTATTGTTCCTAAAATAGAAAGTCATATTGGTGTTGAGAATATAGAGAGCATCGTAAGCGTATTAAATTTTGAAGAAAAAATAGTCATGCTAGATCATGATGATCTATTTAGTAATTTACTAAAATCAAATATTCCAATAGAAAAATTCTCTCACTACGTAAATCAATTAATTGACTTCTGTAAAATTAATAATATTTTATTATTAAGAACTATTGGAATTATCTTTACAAATGAAAACAAAAATGTTTCTGATTATATTAGATAATAACAATCCAAAGAATTAGTTTTTTAACAATTTCTCTGTAACGTCAGTTTGATCCCATGGTAGTTCTGGAACATACCACATTTGTCTATCTTCAAGAATCTCATAATCTGTATTGAAATATGTGTTGAAAAGTACTCGGTAAGTATTAACCGCTGCAATCTTTTCTGGAATATCTCCTTCATGACCAGGGAAATAAAATGCCGAGAAGTTGTTTAATGCTCTGTAATAGTCCATCTCCGTAGGATTATCCCAGTTAACACCTAGTCGACCACCATGATCTGACATTACAATAATTACTGCACTGTCGTCTCTCTGTTGAATAGAATCAATCATCTCAATTGTTATCTTATTTGCAAAAATTGTTTGTTCTAGGTATGCATCTCTTAGGCTTGCATCAAAAATATCTTTAGTGTATTTATGCTCAACACGTTCGCCATCTGAATTAAAAATAAATGGTGGATGTGGCAATAAAATGTGTATATGCATGTAAAGTGGATTGTCATCTTTCTTATCAAAATTTAATACAGTTGAAAATGTACATTCTAATCTATCATACTGATAATTATCAAAAAATAATGCTCGAGTATATGATAATGGAAAATACATGTATACAAATGCTCTTTGTAATTCGGGACTCAAATCTAAGAATGAACCACAAAGTCTTTCATCAATTAATTCTTTAGACGCTGCAGCATTTGCACCCGCAAAAAATGTTATTATATTATAATCATTTTCTTTAAAAATTTTCATTGCATTATTTTCATTTCTAATCTCTCTCATACCTGTTACATCTCTGGAATCACCTCCTAATCTCTCTACAATTGAATCCAGATACACCATATTCATGATTGAAGGCATTGACAAATTTGTATTTGGATAATTACTATAAGTATAATCTTGCACAACAAATCCTCTATCTCTTAATTCATTCTTGTATTTTGAATTATCAAAATTATAATCTCTCTCTAATGTTATATCGCCTGAATAGGCATCTAGTACTAGAAGATAAACATCAGGTTTATGCACCACATCACTTTGTATAATTGGAATCTTAACAAATTCACTGAATGAGCCAATTTGTGAATCATCATTAATAAAATAAATTGTGATCTGAGAGCCTATAAACAGAATTACTACTATAGCCATCACATTGAATATTGGTGTAGTCTCTGTAGGAATATTTTTTTTATAAAGAAGGATAAAACCAATTATCCCTACAGATAATATTATAGGTATTAAAATAATATTACTTCCAACAAATTGTAGATTCATATCTTCATTATTTGCAAAAAATATCCTAACATGTGAGAAAATTATTAGTAAAATTATGATAAACGATATTCCTACACTGACTTTTCTAATATTAAAGAAATATTTTAGAATAAACCATGAAACAAATGTGATAGTTATAGACAAAACTAAAGGTGTAACAATATCCTGTATTGGTATCTCACGCATATTGTCTTGATATAAAAATAGAATAGGCATTAATGAAATTAATATTGGATAAAGAATTGGATTTTTCATTTATTATCTTCTAAATTTCTCTGTAACGTCAATTTGATCATATGGTCGTTCTGAAACATACCACATTTGTTTGTCTTCAAGAATTTCATAGTCAGCATCTAGATACAGATTAAATAAAGTACGAAAAACATTCACCGCTGCAATTTCTTTGGGCATATTTTCTTCTTGACCAGGGAAATAAAACGCAGATAGGTTCTCTAATGCCCTATAGTAATCAAAGTCTGTTGGATTATACCAATCTACACCCAAACGACCTCCATGATCCGACATCATAATGATTACTGCATTACTGTCTCGTTTTTGAATAGAATCAACGAGTTCAATAGCTTTCTTATTTGTAAATATTGTTTGTTGCAGATAAGCATCTTTGAGAATTGAATCAAACCTATTCTCAGCAAATGTATCTTGTATATGGTTTCCCTCTGCGTCATAAGTAAACGGAGGATGAGGAAGATATAGATGCGCATAAACAAATTGGGGTTTTTCATTCTTTTTCTCAAAATTAATAAATTCAGAAAATGCACATTCTAAATCATTGTGACGAAAGTCATCAAAAAACATGGTTCTTAGAGAAGATGTGGGAAAATATGTTTGCACAAAAGATCGTTGAAGATCCGCATTTAGATCAAAATATGCACCACATATCGTGTCATACGCATCTTGGTATTTTCCTTCAACGTATATTCCTCCATAATACGTAGTTATGTGATATCCATTAGCCTGAAAAATATTCATCACATTATTTTCTTGCCTTAGTTCAATCAACGCCAACTTGTCCTTAGAATCTTTACTCATTGCATCCGTAAAATTATCTAGATATACCATATTCATAATTGAAGGCATTGAGAGTTCAGTATTGGGATAGTTACTGAAACTGTTTTTTGGAACAAAAAATCCTCTTTCTCTTAATTTATTTTTGAATACAGAATTATCAAAACCATAGTCCTTTTTCAGTGTTGTATCTCCAGAATATGCATCTAATAATATAAGATAAACATCAGGTTTTTCCGTTACATTACTTTGAAAGATTGGTACTTCAACCAACGGAAATAGTGAACTGTCAACAATATCCTCACCTGAATAATAAAGCATTGCTTGAAATATTACAAAGGAAACAAGCACTACGGCCATTACATTAACAACAGAATTGATTTCCTTGGAAATTTTTCTTCTGATAATATAGATTATTAGAAAAATTCCGACTGCTAAAAACATAGGAGCGAGTATTAAATTCTGCCCCAAAAATAGTAGGCTTTCATCACCACCTTTTGCAAAAAATAATCTAGTATAACAAAATACCACGGTAAGAAACACAAGTAATGAAAGTATCAAAGCAGATTTTGTAGTACCTAAGAAATACCTCAGAATTATCCAAGCTATTCCTATTACAATAATTGAAAAAATTATTGGTATAACAATATCTTCAGGTGGAATTTCGTGTACATTAGCCTGAAATAACAGCAAAATCGGCATTAATGACATTAAAACTGTGTGAAAAGGAACGTTGAAAAATTTCATAGTTATTGAAAAATCGGTCAGGTTTTATAATTAGTATTCTATGAATTTAATTGAACTTCATATTTTTTTTGATTCTAAAATCTCTATGAAACTACCCGCAATTTTACTCCATAAAAAATTTTCATTTATATATTCAAAACCTTCTTCTCCCATACGCGTCATTTTCTCTTTATCTTCAAGTAAAACCGAAATTTTATCTATCCAACCTTGTGGATCATTTTTTTCTATAAGAAAACAAGTCTTATTGTTTATACATGATTCAGACACACCACCAACATTTGTAGCAAGAACGGGTTTCTTCATTAAACCAGCCTCTAACAATGTATGCGGTGACATATCTATACCAGTTAATAATCCATAAATATCGATCTCTGAAAGGAATTGTCTAACTTCTTCTGGATAGGCTAAATTACCTAGCCAATGAAAATTTTCATACCCCTCTAATAACTGCAGAATTCTTGAACTATATTTTCCATCTCCAGCCCAGTAAAAGTTAACATTTGGTAATCCATCTAAAATATTTGGTAAAAGAGATAGTTCTTTTGTTTTTTCCCAAATATTTGCATCTTGTATTAATCCTACACATGGATGTTTCAATTTCATTCCTTTTTCATAAAACCACTCCGAATCTTTAATTCCTTGATAAAGAACTGAAGTTGTTTTTTCTGGATATCTTTCATTTACAATTTTTTCAAGATATTTACAAATTGGCAAAATTAGAGTTGATTTTTTAAAACACTTCTCTGCGATATTTTGCTTAACAAAATTTTCTATACGTATATTATTAAAATTATTTTTAACGTCTCTCTCACTTTTCAATTCCTTCCAATAATCTCCTCGTAAAAATATCACAAGAGGAATATTTCTTTTAATAATTAATGAACTAAAATGACTAACTCTTTCTGTAAATACCAAGTCAGGACTAAAATCGTCGATGATTTTTGAAAATTTCTTAGGAGTTTTTGTCCATCTTAAAATTCTCTTATCAAATTTTGAATTATCGTATATGTCTAGATCGTCTATAACTAAACATTCAATTCCCTTTTTCTTTAATTCACTAGAAAATCGTTCAATATGGGAAAATCTGCTTTTATCTACCGCAATTAGTAATTTCAACTACAATTGATATTGTGATGTAATTTTAATAACTTCTTATGAATTATACGGCTTATTCATATGCTGGATTGAGACGATAGTAAATAATGCAAAAGAAAATTGGTTTTCGCTTCTGGTTTTACTTTAGAACTGGTTGGATGACATATTTTGCTTTTATTTTTTCAGCAGCAAACACTCTAGTTGTCACGTATTATCTTGCTATTGAAAGAGTCCCACTTTTAATAGAAATATTTCCTTCTTTTGGTCATTATGTTGGGATTGCAGCAGTCTGTGGAGTTCCCATTCTAGCAGCCGTTGGTTATTTCCACTATAAGAGGATGCCCGCATATCAGTCTGAAGTTGATATTAGTATAGAGCGTAATCCCTATGTGTTCAAACTTCGTCCTGGTTATGAGACAAAAGTAGTTTTTCCAATGTACGTTCTACTTACAACTATGTTGTTAAAATTATCTAATAATGATAAACTTACTGAAGAAGAAAGTGAAGACATTAAAAAACAACTTGAAAATTTAAAACACTTATGCGGTGGTGGTTGGATTGATAAACCAAGAGGAATGGTTTAATTTCCTTTTATGAAAAAAAAAATCCGAATAGCAATTATCTATAAAAAATCAAATGTCTTTTTAGATCTTAAACACTATGATACTACATACTATCATTTTTTTATGGATGCATTAAAAAGAAATCAAAAAATCTCTGTAACATACTTCCCTTCAGATAATTCTTTTGATACCGCTAAATTAAAAGGAAAATTTGATATAATATTATTATATGAAAATTGGAATCATAATGTTCCAGATAAATTAATTGGAATAGAAAATGTTGGGATTCCAGTTATTGCTAGATGTGGAGATTTTCATGCAGTAAAACGATATGATATCATTAGTTATCATGACAAATACAAAATTGATTACTATTTTGGATTCAATACAAAAAATCTTTTTCATGAATTTTATCCGAAAAAATTTAACTATAAGACTATAATTTTTGGTTTAGAACCATCATTGTATGAATCAGTTGGACCATTTAAAGATAGAATTAGTAATAAAATCTTAAACTCTGGTGCAATTGGTAATCTAAGTCTGTATTCTAAAATGATTAACAAATTCAAGAAACCTGTTGATGGAAATCCATTTTATGGTTATAGATTAAGAACTCTTTGTACACAATTACCTTATGTAGATTACACTTCAACTTTAGCACATGAATATATTGGAGATAAATATCCAAAATTACTACAAAAATATAGAAGTGCTATCGCTGCAACAACTTTCACTCCAACTATAAAATATTGGGAAATTCCTGCTGCTGGCTGTTTAACTTTTATGGAAATTACTAAGTTAAATGAAGGACATTATCTTGGTTTTCAAGATGGCGAAACAGCAATTTTCATTAACGAAAAAAATTACAAAGAGAAGTTCAATGAATATCTAAGTGATCCAAATAATCCAAAATGGGAGATAATAGCTAATCAAGGACGAAAACATGCACTTGAAAATCTAAATAATGACAAAGCAGTTATTTCATTAGTTGAACTAATGGAAGAAATTTTGAAATAATTAAAAATTATTATTCTTAGATTATAAAGACAGAAATAGTAAATTTAGGCTGTAAAGATAATTGCATTTTAGTAATTTCCAAAATCAAGATAAAAATCATGTAATAAATTTATTTGAAAAAGTTTTTGAAAAAAAAATTACTGAAGAATTTTGGAATTGGAGATATGGTATATCTCCATTTGGAAAACCTATAGAAAGTCTATTGTGGGCTGAAAATAAATTAATTGGATATTATATGATGAATCCATTACCAATGAAAATTAATGATCATCTAGAAAATATTTTACTTTCTATGTCTATGATGATTCATCCTGACTATCAAGGATTGGGAATACAGATTACTGCATTGGCGAAATTCACTTTTGAGAATGCAATTCAAAAGGGATATAATCTGATTCTTGCTTTCCCAAATGAGTTATCATACAAATTACATTTTGGGGTATTAGGTTGGAAAGATTTTGGAAGAATTACAGAATACAAAAAACAAATTAACACTACACCAAATTTCATAAACTCTACAAATTATACTGTTGAAATGTTAAAAGAATTTAATCACGAAATCGATCTTATATGGAATAAGCATAAAAATGAACATCAAATAATGATTCAAAGAACATCAGATTTTTTAAATTGGAGATTTATTAAGCACCCAAAAACTCCATATGAAAATTATCCTTCTTATGAATATATTCCATTTATAATTAGAAACGGTACTGAACCTATTGCATATTTTGTTATTAAAAAATTTGGCCAAGAAAAATGCCACGTTGTAGATTATTTTGGGTTATTAGACAATGAAGTTATAACAATTATTCTTTCTACTGCAGAATCAATTTGTATTGAAAATGATATACCCTTCCTTAGTTTTTGGGAAAATTCCGAAATGAATCAAACAACACTTAAAGCAATTTCCACAAAAAATGGATATTTAGCAGATAATTCTCATTGTTTTTTTGGATGCAAACAACTCACTACTAATAATATGTTATATGAACAAAAAAAAATTTTCTTTGTTACAATGGCTGATTCTGATGTTTTCTAATTATTTTATGAGAATAAACTATGAATATTCGCAATAGAAATAAAAAGCTAGTATTAAAAAAATTTTATATGAATATTTTAGTCATCTCATCACATCCTGATGATGAAGTTCTTGGCATGGGTGGAACTATCTACAAACTTGCTAATGAGGGACATAAAATCTATCTTTGTGTTGTCACTGATGGAAAATGTGGTTCAACAAAACAGGAAAAAATAAGAAAAGAATCTGCTATTAAAGCATCAAAATTTTTAGGAATCAAAAATACTTATTTTTTAGATTTTCCGGATACAAAATTAGACATTACTCCACAAATTGAAATAAATAAAAAATTAGAAAATCTTATGAAAAAAATTAAGCCTGAAATAGTATATACTGTCCCGGATAATGATTTTCATAAAGATCATCAAAAAGTTTTAGAGTGTACTGAAGTTGTAACTCGACCTCATTCTAGTAATGTAAAAGAATTGTATATGTATGAATTACCAGAATCAATTAAGACTGAATTTAATCCGACTGTCTATGTAAACATTGAAAAAGAATTTCAACACAAACTTAAAGCATTCAAAATGTATAAAACTGAGCAACAAGAATTCCCTTTTCCTCGTTCACTAAAAGGAATAGAAACATTAGCAATCCAAAGAGGAATACAATCAGGTTTGAAGAAAGCTGAAGCATTCAAACTTATTAGAAAAATAGATAAATAATTCTAATACTATCTACTTTATCTCAATCTCTATTATCTTGCATTATGTCATACGCTTTGTAATCTATCTCAAAAACTTTTACGTGATAGTTAAAACCATTTTCTTTTGAATCATAAACTTGTTTAAGATATTGTTTCTGAACTTTTTCATAAAAAATTTCACTCAAAAATGGAATTCTATCTCTCTTTTCATCTGTAATAATATGTGTCAATCCTCTCATTCTGGAATTATCAATATAATCCTCTAGCGAATCATATGTTGAAGTTTGTCCAATTCCCTTTCCCCCCGTACTCATTTCTGTATATTTCATCGGCCATTGTTCCATCATCCCATATATTCTAAAATAACCATCCATTCCTCTAGTATTTCTCATATCTATAATTGAATAAACCTCTTTAGTGATCTCAAAAGACTCTCTCTGAAAATCTTCATTAGGTTTTTGATAATCATAAAAAATTACTGAAACAGAAAGAATTGCAATAATTATAGTAATTATTATAACATTATTGTTTCTTAATTTCTTAAAAATACTGTCAACTGACATTGTAGATAAAACTACGAAAATAGGTAGTAAAATGAAAAAATACCTTGTCTCTAGTATTCCATTCAAGTATGCATAAAAAGATGGAATTGTAAGTATTATTAGAGAAAGAATTATTGTTAATTTTTCCACCGTTATTTGTCTAAATATTAAAAATATCCCTATCGGTATAAAAATAATAAAATTAGGT
>Ga0114996_10009754_pt1 | contig 10485 bp, 9 predicted proteins | sample ArcticOcean_MG_C_4_FD_87039 | JGI IMG/M metagenome (GOLD analysis project Ga0114996, IMG submission 87039) | Marine microbial communities from western Arctic Ocean - ArcticOcean_MG_CB4_134 | ecosystem: Environmental > Aquatic > Marine > Oceanic | place: Arctic Ocean: Canada Basin | collected... | reverse complement strand
ATCCAGCTAGAATACATTTTCGAAAACCAGTTCCATCTGCGTCTTTCTGATCCAGCGAAAGGCCTTGTCGTTCTGCCAGTTTAAGAAACTGCGCATTGACACGTCCCGCTTGTCTGGCTGAACCAGCATGGATGGCCAGGGCCCGGCAGGGATCTGTCTGAAATCGATACCCTTCCGCGTAGTGGTAGGCCTGCATCTCTGCGAAAAGGTCCGAGCTGGTTTCCTGTCCCCAGATTCTCTCACGCTCTGCATCGACTCGCTTATCGCGGGATGGTAGGAGTAAACTTTTCCCCTGAGTAATTGCCACTGCCAGGCAAACTCTTGGCACGGCCCCGTATTGGTCAGCGGCCAGTAACATGCGAGCGTGGCGTGGATGAGCCGGGAATGATACCATTTGTTTCCCAAGTTCGGTAATCTTAGTCGAAGTCCGATCGAGTGCACCCAGACTTTGGAGTAATTCCACGGCTCGGATAACGCTTCGCCCTTCGGGAGCCTCCACCCAGTCAAAGGTATCCAGATTCTCGATGCCTGATGCTTTCAGCATCAACAAGGTTTCCGCCAAATCGATGCGATTGATTTCCGGAGCTTCTTGCTCTTTGCGCGATTCCTGATCGGCCTTTGACCATAGCCTGAGGCAAACTCCCGGTGCAGTCCGGCCTGCGCGTCCCGCTCGCTGATCTGCTGAAGCGCGGCTTATTTTTTCAATGAGGAGGGTATTAATACCGCGGTGTGGATCGTAGTTAGACATCCGTGCCAGGCCGGAATCTATTACCGCCGTTACTCCATCGATCGTAATTGATGTTTCGGCAACATTTGTAGCAACGATCACTTTGCGCTGTTGATAGGTTTGAACCGCGGCGTCCTGTTGATCCGGAGGAAGGTCGCCGTATAAGGGAAGCACTTTCCAGCCCTTAGCACTTCGATCGTTTGCCAGTTCACTAATCGTCTTTCGGATTTCAAAGGATCCCGGCATAAAGATAAGGGCATCGCCTTCTGCGTTTTCCTGGCTCCACTTGCGAAACGCGTCCCGGGCTGCTTCCCAGACGGGTCGTTGGTTCCCTGTGCCGAGTGGCTGATAAGAAATATCCACTGGAAAGGTTCTTCCTTCAGTTGTAATGGTTTCACTGTTGGTTAGATGGTTTTGCAGAACCTCGGTTTCCAGTGTGGCCGACATAACTACTAGTAGCAGGTCTGGTCGTTTAGTCGCCTGTAATTGCTTGGCAAGTGCAAGCGCAATATCGCCTTCAATATGGCGCTCATGAAACTCGTCAAAGATCAGGGCCGCGATGCCTTTCAGCTCCGGATCGCCCAGCAACTGCCTCACTAGTACTCCTTCTGTAACGAACCGCAAACGTGTAGCATTTGAGCTGCGATTTTCAAATCGAATCTGGTAACCAACCTCTTCGCCAAGCGGCACGTTCCTTTCTTCCGCAATACGTTTGGATAGCAATCGTGTTGCGAGACGCCTTGGTTGAAGCACCACTGCCTGGCTACTTCCCAAACAACCATGATCCAGCAACATTTGCGGAATCTGGGTTGATTTTCCAGACCCGGTCGGCGCCTGGATTATAATCTGGCGCGTTCTCTCCACCGTGGCGATGAACGTCTTTTCAATTCCGAAAATCGGGAGGTTCACCTTTTTATTTCAAAAAATTGAGAAGTGATGAAGAGCACGTGTCTCGCCACAGCCCTTGGGCGACAGCGAAGCGAACAACAAGGGCGTTATAGAAGGGCCACTTCTAGTGAAGATCATAAAGTATCTATCAATATACATTTCAAACCGATTTAGAACTCTATGAGATAAACTCTGCTCTTTCGAAGGCGCTTGAAAAAAAAGGTTCATTCGAGGTAGACCGAGTTACCTTCGATCCAAGCTGGTACGCAGGTAGCAATGAACACCACGTCCTCGTCTGTGTTATTCCAGATTTTGTGGTGAGTATTGGCTTTTATCACCACACAATCACCAGCGTGCAGCGTTGCATGTTCATCGCCCAAAGACATTTCAGCAGTTCCGGAAATCATAGTGTAGGATTCCTCTGCCTCAGGATGGCAATGTTTCGCCGCACCGGTTCCAGGCGGCAGGGTTATGTGGGCTATGCTGTGTTTCTCGTTTTTAGCCTCACTGTTGTTGCCAACTAATTCGTAAATGAGTTCGCCTGTTGGTGTAATGAGAGGTTCCTGGCCTTCTTTTATTTTTCCAATCTGCATGGTGTTATGCTTCAACTTTATCGTGGTTTTTGTAGTCAATATATTGTTTGAAAACTTGAGAATGACTGGCTGGTTTGATGCCCAAGCTTTTGTTTTGTTCAACAATCCTTGATGCGATTGCCCATTGATCAAACAGCACCTTGTAAGCTGTGAAAAGTCCATTCTTTGGATCGTAAATGGAGGTGGCTTCTGAAGTGATGCCGTTCAATTCCAGGACACGAATCCCTTCTCCCTTTTGGAGATGCTCAACACTCGGCACCTTCACATCGTACCTGCCGAAGTAAAATCCCTCAAAATGTTTGGAGATTCTATCGATTTCTTTTTCCAGCTCCGGCGTTACCAGATGAGTGCCATCCAGAAACAGGCTTCCTCTCGAATGAGTACCCAATTCGGCCAGAATTATCGATTCCCCCTCAGCTGGTATTTCAAATAAGCGATCGGCGTACTTTTGAATAAAAAACAGTGCCATGGCGACGGATCGCTGGTCATCTAGAATTAAATTTTCAAAGGTCCGCTTTCCGTCCCCGATTATGGAAGTAAATCGCTTGTCTGTAATGGAGAAGATCTGTCCGTTTTCCTCCTCAGGCATGCGGTAATAAAAAATGCCGTACTCCAGCCCTTCAATGTACTCCTGAACAATGATGTCGTCTTGAATTTTTTCAAAGTATGCCTTCGCTTCATTGCTCGACCGGATGATGGCGACACCGGTCCCGCGTTCACCGACGTCCGGTTTAAGTATAACAGGAAACTTAAGGGCGAGGTTTTGCTGCAAAGACAACAATGTTTCGGACTTATTCTTCGGTGACAGCGAACTAGGAATGAGACCAAATGCAGGGATGACCGGGCCAGCTGTTTCGAGTGCTTTTAGGATTTGATTCTTTGATTCCAATACCAGGCCACTCATGGGCATCCCCGGGTTTGTGGCAGTAAACCAGGCGAAGTGCCGGTGTTTTATGCCCAGCCAAAGTACGTAGAGTACGATCGGTGGATAGAATTTCCAAAGTGGCCAAAATTCCCAGCGGCTGAACCGTACCCATTTTCCTAACAGGAGCCGCCGGCCTCTATGGGTGAATATCGGCACGATAACTTTCAGCATTATCAAGAGAAGCAATATAATTCCTACAAGCCCGGGAAGGGCATAGGTTTGATACACTTCAAACCAGGCCAGCATATTGCCTCCCAGAAAAGTGCTGAGCCCTACCAGCAGAGGGGTCCAGATCATCGCCGCGAAAATGAAATAGATAGTGAATCGAAGAAACGGGACTCCCAGAACTCCGCATGTAAAATAGGTCGCCAGCCTGGTTCCGGGAAAGAAGCGAGTGACAAAGATGAGAATCACCCCCCGCTTTTCGAACCAGCGGGAACTGCGGATAATTTCAGATTCAGAAATAAACCAGCGAAGAGGAGCCTTCCGTATAAAATCTGTTCCGAGCCATCGACCTGCCAGATACAGCAGAGTGTCGCCAATAAAAATGCCTACGCCGCAGGCAAGTGTGGCAGGGACGAAACCGATTATTCCTTTTGCCACAAGCAATCCGGAACTAATACAGGTTAGATCTTCGCTTACAAAGGTTGCCACAGCCAATAGTAACCAAAGTACTGCTAAGCTGATGCCTTCAACAGATCGCATTTTATATTCGAATGGCGTTGCCGGTGCCAAAGCGCGTTGTGCATCGGCCTGGGTTCTTGTCAGCGTAGTTCCAGCCTCAGTGCGGTTTACAAAGTCAGCCATTGGAGGAGCAGTTATTTCCGGACGCGTTATAATAAACATGTGCCCGTCTTCGAGGAGTAACAGCTCGCTTTGCGGAATAATTCGCTTGTGTTCCAGCGCTGCTTCTATCGGCACCAAATTATCATCCTCGGCATGCAGGATCAGTGTGGGTAGGGACAGTTGTTCCAGGTACCCACGAAGCGGCCGTTGATCCGTGTCATAGAAATTTCGCGCATAAGGGACAGCCAGGATGGCATCGTCCATCCAGCCAAAATGCGGAACGCATTCCTGCAGAAACCAAAGGCCTGCCAGTTGCGCTCCGTGAATAGCATGGTTGATGAGGTAGTCTCCCAGAAGCTCCAATTCTTGTACCCCAATAGAGGACACGAGCTGCAGTGATTTCACTTTTTCCGGAAATGCATGGACATACTCGATCGCGACTCCGCCTCCCATGCTGTAGCCGGCCAGGTGAAACTTCTCGATTCCTAGTTGCTCGATTAATTGGTCAAGGTAGTAGGCATGGGCTAGAATGGAGTAGTCTTTTACTTTCCGGGTAGAACCTCCAAAACCTGGCAAATCCGGGACAATAAGTCTGAACTGGCCTTTCAATGCGTTTACTGTGCGCTTCAGCGAAGACGAGGCCACTGGACTACCGTGCAAAAGCACCAGTACAGGGGCGTCGGAATCGTTCGCTTCAAGATCGAGGTAGGCCATATTTACTTTCGATGACACCTGATCGGAGCCTTTCATCTCGTTGGCTTGGACAAATACCTGTCCTGGCAGATAGGGAAACTGACTCGATCTGTTTAAACGAACCAAGTGGGAAACAATCAGAGCAGCTACATAGATTAATAGCAGTATCTGGAATACCGTAGCTATTCTACGTTTGGAAAAACCTCCCATACTTATCTGCGCGAAAGCGTTTTGGTCACCGGAAGCTCCAATTGGGAAGAATCGTCGAGCCTGGCACAATAGGTCATTTTGACCTCTGAATGATTAACATCTATCCGAGTGACGCTGACTGTTTTGGCATCGGGCCGAGTCATCAAAACGGCATGGGTATCAGGCGACGGATTTTTCGCTGTATGATAAGCCTCCATGCGCTGAATTAAATCCGAGGCTTCCATCATCTGACTTTTAAAAAGCTGCTTTCTCCGGTCCATTACCTCCGAGGTTTTAAAAGAAGAAGTAGAAATAGGAAGATCTTCCCATTGTGGACGCGAAACAACCTTTTCCTGGCCGTCCCAGGTCATAAGGAAGGCCTCTCCGGAATTTCCCACCGCGAGAAAATGGAAAGGCGGGTAGGAAGAGAAATCGGATTCTGCAAGTGCTGCTTCAACTTCAGTCAGTTGTTTGCAGTGAGCATATTCCAGGGGAAGGTTCCCGCGGGATCTTCGTACGGCTGGTTGGTAATTTACGTCGGCTTCGTAGAAGTTCAATAATCCCAAGGTCAAACTATATGCATTGACGAGCAACCAGGTGCCACCACCTTCCGGATCGCGAGGGCAAATGAATTGAGTCGATTTGTGCGTCCCCAATTCCGGAGGAACTCCGTCTTGGCGTTTTCGGCTTTCGTCGCGGTTAAAAAATAACGTGTATCCGTTTGGCTGGTTTGACCAACTTACTGTGCACATTGTGCGTCTCGAGAATTCCTGAATCGCAAGGTAGATGGAGCCACCCCAAAATCCGCCGGTAGCTCCATTCCTTCTCGCGCACAAAGCGTGGCAATCAATGCATAGTGGTGGATGGTATGGCTAATCAGAAACTGTAATTCACGCCTAAGGCTGGAACTGCTCCATTGTTCTTCCTCATCGTGATGCGCCCCGCTATCCATTTTAACCTTAAGTGGGTGATCGAGGTCCTCCGATGCGAGAGAGGCGAGGAATTGGATCAACTCCTCCATCTTTGATGCCGCGTATTTCGGATCGGTTTCTAAAAACTCATCTCGCTCCCGGGCATCGTAGTCTACTGAGCCGCTTTTGAGACCTTGCTCAAGACACAAAAAATGATCCAGGTTGTGGCGGACGTGACCACCAATGGTCGAATCGTAGCAACTCGCATGCGACAGAGTGTAAATACACGGCTCCATTTGAGCCATCAAAGTTATCCCTTGATTGAGGCAAACCTTTGTATCTTTTAAAATTAACTCCATTGAATTGGATTTGGGGGCATAGTACGCCTTGAGTGTAGGTATTCTGGAATTAAAACCCTGACAAAATCAAGGGTTCAATCTGAGAATACTTATCAGACGACTAAGCGTTCACCAAAATTCCAATCGCGATAAATTTATGGAATTTTCGGGCATACTCAAAACCGCCCTTATACATTGAGCCCATGCGGTGAAAAAGGCAGGTTAATCTTCGTCCTCAACGACTACCGCGGTGCCGTAGGCTACCATCTCTGCCGCCCCTTGCATCACCATCGATGTTGCCATACGGACGCCGATCACCGCGTTCGCACCCATGCGTTCCGCATCGTCCTTCATACGATCAATCGATTGTTCTCGGACCTCCCCCATGAGCTTGGTGTATTAAAAGTTTGCTTACTATATATTCAACAACGTTCCTTTCAGTCACTTGATCCGCCTGCGGCGGAACAGGATCGCTACGCGAACAGAATTTAAAAAAGTTTTTCCTGTTTTGGCGAAGCCAAATCCTGTTGCCGAAGGCATCAAGCGAAGCGTTGTTTAAATCCTTGTATTATTAATCTTACTTAACTTACACCACACTAGTGGAGGATCATGAAACCTGTTTATATGATAGTCGCTTGTTCAGAGAACCGAGTTATTGGCAAGGAAGGCGGGGGAATCCCGTGGTCAATTCCGGAGGATACCGCCTACTGGAAAAAGATGGTAACCGGGGGAATCATGATCGAGGGTCGTCGCTGTTTCGAAGAACTGGGGGGCCCATTCCCCGATACCGATACCATCGTCTTGAGTCGGAATCCTGACTTTTCGCCCGGCAACGCACTCACAGCGGTTTCGCTGCCCGAGGCGATTGAGCTTGCCCAGGGCCTGGAAGGTGAAGGCCCCATTTGGCTTTGTGGAGGACCCTTTGTGTATCAGGAAGGGTTGGCACTTGCCGAACGATTGTATCTCACACTCGTGCATACCGAAGTGGAAGGCGTTGCTCATTTTCCTGATTGGCGCTCCGATTTCACGGTTGAGTTGGAAAGACGCGACAGCTCGGACGCAGGTTATTCATACAGTTTCCTCGTTTTAGGACGTGAAGGGTAGGGCCATAGCTTCCAGCTATGCCGTTACAGGTGAGCTCATTAAAATCGGTGGCTCAACAAGTTGGGGATAAATTAAACAAATTTGCGACTACCCAGGCTTCTGCCGGGTATCTTGCTTATCACTAGTTTGTTAAACCTTTAAAAATACCTAAAATGAAAAAACTGATTTCCATAATCTCCGCCTCAGCCATGCTGTTGGCTGTACCCGTTCAGGCCGCGGATTCTTTCGATTCAAATCCTGGATATATAGACTTTTCCAAATATATCAGCGTCAGCGCTGAAGATTCGAAGGTCGAAGTAAACATCAAAGGTCCACTCCTGAAATTAGCTGCTTCCATTGTGGAGGGTCAAAATGAAGATGTCTCAAAATTACTCGAAAGCGTTCAACTGGTCCGCGTCCATGTCTACGAGGTAGACGACGAAAATCGTGAACAATTTGCCGAAAGTGTTCAGGCCATTTCTCAAAGCCTGAAGGACCAGAATTGGGAGCAATTGGTTACTGTTAAGGACGGCGATGAAAATGTAGCTGTATTTGCCAACATGCCAACTGAGGATAGCATTGCCGGAATCGTGGTCTCTGTTTCAGAAGGAGATGAGGCGGTGTTTGTAAACATTGTTGGCGACGTTTCCTTTGAATCGATCGCGGAACTTGGGAAAAAGCTCAATATCCCGGCGCTCGATAAGATCGGCGAAATGATTGAGGAAAGCTAAGATGAAACGTGCACTATTCACAGTGGGGGCAGTTGTTGCCCTCGCCTTCCTGTTCGTTGGTTGTGGCCCTACAAGCTCGCATTTCAACGAGGTTAAATCCTCCATGTTCACAGATGATGAGAAACTGAATACCAACGTCGAACTAAGTATTGGAGCTGCTCCCATATGGTTGGCTGGAACGATCGCCGGATTTGTAGATGAACCGGAAGCACGTGAAGCGAGTGAATACATCGACCACATTAGCAAAGTCGATGTCGGGGTTTACGAACTTCAGGATTCGTTAAAGGGCAGGTTCAAGGACATGAGCAAACGTGTTCAAAGCAGCATGGAAAACCACGGTTTTGAACCCATCGTTTTGGTCCGTGAAAAAAATGAGTGCGTCGGAGTTTACGCTCCCACGACGGGAGATGGCTTTCCGCGAGAGGTTTTCGTTGTGGTCATGGAAAGAAAGCAAGTTGTCATGGTCCGAGTCGAAGGAAATTTTGAGAAGCTGATTCGTGCGGCCTATAGAAACCATGCCCACGAGCTGCCCAACTTTGAAAAGATTTTCAAAGAGGAGTTCGTCTTGTAACATCATTTATTTCAGGGCCTTTCTTTGATTTCGTTATGATGATAAAAGATCCGCTTTTTAAGCGGATCTTTTGTTTTGGCAATTGCGTGGAATCCTTAATGCTTTGCCAGACTATGTTTCGTTTAAGTAGTTAATCATGATGGCAAGTGCATTGAACCGCAGACAGTTTCTCAAGGGGGTAGGAGTCAGCCTAGCCCTTCCCATGCTTGAGTCATGGGTGCCGCGTTCTTTAATGGCTGCTCAGACGGGCGGCCAATTGAAGCGGCTGGTTTGCATAGGAACTTACCTGGGCTTTCATCAGAATGACTTTTTCCCAAAACACGTTGGAGCGAATTATGAGATGTCCTCCGTGCTTTCGCCTCTTGAAACGCATCGAAACGAATTTTCGATCTTTTCCGGGCTCGATCACCGGGGACGCAATGGCCATGAAGGCTGGAAGGCCTGGATGACTGGGCCAACAGCTAGCAGCGTGTCGTTGGATCAATTGATCGCTGACCATGTGGGTCACAATACTCGCTATTCATCGCTTCAGGTGACATGCGGCACGCCGCCCGATAATGCCCGTGTCAGTTTTACTAAAGAGGGGGTTGCGCTTCCGATGATTGGAAGGCCCAGTGTTGTTTACCAGACTCTATTCAAGTCCGACACTGACAAGTCCCGCCTTGAATATGTGCTAAAAGGAAACTCGAGCATTTTGGACGACGTTCTTGAAGAAGCTGAGTCACTTCACCGCCAGGTTTCTCGCCGAGATCAAAAGAAACTCGATGAGTACCTATCATCCGTTCGCGACGTTGAGAAAAAGTTGCAGAAGCAGCAAGCCTGGATGGAAAAACCGTTTCCAAAGGTCGATTACTCACTCCCGGAATTCGACCCGGTAGCCCCAGATCAATCTCTGGAGTGCGAATCGATTATGTATGATCTCATGGCCCTGGCCCTTACAACCGATTCAACCCGGGTAATGACATTTCTGGTACCAGGATGGAGTCAGGTGTTCAGTATCGATGGTCGACGACTGAGTGCCGGCTATCACGGCCTTTCTCATCATGGAAATGAACCTGCCAAAATAGCCGAATACAATTTGGTCGGAATGGAGCACGTAAGGCGATTTGGCAAGTTTCTGGATCAACTGAAATCGCACAAAGATGCCAATGGGCAATCCTTGTTGGACACGACTGCGATTGTTTTTGGAAGCGGCATGGGGGATTCCAATTTGCACGATAACTCCAATCTGCCAACCATGGTTGCTGGAGGGGGCCTGTCGCATGGAAAGCATTGGGCTTTGGATCGCGACATCCCCAATCCCCGTTTACTTGGGGATCTTTATTTGAGTTTGATGGAACGTTTCGGTATGGACATCGATCAGTTTGCCGGCGCGAAAAGTAATCTTAATGAGTGTTTTAGCTAGGTCGTTGTGAAGCGGTTATTGCTTATAGCCTGTTGGCTCTTTCCCCTTTGCTTATTCGGAGACGAGCCTCTACCAGCTACGGCTCTCACGTTTTTTGAAACGCATTGTTTCGAATGCCATTCAGGAGATCCGGAATTTATTGAGGGGGAGGTGAATCTGGAAATGACCTCCATCGACTGGAGCGCCTTTGATGTTTCCGAATTCTGGACTCAGGTCTATGACGTGCTTCATGAAAACGAGATGCCTCCTCGCGACGCGGAATCCTTTCCTTCTCAAGCTGAGCGAGAAGAAATGACGACCTGGCTTGGTCGGCAGTTGACTCAACATGCTCCAGTTGGAGGCACCGTTCCACGACGACTGAACCGAACCGAGTATGAACATACGATTCGCGATCTTTTCGGGATAAGCGATTTTGTGGTGCCCCCTTCCTTCCCTTCCGATGATTCGGAAGATGGTTTTGATAATGTGGGTTCAGGCTTGATACTTTCCCCACCGCTCCTTGCTGAGTTTTTAGACCTGGCGACTCAGGTTGCTGACGAAATCCTGCCTCCTGAAAGTCAACTGGAAAGCGTATCGGCTCAAATTTACCATATTGCTCCCTCGCAACTTTCTACGAATGAAGGTGGAGGCGCGGCTCTGGCGGGT
>Ga0114996_10009752_pt1 | contig 10487 bp, 9 predicted proteins | sample ArcticOcean_MG_C_4_FD_87039 | JGI IMG/M metagenome (GOLD analysis project Ga0114996, IMG submission 87039) | Marine microbial communities from western Arctic Ocean - ArcticOcean_MG_CB4_134 | ecosystem: Environmental > Aquatic > Marine > Oceanic | place: Arctic Ocean: Canada Basin | collected... | reverse complement strand
TCTAAAGAGGTATATAAAGGCTCTCTGATGCCTGACCTTGAAGAGAATTAACGATGCAATCTGGAACCTCACATGTCAGCCTACGCCCGTTCGGGTTGTGTGTTGTTCTGTTTTTGGTCTCCATGCAGAGCTGGGGGCAAGAGTGCGTTAGTGGTAACTGCGTTGATGGCCAAGGCACTTTTTCCGGCAGGGTTGGCAACTTTGGAGAAAATTATGGGTAGATTATTATTGTTCATTATTGTTGCAATTATTGCAGGCATTATCGCCGCAAGTAAGAGTGCAATTGGCAAGGTGTCAGGAAATGAGGAATTGAAAAATGCCTCGTTAAAAGGCGAAGCTAAGAAAGTAATGGACAAAACTGCAAAAGGAATTAGTTGGATGGACGAACAGTGGGAAGAATCAAAAAAAGATGCAGAGCCGGCAAATAAAAAAATAACATCTGATGATTGATATTTACGATGTTTAGTGAGATAGCCACATGGTTAGGTGGGGGATTGGCCTTAGTCATTCTTTATGTGCTAATTTCAAACACATTGTGGTTGCTGTTTGGTTCAAGGTTTTTACAATTTTTTCCTGGAGTAAATATCAATGGATTCCGTGGAACATTAAAAATAGCCATGATGCTGGTATTGTCGGTATTTGGTGTGTTTCGCTGGATCGTTAAGTATTCTTCAAAGTTAGTAGCTAGGAAGAATCCAACACCGGTTCTTAGTGAAGAAATCAGCATGTCTATACGGCAAGGAGCGAAAGTCTTCAAGAGAATAAATCGTGCAGCCGCTAAGAATTAGGCTGGGGGCATATGGAGGCATAAATAGGGGCATATACCCTTAGACAAACAAGTGGAAGGGGGAGCCTATAAACAATGGATAGACGAAATTTTTCAAAACTTTTAGCGTTGCTGGCAATTTCCCCAAACCAAGGTTTAGGGAATATAAGCAAAGAAGACAAAATTGTGATCATTGGTGCTGGAATTGTTGGCTCTGCAATTGCTTATCATTTAACAAAAATGGGCGCTGCGGTCACCGTTATTGAACGCGACCGACCGGCAGCCCATGCGAGTGGCAGATCTTTTTCCTGGCTCCATGCCTCTTATCCAACGAAACCATACAGCTTTCATCATTTATTGGGCCTCGGTTTACTCGCTTACCACAAACTTGAAAATGAAATTGGTATTGATATTCGTTGGGGTGGTTCTTTCGAATGGCATGCATCAAAAGAGAGTCAAAAACTCCTTGCTAAAGAGATAGAGGTTCAACAACGCTATGGTGTACCCATTCATATGATTAGTGGGGCTCAAGCACATGAGCTTGAACCTAACGTGAAGTTTGACAAAGACGCGAGTATTGCTTATTCAAATTCAGATGGTGCTGTTGACGCCATTGAGGTTGTCAACAAATTCCTCAAAACTACCAGCGATCTAGGAGGTCAGGTTCTTTATCCGGCAGCCTATAAAAATGTAAAAATTAAAGGGGGAAAAATCGTTGCGGTCAAAACATCTATTGGAGAAATAGAAGCCGACCGGGTAGTTTATGCTTGTGGTGTTGATACCGATGAAGTCCTTAAGATCGACGTTCTTAAAGCATCTACACCAGAAATCATTCTCAGAACCCAACCAATGGAAAAAATCATTGATCGGGTACTTGTGCTACCAAACTTTCATATCCACCAACAAAATGATGGGACAGTGGTAATTGGTGCAACAAATACTACAGAAGACGGGGCTCCTGTAGGGGCCCTCCCCGGGGCCCCTGAATCTCATGTAGACCGTCTGGCTTCGATGCCCGAATCATTTCCTGATGAGGTACTTAAAAAGCAGCATGCCGAACGTATTCTGGCCTACGCACAACAATTTATCCCCGAGTTGAAAACTGTTGAATTGGATCACGTTACGATTGGTTGGATACCTACAACACAAAGTGGATCACCGGTGGTGGGCCATTTAAAAAATATCCCTGGCGCATACCTCGCAACCATGCCCAGTGGGATTACCTTTGCCCCTATCATTGGGGAGTTGGTTGCCATGGAATTACTTGACGGAAAAGAAACAGATTTACTGGCTGATTATCGTCCTGATCGTTTTGTTTGAATATAAAAAAAGAATTCATAACGCTTAAAACATACCAAACCATCTCTGATCAAGATTAACCAGGTGCACACCGATGACTATTACCTATGAAAAAAAAGGGCATATTGGCATATTTACAATCGACAATGGCAAGGTGAATGCCCTTACTTTTGCTATGCATGATCAACTATATTCACATTTAGACGAATTTCTGAATGACAGTACGATCAAAGTCGGCATCCTGAAAGGAAGCGAAGGTAAATGTTTCTGTGCTGGAGATGATCTAAATGAGGGAGACGTTTATCCAGAAGGTCAAGAAGATACCACAAAAAAAATACTGACCTTGCCACGCAATAAACCCATTATTGCAGCTGTAAATAGCTGGTGCCTGGGTGAGGGATTCGTTTATCTAATGATGCTTACTGATATACGAGTAGCTGGCACCGGAGCAAGATTCGGCTTACCTGAAATTGCTTATGCGATGGCAGGCGCCAGTGGAGCAGCACGATTACCTCTTCACATCCCTCGGGTATCGGCAAATTGGATTGCACTAACCGGCGAGAAGATTACCGCTGACCAGGCGCTGCATTACCAGTTAATTAATGAAGTGGTTCCGGATGACGAAGTTTTTAATAGAGCATTAGAAATTGCTCATATGATCGCTTCGCACCCATTGATTGCGATCCAGACAGAGATGGAATGCCTAAAAAAATGTCCGGAGATGACGTCGGAAGAAGCCATATCTTTAACACGTAAACTTTATGATCGTCAGTTTCGCTTATACCACCAAGAACCTGATGCAAAGTCAGGCATTGAACACATCAAAGGGCAATAATCTATGCAGGTCGATATTGCTATAAAAGAATATTTCGAGGAGAAAAAGTCAATTGAGGAAGATTTTTATTTTCCTGAAAATATTCAAACGTTAATTGATCGTGCAGCTGATCTTTATCCAACGACATTAGCACTTAATTTTTTTGAGCAGGAACCACAAGCCAGATCCATCACTTATGCTGATTTACGTGTGTCAATATATAAGCTGGCCGATGGACTGCAACAACAAGGGATTAAAAAAGGAACTCATGTCGCTATTATTATGAGTAATAGAATTGAGTTCCCAATATCCTGGTTAGCGCTCGCCTTGATTGGCGCTGTGATGATTCCAGTTAATCCTGCATATACAAGCGTTGAACTCGATTATGTACTCAACGATTCTGATGCCGAGTTCCTGATTATCGAAGATCAATTTCTATCAACACTAGAAGCTATGCGTAAAAGACCAGAAGCAATGACCGATGAGTCGATCATTATTGTCACTGACAAAGACTCAGATAGTAACTGGAATTCGGTCATGTTACGTGGAAATGAGGACGCTAAACATAACTATCAAGTGAATTCTGATGATCTTCTTAACATCCAATACACATCGGGTACCACAGGATTCCCAAAAGGCTGTATGCAGTCCCAAAATTTCTGGGTGACGGTAGGCTGTATCGCCGCTCTTCGATACAAAAATATTAAGTCTGTTTTAGCCGATGCTCCATTTTTCTATATAGACGATCAATTTATGGTCATCATGGGGCTGTATGCAGGAATGACTGTCCATGTTCCGAAAGGGATGAGTGTTAGTCGGTTTTTAGACTGGATCGAAGATCATCAGATTGAATTGGCCTATTTTCCAATACCTATACTCGAAACAACGCCATCGCCCCGGGATAAAACTACACCACTTAAGAAATTTATTGGCTTTGCACTCAACGCAGAGCTGACTCGTCTTGCTGAGAAACGGTTTAATGTTGTGACCAGGGATTCTTTCGGCATGACCGAGATCGGCGCTGGGTTAATGGTTCCAGATACAATTAATTCTGACGCAGCCCTTAATAGCTGCGGATTGCCCGCGGCTTTTCGCGAGGTAAAAATTGTCGATGACAATGGTAACGAAGTTGAAGCCGGCAACAGTGGAGAGCTTTGGATAAAAGGTGCTGGCGTCATCAAAGGTTACTACAACAAGCCCGAAGCGAACAAAGAGACCTTTGTTGATGGGTGGTTTAGAACTGGAGATATTTTTTTTGTAGATGAGCTTGGGTTTTATACGATAGTCGGCCGGATTAAGGATATGATTCGTCGCTCTATGGAGAATATCTCTGCTCTAGAGGTTGAGACTGCCATTCGTTCTATGCAAGGTATCGAGGATGTTGCGGCAATTGCCGTACCCGATAAAAAGCGCGATGAAGAGGTAAAAATCTATGTGCTATTGTCTGAGGGCTATACAACTAAACAAATAGCTCCAGCAGATATCATTATTCATTGTCAAAAGCGACTCGCGCCGTTCAAAATCCCACGTTATTTTGAATACGTTAAAGCTTTTCCATACACCCCATCAGCAAAAGTTGCTAAGCATCAGCTAATGGATATAAAAACGGATCTACGTAAAGACAGTTGGGATAATTTAGATCAATGTTGGAGGTAACAATCAAACAATGAAAGTAGGCGTCAATCAACTAATAACCATCTTAGCTGCTGCTGGAATTATCTCGTTAAGCGCTCTTTATTTTAATATCGCCCCTGTTGCTATTGGTGCAGCTGCAGACCATCGTGGCTTTAGCAATCAGCAACTTGGCATGTTAATGGTCCCTGGCATGAGTGCTCAAATGATTGTCAGTTTGTTACTCAGTTTTTGGGTCAGGCGGATCAACTGGAAATTATTGTTATTAGTTGGTGGTGCATGCGCATTTGCTGGATTTACCCTTGCCGCATTCACCACTAGTTTCACAACTTTACTACTAGCGTTAGGTATTGCCGGCGTTGGTACTGCATTATTATATTGTATTTCAATGGCCTGCTTGGGTGCTGCCAAAAACCCAGATCGTGGTTTCGGGTTTTCTCAATTATTTCAGTCTGTATTCATGATGATTGGCCTCTACGCTGTACCTATCTGGATATCACCTTATTGGGGTCTTACTGGCGTATTCATGTTTCTTGCAATGGCAATAGTGCTTTCTGTTGCATTAATCGCTTACTTCCCAGCGGCTGGGGAACACACTACTGCCATTGGGGCACAGCATAATAATCAAGCAATTGATAATTTAAAATTAAGCCCTGCCATTATGGCGATGGCGGCTTTATTCATCTTTAATTTAGGTGTAAACGGGTTTTGGGTATTCTACGAACGAATCGCCACTCATATAGGTTACACAACCGAATCAATTGCCACGATACTATCAACGTCCGTTGGTGTTGCTACCTTGGGCGCTTTTCTGCCTATTCTCGTTTACAACCGAATTAATCGACATAGCATGATCATAGCCATTGGGCTGATATTTATTTTAGTTATGGTGGGCTTGATTACTATAGTTAACAACTATGTGTTCTGGGTATTATCGGTTCTTTTTCAAGCATGTTGGGTAGCCATACTCGCTTATATGTTTGCGTCGATCGCAGCTGAAGATAGAAATGGGAAAATTGTCATTCTTATTCCTGCAGTTTATGCACTATCATCGGTAATAGCTTCTGCTGCAGCAGGTTTTGTTTACAACTACGGCCATATCGTATTTCTGGGTTACTCAACGGGTATGGTTTTAGTTTCAGTTATGTTTTGGGTGGCACTTTGGAAGAGTCCAAGAGCCACTTGAATAATTCCAAATCTAAAAGTCTAACTAGCTTATTTCTAGCCCTCTATTTGATGAAAGATGATGTCACATAAGCCAGAAGGTATTCAATTCCTTCAGGAGCGACTCGGTCAGGAGGTATTCGTGTCTAAATGGCTTGTCATTTCACAAGAAGAAACTGACACATTTGCGAAACTAACCGATGACGAGGATCCTATGCACAATGACCCCGAGTGGGCCGCCAAGACGCCATGGGGCGGCACTATTGTGCAGGCTGCACACGTTTTGTCACTTGGGGCAGCGATAATCATAAACTCGGATATCCCTCTTGATATAGAAACTGATGGCAACAGCTATGTACTCAACTATGGCTATGATCGGGTGCGAGTGATGTCACCTTTGCGTGTAGGGCATCGTTTCCGTTATCGTGTAAAAGTCGTTAACATTCGGCCTAAGTCGCCAAGAGAGTTCGTCATCAAGTGGGAAGTGACTGTCGAGGTTGAAGGGAAAGATAAACCATTCATGGTATATGAGTCTCTCGTCTATTGGGCAACTGATCAGGGATTACCGAGCATTGAACATACCAAAGAGGGATAGTTAATGCAGTCTAAAAGATTAAAAAAAGTTTAGAAATACATATGTTAAAAAAAATATTCATTAGAAGTTCAATTGGATTACTCGTAGCAACCTCTCTATTGTTTGGGTATTACTTTTACTTTAAATATTCTTTTGTAGAAGATTTGAATTATAGAAGTTCTGTTGCTGAGACAGCTCTTGGCTCAATTGAATATTCATTAACAGGGGAGTCAGATCTGGTCCTTTTAGTTATTCATGGCACCCCAGGAGGGCATGATCAAACTATTGAACCAAGTAGTTACTACCGTGTTCTTACCCCTTCGAGACCAGGCTATCTTAGAACGCCTCTGTCTGTAGGTAAGTCACCAGCTGAACAGGCAAAAGCTTACAAAGCTTTATTAGATTCACTTGGTATTAAGGAAGTTATGATCCTAGGGTTTTCTGGAGGAGGCCCTATTGCTATTGAGTTTGCAGCTTCTTATCCTGAAACAACCTTGGGGTTTATTGCTTTGGCAGCAATTAGTCATTCTGAAGAATCCTGGCAAAGAGATGATTATGAAGATGAAGCTTTTCTCAATGGATCAGACTTCGGGCTTTGGTTCAATTTTATGCTTTTGGAGTTTTTAGGCGATGAAGCTTTTGTTTCTTTTATGCTACCTAATCCAATTAACCAACAAAAATTACTTAAAGACCCAAAACAATTAGAAAGTCTGAAAAAAACTATTTGGTCAATTTGGCCTTTAAGCATAAGAAGAGAAGGCTTTATTAATGACTATTTACAAGAATCCAATCTTTCCCTACATTTAACTGATATTAAAGCTCCCACTCTAGTTATACATGGGACAGGCGATATCCTTGTCGATATTAGCCAAGGAGAAGCAATAGCAAGGCTAGTGCCTAATGCAACAATGTATGTTGTTGAAGGAGGGAGTCATTGGATGATGAACACCCATTCAGAGGAAATTGAAGAGGTCATAGAGAATTTCTTTCAAAAAACTGTTAAATATATGAAGGGAGATGAACTTAGATAGGAGTTGGTTCCAATTTTTAACCATAAGCTCCACCACATTAACATCCAATGAGATTCATGGACGTCCTAGAGGCCGCTAAATGCGGGCTTTTTCTTGCTATAAAACATCAACTTGTACGCCGTCAGCGCCTATGGGACATTGAAGTAGCCTTATAATCACACTACAACGCTTACCGGGAAGTAAGCCAACGGAACAAGGATCAGGGCACTAGACTCGTGGATCTATTTTTTCGTGTGACCAAGCTAGCAAAAAATCTAGGAAGGTTCAGATAACATATCGCTGCTAGGCACTCCTCTATCGAAGGGCTGGCAGCATTAAGAATACGCCTTTGTGCTATACCAATACCGACGAGTTAATGACGACTATTGCAATTAGTTGCGAAAGCAATCACTTGGGGGATTTTTTGACAGCCCGATCAAGATGCAAATTATTGAATTCAGGGATGATGTTCAGCGTTTGTTGTCTTGCGCATCTCGACCTAGCAATTGCCCAGGAATTTTCGGCGAGTGATGTTCGGCCGGTTGCTAGTGCATTCGCACTGAAAACCGTGCCAGTTGTCGACGGTGACGTGCTGAATGACCCGGCCTGGGAAGGCGCAGAGACCATTACTGGCTTCACGCAGGTTCGACCTGACGAAGGTCAGCCGGCTACCCAAAAAACAGAAGTCTTCGTTGGTTTTACGAAAACAACGATGCACGTGGCTGTTGTCGCCTATGACGATGAACCCACCGAGGTCATCAGTACGGACATGCGTCGCGATTCATCGCTGGATGATACTGACGCCTTCCTGTTTATTGTTGATGGATTGCTGGATCGTCAAAACGGCTACGTTTTTGGAACGAATCCGGCGGGTATCGAATTCGATGGCCAGATCGTCAAATCGACGGCTGGACGCCTCCGCACGAGTGAAAGTGCAGTCAACCAGGACTGGGACGGGTCCTGGACCGTGAAGACCATGACCGGCAAATTTGGCTGGAGCGCCGAATTCGCAATACCATTAAAAACCCTGAGGTACGGTACAGCCCTAGAGCAAAGCTGGGGCTTCAATTTCCAGCGAAATATTCGCCGCAACTACGAAGTGGTCTACTGGGCCCCGCTATCGCGCGAACGAAACATCTATCGCATCTCCGACGCTGGCACCATCGAAGGCATCCGCGTGCCGAAACAAAAGAATCTCCAGGTAACGCCTTATATCCTCGGCAAGATCCGGGAAGGCGGCAACCTCCCAGACAGAAAAAATGATGAAGAATTTGGCATCGATCTTAAGTATTCGATCACGCCGAGTCTAACGCTCGACGCCACCTACAACACCGACTTTGCGCAGGTCGAGGCTGACGAACAGCAAATCAACCTCGACCGCTTCAGCCTGTTCTTCCCGGAGAAACGGCCTTTCTTCCTCGAAAACGCCGGTCAGTTTACCGTTGGTAATCCTAACGAAGTCGAATTGTTCTTCAGTCGCCGAATCGGAATTGGTGATGACGGTGAGCAAATTCCGATTGACGGCGGGCTGCGCTTATCCGGCAAGGTGAGTTCGAGTACCAACATTGGCCTGTTACATATGTCTTCCGATGCAGCAGACGGAATAGCGCCGGGAAACAAGTTTTCCGTGGCTCGGGTGAACCAGGAGTTGCCGAACCGATCGGGAGTCGGAGTTCTTATTATCGACAGGCAGGGAGACGGTTCACGCCTGGTATCGAAGGACCTGGACCAGAATCAGACTTACGCGATCGATGGCCGCTGGGGTATTGGTGACAATATGCAGATGCAGGCCTGGGCTGCGAAAACGAAGTCCCCCGGACTGGAGGACAAAGACGATGCGTATTCGCTCAGCGCCAGCTACGAGTCGGCAGACTGGGCCTATAACCTTGAACACACCGAGGTCGGCGGCGACTTCAATCCTGAAGTCGGCTTCCTGGCACGAACCGAGTACAAGAAAAACATGGCATTCGCCATGTACACGTACCGACCGGATGATCTATGGGGTTTGCTGGAACTCCGACCACACGTCAGATACACGGAATTCCGCAATTTTGATGGTATCAAGGAATCCAGTCACTGGCACATCGACAATCACTGGGAGTTCAGGAATGGATATCTTTTCCAAACCGGCGGAAACCTGCTCTACGAACGCGTAAATGATCCGTTCGAGATCGTGCCCGGGGTGATCATCCCAGAAGGCGTCTACGATCACGGCAATGCCGCATTCGTCGCCAGGACCAACCTCGCCGCTCCACTTAGTCTCTACATACGAACGAACTACGGTGGTGCCTGGGGGGGTAACCGCTACCAGGCGACGCCGACCATTCGCTACCGAATAGGCGAGACCTTCAGCTCGGAGTTATCCATCAACTACAATAAATTCGACCTGCCGGTCGCCGGCGGAGACTTTTCGGTAGCACTGACGAGACTTCGACTGTCGTACTCATTTACGCCGAATATGTTGCTACAGGCGCTGCTGCAGCACAACGAGCGCAGCGATACGTATTCGACCAACCTCCGGTTCTCTTGGCTGCGCTCGGCCAATTCAGGGCTCTATTTGGTGTACAACGAAGTCGATGAACGAGGCATTGGCGTACCGCCGAAGGGTAAGGTTTTCATTATCAAGTACAGCTATATATTCGACGTCTTCAAGTAGTTGCCTTTATCCAAAACTACCCCACTGTAACCGAGTGGGTCCAACGCCGGAGGAGATCAGATATCTTGAATGAGGAAGGGATATTGAAGGTGAGTGCAACGGTGAACAGATCGCTGACGACTCACTCGCAAAGCTCCGTGATAAAGTTCGCGAGTACATTACTTGGAATTGTTTTGGAGCTCCTGATGTCGGCTCGATATTTGAGGTTCGGAAGAATCGTGAGCTCGTTGCACAGATCCTTTTCAATGGACGCATCAACGTCCTCAAGCTAAATCCAATACTGGAAATCTAAAAGAGAGAAACTGTGAGCAAGCACAATTCAGACATCGGCAAACTTCTGAAGAAGCATCGTCAGCTCAATCATCTAGACGTGGCGAAAGTCATCAGCCACGTTCAAAGAGAAAGTGGCGATTGGATCATCAACACGCTGATGCTAGAGGGCTATGACGTTCCGTTCAAATACAAACGCAAGTCGGCTTACAAGAACCTCGAAGGCGCTCGGGTCAACCTCACCTACTACTCAGAAACGAAAAGCGTTTCCGGCGTGGAGTTTGAAACCATGAAAGTCGTAC
>Ga0114996_10009751_pt1 | contig 10488 bp, 11 predicted proteins | sample ArcticOcean_MG_C_4_FD_87039 | JGI IMG/M metagenome (GOLD analysis project Ga0114996, IMG submission 87039) | Marine microbial communities from western Arctic Ocean - ArcticOcean_MG_CB4_134 | ecosystem: Environmental > Aquatic > Marine > Oceanic | place: Arctic Ocean: Canada Basin | collected... | reverse complement strand
CTGGATCGCCACCGAAGGCGGCGTCAGCCGCTATCATGGCCAAGACACGCCCCCGTCCATTCGGCTCAAAGATCTCGTCGCCGACCGCCACTACGGGCCGCGCGCAGAGATTCGCATCCCGTCGTCGCAGGATTTTCTGATCTTTGAGTTCCAGGGCCGCAGTTTGACTACTCACCGGGACCAGATGTCTTATGTATACCAGTTGGAAGGTTATGACCAGGAATTGCGCTGGACGCAAAACGAACAGGTAGAATACACCGATCTGCCCCTGGGCCAATACGTCTTTCAGGTGCAGGCCGTGGACCGCGATTTGACCTATTCGGAAACTCCGATAAAAGTGCGGGTTACAATTCACCCACCCTACGCAACAATAGCTCTGGCAGGCGGCCTGGCTCTTGCATTGGTAGGGTTAATTATAGTCTCAACCCAGGCCATCAAACGCCGACGAGAACGCGACCAGGCCCGCGAGCAATTGGTCCAGGAACTGGAAGAGGAACTGCAGACCGCCCACAATATGCAGATGGGGCTGATGCCCAAAGAGCCGCCCCAAATCGAGCACATCGACATCGCCGGTCGCTGTATACCCGCCAACCACGTGGGCGGCGACTTCTTCCAGTATTTTCACCAGCGCGACCACTGGGCGATTGCCATGGCCGATGTCACCGGCCACGCCATGGAAGCAGCTATCCCCATGGTCATGTTTAACGGCATGCTCGAAAGCCAGCTGGAACTCGGCGGCACCATGGAAGACCTCTTCGGCCGCCTCAACCAATCCCTGCACCGTACCCTCGACAGCCGCACCTTTGTCTGTTTTGTAATGGGCCAACTCGATCCCACAACGCGCACCTTCCGCCTGGCCAACAGCGGCTGTCCCTACCCTTACCACTTTCGCGCCGCTAGCAACGAAATAGTTGAACTGCAACTGGATGCTTATCCACTCGGCGTGCGCCAGCATACGTCCTATGCCGCCCTAGAGGTTCAATTAGAGCCGGGCGACCGCATCGTCTTCTGCTCGGACGGCATCGTCGAAGCGACCAATGCGGTCGCAGAGATGTTCGGATTCGAGCGCACCGCCGCGACCATCCTGCAAGGCTGCGAAGATGACCTCTCTGCCGCAGCCTTGTTGGAACAGATTATTGCGGCAGTAAATACATTTGCCGGGGATGCGCCTCAAGGAGACGATCGGACGGTTGTAGTGCTGAAGGTCGAAAACTAGTGTCGTGCGGCAAATTTTAACTTGATATCCGAGCAGAAATTTTGAATATTCAAGAGACAGAAAATAAATTTTGAAATGGAATTCGCAAATGGCCACTCTGAAAAATTATAAGCGCTTCATCGCCTTCCCGATTTTACTCATCGTTTCTAGCGGATTTGCATTGGCCACTACTCAACTTAACAAACCCCAATCGCGGCAAACATTCGCCGCGATTGATAATATGCCCATCCTACATCCAGATCCAGCGATTGACTACAAGATACAAATAATTCCGCCAGACCCTACTATTGACTTCGGTATGCCTTTCCTCAATGGCAATAGACAAGAATTTCCCACTATACCTGACCTATATTCTGAGCAGGAAATGAACAGATTAGATGCGCAGGTAATGGCTAAATATAGAGAACTGTTTGCTGGCGAAGCAGCAGAACAAGCCATAGAACGTCATAAGGAATTGCTTAAGAGCAAAGACGTGCAAACGGAAGCACAGAAAAAATACGATGAGCTCATGAAAGAATTTAAAAAGAAATAACCAACTTACTTTTTTCTCCTACCACAGCCTCATCTCGTTCTTATAGTCTCACCGATACTTCCTCGTAGCCAAACCCCAGAAACGCACAGATTCCACCCGTGTGAATATCAGGACGTCAGGTACTCGAACTCAAAGGCGTCTCCGTGTTCGCTCAAAAACCGCTCTGCGGCAGCCGTATCCGCAATGAACCACCTGCAGCATTGCCGATGCCGCCCAGGGTGATTGTAGTTTCGTATTAGAAACAGTTAAAATAAAAAGGATCAACTTGTCAAAACATCGTGTTCATACATATTTTATGGTAGTCAAAAAAAATGACTATTTCGGAGATTAATATGACCACCATCTCAATAAGCGAATTTAAAACCAAGTGTCTCTCTGTGCTTCAGGAACTCAATAATACGAACGAGACGCTGATCATCACCAAACACGGCAAACCCTTTGCCGAAGTGCGCCCCTGCGCCAAAGATCTGGAGAGCACGCTGAAAAAATTCCGCGGCTCTGTGGTACAAGAAGGCGATTTGATTAATCCCATAGACGAGGAGTGGGAAGCCACACAGTGATTCTCCTCGACACCCATGCCTTGATCTGGTAATATTTCCAATGAGGTTAAAATCCGCAAAGAAGGCAATAAGGTAATATTGGAACCATTCGAAAGAAGCGAATGGCCCGATGGATTCTCGGACATTTTTTGCCCAGATCCGGATTTTGAGGTTCCCACACCCCTGGCAACAAAACCACCTACCGCTTAAAGTCGTATTCCATCAGTTCATCCGTACCCTGCCATATAATACCATTGTGTCCCAGCCGCCGCGCCTCACTGACAATGCGGTCAATCGTCTCCGTGGACCAGCCCTCGCCGTGAATAATCGGGTAAGAGGGAATATCCGGCGGCAGATACAACTTCGTTTTCACCAGATCCCGCAGCACCAGATCCGCCGTCGGAATCCGCTCGGCCAGCGTCGCCGCCTCGTCGGCACCATATGCTGCAACAGTCTCCGGCAAACCCATGCCATCGTAGCCATTAAAACGATAGACCACTTGCAGCGCGTCTTCTTCGGTGAGATTGGGTATCTCTTCTTGTAGGAAACGAGCCCACTCAATAAACGTATTGCACATAAAAGCCGAGATATGCGACACCAGCGGACTGGCAAAATCAGCCATCTCCCCCCAGCGCAAATAATTGTGCCCCGCCGTCAACGCCATAGACGCAGGATAGGTATCGGTGCCAAACGCCTTGCCCGGCGCCGCTTTGTGTACCGCACTGCGAAAACGTGCCAAATTGCGGGTCAGCAAATCGCAACGAAAACGCACCCAATCGAGCACACCGGAGCGCAAGCCAAGCGCGTGGATCACATCAAAGAAACCAAAGCCCAAACGCACCACCTCGCCAAGGCGCGCCCCATCGAGCCGACGCAACCCCTCGCGGGCACTCTTTAAATCGGCCACCATCGCCTCCATATCATAGCCCATTTCGTCGGCAGCCGCGGTACAAGAAGAGCAAGTACAACCAAAAAGACCTAGGGGAAAACTGCCCATGGGGTAGCGAAAATGGGTAATATCAAGCGCATCGAGATCGTATTCCGTCGCCCAGTACACACAGGCCGCCTCCATCCAATCCTGCACATCATCCCGCGAGGGACAGAACATGAGCCGGCGAATCGTCCACGCCCCCCCATAAGTCCACACCTGCAATCCCGCATCCTTCAACTGCCCCACTGCTTTCCTGAACATTTCATCGTCGCCGCTGGCCGACACCCCAGGACCACACAGCTTCTTGGCTTGTTCATATTCCTGCGGATCCACCGGACGCCCGTCAAAATGCCGCAACACCAATTCGCCAAGTTCCTCCTCAGTCGGCGTGCGTCCCCCATAAGGACTAAGCGCCAACACCTCCTCCGACATCTCCCCGGTAAAGGAAAGAACCACTGTATTCAAGCCAATCTCGTCGCGCAGCCGCTCGACATAATCGGGGTATTTGAGTACTACATCGGTGGTCAGGTAAAGACCAGTAAGCCAATTGTCTGTCATAATAATCCCATCCCTTTTATAGATGACGAGGCGTTGCTATTACCTTATTATATACGCCAACATTGCCAACCAAACAAATACGCAAACAATTTCACCTGACCGTCCCACACTAGTAAAACCCCAAATTTCCACCCAACAAAAAATAAAGAGGGAAAATGAACGACTTCACCTCGCTCGTCCCCCAATACACCTTTCCCAACACCCTCGAAGAACAAGAAGCCGCACTAGCAACCAACCCACTATTGCAACGCATGATCGCAGCCCGTGCCGCCTACGACGGCGACCCCCATCGCCCCATCTACCACTACATCAACCCTGAAGCCATGCTCAACGACCCCAACGGCCTATGTTATTGGCAAGGCAACTGGCACCTATTCTACCAGGCCTACCCGCCCGAAGACACGCGACAGCACTGGGGCCACGCCATCTCCAAAGACCTCGTGCACTGGCGCGACCTGCCCTATTGCATCTACCCCAACCCCGAAGACAAATGTTATTCGGGCGCCGCGCTCGTAGAACAAGATCGAGTCATCGCCATGTACCACGGCACCGCGGTCGGCAATATGGTTGCCGTATCGAGCGACCCGCTGCTTCTAAACTGGGAAAAAGTAGCAAATAAAGCCGTCATCCCCATAAAAAGTCCTGACGGCTCGGACCTGCCCTATCGGGTGTTCGACCCGTGTATATGGAAAAAGGACGGCGTCTATTATTCACTTTCGGCTGGGACCAAACCCCAAGGACCGGCGGGAAAACCAGTGCGCGCCAATTTCCTCTTCCGCTCGGAGGACCTCGAACACTGGACCTACCTGCATCCCTTTGTCGAAGACGATGCCTTTACCCTAGTCGGCGACGACGGCGCCTGCCCCTATTTCTGGCCCATCGGCGAGCGCCACATCTTACTCTTCTTCAGCCATATGAGCGGCGGCCAATACCTGCTGGGGGATTACGACGAGGAACGCGACAAATTCGTCGTCACACACGGAGAAAAATTTAACTTTGGCGCAGCGGCACCCTCGGGCGTGCACGCGCCTTCCGCCACGCCCGACGGCGACGGCGGTGTCATCGTCATCTTTAATATGAATCCCGGAAAACCAACTAAGGGATGGAACCAGATTATGACCTTGCCCCGCCGTCTGACCGCCGCCGGCGATGCGCTATCCATCGAACCGGCCGGCGACCTCGAATCGCTCCGAGAGGCCCCCCAACACTTCGAATCAATCGCCCTGCCGGCCAACCAGGAAATCGTGCTCGATTCGTTGCAGGGCAACGCCATGGAACTCATAGCCACCATCAACCCCGGCACCGCACCCATGGTCGAACTCAATGTACTGCGCTCGACCAACCGAGAAGAATACACGCGCATCGCCTTCTTCAAAGAGCGCGGTTTTACCGACCGAGTTTCTGGCAGCGGCCAGCGCCAGAGCTTGATCACCATCGATTCCTCCTACTCCTCCCTTGCCGCCGATGTGCTATCGCGCGCCCCCGAAACGGCGCCGATCTCCCTTGGGCCCGACGAAGATCTCGAACTCCGGGTATTTATCGACAAGAGCGTTGTCGAAGTCTTTGTCAACGGCAGGCAATGTGTCGCCATGCGAGTCTATCCAGAGCGCTCCGACAGCACCGGAGTCTCCTTCCGCTCCCAGGGTGCCGCGAGCACAATCAAGTCGCTCCAAACCTGGCAGATGCAATCGATTTATACATAAGGAGTTATAATGGAACGCGTATTACAAATAAAACCCAGATATTACCGCTGGCACGTCGACTCCGGTGTCGAATGGATCGAAAAGAACACCGGCTACGCCCACCTCGATTGGGAAATCCCACTAGCCCAGACGGCCCTTGTCCTAGTAGACGTCTGGGACCGGCACTACCTCGTCGACACCGAAGCCCGAGCGGAAGAAATCATCCAGCAGAAAATCGTGCCACTGGTCCAAGCTTGCCGCAGCGCCGGACTCCGCCTCATTCACGCTCCTTCACCAGGAAAGAACTTGGCGAATGACCACCCCAATTGGGTCAACCTAGTCAGCGCAGAAGAATTAGATGCAGCCAAAGACACCGATTGGCCGCCCCCAGAATTCCGCCACAAAACAGGGGCATTCAGCCACTACGCCATGCCCGCAGAACCGCGCGACCCGGAGCGTGCCGAATTGCGCGCCAACTTAGTTATGCACCCCGACGTCTTACCCGCCGCTGATGAACCAGTCGTCGCTTATGGCGAAGAATTGCACCGCTACTGCAAACAGCAAGGCATCCTCTTCTTGCTCTACCTGGGGTTTAATACCAACGCCTGCATCCTGCACCGCGATTACGGCACCCTAAAAATGGCTGAGCGCGGTTACGATATCGTCATGATCCGCGACTGTACGACAGGCATGGAATCTTTTGAGACCCACGACGAACTCTGGCAAACACGGGGCGCAGTCCAGATCCTCGAAATGTTTGGCAAATACTCAATCACCGCAAGCGAACTGATAGCAGGTCTGCCGCAATAATTCCCTGGATTCTTTAATCACACCGGAGCTTGCCCATGGACCTCACCTCTGAACAGCTGTGGTATTTCCGCCACAACGGTTTTTTAAAACTCCCTTACCAACTGCTCGAGTCAGACGTCGCCAAGCTCAAAGAGACCATAGTTCTACCGGGCAACCGCGTTTATAAGGGGAACGACCGGAAGAGATAACCTTATTTACTGTTGGCGACGTTGACGCACATCTTCTTCAATTAAGGTGAGTCGACGGTCGATCTGTTGAGGCACATCGCGTGTGGTGAGTTCGGGTACTTCGCTCATGACAATTCACCGGGCCACCACGTCGTGGTATTCCTCAAACATCTCCACCGAGATGCCGTCCGGATCCAGCCCGTACATAGCCCGGGCCACTACCACGCCCTCGCGCTCCACATCCGTCGGCGGATTGATCGAACCGTAGCCGGCCTCCTGTAACGACGCGTACATAGCGTCGGCATCTTCCACTTCAAAGGCCAGATGCGAGGCACCCACAAAAACATTGGCCATTTCGCGGTTCTGTCCTAGTGGATTTTCATACTGGACTAACTCCAATAAAAACTCGTTGACCGGATGGCGCAGCAAAGCTACCTGGATTTTCACATCGTCGTAACCCAGAATCTGGTCGTAGGACGGCAGGTTCTTGCGCTCGGATATACGCAGCAATTCCATGCCCAGCAGATCGCGGTAAAAACCCAGCGATTGTTCGATATTTGAGACGGTAAAACCGTGGTGATGACACATTTTCACAGCCATGGATTTTCTCCCATTTCTTCAATGCGAACAGCGCGGCCTTGGTGCTGAGCTAAGCGTGCCGCCTCGGTGATGGCTACCGCGGCAAACATGTCGCGGTTGAGCGCCGGACTCTGCCCAGTTTTTATCATTTCCCGCACCGTTTTAAGAATCTCAGCTGCGCCGAAAGGAAAATCAAAGTCGCTCAACGACGGTGAATGCGCAACCCCGCCCGGACCATAGGCGCTGGCGTAAAAAGCGCAATGCCACGGCACCCCCACATCGCAATTGAGCGCGACACCACGCCGCGGCCGGTCCGCCCTTTCCCCATAACTCAAATGCACCGTCTGCAATTCCGTTTCCCCCATGCAACGCACTTCCTCCACCCCGTCGCCAAATAGGTGCAACGCCAAGCTGGCCGCGTGGATATGTCCGGCCATCTGCGTGCCGCCGCCCTGTATCGAACCAAATTCAACTCCTCCCACTTCGTCCAAGCGCCGCACGAAGCGGGCGGCGGCCGGCAAAGCGCGCAAAATAGATATGGAAGCCAGCGGCGCCTGGTGTTTTTGCGCCAACGCGATAATGGCCCGGGCCCCTGCCGTATCGTAAGCCAGCGGCTTGTCGACAAAAGTGGGCACGCCCTTTTCCAGACCAGGCGTGGCCAACTCTAGGTGATCGCTGCCGTCGCCATTGCAGTCGGCGATAAACACTAGGTCTACCCCATCGCTGACCTGCTCAAAATGGTCGCACACCTGCAATTCCCCCTCCCATACTTCAGCCAAATTCTCGGCCGCGTCGCGGTGCTCGTCCCACACTTTGATCAGTTCAAAACCCTCGACGAACTCCACCGTCATCTGCTGTGGAGCAGCATAGTGGGTGTAAAAGTAAAAGTGCGCGCCCCCGCTCTGCCAACTATAGTGTTTCTGTCGTTGCAGATCTCCGGGCCGCTCCAGCTTCAGCGGATCGTGCGCGGCCATCAACGCCCCAAAATAAGCCCCGTGCATATCGCAGCGAATCAAACCAACTCGGATCTTATCTGCCATCATTCTCCCTTTGCGTTAGGTAGTCCCGACAAAATGCGCTAATTTGCGGGCGTAGGCGATATTGCCGTATTCCTCAAAAATCCGCCGCTGGGCGCGCCGTCCCGCCTGCACGCGTTCTTGGTCGTGGACCAGCCACCAACGCGCCTTTTCTTCTAGTTCTTGCAGCGACTCGTAGGTGTCGATTTCCTGGCCGATATCGAACACTTCCTCCATGCCCGCAACATAGTCGGTCAACATAAATCCCCCACTGCCGGTAATCGCCGTATCGCGCTGGTTCATATAACCGTAATCGCGCGGCGAGTTGTGGTGGTTGATATTGATCTTGGCCGCAGCGTAGACCCCGGGCAACTCGTAGTAATTGCGAAAACCGCGATACGAAGAGCGCGGGATTGTATCAAAGGTGCCGTAGCCCAGCCCTCCATAGAGATGCATCCGCCCCAAATCCTTGACCGTCTCGACCACGTCCTGGCGCAGCACCAATTGATCGGGAAAAGGAATGGGGTGAGTAATGCGCGCCACCGGGTCGGACGAGTGCAGATAGTCGGCGCTAGCGGTAGCACCCTTGGCATAAATCGACAGTAGAGTAACAGAAAAATCGCAGGCCTCCCAGCGCGCTGGCGCGGCGCGGCGGTGTAGACTGGCAGCTGGAGGCGGGTAGAGCACAATAGCTTCGATACCTTGCTTTGCGTACTCGCCCACGCTCTCTTTACAACAGGTAACGACGTATTCGAAACCGGCAGAAAAATGGGGACTGCGGCGCAAATCCCAGGGATCGTCCTGGGTGTGGGTCACGGTCTTACATTGGGGATAACGAGCACGAATGTGTTCGATCAGGCCAGCGGGGCGATCGTCTTTGCTGAACCACCACAGCAGGATTGACGGCTCGTGCTCTTCAATGGTGCGACATAGACCGTCCTGAAAATCGGCATCGTCCGCATAAGGTACCGACCACTCTTCTGCAGCGGCAATAACATCGGCCTCCTCGCGCGCCAGGGCCACGTCCTCTGCGTAATGGGAAGCGACACTGCCACGCGTCGGCACATAGATCACCTCCCACCCAATGGTTTCGAAACCCTCTTTGATACTCCATAAGGATTGACCTGGTTTAAAACCGCCCAGCAATAAAATCTTATTCATGAGCCCTGTCCAAGTCCGGGAATTTCCATAAATCGCTGATTGTCCTGGCAGGCCATATGGCCGCCATCGACCACGATGGTCTGGCCAGTGATATAAGCGGCGTCATCGCCCAAAAGAAAACTCACCGTAGCAGCGATCTCCTCCGGCCGACCGTAGCGATCCATGGGAATTTGTTTGATATAGGCCGCATTGAAGTGCGCATCGTTTAGCACAGTCTCGCCCGGCGTAGCCACCACCCCAGGACACACGGCGTTGACCCGTATCCCGGCGGCGGCAAATTCGCCTGCTGCTGTGCGCGTCAGCGCCACCAGCCCCGCTTTGGACGCATCGTAGGCCGCGTTGTTGGTGCTAGAACGAAAGGCGTTGCGGCTGGCAATATTGACCACTGCGCCGCCGCCCGCTGCAGCTATAAGCGGCGCCACTTCTCGTATCAAAGCGAACGGTGCACTCAAATTGACCGCCAGCACTGCATTCCACGTCGCATCGCTCATCTGGGCGATCGGTCCACCCGGCCAGATACCAGCGTTGTTCACCAGAGCGCTAATAGCCCCATGCTCAGCGGCTAATTCCCGTACTGTCGCAGCAATGGCACCGGTGTTCATCAGGTCAAAGGGACAGACCGCCAATTTCCCTCCAGGGTACTCAGCGGCCAGTTTGCCCAGCGCCTCCTCGTCTAAATCCACACCGATTACCTTCCTGCCATCGCGCATTAGGCGCTCGACGATACTTCGCCCAATACCCCGGGCGGCTCCAGTCACCAGCGCCCACTGCTGTTCTGCACTCATTTAACTCTCCTCCCCATAAGCTGCAAATAGAATTAAACAATGAAACTTATAGTAATAATTGCCCCTGCCCAGCGCCAGCGAAAGATGCACCAGCCTCTTGCCAGCGAAAGCCAAATATATGAATATATAACCCATGCGTTTGTTCTCAGACCTAGCCATAAAATGGAAACTCTTGGCCATTATCCTGGTCACCAGCGGCGTTGCCCTAGTGCTGGCCTGTGCTGCTTTTATCACCTTCGACTGGGTCTCTTCTAAACAACGCATGGTGCGCAATCTCCAAGCTCTGAGCGGCGTTATTGCCGACAATAGCACTTCCGCCCTAACCTTTCTAGACTCCGACGCGGCCGAGGAAACCTTGCTCACTTTGCGAGTCGAAACGCATATCGTCTCCGACACTGTTCGCTGAAACCTAGCGCTTAGGCGGCCTTTTTCAATCTTGCTGGCTCTGGATAAGACATGGGCAACACCTTGATTTTTTGCTGGTCTAGGAGGGCTGGAAACAAAGGGTGTTT
>Ga0114996_10009750_pt1 | contig 10488 bp, 9 predicted proteins | sample ArcticOcean_MG_C_4_FD_87039 | JGI IMG/M metagenome (GOLD analysis project Ga0114996, IMG submission 87039) | Marine microbial communities from western Arctic Ocean - ArcticOcean_MG_CB4_134 | ecosystem: Environmental > Aquatic > Marine > Oceanic | place: Arctic Ocean: Canada Basin | collected... | reverse complement strand
TTCAGATACGGAATACGAGTTCGGAAGCAGATAGGGTCACTTGTTTTTTATTCTCTCCCACACTTCCTGAGCCCGTTCCAATTGCTTGAGGTCGTCGATTTCGGCCCAATCCAATCCATCCATCCTTAAAAAATGAAGTGGATGTTCGCTTGCGATCCGAACGAGGCAGTCCATGTCGTATCTGAGTTTGGGGTTTGAGTCCGACAAGGTAATTTGCTGTAGCCTGCTATACAGTTGCTTTGAAATTTTGGCGATCCCGATATATTCCCCGACAGGATCCTTGACTTGGATCCGGTCTTTTGAGATCTGGGCCACGCGGTTTTCAACGGCTCCCACATAAACCTCGTCCCCCCCATTCGTTGTTCCCGACAATAAAAGGCAATCGCTGTAAGGCACGTTTAAAATACTGGTGATCGCTCCCGAATCAAAAATCAAATCCGATTCCAGCAGAATAAAATCCGCATCGACAAAATCCCGGGCGCAGCAGAGGGAGTACATGGTGCCGGTGTCTGCAAATTTTGTATTTTCAATGGTTCTGATTTCGGGATATGTCGCCTTCAAGCTCTCATAATACCCGCCCTTGTGCCCGGTAACGATCATGATTTCCTTGATACCACACGAGATCAAGGCTCTTAGTGAATGTTCAATGATGGGACTCCCGCCAAGACGGATGAAACCCTTGGGGATTTCCTCGCCCATCTCTTTCATTCTCAATCCCATTCCTGCGGCGAGAATGACCGCCTTAGTGATACGACTCATATGATTTTATTTTAGGGTATCAAGCCGATTTTCAGATTGGGTTCCTGACCGGACTCCAAATAGGTAATCGCCCGGTCCAATTGCATATGACTGCCGAAAAGAACAAGAATATCTCCGGACAAAACAGCAAATTCGGCCTCTGGGTTGGGATGGGGCTTGTTTTTTCGCACCACCGCGATGACAACAGCTCCCGTTCGCTCGGTAACATTCATATCTCCCAATACTTTTTCACGCGCCCAGCTGTTTTCCAAAACCAGATACGACTCGGTGAGGGTGGCCGTGAGATAGGTGGAAAACTTTTTCAAACTCTCGGTGTTTAAAGACAACCCCCGGAACATACTATACCCTTCCAGTCGGATCAACTCTACCTGCTGCTCAATGATGTTATTGGGAATACGGTAGTCGCGCAACACCCGTGAAAAGATTTCTATGGAAGTTTCAAATTCTTCCGGGATAACTTCATCCGCCCCCGCAGTTTTAAGTTCATCAACCTGGGCAGTCAGCCGGGTTCGCACCATGATCTTAACTTGAGGATTTATCTTGCGGGCAAGACGCACCGCTTTTTCCGTAACCGCATAATCCGGGATCGAAAATACGATCATGCGTGCCTCCTGCAGACCCACCCGGCTTAAAGTTTCTTCCTGAGCGCAATCGCCATAATGAGTATTAATCCCTTCCGTCAAAGCGCGCTTCACCTGCTCACCATCCAGATCCAGGACCAGGAAAGGAATCTGTGTTTCAAGCAGTACTTGGGCAAGCGTTCTGCCCCCAAGGCTGTACCCCACTATGATGACATGGCCTTCAAGCGCCTGTTTCTGGCTCGAATCGGCTTCTTCGGATTTCCACTTGGAAAATATTCTGATGGAAAGTGCCGTGGATGCCTGGATCAACAGGGGCGCAAAAAGCATGGAAAGAATCGAAACAATAAGCAAAACCTGGTATTGATGGGAATCGAACAACCCCTGGTCCAATGCCATCGCAGAAAGGATCAAGGAAAACTCTCCCACTTGCGCCAATCGCATCCCCACCACAAAAGAAATCCGCAAAGGCACCTTAACGAGCAAACAGGCCAGCCCTGCCAGCCCTCCTTTAACCAGAACCACCAAGGCAGAAAGTGCCAGGCAGACCCAAACTGAGTCCACAAACACCTGCGTTTGCAAAAGCATGCCGACCGAAATAAAGAAGATACTGCTGAAATAATCCCGCAGTGGAAGAATATCGAGAATGATCTGGTGATTGTACTCGGACTCCGAAATAATCATTCCGGCAATCAAGGCTCCCATAGCAAGGGTCAAACCCATTTTCTGCGATACCCATCCGGTAGCAAGAATGATAAAAAGCACGGATAACGTAAGGTGTTCCTTATTGCCAACACGCGCAACCCATACCAAAGCTTTTGGAACGATCAACCGGGATAGAAAAAAAATCGCGATCACTGCTGTCAGCGATTTGACCATTGCAAATATAAAATCAGTAGCGGAGGTAGCCTCAGACTGCGCAAGAAGTGGCAGAAGAAGCATGATGGGAACCACACATAAATCCTGAAAGAGGAGGGTGCCGATACAAAGCTTTCCGTGCAACGTATCAATTTCGGCGCGATCAGTAATCATTTTCATGACGATCGCTGTACTGCTCAAAGCAACGATCAGCCCCAAAGCAATGCTCTGGTTTTGCTGAAACCCCATCTCATTGAAAACGAACCAGACGAAAGCCGTTGTTAAGCTCAGTTGCAGACCACCAACTCCCAAAACCGTAACCAAATTTTTGAGCAGGCGTCCAAGAGAAAACTCCAAACCAATCACAAACAGAAGCAGGATCACTCCTATTTCGGCCAGTTCCTTAACTGAATGGACATCGGAGATCAGTTTCAATCCATACGGCCCGATCAAGACTCCAGCAATGAGGTAACCCATGACCGAGGGCAGTTTAATTTTATGGAAAAAAAGGTTGATCGGAAGGGAAACCAGAAGCAATACGGCTAAATCTTCAATCAAATGAAGCATAAATTCGCCAGAGTATTTGAAGTAATACCGCCCACTAGCCTGCGTATTGCATGAGAGGAGGTTGTAAATCACCCCAGCTACCCCAATGCGGGGCATGAAGACTGAGGAAAAATATCACACACACTGGCCCCACGCCTAGTGGGCGGAGACTTTCCATCTGTATATTATACCGATGGTTCTAATAAAGGAAGGGAATGATATCAATCAATAGGAAACCCCTGCTCCTCCTGACAGGAACAGGGGTTTCCAAGTACAGCATGAGGCCAAACAACGGGAGGGTTGGAGTCTCCCGAATAAGAGCGGCGAACCGCCGCATGTAACTGGCAATATCCTTATCTTACCCTTGCAGGGCACGAAGGCAAATGAAGCAATATCACGTGCGGCAAACGTCTCTCGGCTTAACGAGTCATTGCTATCTGCCCCCACGTAGTGGACTTAATTCTTAATCCTTAGCAAAACGAAGAGCGAGGGCAAAATCCTCCAGCCCGTCCTTTTGCGCAATGGTAGCAATATTCGAATACGAGTCATGTCGGTCAATGGACTGCGCTGTCATGGAAGAACCATCCAATTCTGTCCGAACCTTGCTCACCAAATCTTCAAGAATGTACCGAAATCCTCCTTGGTCCAACGCGCATTCAATATTTCCCCAAAAATCGGCTACCGGGTCTTTCATGATCCGATCCCCCTTTAAAAAATGGTTGCCAGAAATACCGTTTTTCCCGAAAAAAAACTTTACTCAACTAACCTATCGGTAATAGGCAGGGAATCTTCAGCACAACCGGACCCAATGCTGGATCCAAAATGTATGAAGGGTCGCTCCCAAAACACCCGGGGAAAAGAAACCCCTCAAATGCGGCCGAAAGTTCCAATAATTTTTTCAAGAATGCAATAACTATAAATAAATCAATCACTTTTGTCAATATTTTTCCAGATATTTTTCTATCCTTTTTGGCTTAAAATATAATTAAGCCTTATTTAAAAACAAGTTATGAAGGAAATAATTCGGCCTTGAAAATAGAACGGCACCTCCATAACTAGTTGGTTTTTAATAGGTAGTTTAATCTTCCAGAGAGGAGGCTTAATTAGAGCCTGTCCAGACTATAAAAATCAGGGCAAAATCTGACGCGACAAGACCGCTCAAGATTTGGAGGAATTATTTTTAAAATTCAGGAGAACGTGCTGAGGAAAAAGCAGGGATTAAGATCTAGCATCCCTGGTCCGATTCAGGCGAATTGCTAATATCAAAAATCATTCGAAATAGCTGGCACCGCAACCTTCCATTTCGCAGATTTCCACCCGTTTCACACGGGTGCTGGGCGTATTAACTTTTTCCTTGAGCTTCAGAAATAACCAGCGGGCAATATTTTCTGCTGAGGGATTTTGCTCATCAAAAGGGGGTATCTCATTAATGTTTTGATAATCCAATGCGCCCAGAATCTCTTCCACAAACTGTTTTAATTTCACAAAATCAATACCGACTCCCATAGTATCCAGTTCATCGGCCTCAACCGAAATCTGGGCCGACCAGTTATGCCCATGAAGGTTTTCGTATTTGCCATCATAAAGCCTGAGCCGGTGAGCGGCAGAAAAACCGGTTTTGACAGTTACCTCGTACATATTCAACTCCGAGTTTAAATTTATTTTAAAATTGCATCAATGCAGTCATGGGCCGTATTCAGCATTACTCCTATCTCGTCTTCGGTGATAACCAGAGGTGGGATGAAGTACAACACATCTCCTAAAGGACGCAAAAAGAGCCCCCGCTTTAAACCTTCGAGGAATATCTGATAGCCGACACGTTTTTCAGCAGCAAACCGCTCTTTTTTCTTCTTGGTCAGTTCCAATGCCGCGATCATCCCCGTCTGCCGGAACTCTCCTTCCATTGAATCAAACTGTTTTCCGTATTCTTTTAATGCCGCGATTCTGGGTTTCAGTGATTCCAAAAAATTGTTTTCTGTCAACAGCTTCAAGGTTTCATTGGCCACAGCACAGGCCAGGGGATTCGCCGAGTAGCTATGGCTGTGAATAAATAATTTCCGGGTTTCGCCGTAAAAGGCTGAATAGATTTCATCGGTGGTCAGTGTGGCAGATAAAGGAAGATAACCGGAGGTAATTCCCTTCGACAGGCACAAAAATGTCGGTTTAAGATCGTGCGCCCCGCACACAAACATTGAACCGGTGCGCCCGAACGCCACCGCGATTTCATCAAAAATCATATGTATTGCCAGCGATTCACAGGCCGTTTGAAGTTTTTTCAAATAAACCGGCGGATACATCATCATCCCCGCCGCCCCCTGGACCAGAGGTTCCACAATCACCCCGGCGATCGTATCGGAGTTTTCACTCAATACTTTTTCCATAGGTTCAAAACATTCGGCATTACAGCTTTCGCGTTGCAACCCATAGGGACAGCGAAAACAATCCGGCCCCTGCACCGGCAAATTATGAGCGAGAACTTTTTCGAACTTGCCTCTGAAAATTTCCAAACCGCATACAGAAAGCGCGCCCAATGTTTCGCCATGATATCCTCCCTTGAGATAGGCAAACTGCGCTTTTTGGGTTTTCCCTTTCTCCTGCCAGTACTGCAGGCTCATTTTCAGAGCCACTTCCACCGCCGTGGAACCATTATCAGAAAAAAATACTTTATCAAGTCCAGGTGGTGACAAAGCAGTCAGTGAATCAGCCAGATCAATAGCTGGCTGATGGGTGATACCGGCAAACATCACATGCGCCATTTTTTCCAACTGCCCGGTCAGCGCCGCGTTGAGCCTGGGATGATTATGACCAAAAAGGTTCACCCACCATGAAGCGATCGCATCCATATAGCGGTTGCCTTGCCGATCATAAAGATAGATGCCTTGTGCTCTCTCAACCAGTAGGGGAGGAGTTGTTTCATAATCCTTGTGCTGGGTACAAGGGTGCCAGACACGATGGAAGTCGCGGACGAGATCTAAATCGGATTTATTTTCTGTTTTATTCTCGAAAATCATAAAAAATCACAAATTGTATCGGGAGGGGGAAAACTCAGGAATCCCATCATCCAGAGTACCCTGGATTATGCCAGCCATATAGTCTGCCTGATTTGGAGTCAGCAAAATCCCATTACGAAAATGTCCAGAAGAGTAAAACAGGTTGTCATACTTCCTGCTTTTTCCCATGATCGGCATAAGGTCCTCAGCGGCAGGACGCAAGCCCGTCCACGATTCAATCAAGGGAGCTGTTTTAATACTGGGGAGAATTTCAGCGGCATTGGCAATCAGCCGGTCGATCACCTCATTTTCTATAGACGGGTCAAAGCCTCGGTCTTCCATGGTTGATCCAATCACAAAACCATTGCCTTCCCTCCAGGGTGCAATATATGTCATCTTTCCATGCAGGGTATAGTTCATAAATTGATCATCCAATTGCACTCGGCACATTTGCCCTTTGATTGGTTTTAGGGGTATCGAAACCTCCAACACGCGGGCCAACTGCGAGGACCAACTCCCCGAAGCCAGAACAAACTGCTCCCCGTAAATGTGTCCCGAATCCGTAACAGCCGATGTAATGGCCGAACCCTTGCGGGTAAAACCGGAAACATTTGCTTCCAAAACACGAATCCCCAGGTTTTTAGAGGCCTGCATGAGCGCATCGTGCATTTGCCGGTTATTGACCTGTCCCTCCCCAACCCACATCACCTCGCCACAGCCCTTCGAAAGATACGGCGCTTTCTGCCGAACCTTTTCAATACTCCATATTTCATGCGGGATATCTTCACTGGCAAAAAACACCTTTCGTTCTTCCCAGGTTTCCTGATAACTGGAAGAAGGCATCAAGGAACCTTCAAATGAAAAATGGACGGAAACTTCACTGACGGAGACCAGTTCCTTGAGAAATTCGGGAAACTTATCCAGCGATTCCCGGCAAAACTTAAAAAACCGGTCGGCCCTGTCGCATTCGCAAAAAGGCGCCAGCATACCCGCCGCGGCACGGGACGCCTGAAGTGAATTGACAGGGTCACCCAGAACCGCGATCTTCAGCTGAGGCGCATCCTGTTTAAGACGAAAGGCAATGCTATGGCCAATAACCCCCGAGCCAATGACCACAATATCAAAATTACTGTTACCCATAGATTCACACACCATCCTTTCATCCTGACAAGGCATAAAATAAACCCGGTTTTATATCATCACGCCCCTTGCCACACCAAACCCAATTATGATATTTTAGAAAGTAAATAGGCAAATGAAAAAGTTTTTTTAATTCAAACCTAACAGGTTATTTCCTTAAGATCATTATGAACGAAAAAATGGAAACAAGTCCGGATGATGTCAAAATCCAAGAAAGCATCGGGCAACGCGTTGATCCCATTCTCGAACACCTGGATGTAGGAGACGCAGAAGTCGACAAGGCACTCATTCGCAAAAAATTCATAGATATCTGGCAATATGAACAGGGTGACAAACTGAATGATGAAGAACAATACCTGACCCTCGTTGCGGTATTCATATACAATGCCCACAATGTGCTGGATGAAGCCAATGTAAGAATCGATAAAGCGCGGTCAATGATCATCGCAGCACTCGCCGCATGGAAAAAAACGGAACGCGACAAGATGATTGAGAAAGAAAAAGCATCCGAAAATCCGTTTAAGGCATTTATCGAAAACCATCAGCCTCAAGTTGATGAGACCCATACCTGGAGATATTTTCTTCTGGAACATAAAAAAGTCGATGATAAAAACTGGGTCTATAAAATGAAAAAATGCTGGTTTTCCCAGTTTTTCATTCGTTTCGGTAGAACCGACTATATTGGGACCGCTTGCGGTTTTGACAAAATCCCATGGGAGGCCCGTAAGGATTATGTCGATTTGAAATTGAGCAACCTGTTCGCGCAGTTGGGCGCTGTTTGCCAGTTCGACTACAAACCGGCAAAAGACAAATAGCCAGCGTGATACCCCATTCGGGGCATGAAATTTAATGAAGAAGATATAACTCGCTGGACCCGACTGGCAATAGCTTTATTTTGCAAGCGAACATTTACTCGGCTCAACAAGCCATTGCTAGTTCCCCGTGGGAGTGGCCCAATCAAAAATCTCGCCTACTACATCAGTGGTCATGGCTACGGGCATTACGCCCGATCCATACCCGTTCTGCAACAACTCGCTGCCGGTTTCAACGTACATATAAAATCGGACGTCCCAAAATCTTTGTTCACACAATATCTCGATGCCAACTATTGGCTCCAACCTGTGGATACGGGATGCAAGCATACCAACAACTCATTGGAAGTTGACCCCGAAGCAACATTCAAAAGTTTCGAAACTTTTCAAAACAGTTCGATGATAGAAGCAGAAAAAACCTGGCTGCGGGAAAACCAGATAGCTCTGGTTTTATCAGATGTTGCCAGCATGCCTGTCAAAGCCGCACACGACATCGGCGTTCCATCGATCCTGATAGGAAACTTTACCTGGCATAATATTTACAGCCATCTGCCAGGCGCTGAGGAGCAAAAATATTTACTACAGATGCTGGAGGAAGAATATTCTTGCGCCGACCTGCACATTCTTCCGCAATGTCATTTGCCCCAACCCTCGACCAGAAAAACCAAAGAAGTCGGCTTCATCGCACAAAAAGGCCAGGACATCAGGAAAAATCTTGAGCAATATCTGGATGTCTCGTTTGCCGGTAAAACCATGGTCTTCATTTACCTGGGGGAGTATGGCACCCGTTCTGTGCTGTGGGAAAACCTGTCGCAACACAAAAACTGCCTGTATCTGACCCGTGACCCCATTGAGCAAGTGGTCCCCAATCTCTATTTGTTTGACGACCGGTTTAAGTTTCCCGATCTCATTGCCAGCGTTGATGTGGTATGCACCAAAGGAGGCTACTCCACTTTGGGATCAGCTTTCGCCAGCCACAAACCTGTCATTACCTGCGGACGAAAAGATTTTTATGAATTTGAGGCGATTCGCGAATATTTACAGAAAACCCAAATAGGCGTTATTATCGAAGATGACGACTTTTACCAGGGTAACTGGCAGACAGCCATCAAGACAGCTCTGAGTTTGACCGTTAAGGATAAAGTCCCCCTGAACGGGGAAGTCGAAATTTTAGAGGCCGTACGCCAGATGCTTTTATGAGAGCATCGCCAAAAATTACTTTTAGCGCGGCCCTTATAAAATAAGGGCCGTTGCCCTAGAGAAAATTACTGAACAAACAGAGATCCCTGTGAATATTCCCGATATTACTCTGATCATCACTAACTGGAATGGCAGAGAACTGCTGAGAGAATGCCTGCCCAGCATTCTTAAATCTGTCGCCTACGATAAAAAACGATCTTATGAAATCATGGTGGTGGATGATTGCAGTTCCGATGACAGTCTCGAAGTCCTGGCGCGGGAGTTCCCCACCGTTCGAGCAGAAAAAACTCCTGTCAACTATGGGTTTCATGGGGCCAATAATTTCGGGGCGGGACTGGCGCGGTCCCACCTCATCATGCCAATGAACAACGATATAAAACTGGATGAAGATGCCCTCTACCATCTCGCCGAACATTTTGCTGATGGCAAGGACACCTTTTCAGTCAGCGGAAAGTTCTACGCATTCGATGGAACCACATTTCTCTATGGCAACCGCGGGGGTTATTTTCAGAATGGCCATTTTTATCTATACGAAAAAGAACCGGATGACTCCAGCCAAACCCTGTTTGCCTGCGGCGGAGCTTTTATGGTGGACCGGGACCGCTATCTAAAACTGGGAGGATTCGATCCCATTTACCATCCCCTGTACTATGAAGAGATTGACCTTTCATACCGCGCTCTAAAAAGAGGATGGAAGGTGCTCTATGAACCCAAATCCGTAGCTTATCACAAGGTGCAGTCCACCATCACCCGGCAGGAAAAGAAAAGGCAGATCGGGTTGATCTCCGCACGTAACAATTACCTCTTTGTCTGGAAGAATATACTGGACCGGCCCTTGACCTATCAGTTCCTGTTTTATATTCCACTTTTCCTGATCCGTGATCTCTTCCGCATGAAGAGCCGGTTCTGGATTGCCTTTTATATGGCATTAAAGCGACTACCCTCTATTCTCAAGGCGCGAAGGCGGGAAAAACTGGATGTGATTTTCAGCGACCGGGAAATTCTACAGAAAATCAACCGGCCCGCCCACTAGGCGTGGGGCCGACTAGCAACAAGGCTACGCCTTGAGGAAATAAGCAATAACTTTACAGTGCTCAAACCGTGTTGGCGGCTTAATAAACTATTGCTATTTGCCTCCCTCGCTAGAGGGTGGCGAGCAAAGAGTTGTCTCGGCTGAAAAACTATTGCAATTTGGGTCCAAGCAGGAAAAGTTATCTCGGGAATATCATGGCTAAAATCGGAATTGTCTGCAAAACCTCTTTTTCCCAGGGCATGGGCCATTTGGTCCGCCAAACTCATATCGCTAAAATCCTGAGAAAGCGGGAAGCCGAAATCATCTTTTTTATTCCCGATTACCCGCCCGCCCAATCCTGGCTGGATCAGTATCAATTCCCTCACAAGATCCTTAACGACCCCCTGGCTCTCACAGAAAAAGAAACCGCGCCTCTGGATCTCATTATTTTGGATATTCAAGATACGCCATCAACCTTTATCAAAAAGATTAAGCAAGGCAAAAAACCGGTGGTCAGTTTTGAAGACCTTGGAGAAGGCCGACACCACGTTAACCTGCTGATCGACTGCAATCTGGACGAAAAAAATTCCGTG
>Ga0114996_10009748_pt1 | contig 10490 bp, 8 predicted proteins | sample ArcticOcean_MG_C_4_FD_87039 | JGI IMG/M metagenome (GOLD analysis project Ga0114996, IMG submission 87039) | Marine microbial communities from western Arctic Ocean - ArcticOcean_MG_CB4_134 | ecosystem: Environmental > Aquatic > Marine > Oceanic | place: Arctic Ocean: Canada Basin | collected... | reverse complement strand
TCATCCAAGAACGGTAAAACCATAGCAAGCTTTTGAGAGAGAGCATCTGAGGTCTTCATGGACTATATCATACTGATTTGCTCCACCACATGCCACCTTTATATATTTACGCCGCCTTACCACACCAATCTCTTTGGCAAGGGCAAAGAATTTAACGCCGTCTACGCTTTTTCGGCGGCAAAGCGGCAGAGCGGCAGCGCCCTGTACTACGATCCGAATGTGTCGGGGGGGCCGCTGTATTTTAGTGCCGAAGCTGCTTACCTGAAGACGGACAATCGCGAGTCCACCATCAATGGAATGCTACCCGAAGATGGCCCCAGTTTCTTTGCCATCGAGCGCATCGACGCGTTGGCGACTTTGGGCTGGCGACCGCACGCAGCGGCGCTGGAAGATTACCGGAACAACATCTATATAGAAGGACGCGTCGGATTTGGGACGCGGGATTTTAGCGAGGTTTCTGACCCGGCGGCGGGCATATCGGCCGCTGCGCTCTTTCCCGGTCTGGGAGAGGAAATTTCGCTTTTTTCGATAGGGGGGCGACTGGCCTACGACGATCGGGATTATAAAGATCCCCCAAGTGAGATATCGCATCCACTCACTTATGTATTTCCTGGGCGCGTGCTGCTTTTTGCCAACGATCTCTATTATAGCTTCCGCGATCTTAGCTATCCCGAGCGCGGCGGGCTCTTGCAGGCCGAGGCCGATTTGGTGAGCGGATCGGAAGAAACGCGTTTTGTCAAACTCGGACTAGAAGTGCAACGTTTTTTCACACTTTTCTATCGCAACCGCATTCTCGGGTTGCGGGCGCGGCTGGAAAAGGCGCACGCGCTGGGCGATGATAGCATTGTGCCCTATCCCGACCAAGTGACATTGGGGGGGAGTCAACGGCTGCGCGGTTATGAACGCGGCGCTTTTCGAGGTGAGGGGGTGTTGTTGCTAAGCGCCGAGTACCGCTATCCCATCTGGGATACCTGGCACGCCTATTTGTTTTGGGACGAGGGGCAGATTTTTAATAAATACGACGAGGTCGAGGTGGGACGTTTTCGCAGTTCCTTTGGGGGTGGGGTCAATTTGCGCACAGAAGAGGCCTTTTTGATCGGTTTTCGCATTGGCCATAGCAAAGAGAGGAAGGCATTGGTGGGGGTTTCGCTGGAGCAGGAGTTTTAGTTATGGTGGGTCTGCGCATAGGGGTAGCATTGGTTTGTTTATTGGTCGGTGTAGCTGATGCCAAGCCGCGCTTGACAACGGAACCGATCAAGTGGTTTGACGCCGACAGTAAGGATATTGTCGAGCCGGCGGAGATTGTCGAAAATCAGGTATGGGATATTGCCGACCATACTTTTTTTTACCAGGTCGGCAAGGTGCTCAATTTGGGCTGGACGGCGCGGCGTCTAGGCAATTTGCTCAATATCGCCGAGCCGCGGCAGGCCGACAACGTCAATGCGCTGGATGAGGTGCCCAATTCGTCGTGGTACACCAATCGCCATTTCTTGCACCCCATGAGCATCGAGGAATTGCAACAAGGGCCGGGGCACGCGGTGCCGGACGAAAGCGGGCCGTGGGAGATTGTCGCCGGCAAGTTTGAAGGAGGCACGGCGGGTTTTACTATCAAGGATGCGATGGGGCAGGGGTTTCTGCTCAAATTCGATGCCGAGGGCAGTAACGAGATGGGGTCGGCGGCCGAGGTCATTGGCACCAAGGCGCTGTACGCGGCAGGTTTTAATGTGCCACAGAATTCGATCGTCTATTTCGATCCCTCCCGGCTAGTGATCGGGCCCAAAGCCAAAGTGCCGGTGCCCGGCGGCGGCAAACGGCCGATGAACGAGCAGGACATGCAGGGCATTCTCGACAATGTTATTCCACAAGCGGACGGGCGTTTGCGCTGCGTCGCCAGCAAATTTCTCAAAGGAGAGAGTTTTGTCGGTATCTTCGAATACCACGGCCGCCGCAAGGACGATGCCAACGACCGAGTAGACCATCAGCAGCGGCGCGAGTTGCGCGTCATTGGCTCGTGGATGAATGATGCCGATCGGCGGGCAGCCAATACTCTAGACGTGTACGTAAAAGGCGCACAGGGCAACCGCTACGTCAAGCACTACCTCATCGACATGGGGTCGGCCTTTGGCAGCAACAATCTGATGCCGCATATGCCCAAGTACGGCAATGAATATGTGTGGGACCCGCGCACGGTTTTCTTGTCGCTGGTGTCACTGGGTTTTTATCGCAAGGGGTGGGAGGAGCCCCTGCCGATGCAATACTCCGAGATCGGCTATTTTGAAAACGAGACCTTCAGGCCTACCGGCTGGGTGCCGACCTACCCCAATCCGGCCTTTGAGCGCTGCACCAACCGCGATGCTTATTGGGGCGCTAAGATCCTCATGGGTTTCAGCGATGAGGACATCAGAGCTATGGTCAAGATGGGACAATATGGCGATCCGGGGGCCACGGACGAGTTGACGCGTTTATTGATTGAGCGCCGCGATATAATTGGGCGTTTCTGGTTTGGGCGCGTCAATCCACTGGACCATTTTCGCATCGATGAAACGGCATTGCATTTTGTCGATCTGGCGGTAGAGGGCAAGCTGAATTCGGCGGCGGAAACGCAGTACCAGTATCAGTTGCTGGATGCAGAGGGCCAGGCGGTAGGTGCAGAACAGATAATGGCTGGAGAGACGCGCATCGCTTTGGATGCGGGCCTGACGCCAGGACAATTCCACGGGTATGAAATTCATACCCGGCGCGGTACCGGAAAGTGGAGCAAATCCACGCGCGCCTACTTTCACAAATGGGAAGACGGCCACTACCAATTGGTGCGCGTCGAGCGGCAGGAGTAAAGGCAAAACGAAGCGTATGGAAAATTTCGGATTTGTTTTTTTTCAGGTCTTCATAGACGGCGTCTGGGCGTTGCGCTGGCCGCTGGTGGCTGTGTTTGTCATTTTCATGGCTGTTCAGCTCCGCGGCTTTCAGCCCGGCGAGCGTTTGCAAGCGCTATTGATGTTTCTCTATTTCTTTTTAGTCATCACTAGCTTCTGGATCCTCAAGCCGATAAAGAAAAGTCTGTTTATTAATTATTATGAAGCAGCCGGCGGTTTTGACCTTTGGGGTTGGCATATGAACTCGCCGCAGGCCGAATTGCTCGCCAAGGTATTAAACATGGTGGTGGCCTTTGTTGCCGTGACGGTCTTTACTCTGCTGGTGCGTTCCTTTCGGCGCGAGCAACTCACCTATATTTGTGCGGTCTTTTTTATCGCCTCCTACGCGCTCTATAGTTTTGTCCTAGGCAATCCGGGCGCTCTGACGGTCTGGAGCTTCTATCTTTTCGGCGACCTCTTCAGCACGTTGATGGTAGCCACATTCTTTGCTTTCCTCAACGACAGCGTCGAGCCGGCGGCGGCTAAACGAATCTATGGCTTTATCGGTTTGGGAGGGGTGGTCGGCGGATTCTTTGGCAGTACAGTGGTAGCGGCCAATGTCGGCATATTGGATGCCGTTGCCTGGATGTGGATCTGCGTTGGCATCGCTGTGGCGATCGCCATCATCGCTATGGGTGCGGGGCGGCAGGTAAAAGATCTAACGACTGAGCAAGAAACGCCGGCTGCACAAGCAGTGGAAGCCGAGCCGCAGAATCCGGCGCTGGAGGGCGCCCGCCTGGCCCTGCGTTCGCGCTATTTGCTGTCGGTGGTCGCCATTGTTGGGTTGTATGAGATGGTCTCGACGTTGATGGATTTTCAGTTTACTTCGGCCATTTTAAATTACTTGGACGATCCCGAACAGATCGGCGCGCAATTTGCCGGCGTGTTTTCTTTTACTAATCTAATGGCCATGATCATCCAGCTCTTTTTCACCAGTCTGGTGATGACGCGCTTGGGCGTAGGGGCTGCGCTGCTCTTTTTGCCGATGGCCGCGTTGATCGGTTCTACCGGTTTTATGCTGGTGCCGGCCCTGCTTCTGGGCAGCTTGCTCAACACGGCCGACAACGCCTTTAGCTATTCGATCAACCAATCGTCTAAGGAAGTGCTCTACGTGCCGACGACGCGCGACGAGAAATACAAGGCCAAGGCCTTTATTGACATGTTTGTGCAGCGTTTTGCCAAAGCCTTGGCGGTGGGGTTGACTTTGCTGGTTACTACTGTGTTCACCGGCTTCGGGAGCGTGCGCTGGCTATCGTTGGTCACCGTCGTCATCCTCGTCCTGTCGATTGCCGCGGCGCGTTATGCCGGGCGGGCCTTCGCAGAAAAAGAGGCGGCTCAGGCGAGTTGAGGGCGCGGCGCTAGACGGGCTCTATGGCTTTTTTACGATTCAAAAAATTCTTGGGTGGAGTGGCAGAAGTGGACCGCGATGAGTGGTCGCGCATCCTGCCTTTAAGCCTGGCCTATGGTCTGGTCATGGCGTCGCTCTACGTGCTCAAACCGGCGCGCAATGCCCTCTTCCTCGACCGCATAGGCATTGACCAACTGCCCTATGTGCTGGTCATGGTCGCCCTGGTTGGCGGGGTAGTGGCGGTCGTTTTTACGCGCTTGGCCCGGCAGGTCCGTCTGGACCGCTTGATCCTGGGCACCTTCCTCTTCCTCATGACTAATCTGCTGGCCTTTTGGTATGCCTTGCCACAGGGCCATGCCTGGATCTTCTACCTGTTTTATATCTGGGTCAATCTTTACGGATTGCTGGCCACGGCGCTTTTGTGGCTACTGGCCAACGCGCTCTTTAACGCACGGCAAGCGCGCCGGCTTTTTGGTATTATTGGCAGCGCTGGCATCACCGGTGCTATCCTGGGCGGCGCCTTTACTGGGTGGATTGTGAAGCGTGTCGGCACCGAAAATCTATTGCTTATTTGTTTGGCGTTGCTGGGTGTCTGCCTGCTTTTGCTTTATGTGGTGCGCACGCGTGAGAGCGCCCCGCGCCGCGGCAGAGAAAGCGGCGAAAATGCCCTGACCTTGATCGGCCGCTCGGATTTACTGCGCCTGCTGGGGTCGATGGCCGCGCTTACGGCGGTGGTGGCGGCTGTCGTCGATATCCAATTCAATTCCATTGTTGACCAGGTTTTTACCGACAAGGACGCGAAGACTGCTTTCTTCGGTGAGTTTTTTGCCTATTTGAGCATTTGTGCCCTGATCTTCCAAGTTTTGCTAACCGGGCGTATTTTGCGTTCTATGGGCGTGATCTGGGCTTTGTTGGTGTTGCCGCTGAGCATGGCCGCCGGTTCGTTGGCGGTGCTATTTTTTCCGGGTGCCTTACTGGCCGGCATTTTGGTCAAAACCGGCGACGGCGGTTTGCGCCACTCGATTCATAAATCTGCTGTCGAGATTCTCTATCTGCCGATTTCGCCCGAAGTCAAGAAACGCACCAAAGTATTGCTGGATACGACCGTTGACAATCTGGCCACGGGTTTGGGGGCGTTGATTGTGATTTTTTTTACCACCGGATTGGGTTTGTCGTACCAATATTTGAGTGTGCTGTCGTTGTTATTGGTCGGCGTCTGGCTGGCGCTGGTGCTGCGGGGGCGCAGCGCCTATGTCGATGGTTTTCGCCGCGCCCTGGAGCGGCGCGAGATCGAAGCCAGCGAGTTGACCATAGACTTTTCTGAGGCCGCTGTGCTCGACAGTCTTATTGCCTCGCTGGAGAGCGGCAACGAACGCCAGGTGGTCTACGCTCTCGACATGTTGGTCGAGGTGCGGGCGGCGCGCTTGGTGGCGCCGGTGCACGCTTTATTGGGTCACACAGCGGCCGAAGTACGCTATCGGGCACTGCGGGTTTTGGCCAACCAGGAGGGCGTGCCGCTGGACGGCGTCGAAGTACTAGTAGAGGATGATGACCTGGAAGTGCGTATCGAGGCGTTGCACTGCCTCTGTGTCCACGGCACGGAGCGTTACCAGCGTTTGCAACAAGCTTTGCAGAGCGGAGTACATAAAACGCTGACGGCGGCCATGGGCTGTATTGCCGCCTACGGCACAGAGGAGGAGCAGCAACTCATCGACGGGACCGTGGTGGGGGCATTGGCCCAGAGCGCTGCGGTAACGGCAGTAATGGCTAAGCAGGAGCAGCTCCAAGCGGCGCAATTGTTGGGGCGGCTCGAGCGCGCCGATTTACATCCGCATCTGCAGGAGACCATACGCCAGTATATGGAGAGTGCCGATCCCGATATTGTCGAGCAGACTATTCTCAGTTTGGGACAGCTCAAGATAGAGGTTTATTACCCCTGGTTGTTAGAGAAACTCAAGGACCGCGATGCGCGCCCAGCAGCGCGCCAATCTCTAGCGGCGTACGGCGTCTCGAGCTTGAAAAAGCTGGCCCCGTTGGTGGGGGACGAGGAGGTGGATCTGGCGATCCGCAGCAGTATTCCCCGCATTGTTAGCGCTATTCCCAGTCAAGAGGCGGTGGATTTGCTGTTAGACGGGATTGAGCGCGCCGACCCGCAACTGGATTTTGCTTTTATTAAAGGCCTGAGCAAATTGCGCGGCCAGCGTCCAGAGCTCAACTTTGATCGGCCGCGCATCGAAGGCCTGCTGCAGGAGGTATTGCGCTCTTACTTTGACATCATCCAGGTGCTCAATGTCTACACCGATAGCAGCGAAAGTGCGGCCTTGAAGCTTTTGCACAAAGCCCTGAGCGAGAAGCAGGAGCAGAATGTGGAGCGCATTTTTAGACTCTTGGGTCTACTCTACGATCCGCAAGACATGCACCACGCTTATTTGGGTTATGTCAGCGGTGATTCCACCACCCGGGGCAGCGCTCTCGAGTTGCTCGATAATGTGCTCGAGCGGGTGCTCAAGGAGCTAGTGCTGCCGTTGCTCGACGCGGTTGCTGCAGAGCGCGTCTTGGACGCCGGTAGACACCACTTTGGAATCCACATAAATGACCGCCAACAGGCGCTGCAATACTTGCTCGAAAGCAGTGATCCCTGGCTGCGTGCCTGTGCTGTGTTCAGCGTCGGCATAGATATTGAGGGCACCCAGGCCAGTCTGCTGCAGGAGGCTCAGGACGATCCGCACCCAGTGGTGCGGGAAACGGTGCAAATGGTCCTGCGCCGGGCGGCTTCCTGAACCATTGACATGGATACTTTCAACGTGTAATATGAATCCGTGATATGCTGACCGTCGTCGAAAAAGTCATCTTACTCCAGGAAGTGGACATCTTTTCGGAGGTGCCCACCGAGCAATTGTCCTATCTGGCTGCTATTGCCACGGAGGAGGAGTTTGAGGCCGGCGCGGTGATTTACCAGGCCCAGGAGCCGGCCGCTGCCATGTTTGTGGTTGTCGAAGGCCAGGTGCGCTTGCACCGCGGCGCCATGGAGATCAATGTCGCCGGCCAGGGTGAGGCCTTTGGTAGCTGGGCACTGTTCGACGACGAGCCTCGGGTAACGGCGGCCACGCCGTTGGTACTCACCCAGGTGCTGCGGCTCGACAAAGACGATTTTATCGACCTGCTGGCCGACAATGTGCGCATCACCCAGGGTGTGCTCAAAGCGCTGGTCAACCGGGTGCGCGGCCTGATCGGTCGGGTCGGCGGCGCTGGCGGCCAATAGTACTTACTGAGAGGGAGAGGTTCATGACGGAGGAGACAGAGAACGAGACGGTCGTATTGGTCGATGACGAGGAGATGGTGCTGACCAGTCTCAGCTCTTTCCTCATGCTGGAGACCGACTACAATGTACACACCTTTCTCTCGCCTGGTGAGGCGCTGACCTTTATTGAGGGCAATGAGGTCGATCTAGTTCTCTCCGACTATCTGATGCCGGAGATGGACGGCATTACTTTCTTGGCCAAGGTGCGCGACCTCAAGCCCGAGGTGCCGCGCATCATCCTCACCGGCTATGCCGACAAGGAGAACGCCATCAAGGCGATCAACGAGGTGGGTTTGTTCCAGTATATCGAAAAGCCCTGGGACAATACCGATTTGCAACTCATCATTCGCAATGGTCTTGACAAACAGCGCCTGATGAAGGATTTGCAAAAGAAAATCTCCGAGATCAACAAGGCCTACTCCGACTTGCAGGGTATTCAGCAGGATATCCTCAAGACCTTCGCCTAATTCTTTTTCCTTCTGTTCGAGGGGTAGTGATGGATCCTGAACTCCCACAGGATAGACCGATTGAGGAGCAACTGCGGCTCTACAAGGAGATCCTGCGTTACTCCACCGACGCCGTGTCGATTCTAGATGCCGAAGGGCGCTATTTAGAAAACAATCCCGCGCATCAGCAATTGCTGGGTTATAGCATAGAGGAATTGCGTGGCCAGACGCCGGCGCTGCACAGCGACGCGGCGAGTTTTGTGCGCGTCGGGCGCACCATGTTCGAGCGCGGTACCTTTCGCGGCGAAGTGGTCAGTCACACTAAGGAGGGGCGGGAGATCTACGTAGATCTATCTGCTTTTCCGGTGAAGGACGAGGACGGTGAGGTGTTGTGTTATGTGGGGTTTGCCCGCGATATCACGGCGCGTAAACGCGAGGAGGCGCGGCGGCAGGCGGTGCAGCTGGTGCGCGAAGCGGTGTGGCAGATGCAGGGTGGTGAGGATGTAGAAAAGTTGCTGCTGGCTATCGGCGACGGGTTGGACTCTCTGGACATTCCCTATCAAAATTGCGGCATCAATGTAATCGACACGAGCGGGCCGACTCCGGTGATGCATTCCTATACGACGACGCCGGAGGGCCGCTGGCTGAGTTCGAAAACGGTGGAGGCTGTGCATACGGTCAAACGCATGCAGGAAGGGGGAGAACCGGTTTATCGCCGCGATTTAGAGGTAGACGATGTTTTTGATGAATGCCGCTATTTGCAGAAGCACGCGCGCATTCGCGCTGTGGTCGATGTGCCGTTCTCGCACGGGACGCTGGCGGTCAACAGTCTTGTTGCCGACGGTTTTTCCGAGCGCGACTTGGAGGTTTTTCAAGAGCTGGCCACGGTCTTGTCGGAGGGGTTCCGGCGCATGGAGGATTTGCAACAATTGGTCGACGCCCACGCGCAATTGGTACAGGCCGAGAAGATGGCGTCGTTGGGCAATTTGGTGGCGGGTATAGCTCACGAGATCAACACCCCGGTGGGTGCTATTCACAGCATGCACGACACGCTGGTGCGAGCGGTGGAAAAGTTGACCGAAGCCATTGAGCAGGACTTTCCGGAAAGTTACCACGAGCACCGCGGTTTGCAGCGGGCCTTGCAGATTATCCAGGATTCCAACCGAGTCATCGAGTCGGGTACCACGCGGGTGACGACTATCGTCAAGAGCCTGCGCAATTTTGCCCGCCTGGACGAGGTGGAATTGGTACAGGTGGATTTGCACGAAGGGCTTGAAGATACCTTGACGATAGTGAATCACGATATCAAAAATCGCATTGAGGTGGTCAAGAATTATGGCGATATTCCGCGTGTTTTTTGCTATCCCAGCCGCTTAAACCAGGTATTCCTCAATATACTCAACAATGCGCGCCAGGCCATCGATGGCAAGGGCACGATTTCGATCACTACTTCTCAGGTAGGCGAAGAGGTGCATGTGGAGATTGGGGATTCGGGGACGGGGATTGCGCCGGAGCATTTAGAGAAGATTTTTGAGCCGACTTTTACTACCAAAATTGCGGGAGAGGGAACGGGGTTGGGATTGTCGATTTGCCGGCAAATTGTCGAGGAACATAAAGGGCGGATTGAAGTGGAGAGCGAGGTGGGGCAGGGCACGATGTTTAGGGTGGTGATTCCGCTGGGGTTGGCGGCGGAGGACCGTAGCGATGGGGTTTCTTGAGGCATTCCGCGATTTCCCTGAGCTGGGGCATCATCCTGAAAGAGGACGAGCAGATTGTTGGCGAGTGTCGCTTAATGCCTGTGCCTGAGTCCAGGATTCCTGATACGGCCATTCTGTGAAGACTACGGCATAGGTTGCGGCACACTGAGCAAGATCGTGCTGCTGTACTTCTCTAATTTTTATATCCATGTATAGATACTCACTATTTTCTTTTATATGTTAGCAGAAGAAATTTCGTTGTTAAGCTCACGTAAGGATAATTTTTGCTCCTGATTATCGTATAGCCATAGTTCCATATTTTTTTTGATACTGGGCCACTCTCGGTCTAACATAGAGAACCAGGCTGTATCCCTATTCCTTCCTTTTACTATCATGTGTTGTCTGAAGATACCTTCAGATTTGAAGCCAAGACGCTCTGCTGCAGCGCGCGAGCGTTCGTTGAGCGCGTCGCATTTCCATTCAACGCGTCGATATTTCAGGCGATCAAAAGTTTCGCAAAGCATGAGGTAAACAGTCTCGGTGTTGACTTTAGTCCGCTGCGCTTCGGGCGAATACCAGATATGTCCCAGTTCTAAACGATATGCGTCGGGAACGATGTTTAGAAAACTTACCATACCGATACGACATTTCTTTTCTTGATCAGTAAGGCGGCGTAAATATATAAAGGTGGCATGTGGTGGAGCAAATCAGTATGATATAGTCCATGAAGACCTCAGATGCTCTCTCTCAAAAGCTTGCTATGGTTTTACCGTTCTTGGATGAACG
>Ga0114996_10009743_pt1 | contig 10494 bp, 9 predicted proteins | sample ArcticOcean_MG_C_4_FD_87039 | JGI IMG/M metagenome (GOLD analysis project Ga0114996, IMG submission 87039) | Marine microbial communities from western Arctic Ocean - ArcticOcean_MG_CB4_134 | ecosystem: Environmental > Aquatic > Marine > Oceanic | place: Arctic Ocean: Canada Basin | collected... | reverse complement strand
GCGTTCTCATATGATTGGGGAATGGTCACTGATATTTCTCGGCGAAATCAAGCTAAAATATGTAGTCAACTAGAAATAGAGCATATATTTAGGGCAGCCAATATACCAATCAAAAGACGTAATATGAGAAAAAATATAGAGGCTTGGTTACGACGCCCTCACCTTGGAATGGTGCCACTTTTTATGGCTGGTGATAAGTCTTTCTTTAGCATTGCCCGCCAGCTACGACAAAGTATGGGAATTCCTTTAGTAATACACTGTGGGGGAAACGATTTAGAAAGGACAGATTTTAAAGCTGGATTTGCTGGATTAAAAGAAGGGAACCACGGTAATCGATTTTACGCTTTTCCTTTTTCCCACAAATTTAAAATAGGAATCTTTTACCTCACCCAATATTTGTTAAATCCCTCTTATCTAAATGAATCTTTTTTTGAAAGTGCCATGTCATTCTTTACAACTTTTATCGCAAAAGATGATTTCATGTATTTATATCAATATATCCCATGGGATGAACAAGAATTAAACAAAACATTGCTTCAAAAGTATAATTGGGAAAAAGCTTCTTACTCAGAAAATACATGGCGGATTGGTGATGGATACACAACATTTATCAACTATATTTTCTATAATATTGCAGGATTTTCTGAATTTGATACTTTTAGAAGTCAACAAATACGGGCAGGACTAATTAGCAGAAATGAAGCCGAAAAATTAGCCGATAAAGACAATCAGTATGATATGAACACCCTTAGAGAGTTTATGGGGCAGGTAGGTCTAAACCTTGAGGAAGTTCTTACGCGAATAGGTGAAATTCCAAAATTATATTGAGTTCAAGATGACTATAAAAATCCCCACCTTTAATCATAAGTTTATACAGGATGCAGTCTCAAACTATATAGCCTTCGCATTGATGGCAGGTACAGGCGTCATTCTCAATTTTTTCATCGCATGGAAGATGGGATTTGAATCACTGGGGATTTTCAATCAGATATATGCAATTTATGTTATTTTAGGACAATTAGCAGCTTTTGGAATACATGACTCAACCCAAAAATATGTAGCAGAACACTATCAAAATAAGAGAATTCAACAGCTAATAGCAGAAACTGCCTTTTGGCTTGCTTTCATTTCAGGGGTTATAATTGCAATCATTTTATTTAACTTAAATGATTCCATTAAAACCTTAAGTGGTAGTGTCCATGTTGCCGCTGGAACGACATTACTAGCCCCTGCAATTTGTTTTTTTTCTATAAATAAAACACTAATGGGTGTCTTAAATGGCAAACAAAGAATGAAAACATTTGCCATCATTCAAAGCACCCGAGTACTAATAATTTTAAGTGTTTGCCTTATTATTGGCTTCTTTGAAAAGCCCGCCTATATGCTCGCTCTAGGTTTTTTGATAGCCGAACTCTCTATTACACCAATTCTAATCATCATAACTAAGGTTTGGAAATGGCCATTTTACTGTCAAGAAGCACTCACATGGATAAAGATACATATAAGTTTTGGGTTTAGAGCATTATCAGGAGGCTTCCTCTCGGAGTCGTATATCCGAATAGATATTCTAATGTTATCAATATTCGTTAGTGATTTAAACGTCGGAATCTATAGTTTTGCAGCTTTGTTTGTAGAAGGGTTATTCCAAGTTCCAGTCGTAATACGAACATTATCAAATCCAATACTAGTAAAACTACTACTAAGAAATGATCTCAACAAAATTATAGATTTTGCAAAAAAAATTTCCCTTATCAGTAGTTCACTCTTTGTATTAACAGGTGTATTTGTGCTAACGTTATTTCCATTTTTATCGATTTTTTATCCAGACAACTTTATTAACACTGCACATAACCTTCTCTTTATCTTAGTTCCTGGACTCTTAATTTATTCAGCTTTTATTCCATTTGACTTCATACTCTTACAATCAGGAATGCCAGGTCGCCAAAGCCTTCTATTTACCATCAATGTTTTTATAAACATCATTTTAAATCTTTGGTTAATCCCAATCCATGGGATTTTAGGCGCTGCGTTGGCAACTTCAATATCATTTTTCATCTCCGCGATAACTCTCAATATTGCTGCAAAGATATTTCTAGGTTTCCGTAAAAGCTTAATATTTTACCCCTAGAGCACACCGACAATACGACAAAACATTTTATTTTAATCTAAAAAATTGGCCCCAAAACTTCTCATCCGCTCGTCTCTTGAAGTAAAAAAACCTAATATCAACACTTCAACCAATTGGAGGGAAGTAAACATTAACTCAATGTAGAAAATTCATTTCTCAAATAACGAATAATTTCAGTTGACTCATACAGCCACTTAGTTTCTCCAGTTTCATTATCAATTCGGAGACAGGGAACCTTATACTTTCCCCCTTCTTTTTTTAATTCCTCCTTTAAAATTATGTCATTCTTTGCATCTTTCAGATCTATCTTAAGAGATTGACGCCTTATTTGGCGGCGAACTCTCACACAAAAAGGACACGCATTAAATTGATAAAGACTAAGCCTGGAAGTAAGTAGATCAATCTTTTCTTGAATTTTATCTTCTCTAGCAATTGGATTTGGTTTTGTAAGGGAATCAATGATTAAAATTAACTGTCCCAAAAGTAACCTAAGCACAACCATATCATCTCCATTCATAACTTTCAGAAAAAATAATGCGATATTTAAAAAATATTAGATTCAAACCTCTTTAAATTAAAACTCACTTCCAATCTATTGTCAAAATTGATAAAAAAAACTTAGCAATATTAACATTCGCAAACAGCCTAAATTAGATTTTTCAAGATTACTGTATCTTAAATAAAAAGATGAACGCATAATATAAAAAAATAACCTCAAACTATAAACTAAATGCAACTTATGATGTAACTCAAAAGATTAGTAAAACTATGAAAAATCTAGAACATTTTTTACAAAGACTTATCTCTTTGGAAAGCCACATTGCGCACCAAGACATTATAATTCAAGACTTGAATGAAATTGCATTGCAACAGTGGAAAAAAATTGACTCATTAGAAAATGAAATGTCTCTTTTAAAGGCTCAAATGGATATTTTAAGTACAGACATTAGCTCCACTTCAAATTCCGATACTAGACCACCACACTATTAGCTTTTTTTTCTAACAAATCATAAAGAAAACATAATATTTTTTTTACCAAAAACCTCTTATTTTAATAGGAATCCATATGTTTTTACGTAATACATATCAGTTGTTGTTAGGTTTTTTATCTCTATCCTTTAAAAGAATCGTCAAACCTAAGACCTTAAAAGATAACATCTGGGGCAGCATCCTAGCAATAATTCTAGTTTTAATATTAATCTTATATTTCGAAAAAGGTTCAAACTTAATCTTGATCAACCTAAATTAAAGAATTACCTAACACTCCCTGAAATTTTTTTTTATACACTCATCAACAAGTTTCCGACCTTGTTCAATCTCATAGGAACTCAACCTTAAAACGATTAAATCTCTTAATACTTTGCCATTGGTATCTGAAAATGATGCTGCTATATCCATCCACATATAAGCCCGAATAAGGCTTTTAGAAACTCCATAACCATTTTCATACATTGAACCTAGAAGGGTTTGTGCAAAAGCAAATCTTTGGGCGGACGCTTTCTCAAACCACTTTACGGCCATCTTGTAATTTTTTGTAACACCGTAGCCTTCAACATATATTATCCCTAAATTAGTTTGGGCAATTGGATCTCCCTTATCGGCAAGAGGTTTGAATTCAATGAGTGCTCGCTTGTAATCTTTTTTCTGAAGCGCCTCAAACCCTTCTAAAATATCAGTAAGACCATTAGATGCAAGAACCACAATAAAAAGAGGAACTAAGAATAATTTTTTTATCACAATTTTTTTGCCATGCTAATTAAATTTTTCAATTTTAATTACACGCGAATAAAAAGTTAGAATTATCATATTATGTTAACTCTAAGAGAAGTTAAATAAAAAAACGTATTCTCACGGAATTTTTAAGCAATATTGAAAAAGTAAATTATTTCAAAACAATTTGCTCCGATCGATTTAAAAAATTATACTTTATAGTATTAATTCTCTTTATGATTAAGATTTTTAAACTTAAACACTCTATAAAGAGTGGGTTAGAATGTTTTTTAGGTTCCTTCTTTATGCTGAGTTACCATAGGATTTAAGGCTAACAAAAAATCGCTAAGGAAAATAAATTTACTTACAATTATGGTTTTAGAACACAACAATATGAAAAGCACCCTTTATCAAGCCTTACTTGCAGCAAATAATAATCAATTGAGCACTGCAAAGCACCTTGCTGAACAAGTCATTCTAAATGACCCTGTAAATTCTGATGCTTTTAGTTTATTAGGGAAAATATCATTGCAAGAAGGTGATAGCCAAGCATCTATTCAATATTTCAAAAAAGCTACTCACATAAACCCCAAATCAGAACACCATATTATCAATTATGGGATAGCACTTCACAAAAATTCTATGCCAGAAAAGGCTGCTTTAATTTTTTCAAAATTTTTGCGGAAACACCCTAATAACCTCCAGGTCCATATAGAACTTGCAACCATAAATTTAAATTTAGGAAAGTTCAAGAAGGCCATTATAAACTTAAAAGTAGCAGAGAAAGTTTTTCCCACTAGTCCCGACGTACAATCAATCCTTGGAATTGCTTTACAATATATTGAAGAATTTGAAGCAGCTGAAAATGCCTATAGAAAAGCTATCTCTCTTGGAGCTATCAATGCAGATACTCATTCAAATTTAGGATCAATTTATTTACGCCAAAACAAATTAAAAATAGCCTTACTAGAATTTAAAAAAGCAATAAAAATTAATCCAAACCATTCTCGCAGTTATAGAAATATTGGTCATGAATTAACCCGTACAGGTCAATATGATGAATCTCTTTTTTATTTAGAAAAGACTATTTCTCTTGCTTCCAATGATGTTGATAGCGTTTGTAAACTTACTCACGCCCTCTCAATTCTAGGCAAAAGAAATGAATCTGTAGCGATTTGCGAACAGGCTTTAAAAACTAATCCCCAGCATTTAGCTTTGATCATTCAATACGCTTTTTCACTTTTTGTTGCTGGTCAATATAAAGAGTCTATTATGTCTTGCAAAAGAGCACTTACGATTAAGCCTGGCGAAACGTCAGCACTAGCCTTTCTTGCCTCAGGATTAAATGAAATGGGGAACCGTAAAGGTGCTTCATGCTATTTAGATTTCAAAAAACTCATAAAATCAGTAATGATAAAACCAAACCAGAGTTTTTCATCAATTTCTAAATTGAACAAGGCGTTAGAAACATCAATTTTAAACCACCCGACACTTAAAGAAGATAAATCTAACAGATCCTTAAACAAAGGTATGTGTACGTTAAATTTATTTGATGGAAATGAGACGACCGCCCTAGACATCTTTAAAACTACGATTATCACAATGGTTAACGATTACAAACTTGAGCGCCCTATTGACTACAAGCACCCATTCTTATTCTCTTATCCAAGTAATTATAAAATAGAATGTTGGGCAAATATTATGAGTACCGGTGGTTTCCATGATTCTCATTTCCATCCAACTAGCTGGCTCAGTGGCGTTTACTATCCAAAACTTCCAAAGAAGATTAGTGCAGTAAAAAATTTCTCAAAGGAAGGATACTTAGAATTCGGCAAACCATACTCCCAGTTATTGAGTAAAGATGATCCTCCAACACACCTAGTGCAACCTAAAGAAGGGTTAATGGTTCTATCTCCATCATATTTCGGGCATCGAACAATACCTTTTGAAAGTGTGGAAAAACGCATTAGTATTGCTTTTGATATCATTCCTATAAATTAAAGATATATTGCCTAAATATTAAAGGTAACGTGATTATAAAGCTTCAATTATACAGTTAAACGTTTTGTGAAAGGCTATTTAGTGAATAACGCACTCATTAGAATATTTATTGGCTTTGATCCACGTGAGACAATTGGGTTCCATGTGCTATCTCAAAGCATTCATTCCCGTTGTTCTCAACCAGTTTCCATTACTCCCATTGCTCTTTCCCAGCTAGGTAGTCTAATGTCGAGGGAGAGGAACTCTTTACAAAGCACAGATTTTTCTTTTTCTCGGTTTTTAACTCCATACCTTTGTAATTATGATGGATGGGCTATTTTTATGGACTGCGATATGCTAGTTCTTGAGGATATAAAACATCTTTGGGACCTAAAAAATGACAAATTTGCAGTACAAGTGGTTAAGCATGACCACAAACCAACTGAAAAGAAAAAGTTTTTGGATCAAACTCAATCTCAATATGAAAAAAAGAATTGGTCTAGTGTAATATTATTTAACTGCAAGAAATGTAAGAACCTTACTCCAAACTACGTGAATACCGCTAGTGGGCTTGACTTGCATCGTTTTCGTTGGCTTGATAATGAAGACTTAATTGGAGATATTCCCCACAAATGGAACCATCTTGCAAACTACGATGAAAAGGTCCCATCTTCCCAGATAGCAAATATACACTATACAAGTGGTGGACCTTATTTTGATGATTATATAAATACTGATTACGCTGACGAGTGGAAGGAGGAACAGAAAAAAATGTTGCGCTGCGATCAACTCACAAAAAAACGCTGAAAAAATAAGATTAAGAACCTCAATTTAGAGTTTTTTGGTATATTTTTAATTCTTTAGCAATTTTACGTATAACTGGTATCCAATCTCCTGCCACCGTTTGCCGAAATAAGCGAACGCTCTCATACCATGGAGTATCGTCTCTATCGAGCATCCATTTGCAATTTGGAACAACTTGGAGCATTGCCCAAGCAGGAACTCCTAGCGCCCCTGCCATATGAATGGTTGTGCCAGAAATAGATATAACGAGATCCATCGATGCCACCTGCGCAGCAAAATCATCTAGTGATTTCAATTGATCGACACTATCATCATGGAAAATTTTATATCCACTTTTATTAAAAAATGATGCTCGCTCATCTACCGTACAACCATATTGCAGATCTACAAAGCGAACACCTGGAATATCAAACAGTAGTTTGAGGTCTTGAAGCTTTAATGACTTCTGAGGGCCAGTCTCTTTATTCGCACTATGCCATGTAAGGCCCACAATTAACATTTTATGCTTCTCATATTTTTCTCGTAACATCTGTTTTTTCTTTTGATCTGGTTTTAAGAAAGCTCGTTCAATTGAGAAACATTTACTTTCATAACGAAGCCAGCGACCTAAGTTCCCCATAGGACATTGAAAATCAATTAGACTTGACCTTAGCTCCTTAATTGGTGGGTCTTTTTTACTAAAAAAAGAACTCATAGGTATGCTTCTTTGAAACAAAGAGACTAATCTCTCATCGGTTTCACATAAAACTGTCACATCTTCTTTTATTAAGTCAGCCAATATGCTGGCGTACATAATTTCATCACCAACTCCCTGCTCACCCCACACAAGTATTGTCTTCCCAGACAAATCCTCGCCCTCCCACATTTTTTGGATAAATGGCCGAAGTGGCATCCCTCCCTCACGAAATCTAGCTTCATAAGCTATCCATCCATTAAGCCAATCACCTTCAAGAAAATAATGTGTGCTCAGGGCTGCAAGTGTTTGCTTATGATCTGGGTTGATCTTAAGAATTTGAAGAAACTTTCTCTTAGATTCATCAAGATCTCCACCAGCTCCAAGCGCATGCCCTAATGAGTGTATCAGCGGAACTTGATCTCCTAATTTTGAAATTCCAGAACGGCAAATATAAATCGCCTCATCACACTTATTTTGATGCAATAAAGTATTACTTAAGTCACTATAGACACTTGTATCATTGGTACCCATTGCTATCAGGCTTTTATATATTTCTTCTACTTTAACAAATTTTTCCATTTTATAGAGAATATCAGCAAGATTTAATAAAACCATCTCACTATTAGGTCGAAAAGATAGACTTTCCCTATATGCCTTTTCCGCTTTCTCAAAATCCCCAATTTCCCTCAGTAAATTGCCTACATTATTATGTAATCCAGGATCTTGCGGGTTGATTGATAAAGCGCACGAATAAGCGTCTTCAGCTAGTCCGAAGTCCTTATTTTCCATTAATGCTGTTCCTAACAAACTATAAAGTTCATAAGACCCAGAATTTAACCTTATGGCTTTCCTAAAACAATTAATCGCCAAAAAAAGGTTTTTACGATGAAATGCAACCAAACCTGATAACTGCAAAACATCAACTGAGGTTGAAAACTTTTTACGTAGTTTTTTTAATATTTTTTCAGCTTTCTCCATCCGCCCCTGCTGAAAAAGGACATCAGCTCTTTGAAGGGTTTCAGTCTCACTCAACATATCGTAAATTCATTCCCATTTTATGACCCTGCCAAAGGCCCTAACTCATCTATTAATGGACCCAGATATGGTTTAAATTTAAGCCACCGTGACACAGACGTCTTATAAATAGGTTGCCTCACCTGAAGAGAGCTTGCTGTTTCCACATGACGTTTTGATTTATAAAAATCAAGGCATTGGTTTTCCCATGGAAGTCCGCAAAATGACAGTAATCGCTCCGTTTCTTCTTTTGTATTTTCAATTAATTTTTCATAATCGAGATCAAGAATTGATTTGCCAAAGTTTCGTCGCCAATGACTCATTAAATTATTATAACCCTTATAATAACGCCCCAGCTCTTGAAAATCATATGAAAATCGCTGCCCATATGGAAAATAGGTGGAATAACATGAAAAGCAGGTATCTAAGGGAGATCTTCGACAGTGAATAATAATAGCATTTGGTAAGATTAATCTTATAAATCCAAGTAAACGAAAATTACTAGGCATCTTATCAGTTATATATACATAATTAGATGATCCCTCAGGAAGTTGAGAGAGATAATTTTGCCCCAATTCCTGCAATTGAATACTAGTCAATTTAAGAATTGAGTCTGGAAAAGTTAATTTAAATCCCTGTTTCTTAAGAAAAAATTGATCAATTTTTAAATCGGCGGCAAGCGTTTGCAAAAGCGATAGCTCTCCACAACCAAAAACTTTTGAATGTGATGAAATAATTTGTTCCACAAGGGTGGTTCCAGACCGTGGCATTCCAACGATAAATATTGGGGTTACTGAAGTATCTCTTGGTCCTTGAGGTCTATCAATAGCAAGAAAGTCGGAAGAAAAAACCTCAGCGATCTTAACAGAAATCTTTGTATCAATTTCAGCATTGTATTTTATTTTCTTCCGCCATTGTAAATTAGCCTGATTAAGGTTCACCATAGCAGCATCGACAAAACCACAGTCTTCATAAACTTTGCTGAGAGCAAAACTAAAAAACATATGACTTTCTGAGTCTGGAACACTCCTTTCTTTTGCCTTCTCAATAACGACTAAGTCGCCATCAGTCTTGGAAAATTTTTTTGATATTGCTAAGTTATAAAAAACCTCACCTTGATTGGGATCTATTAAAATTGCCTCTCTTAAGAAAAATATAAATTTTTCATTTTCACCCAATTGTTTAGCAAGAAGCGCAAGATTCAGAATATTTTCTAATGGCTGTTGAGGTCCTGACATGAACCGCCTTAAAATTTCAGACGCCTCATCTGTTTTTCCTAAACCAGCTAGTGCCACACCAAAATTAATTAATAGACTGGAGTTCTCTGTCTCTATTGATACAAGGCCCTGATATAATGAAATGGCATTCTTATAATCCCGACTGAGACAGTACGCATCTGCTAAACGTTTTTTTAAAGCCAAATTTTTAATGTCTTTCAAATGCGCTTCTTTCAAACATTCTAAACCGCGAGAGACTGAACCAATTTCCAAATACAATCCGCCCAGAAACGCTAGCGTTTCAGGATGATTTTGAGAAACGTAAACCGCCTTTTCTGCTAATTCTAATGAAGCCTCTAAATTCCCTCTTTCAAAATTTAGAATTGCCTCCCTAAATAAGGTTAATGCTTTTTTACTGAGCGGGCGAACTCGCTTTTTTTTTGGCCTCTTCATTGAGTTCTTAAACCTGGAGGTATTGATTATCTTTTTCATAATACAATTATACTTGGATTCACCGAGTATTCTCAATAAAAAAACCGGAGCAACTTTGCTCCGGTTTCTTTATTAGACTATAAAGTGATCGGTTAAACCAACCCCCATATAAAATAAAGTTTTCTTAGAAGGCCACCATTACACCAGCAATAATTGACGAAATATCTTGATAGTCAGTTATTGTCGTTGTTGCATATTCAGCTTCTTCATATCCAATATGCATTGAGGTTCCTGCAGGCATTTTCTGAACGTAACTAATACCCATTCTTTCTGAACTATCACCTTTCGCAATTGTGTCATCATTTTCACCGTAAGTGACACGGAAATGACTTGAACCTAAGCTTGTAATGCCTTTGGTTTGATAGCTAAGACCAATCATCCTACCTTCACCCTCAAAAGCTTGTCCGGTGGCTTGATCATCAGTAGAATCTACAGCCTTTGCAGATTCTTCTCCCCATCTTGCAACAAGGCCT
>Ga0114996_10009742_pt1 | contig 10494 bp, 11 predicted proteins | sample ArcticOcean_MG_C_4_FD_87039 | JGI IMG/M metagenome (GOLD analysis project Ga0114996, IMG submission 87039) | Marine microbial communities from western Arctic Ocean - ArcticOcean_MG_CB4_134 | ecosystem: Environmental > Aquatic > Marine > Oceanic | place: Arctic Ocean: Canada Basin | collected... | reverse complement strand
GATATTCGCCAGCCGCCGGGCATTCGCGTGCGTGCCGAAACAGTCACTTTGAGAATGCAGGCGAAAGTGCTCGTCGACCGCGACAAGATCGGCGCCGAGACCGGAACGGGGTTCGCCCTCGATGCGCGCTCGGTTGTGCTGCCGGACGCCTGGCAGCCGCCCCTGGGGGCAGCTCTCGCCCGGCTTTCCATCGATGCGGTCGTCACCGGCAGCATCGAGCCGCGCGGAAAACTAGCTGAAATCCTTGCCCGGTGGCGGGACGGCGGCGGCGCTGTCGAAGTAAAAGCGCTGGCAGTGGATTGGCAGATGCTGAAGCTGCGCGCGGATGGCACGTTTGCGTTGGATGCCGCGCTTCAGCCCGAGGGCGCGATGACAGCCGAGATCGACGGTATAGATCCGACGACAGATGCTCTGATTGCCGCCGGCGCAATCGATGCCAAAACTGCGTTTGCCGCCAAAATAGCCAATCGCGCATTGTCGTTTGGCAATCGATCGGCGCGGCTGCCGCTCAGCATTCAGAAACAACGCCTGTATTTTGGTCCGGTGCCGATCCTGCGTCTGAAGCCGATCCGGTGGGAATAGAACTATTCCATAAATCCAACGTTCTACACATCCCTTTCGGGCGCAGGAGGAATGTGCTGACCGGCTTCGACGACGCCGCGGCGGATTTCCTGCGTGCGTCGGAACAGCGCTTCGAGCGTGTCGCCGTCGCCAATGCGGATTGCCCGTTGCAGGCCTGCGAGATCCTCCGAAAGTCGGCCCAGCATCTCCAGAACGGCGTCGCGATTGGCGATAAAGATATCGCGCCACATCACCGGGTCCGACGCAGCGATTCGGGTGAAATCGCGAAACCCGGAGGCTGAGTATTTTACGACTTCCGATTTGATGTGGTCTTCAAGGTCGGTTGCCGTGCCGACAATCGTGTAGGCAATGAGATGCGGCAGATGCGATGTGATCGCAAGTACCTGATCGTGATGCTCGGGTTCCAGATAGTCGATATTGCTGCCGGCGCGGGTCCACAGCTCGGCGACTTTTTCGATGGCTGTCTGATCGGTGCCTGGCGGTGGCGTGATCAGAAACCAACGTCCCACGAACAGTGTGTCGAAACCGGATTCGGGGCCGGAATTCTCGGTGCCGGCAATCGGATGACCCGGCACGAAATGCGTGCCGTCCGGCAGATGCGGCATCACCGCTTTTATCGCGGCGGCCTTGACGGACCCGACATCTGTGACAATTGCGCCCGGTTTTAATGACGGTGCGATGGCGGCGGCAATCGCTCCATAAGTGGACACCGGCGTACAGATCATCACCAGATCCGCATCGCGCGCGGCTTCGGCCGGGTCCTTCGTGGTCTCGTCGGCGATTCCGAGTGAACGGACGGTATCGAGCGTCTCGTCGGTCCGCGCACAGGCGACGATGGTGCCGGCGAGACCGTCGCGGCGCATGACGCGTGCGATCGACGATCCGATCAGGCCGATCCCGATGAGGGCGACACGGTCAAATAGCGGTGTCGTCATGACTTCCCCATGAACTCCGTGATGGCGTCCGCGCTCGCTCGCATTTCGTGCTCCAGGCCGATCGTAATGCGAATGCCCTGCGGTATGCCGGCGCTCGCTGTGCTGCGCGGAATGATGCCGCGCGCAGTCAGAAACGCCATCGCCGCTGCAGCGTCATGTGCGCCGTCGTCTCGAAACAGCGCAAGGACGAAATTGCCGACGCTCGGCACAATATCAAGGCCGGATTCAGCAAGCCGTTCCGACAGCCACGGCAGCCAGGCCGTGTTGTGGTCGCGCGATCGCGTCAGGAATTCGACATCGTTTACTGCCGCGATGCCGGCGCCCTGGGCGGCGCTGGTCACATTGAACGGCGGTCGGATACGATTCAGCACGCCCGCCACTGCGCCGGAACAATATGCCCAACCCAGACGGACGCCGCCGAGCGCGTAAATCTTTGAGAACGTCCGCGTCATGACGACGTTTTCGCCGGCATCGACCATCTCGACGCCGGACGAATAGTCGTTGCGGGTAACGTATTCGGCGTAAGCCGCGTCGATCACCAGAAGGATATCGTCCCGCAGGCTTTGACGAAGGCGCGTCATCTCGTCTTTCGTCACGAACGTGCCGGTCGGATTGTTCGGATTCGCGATGTAAACGACCCGGGTACGATCGGTCACTTTGGCCAGTAATGCATCGACCGTTACCGTAAATCCGGTTTCAGGCGCTTTCACCGGCGTTGCGCCCACTCCAAGCGCGAATAGCGGATACATAACGAAGGCGTGTTCGCCGAACAGGATCTCGTCGCCCGGGCCCGCGTAGGCCCGCGCCAACAGGCCCAGAACTTCGTCGGACCCGGCGCCACAAACGATAAGGTCGGGATCAAGCCCGTGCTGCGCGCCGATGGCTTTGCGCAATTCTACCGATGCGCCGTCCGGATAGCGGTGCAGCGTGCTGGCGAGGGCTTCGTATGCTTCGACGGCCTTCGGGCTCGGGCCGAGCGCGCCTTCGTTCGACGACAGTTTGATGATGCGGTCGACCCCTTCGACCTTCGATGCGCCCGGCACATACGGCGCCATGTCCATGATGCCGGGGCGCGGCGTCATCGAGGCCATCATGCTAGCCCGGTATCGGCGATATCGCCGGCGTCGAAGGGCGTGGCGTAAACCCCAAGAAAGATTGCCGCCTCCACAATGCCAGTTTGGGGATCCGTCAGGCTCGCCAGCCGGGGGTCTCCAGGGCCAGTGAACCCTTCTAGTTCTGCAAGAAATACCGATGTGTCGTCCGGAGGCGTGCCACGGCCGATCAGGCGAAGCGGTTTTATACCGGCAGCCGAAATCGCCGCGTTCAGCCGTGCGCGGCTTACTTCCGGGTCAGTGCGCAGCACAAAAAGGCTCCGGTCCTCTCCGCTTTCATCGGGTGGGATGGTGGCGACGCAAAGCGCCGCGTCGCCGTTGCCTGGCGCGGCGGGTGCGAATGGAAGCCGCGCGCAGATGGCCGTTCCGCTGCCGGACATCCCTGCAAGGATCGGCCACCACGGAGCTTCTTCGCTTTCTTCGGGAACCGGCAATACGCCGACGGCGGCCGAGCCGTCCTGGACCGCTGTCAGCACCGCGCGTGCCGACGAATAGAGCGCGAGCGGGGTTTCTGCCCCGAAATGGTCGCGGGCCATGTCGCGGCAAACCCGGTTGTTTTTCGTCGCGTAGACAGCGACCGCAAATTCACCCTGCAGACGGACCATCGCCGAGACGATTTCCCGCCAAATCTGAACGATTGTCGTGCGCGGGAAGGGGCCTTCGTGCCTGTCGATCAGACGGCGAAGAATTTGCGCTTCCCGGGCCGGCCGCCACGGGGCATTTCCCTGTTTTGAATCCCGGACGCGGGCGGCGATCGCCGCGCGGCGCATCAGCAATTCATGGATCGCATCGTCGATCCCGTTGATTTCTTCCCGCAAGGCGGTGAGCGATGTATTGCCTTCAGACATGTGCCGGCCAAGTTTGAAAATGGATTTCGGCGTGCGCACCGCGGAATGTGAGGCGCAATGGAGGCTGCCGCCGAGAGGCGCCAATATGTAGTCGCAGGGTTGTACAAATGCAAAGAAAACATTGACATAGAAGGAGGCCAACCCTAGCTATGCAAGCCATTTTCCAGAAGCGGAAAACGATCAGGCAGGACGATGGCAACCCGCGATATTCCTCCAGTTAGCGATGCCGGTGGGCTCAAATTGCCCGGGTTCCAGGTGGAACTTGCCCGGGATGAGCCAATGCGTCTGGATTCCGGGGAATCCATCGGCCCGTTTAACGTGGCCTATACGACTTGCGGCGAGCTGAATGCGGATAAATCGAACGCTATCCTCGTTTGCCATGCCCTGACCGGCGATCAGTATGTTCTCGAGACCCATCCGATTACGGGCAAACCGGGCTGGTGGGAGCTGATGGTCGGCCCCGGAATGCCGCTGGATACCGACCGGTTTTATGTTATCTGCGTCAACGTGCTTGGCGGTTGTATGGGATCGACCGGTCCACGCGACATCAACCCGGCCACCAACCAGCCCTGGGGCCTGGATTTTCCAGTCATAACCATCGGAGATATGGTTCGTGCGCAGGCGCTGCTTCTCGACCATCTCGGCATTGATCGCCTTTTTTGTGTGATCGGCGGATCCATGGGGGCGATGCAGGCGTTGGAATGGGCGGCAAAGTACCCGGATCGCGTCTTTTCCGCCGTGCCCATTGCCGGTGCGGCACGACATTCCGCCCAGAATATCGCTTTTCACGAGGTCGGGCGTCAGGCGATCATGGCCGATCCCGACTGGCGCAAGGGCAACTATCTGCGCGAAGGCGCTACGCCGAAAGGTGGCCTGTCGGTGGCGCGTATGGCGGCGCATATCACTTATCTTTCGGAAACCGCCCTGCACCGTAAATTCGGTCGCCGCCTTCAGGCGCGCGACGCGGTTAGTTTCGGTTTCGACGCCGATTTCCAGGTCGAGAGCTATCTGCGTCATCAGGGCAGCACATTCGTCGAACGGTTCGATGCGAATTCCTACCTGTATATCACCCGTGCAATGGACTATTTCGACCTGGCGGCGGAACACGGCGGCATCCTTGCCGGCGCATTCGAACGTACCAATGTCCGGTTCTGCGTCATTTCGTTCACCAGCGACTGGTTGTTTCCGACGCAGGAAAGCCGAGACGTCGTGCGCTCCCTGAACGCAGTCGCCGCCAATGTCAGCTTCGTCGAGATAGAGACCGACAAGGGCCATGACGCGTTTCTGCTGGATGAGCCTGAGTTTTACAGAACGGTTTCCGGATTTATCGAAGGCGCGGCAGAGCATCGCGGTCTGGGCCAAAGATGAACGCCGAGGCCAGCGGCGGCACGCCCCCAGGAACAGACATGCAAGGCCTGAAACGGCGAGACCTCGAAATTATTGTCGGGATGATCTCCGAAGGTGCTCGTGTGCTCGATATCGGTTGTGGCGACGGTGCGCTTCTCGACTATCTCGTTCACAGGAAGGCCGTCGACGGTCGCGGCATCGAGTTGAGTCAGGCCGGTGTGAATGCCTGCGTTGCGCATGGCTTGTCGGTTATCCAAGGCGATGCCGATACTGATTTGGCGCACTACCCCGACGACGCATTCGATTATGTGGTTCTCACCCGGACACTTCAGGCGACCCGCAATCCACGCGATGTAGTCTCGCACCTCGTCCGTATTGGCCGCCACGCCGTCGTATCCTTTACCAACTTCGGTCACTGGCGGGTAAGGCTTGGGCTATTGACGGCCGGACGGATGCCGGTGGTCGGCGATGACGGGTATTCCTGGCACGACACACCCAATATTCACCTATGCACCATCCGCGACTTTTCGTTGATGTGCGACGACCTTGGTCTGAAGGTCCAGCGCGCCCTGTCGTTATCGCGCGCCGGGGTTGCGCGCGAACTCAATTCAGCCGGGGCGGCCGCCAATATTCGGGGCGAAGAAGCAATCTTTCTGCTAACGCGGGAATAGTATTCAGTCCCTGGCGCGCAATGTTTTGCGTTCGGTGCTGCCGACGATGCGGACATAAGCGCGGTTCTGCGCTCGCGGGACCCTTGCCGCCGCCGATCCCGCATAAATCTGTTTTTGCGCTTCGACAAACAGGAGCCCGCCAAAGGTCTGAAACCACCGATAACCGACTTTCTCCAGCGCCGGTGCCGACGCCAGTGCCATGCGCGATCTGGTGGGCGGGACGAACAGTCCGGCAAACGATTGTTCAGGCAGGAAAAGATTGTCGCGGAGCAGCCGTGACACCTGTCCCCGCGTGTAGGGGTGGCCATGGCCGAACGGCGTATGATCCATTCGCGCCCAGATGCCGCGCCGGTTGGGCACAACGATCAGCATGCGGCCGCCTTCGGTCATCACGCGCCAGACTTCGCGCAGCAACTTCCGAAGCTGCTCGGAACATTCGATCGCATGCACCAGCAGGACGCGATCCATCGACACATCCGGCAGTGGTAGATCGTCTTCCGGGGCGAGCGAAGCGATATTGTTGCCATCCGCCGGCCACCGGATCACACCTTGCTGCGCAGGCATCACCGCGACGACGCGTTCCGCTTCGTCCTTGAGGCTCCTCAGGTAGGGCGTGGCATATCCGATGCCCGCGATACTCATGCCCCTGACATCCGGCCAGGCGGTTCTGATATGGCGGCGGACAATACGCTGCGCCGCGTGGCCCATGGCGGAATCGTAAAAGTCGCGCAGATCGATCACATCGTTATACATACCGCCAATATGCCCCCGGTCCGGCGGAAGGGGAAGAAATACTCGCTGTTCCGGTTGGCGCTTGGTGCAGGTTTTGATAGGTTCCGGACCCAAACCAAATTAGCCGCCCGGAGGCGCCGATCGATGTCTACGCTCGAAATTCATCAGATACCCACCCGCTCGGACAACTATGTTTATCTGCTGCGCGAAAGCTCATCCGGCAACGCGGCCGTGGTAGACCCCTCGGATGCCGCGCCCGTGCTTGAGACACTCGACATGTTCGGCTGGAAATTGACTCATGTACTGGCCACCCATCATCACGATGATCATGTCGGCGGCGTACCCGAGATTAAAGAAAAGACCGGCTGCATCGTTGTCGGTCCGAAGGCGGACCGCGACCGCATCCCGATGATCGATGTCGAGGTCGCCGACGGCGATACCTACAAGTTGTTCGACGCAGAAGCCAAGGTGTGGGACGTGCCAGGGCATACGGCGGGTCATATCGCGTACTGGTTCGCAGAGAGCCAGGCCCTGTTCTGCGGCGACACGCTGTTCGCGCTCGGATGCGGCCGCGTGTTCGAGGGGACGCATGAGCAGATGTACAATTCGATCTCCAAGTTCAAGGAAGTACCCGACGAAACCTGGGTTTACTGCGCTCACGAATACACCACAGCAAATGCGAGGTTCGCGCTGCACGTCGATCCCGACAACGCAGACCTCCAGGCCTATTCGAAACAGATCGACCGCCGGCGCGAGGCCGGGGTGTCAACGGTGCCGTCACTGATGGGCGTCGAGCGGCGGACAAATCCTTTCCTGCGCTCCGACGATCCGGCGTTTGCCAAAGTCCTCGGCATGGAGGGCAATACGCCGGTTGAGGTTTTTGCGGCAGTCCGCGGCCAAAAAGATAATTTCTGAGGGCTTTTCCGATGAAACTCCGCTGGTCTCCCACATCGCCATTCGTTCGAAAGATCGTTGTCCTGATCAAGGAAAAAGGCATCGAGGATTTGATCGAAAAGGAAAAATCCAATCCCCTCAGTCGTGAAGACCGAGCGGCAACGCCGAGTCCGCTTGGGAAAATTCCCTGCCTTGTTACCGATGACGGTACACCGGTCTTCGATTCCCCGGTGATCATGGAATACCTGGATACCGTATGCGACGGCCCGGAAATGCTGGCGAAATCCGGTGACGCAAGATGGACCGCGTTGCGCCGCCAAGCGACTGCCGATGGAATGATCGACAGCATGGTGACCTGTTTCGTGGAGAGCCTGAAAAAGCCGGAACGCCAGTCCGGCGGTGTTCTGGCGCACAACAAGGCGATCGTGTTCAGCGGCATTTCCGCCTTCGGTGAGGAGGCCGCGTTGTTCGGCGACAACGTCGATGTAGGGACGGTTTCCGCCGCCGTGGCGCTCGCCTTCGCCGACCAGACTTTTCCCGACGACGAATGGCGGTCGGACAATGCCGAGCTCGCGACCTGGTTCGATACTTTCAACCAGCGCCCGTCAATGACTGGTTCGGTGCTGATCGACGCGCGCGACTTCGAATAGAAACAAAGACCCGGATCTAATTCCGCAACCTATCGCCGGCACGTCTCCGGTGAACCTTGTCAGGACAGCCAGCGAGCCCCATAGAAAAACGGCGCCCGCCCCCAAAAGGGTAGCGCGACGCCGTTTTTCGTTCGCTTCCGCCGCATCGATCATCCGGCGATTTTACCGATCGTACGTTCTCAGTACATATGCTGCCCGCCATTGATCGACAGCGTCGAGCCGGTGACGAAATCCGCCTCGTCGGCGATAAGAAACAGAACGCCGCGGGCAATGTCCTGCCCCTGGCCAAGACGCCCCATCGGGATGCGCTGAATGATTTTTCCAGAATATCCGCCGGCACGGCCCGCACCATATCGGTATTGACATAGCCCGGCGCTATCGCGTTGACGGTAATTCCCTGGGCAGCGCCTTCCTGCGCCAGCTCCTTGGTGAATCCGTGAATTCCGGATTTGGCTGCAGCGTAATTGACCTGGCCTTACTGGCCTGCCTGTCCGTTGATCGATCCGATATTGACGATGCGGCCGAATTTTCTTTCCCGCATCCCGTCGATCACGCAGCGGCACATATTGAAGCATGACCCGAGTTTCGTGTCGATCACGGCCTGTCAGCTGTCCTGTTCCATGCGGTGCAATGTGCTGTCTCGGGTGATACCGGCATTGTTGACTATAATTTCCACCGGCCCGAGATCTGACTCGATCTGGGCGATGCCATTTTTGCAGGCGTCGAAATCCGACACGTCGACCTTGTAGACCGCGATGCCGGTTTCCTCGTTGTATTTCTTCGCCGCCTCGTCATTGCCGCCGTAGATTGCGGCGACCCGATAGCCTTTTTCCTTAAGTTGTTCGGCTACAATCCCGCCAATTCCGCGGTGCCGCCGGTTACGATTGCCACTCTCGGCATTATTCGTCTCCCAATATCTTCCTGGCGCGCCGGCCCGTCCTGACCCGGCGCGTTGAAATCTTCCAAAATTGGATGTGACCGGCCTTCCTGCCGGCCCTACGTTCAGCGTGTCAGTCGCGTTCGACGCACATGGCGATACCCATACCGCCACCGATGCACAGCGTTGCGAGACCTTTCTTGGCGTCCCGCTTCTGCATTTCATAGAGCAGTGTGACCAGAACGCGCGCGCCGGAGGCGCCGATCGGGTGACCCATCGCGATCGCACCGCCATTGACGTTGACCTTGTCCGTGTCCCAGCCGAGATCTTTATTGACCGCACAGGCTTGGGCGGCAAACGCTTCATTGGCCTCGATAAGGTCCAGATCGTTGGCCGACCATCCCGCCTTTTCCAACGCCTTGCGGCTGGCCGGGATAGGACCGGAGCCCATGATGGCGGGGTTGACGCCGACCTGCGCCCAGGAAACGATCCGGGCGAGCGGTTCGATCTTGCGGCTGGCCGCTTTGTCGGCCGACATCAGAACCAAGGCGGCAGCACCATCGTTTATGCCGGACGCATTGCCCGCGGTGACGGTACCTTCCCGGTCGAAAGCGGGGCGGAGTTTGGTGAGCGTTTCCAGCGTCGTGCCGTGTTTCGGATATTCATCGTCTTCGACGATCACCTCTCCTTTGCGGGTCGAATAGGTAACGGGAACGATTTCATCCTTGAACTTGCCGGCTTTCTGCGCGGCTTCCGCTTTTTGCTGGGAGGCAAGTGCGAATTCGTCCTGCTGTTCGCGGGTGATCTGCCATTTTTTGGCGACGTTCTCGGCCGTGTTGCCCATGTGATAACCGTTAAAGGCATCCCACAGGCCGTCTTTGATCATTGTGTCGATGAATTCCGTGTTGCCCATCTTGGTGCCGTTTCGCAGGTTCGATGCGTGCGGCGCCATGCTCATCGATTCTTGACCGCCGGCGACGACAATTCCTGAATCGCCATTCAGGATCGCCTGCAGGCCCATCGCAACGGATTTCAGGCCTGAACCGCAGAGCTGGTTCACGCCATAAGCCGGTACTTCGACGGGAAGTCCCGCAGCGATCGATGCCTGGCGGGCGGGATTCTGGCCCTGGGCCGCCGTCAGAATTTGACCCATGATGACTTCAGAAACATCGGTTGGGTCTACGCCGGCGCGCTCGAGCGCTGCCTGGATTGCAACCTTGCCGAGGTCGGATGCGGACAGGGAGCTCAGGGCGCCGTTGAAAGACCCGACAGGGGTGCGGGCGGCGCTTGCGATAACAACATTGGTCATTGGAATTCCCTTCGTTCTACGACCGTGCCGGGGATACGGCCCCATGGATTAACTATGACTGCAATATAGAACTTTTGAGACCGCCTTCAAATAAAATTGTGCAGTGCACAATAAATAATTCTATCCTGTTGAGAACATTGAATATATCTGGATGAAGCAGGCTAATTTCTAGTGATTTTCAGCCATTCGGACAACGGATGCCATAACGCGCTTTCCGCTTTACGACCGACCATCATGCCGATATGGCCGGCCTTCGGCGTCAGCGTGTCTGCATCCGGTATGGTGTTCACCAGTGCGGCGGCGGATCTCGGCGGGACGATCCGATCCTGGGCAGGCAGCACCCCCAATGCGGGACAGGCAATTTCCGCTGGGTTTATACGCTGTCCCGCGACCACCCATTCTCCACGCGCCGGACTATTGTCGCCGTACCAACTGAAAAGGCATTCGCGGGCGACCGGAGCAGAGAGTGGAACTCCGTCGTTCAACCAGTCTTCCAGTGCGACGAAAGATATTGCAGCGGCGCTCGCCGGGTTCAGT
>Ga0114996_10009741_pt1 | contig 10495 bp, 11 predicted proteins | sample ArcticOcean_MG_C_4_FD_87039 | JGI IMG/M metagenome (GOLD analysis project Ga0114996, IMG submission 87039) | Marine microbial communities from western Arctic Ocean - ArcticOcean_MG_CB4_134 | ecosystem: Environmental > Aquatic > Marine > Oceanic | place: Arctic Ocean: Canada Basin | collected... | reverse complement strand
ATACTATCATAAGATTTATCGATGGGATGAAATAATAACTTAAACTAATAAATTTATCTGTTAGGTAACTGTTTTTATATAATAATAATCCTTTATCGGATAAAATTTTCTCTAATTCCTGCAAGAGTTCTAACGATAAATAAGTAAAAAATGGTAGAACAATAAATAAACATACTAGTCGGTAAAATCGACTAAAATTTTTCAATTTGAGTAGGAGAACAATGCCACAAAGAAACAAAATAGCTTGAGTAACGTTAATAAAAAGATCAGTATTAAAAAACGAAAACTTGAGTATCGAAACAAAAATGCCTGAAGCAAGGAGTGCCAAGATATAGATCTTCGAAAAAACATACAACGAGTTTATTTTCATGTTAAAACTAAATCCCAATCGTTCGAAGATAAATCATAAGTTACGCTATAAACAACAAAAGTTAAATATAACAAATTTGTCTTTACAGCTTAAAAAGACAATCCGAAGCACAGGCAAAAAAAAAAGACAAGTTGTTAGATAATTCTTAAATTAAATTAACATTTTCACAACATTTTATTTACTTTAAGATTATTGGATCTTAAGTTACAAATGTATTGAAAAGTGCTGACAATGGCATTTAAAGCTCAGGGATAGACTATGCATAGTGCGGTTGAAAATATAATAGAGAAATTAATTTTTAGTAGTAGATGGTTATTGGCTCCAGTGTACTTGATACTCTCCATATCTCTTGCATTTGTAGCACTAAAGGTTTTTCAAGAGTTCATTCATATTATACCAATAGTTATTTCCACCGACCTAAAGGGGATGATGCTATTTCTACTCCATATAGTAGATTTTGCTTTAGTTGGAAATTTAATATTAATGATTATATTTGCTGGGTATGAAAACTTTGTTTCAAAAATTTCAGTAGCACAAGATAGCGAAGATAAGCCCTCTTGGATGGGTAAAGTCGATTTTAGTGAACTAAAATTAAAGTTAATCGCATCGATAGTAGCTATTTCCGGCATTAATCTTCTAGAAGCCTTTATGGACTTGGCACACCACTCAGATAGAGAACTGCAGTGGATGGTTATAATTCACCTAGTGTTTATTGGCTCTGGAGTATTTCTATCGGTTATGGATTTTATAGCCTCAAAATCAAAACATTAGATATCATACGTTTAAAATTTTAAGGCGAACTAGTCTAAAAGCGCTCGGACTAAATTCTGCCAATAACACTACAATTAGCCCCATTCTTTTTAGCTAAAACGGCAATCCAGTCATAAGCCATGTTAGCGGCAGCAATGGCTGTAATCTCTGCATGATCATAGGCCGGAGAAACCTCAACTATATCCATGCCAATTAGGTTTAATTCTTCTAAACCACGCACAAACTCTAATCCCTGCCAGCTAGCAAGACCACCAATAACTGGTGTTCCAGTACCAGGTGCAAATGCCGGGTCAAGGCCGTCGATATCAAAAGAAAGATATACTGGGCTGCTACCAGCTCGGTTTCGAACTATATCCAAGGCCGCATGAATACCATTGCGGTGAATCCAAGGGCTTGTTAAAATTTCAAACCCGCAATCACTATTATTAAAAGTCCGAAGCCCTACCTGACTAGATTTACCCACGTCTATGATGCCTTCCTGGGCGGCTCGAGCGAACATAGTTCCGTGATCAAAGCGGGCTCCATCATCTTCCCAAGTATCGCAGTGAGCATCAAACTGAACCAAAGTAATCGGCCCATATTTTTTGGCATGAGCTCTAAGCAATGGATAGGATACCGAATGGTCACCCCCCAGAGTTAACATCTTGGCTCCTGAGTCGAGGATAAGATCTGCATGCCTCTCAATCGTATCAAAAACCGTTGTCGGTTGATGCGGGTCAACCATACAATCACCATAGTCTATTACTGATAAGTTCTGAAATGGCTCGAATCCAAAAGGGAAATGCTCTAACTCAGCAAGTTGAGTAGAAGCTGCTCAAATTGCCCTGGGACCAAGTCTAGTTCCGGGCCGATTTGTTACCGCGTTATCATAAGGGATACCACTCACGACCACATCCACGCCGTTCAAGTTCCTGCTATATTTTCTACGACAGAAGCTCAACGCACCCGCATAGGTCAACTCATACATAGAATCCTTATTTTCTTTTAAACGAAATCCACTATCTCCAGAAGTCGCATTCGAATTTGTCATATCAGTAACCTCAAGTTTAATTATTTGATAACTGCACTCTAAAGATACTCAATTTCTATAAAACTGCAGGGAAAATCATTGCCGTTAATTACATCATGACGGGCACCTTTTTTTCGAAAATAGGGTTTACCGAGCTCTACAGAGCTTTCACTTATAGTGGTTCCATCATCAATTTTTAAAATTCCTGAAAACATTGGGATCACCGAATAATCACACTCATGTTCGTGCCAACCCGTATTGTCACCACATTTAGGAAAGTTCCATTCCGTGATCCGAGTTATCTCATTTTCAACAAGAACTACTCCCGAAGCTTTCGCACTTTTATTATCCAAACTCAATTTCTCCTGTTCCAACGAAGTTAATAAAAAAACATCAAGAATTCCACCAAATATCCGGCTTAATTCTTTTCCCGCGTGTGCCGTCAAGCCAAAGTGCTACTTTTCTAAAACTAGATAAGGCTAACCTCAACCAAACCCTATTATACCATTTTGAAAAATTTCTATTAAAGGGACAAACCCTTAGACAAATAGCACAATCTGATGCCAGCTTTGTCCAAAATCCAAAACATTTTTCTGCATCAGATGTCCACTTTTTTATACCCTTAATCGAAGAACTATTAGGCCTATCCTTACTCGGAGATCCGTAAGGTAATGCCTTAACAGGACACGCATCAGCACATTTACTACAAATTTCACAAAATGACGCAACTCCAACCTTCTTCGGTTTGTCGTGAGCTAAAGGAAGATTAGTAAAGATCTTCGAAAACCTTAACCGAGGTCCAAACTCTTTTGTTATCACCAGTTGATTGCGAGCATACTCGCCGAGTCCGGCCTTTAAAGCATAAGGGATTACCAGCCCGGTATCATTCATTGACGGCACGGCATCGTAGCCCAAGTTGCGGATATAAGCCGCAACCTGCATTACTATTGCTGCCTCGTGACTATATTCACGACCCGTCGCTGCCCCCGCTAATGCTGACGGATACGTTGCAACAAGCTCCTCATCCATCTCATGGCCCAGAACGATCACGCTTGTCATCCCGACTGGAAGATCATTGGAGACCGACGTCATATCTTTTGTGTTTACCCTATGGCTATAAAGCCATCGGACATCTAAGTCAGTTATGCCACACAAATCGGACCCAAAAAACTTTGCTATTTTTTTTATCTCATTTGACATCGAATTGAGAGAGTCAGGCACCAGCTTTTCCTTGGCAACTGGCGTGTCATATTTTATGGGGGCCTGAAAACCTTCTCTTTCTCCAGAACCGGTATTCCTTTCTGAAATGATATCGGAAATCAACCAAGATGAATTACGTAAAGCAAAATCTCTATGCTTAAAACCATCCCCACGTCTTGGTGTTGTTTCCATCCTGTAGGAAGCAAAGAACTCATCTGCTTTTTTTGATTTGACCTTAGGGTCCCAGAATGCTCGAGTAAAAACATCATTTCTTTGCTCAAATCGCTCAAAGTTCTCATCAATATAAATACCAGCCAATTCATCTTCTGTTTGACTGACGCCAGTTTTCTTAACTTTATTCATGTAGCTTAAAATACTTTAGCATGGGCTTAAATCAAGTACATTTTTATAAACGATCCAAATTTTACAACTCCTAATAAGAGCTGTAGCGCATTCTACTTTCAAACTGGCAACAAAACCTTCATAACTTTCCAAGAAAGTAAAACTGAATTACTCTACTGGTTTGGAAATTCTTTCTCCTAGTGGGGTTTGGGAGCCCGTTCCAGCATTGGCAGATACACTTATTATAAATATTGGAGACCTGATGGCTATGTGGACCAATGATCGCTGGGTTTCGACGCTCCATCGCGTTGTTAACTCTGAATCTCATCAAAAGCGTCAATCATTAGCATATTTCCATCAACCCAATTGGTCGGCAAAATCCAATGTCTACCCTCTTGCGTTGATTCAGGAAAAAGCCCCAAGTACCCGGAAACCAGTTCAGGACCCTACTTGATGAATAAATTCAAATCAACAGCTCGGTAGAGACTATTCACAGAAACAGTAAAGACCCTTGAGTTTTTTAATAAAGGGATAATCACAATAATTTATTTTTTAAGACTTGATAACACTTTGATATGCCCTGGTGAAAGACCGCAACAACCTCCCAAAACCTTTACACCATTTTTAACCCAAAGTTTTGCATAATCAACTAATTCTGCGGTAGGAATAATATTCTCAAATTGCCAATTTGGTGACTTAAAATGTCCTGAATCCGGGTAGGCCGTAAGTGGGCCATTATAAACCTGCTTAATAATTGAAATAGCCTCATCAATTAAATTTGATGGTGTATGCATTATGCCAGCAGCTTGTACTTCAAATTCAGTTAAAACCGATACTAGCTCTTCGAACGGAATATCTGCCCCAGGGTAATAACTAAGTAACTTTCCATCCCTCCCTTTACGTGCAGAAAAACCTGCCCAAAGCGGTAACTGTGTGTTTTTTGCTGCGTTCAAAACGTGTCGGACTCTATCCGGATGATATAACATTTCCAGGAGAATTAAATCGCAACCCTCTCGTTCTAACAGCAATGCCATCTCAGTATACGCTTCCTGCTCATATAACTTGACGGATAAATTTCCGTTATCATCGACGGGTGTCCGATGAGAGAGTGAGCCAGCAACCAGAATATTTCTATCTGGAAACTCCCTAGCGGCACTTATGGCCACTCTTACCGTAGATTCATTTATTAGCCTAAAATTTTCGGCGAGTCCTGCCGCCTCTAACATCATGCGGTTTGAGGCATATGTATTAGTCGTGATTATATCAGCACCGGATTTTATATAATCCATATGTATCTCTTTTAGAATTTGGATGTTATCTATTGCAGCAAGACCGCACCACGCTTCGTCATCCATTGGAACACCCCGGAGCTCTAATTCAGTTCCATTTGCACCATCCAGAATAATTACACTATCATCGCGAAGGCTTCGCATTAAAATTTCATAAGTCATATTAATTAATTCTCAAATAATTATGATTTAGGCCTCAAACAGTTAGTCATTAAAAGAACTAAATACTTCTATTGCATTAATCAACAAGTGGATAAAATTAACTTACTCAAAACCCTATACAAATAAATTTTTTATTATGTAAAACTTTTTATAACCATTCTGATCAAATATAGGTTTGGCATTTGTAATCTTTTTCTAAATATATACTTACTAATTTTTAGGTTCAGCAAGGAGTTTTAAATTGTTACAATCACCTTCAGATAGGTCAAACTATCCCTCATTGAACGAGTATATATATCTAAACCAAGCTTCACTAGGTTTAATCGGGCAACCTGCTGTAAGTGCAATGCACCGGTTTTTGGATACCACTGCTCGTCACGGAAACTCAAAAATGTCTGACGCCGAAGAAGTGGCTTTTTTGGACCCTCTTAGAGAGAATGCTGCAAAGCTTATGAATTGCCGACAAGAAAATGTTGCAATTATTTCCAGCGCAAGCGAAATTCTTAACCAACTACCACACCTTTTCAATCCACCAATTGGCAGCAATATTGTGACTGTATCCTCAGACTTTCCCTCTATAACTAGACCCTGGATCGCCTACTGTAAAAGTCATGAGTGTAAACTCAAATTTGTCGAGGAAAACTTTGATCAAAACTTAACCGAAGAAATTATCAAAGCGATAGACAGCAAGACATCGGTGGTTTGCGTTAGTTATGTTCAATTCTCTACTGGAACCCAGTTAAACATAAAACGACTAAGCTCAATTGCAAAAAAATACGGCTCTCGATTAGTCGTTGATATAACACAGGCCGCTGGTGCTGTTCCGATTTCGACTCTAGATTGGGATGCAGACGTATTAGTTTGCAGTGGTTATAAATGGCTTGGAGGGCATGGGGGCGTTGCACTGGCATACATATCATCAGAGCTTCTTAATAAAACGCCCCCTGGGGTTGGATGGTTTGGAGCCGAAAACCCCTTTGACATGCAGGCCACCCAGCTAAAACTATCCAAAACCGCTGGTCGATACACTCAATCCACCATGTCCTACATATCAGTAAAAGGTCTAACAATCGCTATCACAGAATTACTAAACATAGGTCTAGAAACAATCAGCGACCATTCAAAAAAGTTGGTAAAAATATTGAACCAGGAATTAACTCCTTCAAACTGGAAAAGCTACCGCCCGATAGAAGATCAAAGTGCTTCCAGCCACATCGTGACCCTTGAAACTACCCAAAATGAAACCACAAAATTACCTTTATATCTTAAAAACAAAAAAATAATTTGTGGGTCTCGCAATGGCAGATTACGTATTTCATTAGCCCACTATAATAACGAAACTGACATTAAAACTCTTGTAAATTCTCTTTTATAACTAAGGATTATAACTATGTATAAAAGACCTATCGTACCACAATCTTTTAAAGTTCCAGAAAAATTCGTTACGTCGGAATTTATATTAAGATCTCTAACAATCAATGATTTAATTAAAGATTACGATGCTGTTATGAATAATGTGGAACCCTTGTCAGGTCTTATGAGCGATACTGACATTTGGCCAACAGGCCTTACACTGGAAGAAAACCTTGTAGACTTGGGTTGGCACCAGAGGGAATTCACATTAAAACATTCTTTCGCATACACGGTTCTGTCACCAAATGAAACACGGTGCCTAGGTTGCTGCTACATTTATCCAACCCTCTTAGAGCGATATGACGTCGAAGCTTATTATTAGGCTCGCCAAGATAAATTAGGTGACGAGGTGGAATTTAGATTAGGGTATGTATTTCGTGAATGGTTGAAACAGGTTTAGCCATTTAAAAACATAGCTTTTCCAGGTAGACACGAAATACATCCGTTTGATAAAAAATAATTTAAGGAATGAGACCATTTTCAGGAATTAAAATTAAAATAAGAAGTTAAGCAGTTTGTTATAAACTCCAACATAGATATAATAAACTGTATCTATATATTTCCTTTTTTATACTTGTAAAATTTCCATTAAGGATGAAGTGTCCTGTCAGGTTTACTGATGATTTAAAAAAATAAATACTTTTTTAAAGAAAATATTTATATTAAAATTTTATAGTACACCAAGAAATAATGACATCGTTGAATAATGGCGGTTCAACCTATTGAAGTCAAAAAAGGGAAGCAAATGAATCAGGTACATCAGATCTTAATAGTAGGCGGAGGCGCTGCCGGTATTGCGACAGCTGCAAGTTTGCAAAAAAGGAACCGTTCTTTGGATATTGCCATTATCGAGCCTGCTGATAAGCACTATTATCAGCCTGGGTGGACAATGGTTGGAGCAGGTATCTTTAACAAAGAAGAAACCTGTCGTGATATGACAGCGGTATGGCCTAGAGGAGTAAAACGGATCAAGGGGGCTGTCGCGACGTTTGAACCCGAGAAGAATAGCGTTACGCTTTTAGATGGCACTATTGTTGAGTACACAACACTAGTGGTCGCCGCAGGCCTCAAACTAGATTGGGATGCTGTAGAAGGGTTAAGTGATTCCCTGGGTAGTCACGGAGTTACTTCCAATTACCGCTATGACCTAGCGCCCTACACTTGGAAACTTGTTCAAGAAATGAAAGGCAAAGAAGCTATATTCACTCAGCCACCCATGCCTATAAAGTGTGCAGGGGCGCCTCAAAAAGCAATGTATCTATCATGTGATTATTGGCTTAAAAAGAGTCAGTTAAAAGATATAAACGTTTCGTTTTGCAATGCCGGGCCCGTACTTTTTGGCTGTGCACCATATGTACCACCCCTAATGGAGTACATAAAAAAATATGGGATTAACTTAGACTTTGGTCAGAATCTTGTGGAAATAGACGGCTCTAAGAAGATAGCGTGGTTTAAGATAAGCAAAGAAGGCTCCGAACCAGAAGTGATTGAACGAAAATTCGATATGATCCACGTATGCCCGCCGCAATGTGCTCCTGATTTTATAAAATCTAGTCCAATATCTAATGAAGCGGGTTGGGTTGACGTCCATCAAGCCACACTTCAACACACTAAATATCCTAATATCTTCGGACTTGGAGATGCAACCTCAACACCAAATGCAAAAACGGTTGCCGCAGCTCGAAAACAAGCACCTATCGTAGCGGCAAACATTATTGCGCAGCTTGCAGGAAAAGAACCGCAACCGAAGTATGATGGTTACGGATCATGTCCGCTCACTGTAGAAAAAGGAAAAATTATTCTTGCAGAGTTTGGTTATGGAGGAAAAGTAATGCCAACTTTTCCATGGGACTCAACTAAACCTCGAAGGCTCGCCTGGTTTTTAAAAAAATCTATACTTCCAACTGTTTACTGGAGTCTAATGCTTAAAGGGCGAGAGTGGCTGACAAAATCTAGCGGAGTCTAGAATAAACATTCCGGTTTCAAAACCGCCATAATAACGAAGAAAACACTAAACCAAAAACTAGACCAACCAACTGGCCCAAAATAAATGGGCCCAATTATAAACCGGAAACCGATGAAAATCATTTTAACGAAGGAAAATATATGAACTTAAGACCAGATCCAACTTTTCACGCGACTGCTGAATTAGCCATGAAGGCGCCTGCTGAAACCCTAGCTTTTACTTTGATGTTGAGCCCAGATGGTTCAAAGCCTGATGGATTAGCAGTTATTGATGTAAATCCGAAGTCAAAAACTTATGGCGAAATATTACACAGTTTATTCATGCCTAACTTAGGCGACGAGTTTCATCACTTTGGTTGGAATGCGTGTTCTTCTTCCTTATCTCCTCTTACAGGGCATGCCTTTCTTGAGCGTAGATACTTAATAATTCCAGGAATTAGATCATCTCGCATTTATGTAATCGACGTAAAAGAACCACTTAAAGCAAAAATTCATAAAATCATTGAAGCCGACGAAATTATGGAGAAAACAGGCTACTCACGCCCACATACAATTCACTGTGGCCCTGAGGGCATATATGTCTCAACGCTTGGTGGTGGTGGAAAAGACGGAACCGACGGCCCTCCCGGAATTTTTATAATGGATTGTGAAACTTTTGATATACTTGGACGTTACGAAATGGACCGAGGTGCTCAAACCATGGGATATGATTTTTGGTGGAACTTACCACGTGATTATATGGTTAGCTCGGAATGGGGTCTACCCCCTCAATACGAAGGCGGTATTGTTCCTGAAGATCTTTTAAGTAACAAGTATGGTCACTCAATTCACTTTTGGGATTTAAGAGCGCGAAAAAATGTCCAAACCATTGACTTGGGAGAAAACTACCAGATGGCCTTGGAAATTCGACCTGCTCACGATCCTGCAAAGGAATACGGTTTTTGTGGTGTAGTGGTTGATACAACAAATCTTGAAGGTGCTATATTTACATGGTGGAGGAAGGAAGATGGTACATTCGAGGCCAAAAAAACCATTACTATCCCACCTGTAGCAGCAGATCCAGCGGACTTACCCGATCTTCTAAAGGGTTTTTCTGCAGTACCTCCACTAGTAACAGATATTGATCTAAGTTTAGATGATAAATATCTCTATGTTGCTTGCTGGGGAACGGGGGAAATGCATCAATACGACGTAAGTGACCCAATGAATCCTGTATTTAATGGCAAGGTAGACATTGGAGGAATCGTAACAAAGACCAAGCATCCAAACGGAGAAGAGTTTGGTTATGGCCCACAAATGTTAGAAATCAGTCGTGATGGTAAACGAGTATATTGGACTAATTCTCTATATTCAACTTGGGATGATCAGTTTTACCCAGGTGAAGGTGGTGGGGCAATGGTTATGGCTGACGTTGCCGAGAATGGTGATTTTACCTTAAACAAAGACTTCTGGGTTAAATTCCCTGATGGCTACAGATCTCATCAAATTCGACTTGAAGGTGGTGACTGTTCGACTGACAGCTTCTGTTTCCCATCTGTCTAAATAGTGGAAAATATAAATAGCTTGACGGCCCTTTGGGGGGCCGTCATTTTTTCTGGTTTATACCATGGCCTAAACCCTGGAATGGGTTGGCCTCTTGCAGTATCTGCTGCCCTTTTTGAACGAAAATCATCAGCCCTATTCAAAGCAATAATAGCTCTGGCCGCTGGTCACCTTTTTTCAATGCTAGTAATTCTATTTCCGTTTTCAATTATGACATCTTTTGTTATATGGGAGCGCGAAATTCGAATGGTTGCAGGACTTACTGTAATAGCTCTGGGGGTTTATTTGCTAATAAACCATAGGCACCCCAGATTCCTTGCTCGTGTTCCACCCTCTAAACTAGTTCTATGGTCTTTCTTAGCAGCATTAGCACACGGAGCTGGCCTAATGTTGGTTCCGATTTTTCTTGGCATATGTGCGCCCGAAGATCTT
>Ga0114996_10009739_pt1 | contig 10496 bp, 7 predicted proteins | sample ArcticOcean_MG_C_4_FD_87039 | JGI IMG/M metagenome (GOLD analysis project Ga0114996, IMG submission 87039) | Marine microbial communities from western Arctic Ocean - ArcticOcean_MG_CB4_134 | ecosystem: Environmental > Aquatic > Marine > Oceanic | place: Arctic Ocean: Canada Basin | collected... | reverse complement strand
GATCACGCCCTCGACGCCCAGCGCGCGAAGCGCACGCGAGCCGGGCTCGGAGGTCCCGAGATCCTGCCGAATCAGGCCTGTATTGGCCATGCTCACGGTGGCGAGCGGCTCTCCAGTGCGGCAATCCGACACGATCTGTTGCTCGAGGCTTCGGTAGGGGACGCCATGCCGGAGGACGGGGATGTGGGTGGGCTTCATCAGTACACCCCCTCGGTGGCCCCGCCGGTCTCTTCAGCGAGGGGGCGGACATCGGCGACTCCGTCCCAGCTCCATTCTCCCGAGGGAGGCCGTCGAATGGCGGTGTCTCGCTCCATCAGACGCGGCAGGAAGAGCTCCTCGGTCAGGGTCGTGAGCTCTACTCGACCGCGGGTTCCGTGAGCGACCACCTCCCCGTCGTCGTCGACGATTCGCAGGACGGCGCGGGGCTGCGGCGCGTAGTAGATGGCCTCGTATCCAGTCTCCGATCCGACCGGCGCGCTCGGCGCGAGCCCCATGAGGGTGTTTCCGTACACGGGGACGATGGGGATCCCGTCGAGGACCTCGTCCGAGAGGAATCGAAGCACCTGTGGCGTCATGGACGTGCCGCCGAGCAGCACCCCCCGGAGCCCCCGGTGGGTGAGCGAGATCCGCTCTGCCAGGGCCTCGAGCAGGGGCGGAGTCGTGAAGATGCACGTGATGTTTCGGTTCTCGAGAAGCTGGATCGCCTGGTCGACCACGTGATCGCGGTAGCTGGAGGCGACCCCGTGTCGGCCTTCCGCGATGCATCGCCGCACCCAGCGGGGATCGAGATCGACGTGATAGGCGCATCCCCCGCGGTGATTCGCGAGATGCTCCATGGTCAGGCGCAGGCGTCGGGGGCCGGTGGGTCCGAGGATCAGCCAGTTGGCGTGATGGGGGAACACGTCGGCTGGAAGCTGGTCGGAGAAGATCTCGTAGTCGATTCGATGGTCGTCCCAGCTCAGGCGCTGGGTCGGCATCCCCGTGGTCCCGCCGGTCTCGAACACGTGAAAGGGACGCCCGACGCAGGCCATCGGCGTCCAGTCGGAGTGGGGCGCGTCGCGCAGCGCCGCTTTGTCGAACGCGCCCATGCGGGCGAGATCGGCGAACCCCTGGATCTCCTCGGCGGGGGACCAGCCGCGGGCCTCGGCCCATTTCAACCAGTAGGGCGTCCCGGTCTCGGGCGAGAAGTGGTGTGCGACGATGCGTCGGACATGGGCGTCGAGGTCTTCGCCCTTCATGCGGCCTCCTCGGGTCCCGGGAAGTAGCGCGCGAGGGTCGCGTCGCTCGGTGGCGTGCTCAGCAGCGATCCGACGACGAGGGCGAGGCTGGAGGCGCCGAAGATCCAGACCACGGGCATCACGCCCCCCACGAGGAACTCTCCATGCTCGGCGGCCCCTGGCTGGAGGGAGGCGATGAAGAGGGTCGTCCAGGCGACGGCGGTCGTGAGGACGCACGCGATCGCGCCGATGCGCGTCGCACGCCGCCAGTAGAGCGCCGCGATCACCAGGGGTGTCAGCCCCGTGAATCCGCTGAAGCACCAGACGCCGAGGTCGAAGATCCCCCGCGTCGTGAAGAGGGAGAGCAGCCACGTGCCGATGACGATCGCGGCGATGAAGCCCCGGGCCATCCAGATCTTCTTCGTCTCGGAGAGATTCTCGTCTATGCGGGCAGCGATGTCCTCCGTGAACATCGTCCCGAGCGCGAGGAACTGGGAGTCGAGGGAGCTCATGATGGCGGCGAGGATGCCCGCCGTCAGGACGCCGCTCATCCAGGGTCCCGTGAAATGCGCGACCATGATCCCCAGCACCGCGTTCGCCTTCGCCGGCGGCAGCGCCAGCTCTCCGCTCGCATGCAGGCCTGCGGCCCACACCCCCATCATCACGCAGGGCAGCCAGACGAGCATCACGAGGAGGGGGTGCCAGACGATCGAGAGATTGAACGCCGAGCTTGATCGCGCCGTGAGCCAATGCTGGAAGAGATGGGGGAACATCCCCACGGACATGCCGACGAGGGCGTAGGAGAGGAAGTGTGGCTGGGTGATCAGGTCGCCGCGACTCAAGAGCTCGGGTCGGAGCAATGCGGTCCGCGCCGTGGCAGCCTCCGCGCCGCCGAGGGCGTCGGCGATCGTAAAAAATGTCAGGACGCCCACGGCCAGAAAGACCAGGGTCTGGAACGTGTTGGCGAAGGTCGCGGCTCGGATGCCCCCGAAGGAGACGTAGACGAGCACCACGGCAGAGACCACCGCGCTGGTGAGCGCGGGGGACACGGCTCCTTTCGTCACGGCGGCGACGGTCGCGCCGGCTCCGAGGACGCCGATCAGCAGATAGGGGATGACGAGGCCCACGAGGATCGGGAAGAGGAGGGCGCCGAGGAGCGGGCTCTCGAAACGATCCCGGAAGAGCTGCACCTGCGTGACATGGCCCAGACGGTGGCCCAGATCCCAGACCCTCCGGCCGACGAAATGGAACATCGCGGGGTGGACGATCGCGGCCCAGGACGCCATGAGACCGAAGACGCCGATCCCGAGCACGTACGCCTTCCCCGTGCTCCCGACGAGGGCGAAGGCCGTCATGGTCGTGCCGAAGAGGCTCATCAGCAGCATGAAGGGGCCGATGCTTCGGCTGGCGAGGAAGTAGTCCGTGCTCGTGCCGCGAAAGAGGCGATGGCCCAGCAGCCCCACGCCGAGGAGCAGCCCGAGATATCCTCCGATGACGATGAGCGGCGTCATGGGGTGTCTCCGGGACTGTCCTGGGGGCCTGTCGACGACACGATCACCGCCCAGACAGCGCTGGCCAAAAACGCGTAGAACACGTGCCACGCGAGGCCCACCGGGATCCAGTCGAGCACGAGAGACGCGTCATTCCACCACCAGAAGTCGTGGTGGAGGATCGCGAGGATCGTCAGCAGCGTGGCCACGGCGGCGGCGGAGAGGCGCATCTCAACGACCTCCGTCGATGGCGTAGAGGTGGGTCTGCGTGGCGATGTAGAGCGCGCCATTGGACACCACGGGGCTCGAGTAGATCGGCGCGGGGAAGTCGATGGTTCGAATCACCTTCGGCGTGCGACTGGCCTCCAGGATGGTCAGGGTTCCGTCTTCGTTGCCCACGTAGACCTTCCCGTCCACGAGGAGGGGCGAGCCCCAGATGTGCGCCAGGGTGTCGTGGGTCCACATCAGCTTCCCAGTTCGGGCGTCGAGGCAATGGATGACGCCGTCGTAGTCGGCGGCGAACACGAGGCCCTCACCGACCGCGACCGTGGAGATGGAGCGGCGGATCCCATCGTAGGTCCACAGGCGCCCCTTCTCCGTGATGTCCCCCTTCCCCGCGTGGGGGTTGAGCGCGCTCAATCGGCCCACGCCGCCGCCGTGCTCCGGGTCCTGCCCGATGGACACGTAGACCGTTCCCTTGTGGTGGACCGGGGTGCCGATGATCTCAGACGGCCCGGGCCCCGTCGCGTACTTGATCGGCTTGCCGTTTCGGGTCCGGTATCCCGGGGCATTCGCGTCAAAGCGCCAGCGTTCAGTCAGCACCCGGAGGCCGGTCTTGTCCGTGCTGGGCCTGGGATCGAATCCGTAGAGGAAGCCGTCGCCCCCGCCAAAGAGGATGATGCCGGATCGCGCCGATTTGCTCGGGGGCACGAATCCCGGGGAGGACCAGTTCGAGTGCATCGTGCGCTCGCTGATTCCGGAGGCCTCCTCGGCGAGAAGGCCTCCTTTCTTGCGGTCGAGCGCGACGAGCGAGGGGGAGAAGGGCGCAGGGATGTTGAGGTGTGACCAGTCCGTTCCGTTCGACGTCGTCGCGTAGAGGCGGTCGCCGACGAGGAGCACGGAGCTGCTGGCGACGTTGTGGGGGAACACGCCGAGGACGTCGCGCATGTCGAAGCGCCAGAGGATGTCGGCGTCCTTCTTTCCGATGGGTCGCGGCGGGCGCCCGGGCCCCGCGACGTAGCGGGCTTCGTCCTGAAATCCGTCGTTTCCATCCGCCATCCCGTCGAGATCCAGGGCGACGACCTCGCAGCGGTTGGTCACGACGTGGACCGCCCCGCGATGAATCGCCGGGGAGGAGCAGATGCCGAGAAACTCCCAGTCGTTCACCTTTCCGGCGCCGAGCTTGGGGACGCTGAACTGCCATTGGAAGGCCCCGGTCTTCTCATCGAACGACTGCACCAGGCTGTAGTCACCCGTCACGTCGGGGAGACGACCCGCGGCGTTGTTCGTGCCGACGAGGACGCGGCCTCCGGCGACGGTGGGGTTGCCGTAGGTCTGGGATCCGAGGCGGGCTGTCCAGCGGACGCCCCGAGTGGATCCGGGGATCACCTCGCCGGTCTTTGAGTCGAGCCGCCCGGGTTCGAAGTCGTCTGTGATGTCCTTTTCGGGCGACGCCATGTTGCGCTCGGGTCCTCCCCCCCATTCGGGCCAATCGCCCGCTTCGGCGGCGTGCGGGAGACAGAGGAGGGCGGCGATCAGGGCTCCGATTCTCATAACGGTGTCACCTCGAGGTTGTCGATGTAGACCCGATGGCGGTTTTGCGGGGAGAACCCGAAGAGGCCCGGGGCTCCCTCCCCGTGGCCGCCAGTGTGCTCCACGTCGAGCTGCCAGTCGTCGGGCGGATCCTCGCCCCGAGGCCATGCCCGCGCTCGGATGCGCGTGGCGCCTTCCCCCGAACGAGTGACCTCCGTCTCAAGTCGCATCCAGGTCCCCGGGCGCCACCGGAAGGGGACGCTTCGGCGGAATCGCTCGTAGTTGGAGTGGACCTCCAGGCGTTGTTGATTGCCCTTGAGAGCGATCAGGTAGCGCTGATGGACGACGCCGGCCGAGGAGAGGGTCCGTCGGTCTCCGTCGCTGAGGATGTCGACCTGCATGCGGTAGTTTCGCCGCTCCGGCGCGCCGAAGAAGACCATGGAGCGCTGAAAGAGCATCCGATCGAGGGTCTTGGCGAGCACCTGGCTGCCGTGGTGATGTTCCACGCGCCATTTCAGCCGCGCTCCGTTCCACGCGAGGTGGGGATGCGCATGGGATGGGCCGCCCTCGGTCTTCAGCGTGAAGCCTTCGAAGTCCTCGCCGAAGGGAGGCGCGGGGAGGACCCGTCCTCGCACGGTCGCCGTCATGCCGTTCGGCGCCGTCGCACGGAACGCGCCTGCGGAGAATCCGGCGTCCTCATCGGCTCGGAGCACGCCCTCCGGGGAGAAGGAACCCGCGAGATGCGCCTGGACTTTCGCCGTCGGAGGGATCCAAGCCTCCCATTTCAACGGTCCCGAGTCGCCGACACGCCGGCCCGACTCGTCCACGAAATGTCCCCGGAACTGCACTTCGCCGCTGGGCGCGATGGCGAACTCGGCGGGTACGACTACGAGCTCGGCTGGAGCTCCCGGAGTCCCCAGATCAGGGCTCATTCGCCGTGAGTGGGGTGTGGGAATCCCGAACGCGTGGAGCGCCTCCGTCGTGTGGACGAACACCCGGCCATCGAGCGCGGCGGGAGAGCCGATGCAGCTTCCCTCGAGCTGCGTCGAGTGGACGATTTCGCCCCGCTCCCGCGTGGCTTTCACGATGTGGAACGTGCCGTCGCGAAGGGGAATGTACAGATGGCCGTCTGCCAGCAGAGGGGACGCGTGGAGCTGGTCGGGGCCGATCTTCAGCCTCCACAGTTCCTGACCGGTGGCGATGTCGATGGCGAGCAGAACCCCGGTCTGGGTGACCTGATGGATGACCCCTTGTGAGACCACGGGAGAGCTCGTCTGCCCGACCGCGTCGAAGCGCCACAGCTCTGCGGCGTCGGGGAGGACGGGGATTCTGCCCTTCGCGGGGAGCTGGGCGGGGGTGCTCAGATCCAGGGCGACCATGCGCCCGATCTGGGTGGTGTCGAGGTTCTCCTTGCCGTGAATCGCGACGAGGCGATCTCCTTCGACGACCACCGATGCGTTCACGCCTCCGATGGAGAGGCGCTTGCGCCACAGAGTCATCCCCGTTCGTGCGTTGATGGCGACCACGTTGCCGCATCCGGTGCCTGCGAAGAGCACGCGTTGACCGTCCCGATCCACGATCACGGGGGTCGAAAACGAGGAGTCCTTCGGGCCGATGCCCGGCGTCGCGACCCATACGGGGACTCCCGTGCGCTTCTCGAAGGCGTAGAAGCGATCCCGGGCAGGTCCCTGGCGCCCCCAGTTGGTCGTGATCCCGCGGTGGATCACCAGCTCGCCCTCGACGATCGGGGCTCCTGTGCGGCCGTTCGGGAACGCGAGTCGTCCGCGCTCCTCCAGCAGGGAACGGGACCACAGGAGCGCTCCTTCCGAGGTGAAGGCGGCGATGACGCCGTTGGTGGTCATCACGTGGACGTCCCCGGTCGCGGGGTCGAGGGTCGGGCTGCCGATGGAGTAGCGGTCGTAGATCACGTCGCTCAGGAAGTCCCGGAAGGCGTGCTCCCATTCGATCGCTCCGGTCGCGACGTCGACACCCACGAGGACCTCTTCGAGCGCCTCTCCTTCGCCGCGATAGCCCATCGCGAAGAGGCGATCCCCGCTGATGACAGGGGTGCCACGGCCTTTCAACGGGAGGCTCCAGAGGTGGTTCTCGCCGCCCGGCGTCCAGCGCGTCACGAGGCCCCGCTCCAGGGAGACGCCGCTCTGCAGCGGGCCGCGCCAGGAGAGCCATCCGGACACGGGTCCGCTGGGGATGGTCGTCGCGCAGCCCCCCGCGATCGCGAGCGCGAGCGCGAAGGAAACGACGAATGGGAACGCACGGTTCATGGCCTCTCCAGATGGGTGCAATCCGCGGTTCATTGGGCCTTTTCGGCTCGGGTCTGTCAACTCGCTCGCGAGCGACTCATCGACGTTGTATCGGGCGCTTTGAGGGGGTGCTATCCTGCTCGTGCCCACACACATCGGGAGCATCGCAGTCATGGAAAAGACCGTACGAGAGCAGTATGAGTCGTACCCCTATCCCCTGAGGGATCCCTCGGAGGGGGAAAGCGACGCCATCGTCGGTCCGTTGGAGAACCTGCGGATCGTCAATCACCACTGCTTCGGGGGGCGACGCGACTGGACGCGTCCGTTTCGCGTGCTGGTCGCTGGCGGCGGCACGGGGGATGCCTCGACGGATCTCGGGAGCCAGCTTCAGCGCATCGGCGGCGGAGAGGTGGTTCACCTCGATCTCTCCGAGGCCAGCCAGGAGGTCGCACGATCCCGGGCCGAGGCCGCGGGTCTCGACAACGTCACGTTCGTCCGGGGATCGCTGCTCGACGTGGCCTCGATGGATCTCGGCGTGTTCGACTACATCAACTGTTCCGGGGTCCTGCACCATCTCGAGGAGCCAGAGCAGGGGGCAGAGGCCCTCGCCAGCGTACTGGCTCCTGAAGGGTGCCTGGGGATCATGGTCTACGGGGAGCTCGGGCGAACCGGCGTCTACCATGCGCAGGAGATGCTCCGGATGCTCTCGGGAACCCGCGACGCCGAGGGGCGGCTCGCTCTGGCCCGGCAGCTGCTGCCGCAGCTTCCCCATAGCAACTGGCTGGTTCAAAACGATGTGATGAAGTGGTCGTCCGAGCTCGACGACTCGGAGGTCTTCGACCGCTTCCTCCACAGCTGCGATCGCGCGTATCGCGTTCCAGGGGCAGTGGATCTGATGGCGAGCGCGGGTCTGGACGTGCTCCATTTTACGCCCGGGCTCCTCTTTGAGCCCAGCACCTTTCTCCATGACCCAGAGCTGCTCGCCGAGATCGACCGATGGCCCTGGCTCGAACAGGCTGCGTTCACCGAGCTTCTCTTTGGGCTCATCTACAAGCTCAGCTTCTTTGCAGGGCGTGCGCTGGACCCGCCCCGTGCGGTGGCGTCGACCTTGGATCTGGACGCGGTCCCCGTCTCGCTCCTCGCGTCCGGGGCCGAGCTCTCGGATCGGATCCGCCGGGACGGGAGACTGACCTTCTCGTTGGGGGCCGTGACCTTTTCGCCGACCATCCAGTTCGAGCCGCTCGTGGACGAAATCCTACGAGCCATCGACGGGCGCACTTCCCTCGGGGCGATTCATGCTGACGTGGGGGCCCGTCATGGCGTCGACGTCGAGACCTTCCTTCAAGCGTTTCACGTGGTCTACGAGCTGCTCCACGGCGCGGAGCTCCTCATGCTTGGATATCGTCCGCGCTGAACCGCGGCCCGGGAGCGCGGTCCGTTCGCAGAACCGGCCCCCGGAGATCTTCATCCAAACGACAGCATGCGCTTGAATCCAGGGGGGGGGACGGGGAATTCCGTTGACGGGCTGAATCCACCTTGTTAGACCGCCGCCGAGTTTAAATACGGTATGAGCTGAAGAGGTGAGGCGATGAAGGCAGCGAGCATGTGGAAGGTGTGGCTTTTGATCTCGATGATCGTGTCCATGGGCATGATCACGGGGTGTGGCGAAGAGGGCTCGAGTACATCCGGCGGCGGAACCGAGACGGGAATTGAGACCGGTGATGAGACCGGATTCCCCGACGCCACGGGCGGCGAGACGGGCAACGAGTGCACCCCGGACTGCACCGGAAAGCAGTGCGGAAGCGATGGGTGCGCGGGGACCTGCGGCGTCTGTGACGCGAGCTCGACCTGCAACGCCGCTGGGCAGTGCATCGAGAAATGCCAAATCAACTGCATCGGAAAGCAATGCGGCGATGATGGCTGCGGCGGCACGTGCGGCCAATGTCCGACCGGCATCTGTTCGGAGACCGGCACCTGCGTCTGCGTTCCCCACTGTGGCGGGAAGCAATGCGGCGCCGATGGCTGCGGGGGTTCCTGCGGAGACTGCGCTCTCGGGCAAGCCTGCAACGCTGTGGGCCTGTGTGTGGGAGGGGGTGAGTGCACCGACACCTGCAACAGCGTCGACGCAACATGCGGTTCGGTCTGCGGCCAGAACTGCGGCACGTGCGGAGAGGGATTCTCCTGCGTGAACAACCAATGCATCTGTGAGCCGAGCTGCACCGGTAAGACCTGCGGCGATGACGGTTGCGGGGGGACTTGTGGTTCCTGTGAGAACGACAGCACCTGCAGCGACGTCGGCCAATGCGTGCCGTGCGACTACAATTGTCAGGGCAAGCAGTGTGGATAGGATGGTTGCGGCGGCTCCTGCGGGGCGTGCGGAATCGGCGAGTCCTGTAGCGACGGGGGCCTCTGTGAGAGCTCGAGTTGTTGCTTCGCGAGCACGAACCCGGGCTGCGGAAACACCGCGATCGAGGAGTGCGTCTGCGCGCTCAACCCGAACTGTTGCGCGGCTGACGGCACCTGGGATGATCTCTGCGTGATGGCCTCCGTGCTCGTATGCGGGGCCACCTGCAACGACGAGCCCGACGAGCCCTCGTGCAAGGGGTTCTGCGGGTCCCAGTCGCCAGCAGGCTGTTGGTGCGACGAGCAGTGCGCCGAGAGCGGCACCTGCTGCGACGATGTCTGCGACACCTGCGGAATCTGCGACACGGAGCCCGAGACGGGCGGTGGCGAGGTCGACCCGAACAGCTGCAAGGGCACCTGCGGTTCCCAGGCGGCGGGCGGTTGCTGGTGTGATGCGGGTTGCGTGCAGGCAGGAGACTGCTGTGAAGATGCCTGCTCGGAGTGCGATTCCTGCACCGACGAGCAGCTCAGCTGCGTCGGCAAATGCGGGGATTTCAACACCGAATGGCCGTGTCAGTGTGACGACGCGTGCCTCGCGAACAACGATTGCTGCGGGGACGCCTGCACGGAGTGTGGCGAGACCAGCCCCGACGTGTGTGCCCCAGTGGTTCCACCCGTGACCTCCTGCGAGGGGATCTGCGGCGAGGCGGAGACCAACGGCTGTGCATGCGCCGAGTCCTGTGTCGCGGCGGGCAACTGCTGCGATGATTACGAAGAACTCTGCGTCGAAGCGGGCGACCCGAACAGCTGTGTTGGGTCCTGCGATGGACCGGCGCCGGGCGACTGCTACTGCGATCTGGCCTGTCTGAACTTCGATGATTGCTGCGCCGACGCGTGCTCCGAGTGTGGATACTGTGATGAGGAGCCGGTCCTCGACAGCTGCGAAGGCTACTGTGACGTAGACGCGCCTTCGGGATGCTCGTGTGCGGCCGATTGTTACGACGCGGGCAGCTGTTGCGCGGACGTCGAGGCCATCTGCGGATACTCCGAGCCTGCGGATCCGAACAGCTGCTCCGGGTTCTGCGGAGAGCAGGCGCCGGGCGGCTGCTTCTGCGACGAGCTGTGTCTGTCCTGGGGAGATTGCTGTGAAGACGTGTGCGCCGAGTGTGGCCAGTGCGCGGACGAGAACAGCTGCCTCGGAAAGTGCGGGCAGGAGTTCGACGCGACGTTGCCATGTCAGTGCGACGACTTCTGCGTGGGGAACGGCGACTGCTGCGAAGATGCATGCTTTGAGTGCGGTCTCTGCGAGGAGAACGAGAGCCTGTGTGGGACTGCGGAGGCCGCGTGTAGCGAGGGCGATGTGGAGCCGGTGCCGTGCGGGTTCTGTGGATTCAAGACCCGGACCTGTACGGACGACTGCACCTGGGGCGCCT
>Ga0114996_10009737_pt1 | contig 10498 bp, 7 predicted proteins | sample ArcticOcean_MG_C_4_FD_87039 | JGI IMG/M metagenome (GOLD analysis project Ga0114996, IMG submission 87039) | Marine microbial communities from western Arctic Ocean - ArcticOcean_MG_CB4_134 | ecosystem: Environmental > Aquatic > Marine > Oceanic | place: Arctic Ocean: Canada Basin | collected... | reverse complement strand
CAGCCGAGCGATGCTCGAGCTCCTAAACGTCCTTCTCCACTTCCAAAAGGACTCTGGAAGTCCTTTTCACCTAAATCTGTAGTACCTTCTGTTATTAATTCTTTAACACCTTTGTCTCTTTCTCCACCAAAGCCTTTCCATGTGCATGCTATTCCAATGCCTCGTTTCCAGGGGTATGGTGGTGGATCAGACTTCATATTGTCCAGAGCCTGATTATAGTGTTCCTGTAATGCTTCTAAGGTAGGCTTCGCACCTACAGCTTCATCCAAAATTTCTCCAGTTACTGTTTCACTCCCTTCCACCACCGCATTTTTTATTCTGAAGGCTAAAGGATCCATTCCAAGCTCATTAGCAAGCATATCAATCTGTGAATCCCATGCAAAATTAAGTTGTGGCATAGAAGTTCCTCTTAGGGGAGAGCTTCTCGGCCGGTTAGTGCATACTTCATAAAGTTTTATATGTGCATTTTCAATATTGTAAGGACCTGGTACAAAAGTAGCCATTCCTTTAATCTGTGATGCAGCTTTGAGTACCTGTGGTATGGGTACAAAGCAACCACCGTCTGCTATTAGTTCAGTCTCCCAGGCCACTATACGACCATCTTTGGTAGCACCTGATCTGCATTTTATATTATATGAGTGTGATTTAGATGATCCTAAAATCGATTCTTCACGGGTATATTCTAGTTTCACAGGCTTACCTGTCTTAAATGTCAATAATGATGACACTCCAACATGAATGAAGTCTCCCCTCATTCCGAAATTACCACCCATGGCTTGGCATATAATACGTACTTGATCTTTCTCTAAGCCTAGCATGGAAGCTATCCAGTCACGCCCAGGGAAAAAATGGTGTAGAGCAGCCCTTACAGTTACACGTCCATCTTCGTCTATATATGCAAGAGCAGCTTCTTGCTCCATAGCAGCGTGTTCCCAAGGCGAGGTTTTATAAGTACCGGTTACAATAACATCGGCCTCAGCAAAACCCTTCTTAATGTTGCCTTTGGTTACTTCGTTTGCCATGATGTGGTTTTGGTACGGTGGATATAACTTAGGCGAATCTGGCTGCATGGCTTCTATAGGATCATGAACTGAAGGTAGCTGTTCGTAATCAATCTTAATACGACTGATCGCTTCTATTGCGATTTCTTCTGTAATGGCTGCCACGGCTGCTATACCTTCACCTTTAAAACGAACCTTATCGTCAGCAAATAAAGCCACCTGAGGTCTTCCAGTAGGTGTGTCTTTGCGTCCTGGAATATCTTTATTTATTAGTATTGCTTCGACTCCAGGTATAGCTTCAGCCTCGGATGTATTTATGCTTAAAATATTTGCGTGATGGTATGGGCTGCGAAGGATTTTAGCATAAAGCATGCCGGGCATTTTAAAGTCAGCTGCATATTTAGCTTGCCCAACTACTTTAGACAAGGTGTCTATGCGTGATACACTGGATCCTATGATATGGCCGTTACCATTAGACTTATCATTTTCTAGTTTGACAGGAGTGTTATTTCTTATGATTTTAGCCGCATATATTATAGCATCAATGATTTTTATATAACCGGTGCACCGGCACATATTTCTAGAGAGCCATTTAGTAACGTCTTCACGGGTCGGATTAAGGTTTATATTTAGTAGGCCTTTAGCCTGCATTATCATGCCAGGTATACAGAATCCACACTGCGTCGCCCCATATTCTTCAAAGGCACGCTGTAGGGGGTCCAACGCCCATATATTTTCTTTAGTTAAAGCATTAGGATCTTCAATAAACAGAGGAGCTAACCCTTCTATAGTAGTAATCTCTTTGGATTGAGCTCTATATACTGGTAAAAGGCATGACATAACCCCTTTTTTCCCAAATAAAACGGTACAACTTCCACATTCGCCATCGTCACAAGTTCGCTTTGCACCAGTTAAATTTAAGTCATCCCTCAAGACACTTAATAAGGAACGAGAACGATCCACTCTAAGTTGATGCAAGGATCCATTTACTCGAAGTGCAATCTTATCCTCAGTTTTTACACTGGCCATAAGACCTCCTATTGATGAAAAATACTATTCTAATTGCTATTACTATTAAGAAGGGTTATATACTAGCGATTATAGCAGAATTATTAGAGAAGAACACTTATTCGATTCTGCTAATTGTCATAATTTGAGCTCCGTCAAAATCAATTTTGTTACTTATTTGATGAAGAGCATCAAGATTGCCGCTTATAATATGTCCAATTTTTTGGGTTCGTTTGGAATTTGAAGTGAATTGGCTCATGTCTGTCTGAATTTCTCCATGTACTATCCTTAATCCTTCAGTATCGTCACACAATATATCTCCCCTGAATGTGCCTCTAGTTTCTCTGGGATTATAAAAAGCAATAGCACTACTTCCAATCAGTTGATTTTTATAATCGACTGGAGGTCGCTCTCTCTTGGTTTCTACTTCTTTCGGGTAATCAGGGATTGGATGCCATAGATGGAATATGTTTCCACTACTATGCATATTTGTTATATAAGCTTCTATAGGAAGCGTTTTAAGGATAGCAGCAGACAAAATAGGAGTACGTTCATCAAATAGCTCGGCAATCCAACTTTGATTGTCGCATTGTATATTGATCCTAATTCCTTGTCGTTCAGGTGCCAAAATGTTGGATTGCTTACCTTTGGCAATAACTAGCTTTTTTGCACCTTCCCACTGAAGGCGCTCTATTTTTCTGGCAAATGAACTAAAGTCACCTTCGATAGTACCTATTTTTGTGACCGGCCATCCAGATCCCATCCAGCGATAATTGCCAGGGGCATATACTATATTAAGTTCACCTGTAATTGGTTCAAATATCACATCGCCTGGGCCTTGATATGATGAAGGGTTTTCAATATTTGGATATTCATTTACATCTATTGCTAGACTAAAACTATTGAGAGTATGTAATCTGCCACCTGACCAATGAGAGTGGACACACATGCTTTCAAATGGCAAGGAATTCAAAATTCCCTGGCATGTCAGAGGAGCTAAATCTTCTAGAAGATTAATGCTGGCTTTTACTCCTTCTATTTCAAATTCAATTACTCGCATCTAATCCTCCTGTTTTATATAACAAAGCAGGCCAAGTCCATTTCTGGAAACCTGGCCTGCTTTAGCTATATAATTAACGGGTTTATTTTTCTAGCCAAAGATCACGAAGTTTAAGATCCAGGTCAGGAGTACGCGCGAAGTTGCCTACTTTTGCACTCATACCAGTATATTCCGTAGACCACATATAAGGAATAATTGGAACATCTTCATGTATCATCGTAAGAGCCTGGGTATAAAGAGCTTTAGCTAGATCAAGGTCAAACTCTCCGCCTGCTTGTAGAAGCAGTTTATTAACTTCAGCATTGTCATATCTAGCAAAGTTACCTCTCCCGCCTATTTGGAATAGTTCTCCTATAAGTAAGTGAGGATCTCCAAGAGGTGTTCGATAGCTAGGTATGATTGCGAAATCAGCATCAAGCCTTCGAGGTGTGAAAATACCTCTGGATACCGCATCTATACTTACATCAATCCCAGCAGGAGACATCATAGCCTGAAATGCTTCACACACATCTGGCCAAATACCTGTTGTTCTACACATTATTGAAGTCTCTATTCCATTGGGGTGTCCTGCTTCAGATAGTAAGCTTTTTGCTTTTTCCACATCATAAGTAAATGGCTTTAGATCTTTATCCCATGCCCAACCTTGACCTATTACGGTGTGTGCGGGACGTCCTTCACCAGCGAAAACGGCATCTATGAAACTCTCTTTGTCGAAAGCATAGATTAATGCTTGCCTAACTCCTTTACTATCTAGTGGAGCTGCATTTGTATTTACAGCAAAATTATATGTCCTACCACTATCGTATTTAGAAGTTTTGACATTTACGTTGTCCTTCAAAAGAGGGAGATCTCTTGGACTAATCTCCATGATATCAGTTTCGCCAGTACGTAACATGGCTAGACCTGATGTTCCCTCAGGAAGTGGTATGAAATCAATGGCATCTAAATATGGTTTTCCTTCTTCCCAGTAGGAGTTATTTTTTTCCAGAAGTAATCTTTTTTCAGGAACCCATTCTGACATTATGAATGGGCCGGTTCCACCTGGATATTTACCATAATCACCAGTGTGATCAGCATAAGAATCATATTTTTCAACCTGCGTTGGGGAAGACATGAAACCAGCTATCTCTGCTAACGCAGCTAATATGGGCCTATACGGGTTCTTTAAGTGTACTGTAAAGGTGTATGGGTCCTGGACACTAACACTTGAAATCTGTTCTATCTTTGTTTTAGATATACAAGCTACGCTCGGATCTAAACACCTGTCTAAGTTCCATTTTATTGAATCAGCAGTAAGCATAGTTCCATCTTGGAAAGTAACACCTTTCCTTACGGAAAAGGTTACAGATTTATTGTCTGAGCCTACAGTCCATGCCGTAGCGAGTTCTGGCTGAATGTCCATGTCTGGACCTAATTTCACGATCTGGTTGAACAGCAAATAGTGGACTAACGTTATAGGATCTCCCACTGCGAATACAGGATCTGTGGTTTGAAATGAAGGAGCTCCCACATATCTTAACGTTCCTCCGTATACAGGTCCATCAGTAGCTTTAACTACTGGGGCTTTAGCAGCAGGCTTAGCAGTCGCTACAGGTGCTGTTTGGGAGGGAGCATCGCCGCCCCCACAAGCAACCGGTAGGATCAACATAGAGCCGAACATCAAAGCGACCACAGACCATTTAAATAGAATTCGTAAGTTCATTAGGTTACCTCCAGTTTCAACAGTAATTATTAACTCTCTCAAGAAATTAACGAATCAGCCACAGAAAACTCGGTTCACACGCTAGAACACAAATTTCATATGACTTCATTCTAAACTAATTAAGACCAGATCTAAGCAGTAAAGCTGCATTCGAAAATGGCCCAATTTATCAAGCATTAGATTAGCATTGTATTACAGTATTGTCAATGGTAGTAAGGTGTTATAGCGAAGTATGTGATGTAAATTACATGTTTGTTACGAATTAATAATAATTCTGGAGCAAATATTTCGGAATAAGAGGATAAATATTACGGAAAGATTCTTGCCATCCTAAGTATAAGTATAGGAGGAGCAGTATAGCGAATAAACATAATTAATGAAGTTCATCCCCACCATTTTTACCAAATTCAGGATTACTAAAGATACCTATATCTCGTCCTTGATGAACATGTACTATAAATTCATCACGGCTGATACCAGATGAGTCAAGTAATTCATCATCTATAGTATCAATTAATTCTTGAATTGAATCTCTTGAAACCGATTCAGATACGCATAAGGTTGCGTGTACAATATTGTGAGTATAATGTAAATCTATACTTCCTATAGAATCCTGTTCTTCTACTATAGTGTAGGATTCAGAATAAGGAGTTCTACATTCTCGTTCAAAAAAGAAATTACCCATTGAAAATCTCCAATCTTAGTTTATTTATATGCTTATAAATCGTAATACTAATTTCTTACCTGGCCATTACCAAAAACGGTCCACTTGTAAGATGTAAGTTCCTTTAATCCCATTGGGCCTCTAGCGTGTAACTTTCCTGTGCTAATTGCAACCTCGGCGCCAAGCCCAATTTGAGCACCATCATTAAATCTAGTACTGGCATTGACAAGTACCATAGAGGCATCAACATTATTTACAAATTTTTGTGCTATGGAATTATTCTCAGTTACAATAGCTTCTGTATGCCCAGATCCATGTTTATCGATGTGAATTAATGCCTCCTCAAAGGAATCAACAGTTTTCACAGAAATTGTTAGAGACAGATGCTCTGTATCCCAATCTTTATCTGTAACTGCCTTTAACTTTAATTGACTGTCTTTACTTAGTATGGCGAGAGCTGCTTGATCACATCGAATCTCAACCGATGAACCTAGTTTTCTAGCTATACTTGGTAAATAAGAATCTGCAATCGCTGAGTGGATCAAAAGTGTATCTAGTGCATTACAGACACTGGGTCTTTGCATCTTTGAGTTGTGAATGATTTCCACAGATTTTTGAGGGTCTGCCAAATTGTCCACATATAAATGGCAAACTCCCACTCCTCCTGTAATAGAGGGCATATGAGCAGTTTTGGAGACGAATTTAATGAGGTCTGCTCCTCCCCTTGGAATCATCAGATCAATAAATTCTTTCATCTTCAGCATTTCAGTTACAGTTGTTCTGTCAGTAGATTCTATCAACTGTACCGCATCCTTTGGACCGCCAGCTTTCACGATAGATTCACGCACCAATTTAGTTAAAGCTGTGTTGGAATGAATAGCTTCGCTACCTCCACGGAGAATAACAGAATTACCAGATTTGAGGCATAATGCAGATATATCTATGGTTACGTTGGGGCGACTTTCATAAATTGACCCGATTATGCCGATAGGTACTCTAACACGGCTTACTTCAAGCCCGTTGGATAGTTTATGCTTATCAAAAATCTCCCCTATAGGATCAGGTAAGTTGGCTATATTGTATACACCTGAAGCGATAATTTTGAGCCGCTCTTTATTGATTAATAGCCGATCTACTATATCTTCACTAATGCCCTTCTCAGTAGCAAAACGAATGTCATTTTTATTTGCCGAGATAATGTCTATGCTTTTTCGTTCCAAATCTTCTGCAAGATTAACCAATGCTTGGTTTTTTATAGAAGTTGTTAAATTAGCTAATTCTTTGGCAGCGAGGCGAGCAGCTTTACCTTTTGATTTTAATTCGTCTTTTAATTCGTCTATTGTCATTTGCATTAGGATACCCTATTTCATTCTAATCCTGGATTCAATATAATTAGGTTCATTTAGCAATATTTTGATACCGTAAACATCAAGTATATTATAATGTTTCCTATAGTAGCATCATGTTATTTTTATGTATGATCTCATCCCCATATTTATAACCTAGGAGATCTTCTATTTTGTTCGAATGTTGACCTTTAATAATATCAATATCTTTTGAATCATAATTACAGATGCCACAAGCTACTCTTATGCCGTAGGTATTGAATATAAGAATAACTGTACCACGAGTAAAGAGCCCTTTAACCTCTATAATGCCTCTACCTAAAAGGCTATGTTTCCGTTGACCTAGGGCATCTACTGCACCTTTGTCAATAATTAGTCCTATTTCTTTTGAATTGGACAGACGACTCAACATCCATCTCTTTCTACTCTCCATCTTACTTGATACTGCTTCGAAGGAGGTTCCAATATTTTCCCCTTTGGCCAGCCGCATTATGATCTCTGATTCTCTTCCATTAGCTATTGCTACTCGTACACCTGATGCAGTTGCAAGCTTGGCAGCTTCTATTTTTGTTGCCATACCTCCTCTACCTTGTAGCCATGCATTGCCAGCAAGATTCTCTACTTCTTTATCAATATTACTTACTATCGGTATTAATTTGGCATTTGTATTACGGTTTGGATCGGCTGTATAAAGCCCATTGACCTCTCCTAAAATGGCTAATAGATCAGCATCTATGAGGTTTGCAACCAATGCAGAAAGGTTATCATTGTCACCAAATGCTTCAATAGCTAATTCTTCCACAGCGACTACATCATTTTCATTAACTATAGGAACAACTTGGAATTCTAACAGTGCCTCTAATGTATTTCTTATATTTAGATAACCCAGACGATTTGCAAAGTCACGCCTTGAAAGTAATGACTGAGCGACAAGTATATTGAATTTTGAAAATAGTTGTTCATAAATGTGAATGAGTTTACCTTGGCCAATTGATGCTAATACTTGCCGGTAGGGTATATCTTTTCGATCAATATGGCCTTTCAGGATTTGACGTCCCGCAGCAACGGCTCCTGAGGAAACTAAAATTACCTCTGCACCTGCATCATGTAGGCATGCTATTTGGTTCACAAGGGAATCCATGATATCTAATGCTAGCTGTTCTTTGCCCCCTGTCAGCAAAGTGGTGCCTATTTTGACCACTATACGCTTATATATTAGCTCTGTAGCATTAATATTTATGCTCGAATGTTTTGATTGAGATAGATTTGTTTGTTTCATAGTAATTAAAGTATCTTTTCAGGTTGAAAATATTTTCAACTAATTATATCAGTTTTATTTATTATCCTATAGGGATATTTGTGCTTTGATATTACCGTTGTTGCTGTTGATGCATGGTGTTATAGTAGCCAACAGTTTAAACGAGGAAATTTATTGAAGTCAGAAAATTCACCAAACAGGCAAATTTTAGCACAGGGAATTCCATTCCATTATGGATGGATAATAGTGGGTGCAGGCGGAATGGCTTGTCTTGTGAATTCAAGTATAAGGATTTCCTTTGGGGTTTTCATAGATCCATTAGTTGAAGAACTATATTGGAGTAGAGGTGCCACTTCTTTAGCGTTTTCGCTTCAGTTTATATGTTTAGGTTTATTTGGGGTTTTGGCTGGTTGGATATTGGAACATTATGGACTTAGAAAGACAATGCAGATAGGGGCATTTCTTTTTACAATTGGCATGGTTTTTACAGGATTGATGGATAGTCTCTGGCAATTTTACTTAGCTTATGGCGTAATAATTGGAGCAGCGATGAGTTTTTTTTCAACTCCAGTTATCACTACCGTAACTCTTTGGTTTAAAAAGAAAAGAGGATTTGCTGGTGGTATTGTGTGGGGTTTACAGGGAATGGGTCCTGTAGTTATGGCTCCTATTCTTCGTTATGTAATTGGAGCTTTTAGCTGGGAACAGGCTTTTATTATTACTGGTTTAGTTGGTGGGTCTGTAATGCTTCTTATGTCTTTTTTAGTTCACAGTAAACCGTGGGATATAGGATTGCTTCCTTATGGTCAATCTAAGATAACTGATGGGGCTGATGGATTTCTACTAGACGGAAAAATTGATGTAAATGAATCACAATTTTTCAGAAAGGTTATTAAAACCCCCACTTTTTGGTACCTTACTACAGTCCATTTTCTAGGATGTATAAGCCATTCTTTAATTTTGATTCACATTGTATCTATGGCTACTCTATCAGGATTGGGACCTTTGGTCGCTGCTGGTACATTGAGTATCCTAGTTGCCGCTAGTGTGATAAGCCGTTTTTCAATGTCTGTTATGACAGATGTAATAAGTTCAAAAGGAGTAATGTATCTTTCGATTGCTATTCAGTCCGTAAGTATTTTGGGTCTATTTTTTGTATCTGGTGCATGGAGTTATTACTTAGTAGCGGCAATATTTGGATTTGGGTACGGAGGCGAAATGGTTGGGTTTCCATTCATTAATCGTGAATATTATGGTAATGCTCCTGTAGGACGAGTATATGGATTACAAATGTTTGGTGCCTGTTTGGGTATGGGAATAGGAGGTTGGGCTGGAGGTGCTATATTTGATTGGACTGGAGCTTACACATTAGGTATCGTTTTGGCTGTGGTCACTGGTTTTATGTCTTTGATATTGATAGCACCAGTGAAACCTCCTTCGAAGCAACAGTTGAAAATTATTCTTGCTCCAGAAGTTCAAATAACTGAAGTACGATAATTCACAAATTGAATAATATTTATATTACTTTAGATATAAATATTTATAGATTCAATACATGCCCCAGTAATATAAATCTCAGTAATTGGTAGGCTTTCTTACTTTGAAATAAGAGATGCCTTGTTAGAGGTGTTTGAACGGAACAGAGTAATTGGATTGGATCTTGTGGAATTAGCTCTTGGGTAGATATGTCATATGTCACTGATGCGCGATTGATATTGGACTTATTAAGCCATATATTTCCATCAATCAATGCCTTATACGTATTGCAATTATTTTAATATTCTAGCGAGGCTAATTGTTATTGCAGCGAATACAATGAGTAGAATTAACCACCAAGGCATATTAACTGCGGTAGGTTTACGTCGTTTCTGTTTAATAGTACGCTTTTTGGTCATATCTAATTTAACGAACAAATGTGATATATATTTGGGGTTTTAGTGATATATATTTGAGGCTTTGTTGAATAATGGGATAACTTCTTCCCCTAAGAAATACATCTGATCCATAAATTGAGTGGGGGTGTCTCCAGCAATATGCTGGGGAACAATTTGTGTGACTCCTATTTCTACTAGTTGATTAATTTTCTCAGCAACTTCGTTAGGTGAGCCAATTAAAAACTGACCAGGTGATGCCTTGTATTCCTCTGAGAATCTGAGCCCCAACATTGATGAATGTAGTCTTCGTACTGCTTTTTCAGTGGTATGGTCTATACACAACACTACCGATAACATCACATCTATTTCTGATGGATTTCTCTCAGTATATTCAACCGCTTTGTATAAGCCTTCTATTTTATGACGTAAAGTACTGATAGGTGCTGCAGTAGTTATTAATCCATTTCCAAATTTTGCCACACGTCTAAAGGCTGGCATTGAATTGCCAGCCACGTAAATTGGGAGAGGGCTTTGTAATGACTTAGGGTACAGGGAAACATTATCGAATGAATAATGGTTACCTTT
>Ga0114996_10009735_pt1 | contig 10499 bp, 10 predicted proteins | sample ArcticOcean_MG_C_4_FD_87039 | JGI IMG/M metagenome (GOLD analysis project Ga0114996, IMG submission 87039) | Marine microbial communities from western Arctic Ocean - ArcticOcean_MG_CB4_134 | ecosystem: Environmental > Aquatic > Marine > Oceanic | place: Arctic Ocean: Canada Basin | collected... | reverse complement strand
TGGGACTGTTGGCGACGCTCGGCGCGCCTGCTCAGCCCAGCAGCGTCCGGATCAGCAGATTCGACCGTTCCGCCCCGCCGCGGCATACCCGATCCCGTCGCCCGCGCTTCTGCCGCCGGTTCCCAGAAAACGGCGGTTTAGACACGGGCTGCTAGGGGTGGTGTGGGTACACTTCGGGTGTCCGGTGTTTGGGGTGGCTGGGTTTGGCAGGTTTTGTCAGCCTGCTGGCGTTTACTTTTCTCTACTCTTTGCTCCTTTCGGTGGCGGGTGCCGGACTGCGACGCTCGGCTAGGCTGCGTTTTCGTCGGAGGTTGTGGCTCGTGGCGGGTCGGATATGGTTGATTTTGTTTGGCTTGGGGGAATCCGGGTTTGTTGTTGAACCTCGTTATGTTGAATGCGGGGATCGCCGGCGGGGTGGTAGAAGGGTTCGCGTGGGCCGCTGTGATCGGCGACGCGGCGGTTGGGTGCAGCGGCCAGGGATGGTGGGGCGTCCCGTTGGGCTTCCTGCCGGCGGCATTCCATCAGAGATTTGTGCGCTTGGCGTTGACGGCGGCTGAGGTCGGCTTCGTAGCGGCCGAAGCGCTGGAGTTCCATGGTGCGGGTTTGAAGTGCGTGTCCGCGGAGCAGGGACAGGTCGGGTTCGGGCTCGTTGGGGAAGCGCCTCGTCTGGTTCTTGCGTTCGTCATCGACGGCGGATTTGAGGAAGTCGGCTTCGAGGCGCATGATGCGGCGCATGCGCCATTCGGCGTCGGCCATTTGGCGCACGAGGGAGCGTTCGTAGGGCCCGTCGGGGTCATAGCGTTGGCCAAATTCGGTGCAGAGTGCGTCGAAGTCGGCGGGGTCTTCTCCGGGGATTACGGATTCGATTGCGTAGATTCCGTGTTTGAGGGCGTTTTGGGACGAACGCTGTTTGCCTTCGTCGGTTTTGGGGCCGGTGGAATGTTTTGCGTTTTGTTTGTTGGATGCTTTCTGTTTGTCGGTCGTCATGGTTGTTCTCCTGGGCGGGTTGCGCCCTGTGTACGAAATGCGTTCAGTTCGTGCTCAGATGCGCGGCCATTGCATCGGGTGACAGTCAGCCATTTTCGGTAGGAGCCGCGGCGGTTGGCCGCGATTGTCCTCGTGCGAAAAAGGTGACAGTCACCGACGGCGGCGCTTTGACCGAGTGAACCTAGACGCAGGTGTTCCCGGCCCGGGCTTTCCGCTTGTTGGCGGTTGGCTCAGGTTGCTTTGGACAGACCTGTGGTTTGGATCGGTTGGGATGCGGCGACGCGCTTCCGGCTTTAGGGTACACCCGGTGTCAAGCTTCCTACGCCTTTTCAGGGCTTGTTGGTTTGGTGGGCCTATACCCGGGGCTCACGCCCCGGGCTGCTTTCCGGCGCCCCTTCGGGGCGTTCCGCGGGCCTCGGAAGTGAGATCTGTGCAAGTACTGGGCTTGAGTGGCGGCGTGCCGTGCCCGCGGTCCAGCGAAGGTCGCTCGATCAAAGTCCAGCACCGCGCGAGGCCAACTGGGTAAAATGCCAGCCATGCATCGTCGTGAGTTTCTTTCCTTGTTGGGATCAGCATCCACCGCCGCTCTGGCGGGCTGCACCGCAAACACACCACCTGACCGTTCCGCCGCGAATGTCACGGTCACGGGCATCGAGATCTTCCAGATCCACGTGAACCGCCGCGGAAGTTGGGTAATCCCGCGCATCCAGACCAGCGCGGGGGTAACCGGAATCGGCGACGCCTCGCATGCCGGTCGGGATGAGCCGCAACTCGCGAAGCTTGAAGAGTACGTCGAACTTATGAAGGGCCGCAGCGTCTACGACATCGAATGGCTGCGGCGGAAGGTTCACCCCGATTTCGCAACGCACAAGCGAGCCACGTCTTGCGCACTGAGCGGGATTGAGCAGGCGCTCTACGACATCCAAGGGAAAATCGCCGGGGTGCCAACCTATCAGCTCTTCGGCGGCAAACTGCGTGACACGATTCGCAGCTACGCCAACATCAACCGCTCGACGGATGAGCGCACACCGGCGGGGTTCGAAGCGACGGCTCGCAGCGCCGTCGATGCGGGCTTCGACGCCATCAAGATGGCTTCGTTCGACGGCATGGGAGACAAACAGGGCGCGGACCGCGAAGCGGCAACGCAGCTTGGCATCGATTGTGCCAAAGCCGTGCGCGGCGTACTAGGCGACGACGGCGACCTGATGATCGACGCCCATAGCAATTTCAATCTCGAACAAGGACTCGAACTCGCGAAGCGCCTTGAGCCACTGAATCTGTTCTGGCTGGAAGAGGTCTCGCGTCCCCTTGAGAATCTAGCGGCAATCAACGAAGCCGCCGCGATGCAGACTGCCGGCGGAGAATCCTTGTTCGGCATCACCGAGAACTGGCCCTACATTGCGGCGAAGGCCGTCGATATCCTCATGCCGGACGTCAAGTACTGTGGCGGCATGTTGGAGCTCAAGAAGATCTCAGCGATGGCGGAATCAGCGGGACTGACCTCGTCGCCGCACGGTCCAGCAAGCCCAGTCGGAAACATGGCGGCGGCCCAGGTCTGCGTGGGGCTACCGAACTTCCTGATCCTCGAACACGCGCACGGCGAAGTGCCGTGGCGGGCCGAGCTCGTCGATCCACCCGAGCCGATGGAGAAGGGTTATCTCACGGTTTCGGATCGACCGGGATTGGGGTACGAGTTAAACGAGGCGGTTGCGAAGAAGTACGCGGTGACGTGAGCAGGGCTTAGGTCCGTCCCAGTTCAAGGAGTAGCTCCAACCTTGCCTCAACCTGCTTCATGGTTAGATCGCTGACAACGCCAAGACGGCGCGACAGCCGGCTCTTCGACACGGAACGAATGTCCTCGCATTTGACGTAGCTATCAATCTTCAGGCCTGCCTCCGGCGCCGCGATTGGGACATGCAGAGGAATGCCTTTTCGTCGGGATGTAATCGGCAATACGACGACAAGATCAGCCGGTCCGGCGTTGAAGCGATCGGTTGAAACAACCAGACAAGGTCGACTGCCGGACTGCTCGCGGCCTTTTGTCGGATCCAAGTTGGCCACCCAAACATCCCGGCGGGCAGGCCCCTTCTTCATTCGCTGTCTAGCCCATCAGCCAGAGTGCCATCCCAGAGATCGCGCTCCGCAACCTCTGCCTGCCACGCCTCGGGATCGTCGCGCAATGCCTGAAAAGCAGCGTTCGTTTTATCCCAGAACTTTTGCCGTCGGTACTCATCAAGAGCTTCGGAGAGGACCGCTTGCATGGACCGACCTTCCTCCTTCGCCATCTCAGCGAGGGTGCTGTGCTCGGTTTTCCCGATCCGTACGCTAAGCGTCGCGGTTGGCATCAACAGTAATGTAGCATACTCTTACTACATTTTTGTCTTCTGGTTTATAGCACTACGCAGAGAGCTTGCCGAGACCGGGCATCTATTTGCACCCTCAACGCACATCCTCCAAGCTCAAGTACGACCTAAACTTGCCGGTGGGGTGCGACTCAAAGCGCTCCACAAATTCCAACTCGAACTGTGCCGGGCGTACGGCTTCCTCCGCCGCCGCCATCAAGCGCTCGCGCTCGCCGGGCCGGGGCTCACGGCGCAGCTTGACGCGCAATAGGATGCGGTCGGACGCCACATGCGCCAGCTGATGTTGCTCGATCCACGCATCGTCATAGACCATGACCGGGTCGAGTATCGAGAAGGGCTGGATCGTCCGACCATCCGGAACCTGGAAGTAGTCCGCCGTGCGGCCGACAACGGCACCCAACGTGGAAAACGGCTGACCGCAAGGGCAGGAACCCGGCCCCTTGGTCGCGAGGTCACCGGTCCGGTAGCGGATGAACGGCATCGTTCTCGAAAACAGCCCCGTTACTACGACCTCGCCCTGCTCGCCTTCCTCGACCGGTTCGCCACCGCGCAGAATCTCGACGATGACGGCGTCATCGCAAATGTGGAGATGCTGCCCCCGAGGGCACTGCCACGCCAGCAGATTGAACTCGTTGGTTCCGTACATGTCGTAAACCGGCGCGTGGAAGCCGTGCTCGATCTGCTTACGCATCAGAGGCGTGAGCGGTTCGCCACCAACCACAACGAAACGGGGACGGAAGTGCAGATCCGGGTAGTCCGGCAGGCGCTGCGCTGCCTGAGAGAGAACGCCTGGATAGCCCGTCAGCACATCGGGCTTGATACGCGCGACTTGGCGTAGCAGTTTGTCCGCGGCCTGTGTTGTATCAACAGACTCGACCGGTGCCAGGCGCAGAGCCTTCGCGGTGTGGCGTACGGGGTCTTTCGGCCCTCCGCCGATGGGCGCGGTGAGATCAGCACGCCGATCGAGCAAGCGAAATCCGTATTGCCGCGCGGCGCGTAGCCGGAGCAACTGCAGCAGGTTCTCTTCCCCGGACGTTCGATAGATCGCAAACGGCTCGCCGCTGGAGCCGCTCGTGTTGTGAAGAACGAGCCCTGCCGGATCGACGCCGTCCGCAAGCCTTGATTGCAGCGGCGCGTCTCTCAACTCACTCTTGGAAAGCAGCGGCAGCGCCGCAAGGTCCTCGGCCCGCTGAATGTCTTCCGGACGAACCCCGGCCGCGTCAAACCAGTTGCGATAGAACGCTACATGCCGGTAGACAAATCCGATCAACTCCCGTAGCCTCGCGTCGCGGAAGCCGTGCAGATCGGCTCGGCTGCGTCGCGGGTTCCGGTAGAGACTCCAGGCCGCTCCTATCCCCGCCAGCCTAGGGACCTGTGTCGACCACGACATGCAAAGAAAGAGCGACCGCCGCTAAGGCTATAGCTCGTGCTCCGTGATCTCGATGCGGATGCTCCATTCAAACCGCCCGCCCGGATCGAGATGAATCAAACCCTGTTGTGAAACAAGGGAGTTCTGCAGGCCAACCCAAGGCTCGGGGCTAAAGAAACCATCCTGGGCGTCGCCCCATAGGTTGTAAAGGATGATCGGCGCCGCGGGAACTTCGGACGCAGTATGGCTCATGCGAATCGTGAGACCGGCGGGGTCTCGTAATTCCATGAAAGGTTCGACATCGTATCCGCTGAGTGAGACGGCGGCGCGGCGTTCAAAGTCAGCCAACTCGATGCCATCGGCGTGTGAGCGCGGTCGGACCTCGCCCGTCGGAATGCCATAGCTCGTCTTGAGAATCTCTTCGCTCGAGGATGTCACGAGCACGACCTTGCCGCCGTCCCCACCAGGAACCAGCGGTGCAACGAACGTAATGTGATTCCCGATCGAGAACGGCATCGGATCGTCGTTGTCCGCGTCCGCGAGCACCTCGTAGTTGATGCTGAGTGCACCGCCCGCCAAGACATACTCGGCGGTAAGTTCGAAACCAAACGGGTACATTTCGCGCGTCGCGGCGGTATCCCCTAGGGTGAGTTCGGCGCGCGCGCCTCCCTGCCCCGCGTCACTGCTTCGGACCTGCCACGGGAGGCTTCGGGCAAAGCCATGAATGGGCATCGGATAGCGCTGCCCCTTCCACTCCCAAGCACCGTCGTTGAACTCCTCGCCGGCCTTGCGGCGCTCCTCCAGGTCAGGCGGAAAGCTACGGCCGGTTGCGGGCCAGAGTAGCGGAGCCTTCCCGGTCCAGTCATCGCGTGGCGTATAGTCGCGGCCGAGATAGAGGGTCTCCAGCCAGTGCGCGCCACGGCGAAACCGTAGGCTGCTCAACTCTCCACCCTGCGATGGCGCGATGCCGGCTTCGACGCCCGCATCGGTGTCGCGCAAGATGATCAGCTCGACGGGCTCGTCGCCGGTGGCCTGGGCGTGGTCAAGTTCATAGCGGGCGGAAGGCGGGGTACTGCAACCGACCAGCGCGACAACGGTCAGCACAACAGCGAGCAGGACTGTGTGTTTCATGGAAGATCCCTCAGGAGTATGATCAATCCGCCTTCATTCGATTAGGACTCAACGGACGAAGCGCCACTGCGGGCGCGCAGCATCTCATTGACCTCACGTTGCTGCTTCTCTTTGTCGTCGAGCAACTCGTCAAGCCGCCGCTCGAACGGTTCAAATTCCTTCGAGAACTTCTCGAAGTACCAGTCTTCGCTTCTTGTGAAGTGGCTCTGCATGTCAGCACACCACGCTTCGTAGTTCGGGTCCTGCTGGAACATATGCCAAGACTGCGCAAAGCTCGACCGCTGCTTGATGCCGTGCAGCACCGCATTCAGGCGACGTCCACTGAAGTGAAGCAGCAGACAGCGCAGAACGTTGACGTCGAACTCCACCCAGGGAGCAGGCACCGGCCGCTCGGTGGCGTCTCGGAACCAGTGCCAAATCGTACCCGCCGGAGACATCAGACAACGGTATCCCATGCGCCAAGCGCGCATGCTGAACTCGACGTCGTCAACACCCCATTTCGACCCGCCAACGTCCCAGCGGCCTAGCGTTTCAAATGTAGCGCGCCGCACGGCGACGCATCCGCCGGGAACACAGGGGCTTTCGCAAGGGCCGTCCTCGCTCGCGGGCGACGCCCATCCGCTCCCGAAGCTCTCATTGACAAAGAGATAGGGACGATGAGATACGGTGCTTCTATTGTTTATATCGCCGATCCGGCATCCCGCTAGGGCCACGGTTGGGTCCGACAGCATTTCCAGCATGGCGCGCAACCAGCCGGATTCGGGCTCAACGTGCGCATCAAGGAATACCAGGTATTCGCCTCGGCCTTCAGCGGCGCCTGCATTGCGAGCGTGGCGTATCCCTAGGTGGTTCTGACGAATCGAGCGGGCAGCTTGTTTAGCTAGCCGAACTCTTCTCAGGAAATCGCAACTGCCGTCGGTGGATCCGTCATCGACAACAATGATCTCTATCGGAAACCCATCGTCGTGAGTGAGGGTCGCCGAGACGGTTCGTTCCACCCACGCCCCCTCGTTGTGGGTGGGGATCACGATCGAGACGAGTGGGTCCTTGGTCAACAGTCGCTACTCCCGGCCGCACCTAGCCGATCAAGAAGCAACGGTGGTCGGCGGCCCGTTTGTTATCAAACACCACCAGCCAAGGGTGTGGTTGCCCCAACAAGCTCCGCGGCGACGAACGATCTAGGGGGGTGTAGGAGGCCCGCTCTGGGCGAAAGCAGGACGCTCGGTCGTCTTCACCACCGACAGGATGACCGGTACGACGTAAGCCATCTTCGCTATCTTCTTGGCCGATTCGCGGCGGCTGATCTGCTTCGAAAGAGGAGTGGTGTCTTGGGGTTCTTCCCGCTTGTTCATGTTGATACCTTACACTTCCCGGACGGTCTTCTTGGCCCACGTCCCCCATTGCGTGAAGGAATGACGACGGAAACGACCGCACCTTTCGCGAGGAGAAGACCTCCCAGCGCTGCGGCTACCGGGCTATTGAGGAGGCGGAATGGTCGGCGGCGCCATGGTCGGCGGCGCCATCGTCGGCAGCCCGCTCTGGGCGAAAGCCGGACGCTCGGTCGTCTTCACCACCGACAGGATCGCCGGTACGACATAGGCCATCTTTGCGAGTTTCTTTCCGGATTCGCGGCGACTGATCTGTTCCGACCCTGTGCTGGGTTTCTTCGATTCTTCTCGTTTACTCATATATGCTTCCCGCTCTTTTAGGCTGATGTCGCTGGCTTCGGCGCGAGGAGAGTCGAAACCCCACCCTACACTGTCGGCGATCGTTACTTCAGAAGAGTGTGCCAAAAAAGCATCGGCCACCATAACTCGTGGTCATAGGAACTAGGCCCTCCTCACAACCTTCCTCGCGGATTCGCGGCGTCTGCTCTACTCCGAACCGACGTCGGACTTCCTAGATTCTCCCCCGCTACGCAGCAAGGCCGGAGTGACACGCAACCGTCCGAAACGGCGTATCATGTTGAAGAGCGTATATTTACAGGCAGATTTTGACCTGGACCATCCCGACAGAGCAGCAAAGCTCTGTGCTACACTCACGAAGTAATCTAAACGAGCGAAAAAGAATAAAGGAGTCGAAAGACGAACGATTATGCCCTTAGAGTCGCAGGCGAAGCAAGAGATTATCGCCACGTATCGGACCCACGGAAAAGACGTTGGCTCCACCGAAGTGCAGGTCGCCGTCCTCAGCAGGAGAATCGGGGACTTGACCGAGCACCTCAAGGGACACCACAAGGACCACTCTTCCCGTCGCGGCCTGTTGATCCTGGTCAGCCGCCGACGTCGATTGCTGCGGTACCTCCGCAACACCAGTCCCGAGCGATACCGAAATCTCATCAAGAGTTTAGGTCTGCGCGGTTAACACCGTTCGTCGTGTCCGGGATGACCCCGCACACGAGTCATAATCCCCATCCTGTAGTCCGCGAACAGACGGTTCGCAACCGGGTCCTTTGAACCGGTTGGCCGTTTGTCGGGCTCTGAGCAGTCCCCCAAGGGGCTGCCGCACGAGCCCCCCCGTGGCCCGGATCACCTCCGGTTCTACTCTTTTTCCCTCAAAACTTCTATCTAGGAAGGGCAGGCTCGCCGCTGCGTTGCTGTAGCGGTTTGGATGACCTGCAACGTAAAAAAACATAATGAAACAGACAGTACAGATTGAGCTCGGCGAACGCACAATTGAGCTCGAAACAGGCCGTTTGGCCAAACAAGCTGGCGGCGCGGTAATCGTGCGCTGCGGCGATACGACGGTCTTGGTAACAGCGACCGCCGCTGATCAGCCCCGCGAGGGCATTGACTTCTTTCCGCTTACGGTCGACTACCGTGAGTACACCTATGCTGCGGGTCGAATCCCCGGCGGCTACATCAAACGTGAAGGACGCCCTTCTGAAAAAGAGGTCCTCACAAGCCGGCTGATCGACAGACCGATCCGGCCGCTGTTCGCCGAAGGTTTTAGCAACGAAACGCAGGTGATCGCGTTCGTCCAGTCGGCTGACCCGGAAATCGACCCAAGCATGTTGGCGTTGGTGGGAACATCGGCTGCGCTCAGCATCTCTGACATCCCGTTTCTCTATCCGATCGGCGCCGTGCGCGTCGGCCGGGTTGAAGGCAAGTGGGTTCTGAACCCTAGCTACTCGCAAATCGCCGAAGGCGACCTGAATATTGTCGTCGCCGGCGCCGACGAAGGGCTGGTGATGGTCGAATCGGAGGCCTCAGAGGCCAACGAAGCTGACATGGTTGAAGCCATGCGAGCCGGTCACGAAGGTTGCCGCAAAATCATCGCGGGGATACGGGAACTGGTCGAAAAGGCCGGCAAACCGAAGCGTGCCGTCGAGCCTCCTCCTTTTGACGAAGCCGCCTACAAGGTATTCGCCGATAAGTGGAGCACGAAACTGGCCGCCGCGATCGACACCAGCGACGTCGGTAAGCTCGAGAGCCAGGCCACTGTCAGCGCTCTGAAGAAAGAAACGGTCGCGGATCAAGGCGATGACGCAGAGAAAGCGGCGCAGGCCGGCAAGTTCTTTAACAAGCTGAAGGAATCCTTGTTCCGGGACGCGATTCTCAAGAACAAACGGCGGCCTGACGGGCGAGCGTTTGACAAGATTCGCAAGCTCACATGCGAGGTTTCTGAACTGCCTCGCACCCACGGCTCAGCCGTCTTCACACGCGGTGAAACACAGGCGCTCGCGACCGTTACCCTCGGCACTAAAGACGAGGGCCAGCGGATGGAGAAGCTCGAAAACCCGGACGTCACAAAGAACTTCATGGTCCACTACAACTTCCCGCCGTTCAGCGTCGGCGAAGTAAAGTTCCTGCGTGGCGCGGGCCGCCGTGAGATCGGTCACGGCATGCTTGCCGAACGCGCTCTTACGGCCGTGATTCCCGACGAAGAAGCCTTCCCCTACACCATTCGCATCGTCAGCGACATCCTTGAGTCGAATGGATCGAGCTCGATGGCGACCGTTTGTGGTGGAACTCTGGCCATGATGGATGCCGGTGTCCCTTTGAAGGCGCCCGTCGCCGGAATCGCCATGGGCCTCGTGACCGGAGAGGGCGAGGACGTTGCGATCCTGACCGACATCGCCGGCGCCGAAGATCACTACGGCGATATGGACTTCAAGGTGGCCGGTACCCGCGAGGGTATCACTGCGTTGCAGATGGACATCAAGCAGCCCAACGTCAGCTTCGAAGTGCTCGTAACGGCGCTCGAACAGGCCAAGAAAGCACGGCTTGAGATCCTTGATGCGATGGAAGCCGCGATTCCCGAATCGCGCGCCGACGTCTCACAATATGCACCTCGGATCTATACGATCACCATTCCGACCGCCAAGATCCGCGACGTGATCGGACCGGGCGGCAAGATGATCAAGAGCATCGTCCAGGAGTCCGGCGCGAAGATCAACGTCAGCGACGACGGCACGGTGCAGGTTGCGTCGACCGACGAAGCCGCCGCGAACATCGCGATCCAGATGATCAAAGACCTCACGGCATCCGCCGAGGTCGAAAAGACCTATCTGGGTACCGTCACGCGGATCGTCGATTTCGGCGCGTTTGTCGAAATCTTCCCCGGCACGGAAGGTCTGCTGCACATCAGCGAGATCGCCGAACAGCGTATTCGCAACGTCTCGGACGAGCTCAAGCAGGGCGACCAGA
>Ga0114996_10009731_pt1 | contig 10504 bp, 8 predicted proteins | sample ArcticOcean_MG_C_4_FD_87039 | JGI IMG/M metagenome (GOLD analysis project Ga0114996, IMG submission 87039) | Marine microbial communities from western Arctic Ocean - ArcticOcean_MG_CB4_134 | ecosystem: Environmental > Aquatic > Marine > Oceanic | place: Arctic Ocean: Canada Basin | collected... | reverse complement strand
CTCCCGGAATTTCTGCCACGTTTGGCAAGGATTTCACTACGTATGTACTGACGGCCGAAGCACGCACTTCGTCTCGCCAGGTGGTGAGAAATGCGGGCTAAGTCGCTGGAAGGCAGTCCAAGGCCAAAGGAGCGAGCGCGGCGTTCGAAGGTCGTCAATTTTCGACTAAAACGGCGGTAATATTGTCGGGCGCGCCCTGCTCTAAAGCCGCTTCAATCAGCGCTTCGCATTTCGTCTTGAGCGGCCCGGACTGGTCCAGAGATTGCACCAGCGCTTCTTCACCGGCCACGGTGTGCAACCCATCCGAACAAAGCAGCAGGATGTCCCCTGGGAGGAAATCAATGATGTGGGTTTCGACCTCGACCGTATCCTCAGCTCCAACGGCCTTGGTCAGAACATTGCGGTAGGGGTGGGTTCGAAGCTGCTCTTCGGTGAGGCCGAGGCCCCGCCCGATCTCGTTGACCCAGGTATGGTCGGTCGTGACGCAGTAGAGTTCCCCGGCTGTCCGAAGATAGGCGCGGCTGTCACCCACGTTCGCGATGTAGGCCTTGGTTTCATTCACAAGCACGGCCACGCAAGTCGTGCCCATGCCGGCGTTCTGGCGGTTTCGATCGGCCTCGGAGCGGACATTCTTGTTCGCCAGCCGAATCGCTTCCGAGAGAGCAGCGAGGTCCACCGGTTGGTCGTCCCGCTCCATTTCCGCGACAACGGTTTCGACGGTGATCCGCGACGCAAGTTCGCCCGCCTTGGCTCCGCCCATGCCGTCGGCGACGATGTAGAGGCCCAGCTCGGGCTTGCTGATGTAGAAGTCCTCGTTGTTGGACCTCACCAACCCGACATGGGTCATTCCGTAATAGCTGCCCATACGCGACATACTCGCTCGGGGTCTTCGTAGCCCGCCGAACCCGGGTTTACTTGCCATTGCGGAGTGGGCCTCCGCCGACTTTCCGCTCTGCCCTTTTCTGGCGCTAAGCTACTCTTGCCCGTACTTCTCAGCGCCTGATGGCCGCGGCGCAAGATTGGCCCGCCATAACTTCGTTTCGCTTGCTCAACGTGCTCGACGTACTGTCACAAACTGTCACTGGAAGGTGTAAAAAAAAATCGGGGACTGCCACAAGCGGCCATTTCTAAGTCCCTGTTTATCAGTGATGCCATTGGCCGCGGTTGGCTGTCTCAAGCATTTTTTCACACCTTACTGTCACAAATTATCACTGTCACAAATTATCACTGTCATAAACTATCAAGGATACGTCTTTGATCAAGCTGCGGGCCAACCAGCGGCGCGCTCCTCCTACCGCTGCGCCTCCCATGCTCTTCGCCTCGCCACGCGGTGAGACATGCGGGCTAGGATCAACAACGAGCTATTCACTGCCAACCAGCACCCCGCGCTCCAGCCTTTCTCTATCTGTGTCTCGGGACCGAACCCGGCCTCGGCGCCCGTTCACGGTGAACTCGGTCCCGGGAGAAGCCGCTTCCCGCCTGAGAATGGCAAAAGCCATGACTCGTTCCATTGTTGGTGAAAAAACCGGGCTCGTCAATCGACCCACGTCCTTTTCTTCCCACAAGACGACAGCGCCGGCGTCGGGTAGCTCGCTTGTCTCCAGCTCTACCCCGACCAGGAGCCGGTTGATCTGGCCACGGGATCGGACTCTTTCGACGATTTCCTGGCCTAGATAACAGCCCTTGGTGAATGAGATTGCCTCTGCTTGTTCGATGTGATTGGGCAGCGCCGAGTCGGTGAAATCGTCGCCCTGGCGCGGCACTTCGTTCTCGACGCGAACCGTCAGCACATCCGTCGCGGTAGCCTCCGTCACGCCGGCGGCCCGAAGCTTGGCGGCCAGATCACTGTTGTTCTCGTCGTCGGCGCTTCCCCCATCGGCGATCAACCAGAGGCCCGGTTGCCCTGTCAGCGACGTCCGAATGGTGGTCAGTCCACGCTCGTGGACGTGGGAATAAGGTTGAGGGGGTGGCGCGGCGATATTGAAAACCTGGTGAGCGAGTTTGTCCGCGGCGGGTCCCTCAATTGCCACGGCCGGGCTGGAATGACGCTGAAGCGTAACGTCCTCCATCACGATGAACCTTTCCAGGTGTTCCCGCAAGCGGGCTGAGCGCTCCGGCTCGCAGTCGATCAGCACATGATCTTCACTCACAAAGATTCGTGTGTCGGCCTGGATATGGCCCTGAACATCGAGGAAGAAGGCGCGAACGCCTTGCCCCGGCCGCAGGCTTTGCACGGCGTTGCTGCACATCGCATGAACGAACTGGACGCGGTCTTCACCGGTCACCCGAATTCTTCCGCGGGATGAAAGGTCCGCCCAAGCGGCTGACTCTCGGAGAGCAAAATAACCTGACATGAGTTCAACCGTGGAGCGTGCGGAGATAGGCGCCCAGAGCGAAAATGATGAATCCAGAGATAGCGGCGCTCAGCATCAATCGGGGCCGCTTCGCGTCCCGTGCCGCATCCCCGCTGGGAGGCAAGGCGACCAGATAGAGCATCGCGAAAACATGCGTCGCTAGCAGAAATTTCACGCCGAAAGCCATGTGATAGGTGGCCTCGACTCCGCCTTCGAGCACCCTCAGGAGATTGTAACTTCCAGAAACGACCAGAACGATGATCACGATCATGGCGAGCGGTCTGAGTCGAGCCGAAAGCTTAGCCAGGACGCTAGCCCGCTCGTCTTCCCCGAGAACTTCAAGCGCCGGCGAGAAAACGAAACGCGCGTAAACAAGTCCGCCGACGGCAACGGCCGCGGCGGCTAAATGCAGCCAACGAGAAAGTATATCCATATTATTGTCGGTCCTCCCCGGTGGCCTCAGCGCTTCCTCCGTTAGGCGGAACCCAAGCCGGTCCGGTAATAGGAACTTGATATTATACCCCCAATGATCCACGAAATCCTTCCCGTAGGGCAGCTTCAGTGCAATTGCTCCATTTTCGGCGACGAGCAGTCTCATGAGGCACTGGTTATTGATCCTGGCGACGAAATTGGCGAAATAAAAGCGATTTTGGATCGCCACGAACTGCAAGTCAAGGGCATTGTTATTACACACGCCCATATTGACCACATTGGAGGGGCTGCCAAACTCAAGGAGCTGACCGGCGCACCGGTCTACATGAATGAGAACGACATGGAGTTGCGGGCGCAACTTGACGTTCAAGCCGGCTGGATTGGGATCGAGACTCCCTCGGCGCCAGAGATCGATGTCATGGTTCGCGACGGGGACAAGGTGGTTCTCTCCCAACAGCCGTTCCACGTGCTCCACACGCCCGGTCACACGCAGGGAAGCATCAGCTTGCACATTCCCAGCGAGAATAAGCTGATTGTCGGCGATACGCTCTTCCGCGACAGCATCGGACGGACGGATCTGCCAGGCGGCAATCCCCGCCAGATTATCACGTCCATCAAGGAAAAACTACTGCCCTTGGCTGATGACGTTGTCGTCATCCCCGGCCACGGTCCCGCGACGACCATCGGGCGTGAGAGAGAGATGAATTATTTTCTGCGCGGATTGTAGTCAGAGCGCCGAACGCCAGTGAGTGGGTCCAGCGGGGTGCTAGGTCAGACGTGCCGAAGCTCAGAGCCGCGGGTGGGAAGCCGCGGTCGACTGTCCGCCGAATCCCCTGTTTGGCCCCGCGCCCGCGCGCGCCTCTAGACTTTCTACATTTCGCGGGCGACCCGGCAGGGTCGCTACAACGATAGCCGCCTTCAGGGAAGCGTGCCGGGTCAGCCGCGAAATGTAGAAACTCCAGACCGCGGGTTGACACCCGCGGCTCTGAGTTGCGGCTTGCGGCTCTGCTATCTGCCCGCGGTTCCGAGCTTCGGCGGGGAGGTGAGGCCCCGCCAGAATCCGCTCTGAGTCGCGTAACGTTAGGCGGTTTTCACACCCAGGATTGGGCTTCACTCCACGCTGCGGGGCTGACGGAAGCGCTGCAATTGCTCCGCTCCAGCAAGTCTTCTTTTGCGGCGCAACCGGCGTAAACGAACCGGCATAGCGCAACCGGCATAGCGTAACCGGCATAACGTCCACCCTCATTTCAGATAAGGCAGCATCTGCTTAAACTCGGCTCGGCGGCTGCTGCCCAGCAGCTCGTAGATGGCCATCTCCGTCGAAGAAATCACGGCACCGGCGCCGCGCATGCGCTCGATGCCAATGGCTTTGTTCGCCCCGGTTCGGGAGCCGACGGCGTCCGCGGCGACATGCACCTGATACCCGCCATCGAGCGCGCCCAGGGCCGTCTGCATCACACAGATGTGCGCCTCGATTCCCGCTAACAGGAGGGCGCCCCCTGGCCGCAGGGTTTCCGAGAGAGTCGTTCGAAATGTATCATCGCCCAGGCAGCCGAAGCAAACCTTGTCGATTGACAGGGGACCGGCCAGCTCCGCGATTTCCGGTACCGTTTCGCCGAGACCTTTGCTGTATTGGGTCGTAACCAGAGTCTTGAGATCGAGCACCCGGGCCAGCCGTAGCAGTTGTTTCGTGTTCTGAAGTACCTCGTCCAGGCCGTCGATAGCGGGTACGAGGCCTTGCTGCAAGTCGATCACGAGGAGCGCGGTAGATTCCGGGGAGATCATGGATGAGGGGGCAGGCATGGATGAGGGGGCAGGCATGCCTCGATTGTACGCCAGCCGGTATCCGCATTTCGGAGACAATCTCGCCGTGCTCGGCGGACTGTGTCGAGGGAACGTCGGCCCGGAGGCCGACGCAAGAGCCGGCACGAGTGCCGACTCCTGGAGTTTCTACATTTAGCAAGGCCCCGGCACGCTTCCCTGAAGCCGTGGGCTATCGTCGATCCTGACGGGTCGCCCGCGGGCCGGGGCGATCTGCGACAGGACAAGAGAAGCACCGGCGGCGTCCCGTCAGGGACGAAACGGCAATAGCCCGCGGCTTCAGCCGTGGGTTGCAGGTCCCGTTGCGATAAGCCCTGGAAAGGGCGACACATCCATGCCGCACAGCCTCTCTGACCTGCTGATTCATGCCTTCTTTTCGACGAAAGATCAGCGGTCCATTCTCGACGAGGACCTAAGATCGAATTGACAAAAGCACGAAATTGAGTACGACGAGACCTATCTCTGGCCGCGGCTTTGTACCGCCCTTTCCAGGGCTCGGCTTTGTCTTTACCATTCCCCACGGCTGAAGCCGTGGGCTATCGTTGTAGCGACCCTGCCGGGTCGCCCGCGAAATGTAGAAACTCCAGGAGCCGACACGAGTGCCGGCTCGGCAAGCTAAGAGCTTGCGCCACCTCAGAACGGCGCGCGCCTCGTACCGGCGTCCCTCTCACGCACTTCGTCTCGACACGTGGTGCGAAATGCGGGCTAAGCCTCGGGGGCGGAAAGCGGATATACTGACGATGAGATGATGGAGGCGTTCGCGGGCTGTCACCGAAAGCGATCGAGCTAGAACGTTCACGAAAGGATTTTTTTTATGCGGCAAAAACGGAGCTGGTGGATAGTTTTCCCCCTGACCATACTGTTGTGCGCGGTGCTGGGTGGAGTCTGGGGTCCCCGAGCGGGTTTGGCGGCGGCCGCCTCTGAAGATGATCTCCGGGAAAACTTCCGGCAATTCACCAAGGTGCTTTCGATTATCGAAAGTCAATACGCCGACACCGTCGATGCCGAGAAGGCCATCTTTAGCGGTGCGATCCCCACCATGCTGCGGACGCTCGATCCGCACTCGCAGTTCTTTGGCCCCGATGCTTTCAAGCAGCTCCGCGACGAACAAAAAGGGCAGTACGCCGGGGTTGGAATGCAGATCGGTATTCGCAACGGCCGTACCGTCGTGATCGCCCCGTTTCCCAAGACGCCCGCCTACCGCGCCGGCCTGCGGCCTGGGGACGTGATCGCCCAGGTAAACGGCGAATCGACGGAAGGCCTCAATACAACTGAAATCGCGGAGCGGCTGCGAGGGCCGGCCGGAACCAAGGTCCGCATCGGCGTTGAGCGCCGCGGCGTGGATGGCCTGATTGAGCGCGAGGTCGTGCGGGCTCGCATTCCGCGCAAGAGCGTCCCGGTTTCGTTCCTCCTCGAACCGAAGATCGGCTTCGTCAAAATCGAAACGTTCAATGAAAAAACGGGGCGCGAGCTGGATGCGGCTCTGGAAAAGTTGGATGAGGAAAATCTCGAAGGACTGATTCTCGATCTGCGCGGCAACCGCGGCGGACTGTTGAGCGAAGGCGTTTACGTCTCGGACAAATTCATGGACAAGGGTCAGACTGTTGTCTCGCACCACGGCCGGGCGTCGGCCGAGCGGGTCTATAAGTCACAAAAAGGTAATGACGGACTGACCTACCCCATGATTGTGCTGGTGAACTGTGATTCGGCGTCAGCGTCGGAGATCGTGGCCGGCGCGCTGCAGGACCACGATCGTGCTCTGATCGTCGGCATGAATACGTTTGGCAAAGGGTTGGTGCAGACGGTCTACCCGATCTCAAAGACTTCGGGTTTGGCGCTCACCACCGCGCGCTACTATACGCCCAGCGGCCGCCTGATCCAGCGGCGTTACGACAACGTTTCACTCTACGGCTACTACGCCAGTCCGTGCACCGAAGAATTCGTGCCGGCAAACGACCAGGTACGTCTGACCGATCAGGGGCGCACGGTTTACGGAGGCGGAGGTATCACTCCCGACGTGCCGCTGGCGGATCAGAAGTTCAACGACTTTCAGATTAAGCTTCGCCGCGGAGCCGTCTTTGCGACATTCGCGCAGGTTTACACGCTTGCCCGTCCCGATCTCGCGCCAGGGTGGGAACCAACCGACGAAATCATTTCGGAGTTCCGCCAATTCATGACGGACGAAGACGTAGAGTTTACTGAACCAGACATTCTTGAGAACCTCGACTTCATCAAAAGATTTCTCAAGCGAGAAGTTTACATCGCGGCCTACGATCTGGACGAAGGCGAGCGGGTCTACTATGAGCTAGACCCCGAGGTTCAGAAGGGATTGGAACTGCTTCCCAAGGCTGAGGAACTGCTCAAGAGCGGTAAGAGCCTGGTCGCCCAGCGCTAACCGCCCGGCGGAGTACGTTCACGCGCTTAACCGCAATACTGTTGACTTAGCAGTTCCTCGGATAGTTTTTGTTGCCTGGGTCGTCATTTTGTTTTCGGGTAAAGTCGAACGCCCGGCACGGATCGAGTTGCTCGGAGACGAGAGGGCCGGTTTGCTCCTCCGCCCTTGCAGGGCTTGCGCGTTGAGGGGTTCTTACCCAGGGTTGCGCTTCGCTCCACCCTGGGCTACGATCCTGCGCCGCTTCGCGGCTGAACGGCTCTTTCGGTGACAATTTTGGGGCCGGGGGCGGCGGATCGCTTGGGGGCAGTGACCGCTCCCTCACGGTCGCGGCTCGGGGCGGGGGCTCGCTCGGGCGACAGTAATGCACTTAGCCTGCATTTCTCGCCAGGTGCTTCGGCCGAAGCACGCAAGAGGCTCGCCGTTACTTCGTTGCGCTTGCTCGCCGTGCTCAATGGACTGTGAGAGGTAACGTCGGCCCGGAGGCCGACGCGGCCCGCCAGGAGGCGCGCGCCACCTCAGAGCGGCGCACGCCTCGTACTGACAGGCCTCCCATGCACTTTGCCTCGCCACCCGATGAGAAATACGGGCTAGAAGCGTGCATGGCAGGCAAGGATGCCTGTCCCACGTCAAGCGGCGCGCGTCTCGTACTGACGCGCCTCATACGCACTTCGTCTCGTCACGTGGTGAGAAATGCGGGCTGGGGGCTGGGTTTGCCGGCTGGTGTAGAAGTTCGGACGGCACGACCCTCAGCGCACCGATTCAGATACAATGCCGGCCATGAACCGAAGACGTTTTCTTTCCGCGGCCGGACTGGGATCACTCGCGGCGGCGGCGTGTCAGGCCCCGCCTGCTCCTGATCAGGCCGCGGCGAATGTCGTTGTCACGGGCCTGGAAATCTTTCGGGTGCGGGTAAACCAGCGGGGCAACTGGGTGATTCCGCGAATCCAAACCAGCGCCGGGGTCAGTGGCATCGGGGACGCATCCCACGCCGGCGAAGGCGATCCCCAGATTGCCAAATTGCAGGATTTTTTTGAGCTTATTCAGGGGCGCGGCATCCATGACATCGAATGGCTGAGGGGACAAGTTCAGCCGGAGATCGCGAAGTTCGGCCGCGCGGCCAGCTGCGCTTTCAGCGGGATCGAACAAGCTCTGTTCGACATTCAGGGCAAGATCGCGGGCGTGCCGAGTTATCAGCTTTTCGGCGGCAAGCTGCGGGAGACGATTCGCAACTACGCGAACATTAATCGTTCCACCGATCCTCGTGACGCAGCCGGTTTCGCGGCGATGGCCGGCCGGGCCGTCGAGTTCGGTTTCGACGCTGTCAAGCTGGCTCCTTTTGACGGTATGCCGCTCGGGGGCAGCGCTTCTGAAATCGCGGCGCACACGCGGCAAGGTGTCGACTGCGTCCGGGCGGTCCGCGAGGCGATGGGCGATCGCGAAGTCCTGATCGACGCTCACGGCAATTTCGATCTGGAGCGCGGACTTGGGCTGCTCAAGCAAATGGAACCGTTCGGACTCTTTTGGCTTGAGGAAGTCTCGGAGTCGTTGGAGCACCTCGCCGCCATTCGGAAGGCAGCCGCCATGCCGACCGCTGGAGGCGAATCGCTCTACGGTCTCAAGGAGAACGCCGAGTACGTCACTGCCGGTGCGGCCGACATCCTGATGCCTGACGTGAAGTACTGCGGGGGCATGCTGGAGCTCAAGAAGATCGCCGCGCTGGCCGAAGGATTTGGTTTGCCGGTCGCTCCCCACGGTCCGGCTAGCCCGGTCGGCAACGTGGCCGCGGCGCACGTCTGCGCCGGGCTGCCGAATTTTCAAATCCTTGAGTTTTCCTTCGGCGAGACGGATTGGCGGGCAGAGCTGATCGATCCTCCGGAGGAGGTGCTCGGCGGCTACATGAGAGTTGGGGGCCGCCCAGGCCTCGGGATCGAACTCAACGAAAAGACGGCTCGCCGGTACGCTGTTGACTGAGACGCGGTCCGGGAAAACGCCCGCCGGAAGGCGCGCCATCTCAGGCGACGCGCCGTGGCGTGAAAATGCAGGCTAAAACGCGAGCTTGCCCGCCGCCCGCAGTTCGGAAGGCAGCAGGGCGGCGTATATTGCGCAATGCACGGGAGTCGGTACGCCGGACTCTTCGCCGTAACGCACAACGGTACCGGTCTGATACTCGAGTTCGGACGGCTCGCCCGCCATCACGTCACGCTGCATGGACGCTGTTGCTTCGGCGGGCAGCCCATCGATCAACTCGAAAGCGCGGTCCGGTGCACCATCACCGAGAGCAATATTGCGTTTGCGGGCGATAGCGACGATTTCTTCCATGGCGGCTCGCAGCATGCGGCGGGTTTCGGGAACTTCTCGCAATACCCCGGCCGGCGCGCGCGCGACGGCTCCGACTCCTCCGAGCGGAGTGACGAAAAGGAATTTATTCCATAAGGCGGCTTCGATGTCATCTGGTGTCACGACGCTCATGCCGCTCGCCGGTTCCAGCGCGGAGCGGATCCGCTCGACCCTTTCCGTCTTGGCTTGCCCTAGCTCGCCGAAAATCAATGCGGGCGGGAATCCGCCGTGCTGGATCCGGGCGGGAGCCAGGCGTGTGCTGAAGATCTTGCACAGTCCGCCCAATACATGATCCCGCCCGAGAATCTCAGCCAATAGGCTTGGAGCTTCGATGCCATTTTGCAGGGGGATGACCGCCGTCTCGGGGCCGATCAGCGGCGCCAGGGCGCGTCCGGCTTCGCGAACGTGCTGCGCTTTGACCGCCAGCAGCACGAGATCGGCCGGCCCGGCCTCGATGGGGTGCGCGACGACTTGGGGATGCCTGATCACGAAATCGCCCAGAACGCTGTTTACCTCCAGACCGTGTGTTTGCAAGCGGCTGAGCGTTTCGCCTCTCGCAACGAAGATGACGTCGTGGCCGGCGTTGGCCAGGCGGCCGCCAAAGTAACCACCCACTGCTCCGACACCGAAAATTGCGATACGCATGGTTTGAACTTGCCCCCTGGGGTGAGACAAATAGTTTAGACACAGTTGACCGTTCGCTGGTTTTTGCTGGCCAGCGGCGGCCCTTTGGTTTGGAATAGCTCGCGGTTGGTAAAGCGGAAGCGGGCTCCGCGGGAGCACAACCCGCTGAGGAGTAGCCTTGCCGGCCGAAGCGGCCGCAGGCCACAAACTTCCCGCCGATTTCCGGGAGACGCTCGGGTCAACTCTCCTTGAATAGTCGGAACTGCCCCAAAGCTCGAAACCAAATCGGCTCTTCTCGTTTCGCTCGACAGCGGGGGAGCTGCACGATATCATGGTCTCGACATTTCGAGAGGGAGTGCCCCTCACCCTGACTCGCTGACCCTGACTCGCTCACCCTGATTAGCTGACCCTGACTCGCTGACCCTGACTAAGCGGAATCTAATCTTGCGGATTTGGGTAGTCTTGTAGGATTGGTGGGTGGCCGGACGACCCCAGGCTTCCGCCTGGGGCTCTGTTTCTGCTTGCCAAACTTTCTGGCAAT
>Ga0114996_10009721_pt1 | contig 10515 bp, 7 predicted proteins | sample ArcticOcean_MG_C_4_FD_87039 | JGI IMG/M metagenome (GOLD analysis project Ga0114996, IMG submission 87039) | Marine microbial communities from western Arctic Ocean - ArcticOcean_MG_CB4_134 | ecosystem: Environmental > Aquatic > Marine > Oceanic | place: Arctic Ocean: Canada Basin | collected... | reverse complement strand
GTAAATAACCTGGGGAGATGTAGCGTTGATGAGGCCTTTGACCTATGTCGAAACTTAGCGAAAACTCATTATGAGAATTTTCCTGTAGGATCTTTCTTATTACCTAAAGATAAACGCCGTCATATTTTTGCCCTTTATGCTTTTTGTAGATTTGTAGATTTTCTTGGTGATCAAGCTAAAGGGAATCGTCTGGATCTACTTGAAACTTGGGAGGAAGACCTTAGGAAGTGTTATAATGGTATACCGAATCATCCAATCTTATTAGCACTGCAAACCTCTATTCAAACATTTGATATTCCTATAGAACCGTTTCTAAAGTTAATAAAAGCAAATCGGATGGACCAATTTAATGTTCGGTATAGTAGCTATCAGGAATTAGCTTACTATTGTGAACATTCAGCAAATCCAGTTGGGCACTTAGTACTCCATCTTTTTGGCTATAAAGAAGCCAAATTATATTCTTTGTCAGATTATATATGTACTGCACTACAATTAACGAATTTTTGGCAAGATGTGATTAAAGATTTTAATATAGGAAGAATATATATACCGTTAGAGGACATGGATGCTTTTGGATATACTGAAGAAGCTTTAGGTAAATACCTAATAAATAAAAACTTTCGTGAACTGATGTTTTTTGAAGTTGAAAGGACTAGAAACCTCTTTGGGAAAGGTTCTGAACTTGTTAAATATCTTGATGGCACTTTAAAAATAGAAGTTGCAATGTTTGTGAATGGAGGTATGAAAATATTAACTGAAATAGAAAGACAGCGATATGATGTTATTTCTAATAGACCATCACTCTCTAAGTGGAACAAACTTAGCTTAACCTTATCAACATTGATAAATATGTTTATAACTGGAAAGCCATGATCCTTTTGAGAGGAACATATATACTATTATATTATATAGAAAGAGAATTTAAACTTTAAGCTTTGATTTGTTTTAGTAAAAAGAGAAATTCTAATGAGTGTTGAATTAGAAAAAGCCTATCAGTATTGTACCCAGTTGACAAAAAAAGAGGCAAGGAATTTTTATTATGCTTTCATTACCTTGCCAAACAAAAAACGAAAGGCCATATATGCAGTTTATGCGTTTAGCCGATTGTGTGATGATATCGCTGATGAATATGGTTCATTAAAATATAAAGTTGATGGGCTTAATAATTTAAAGAGATACTTAAAAGAGTGCTATGCTGGTAATCCTAACGGTTACGTGTTTTCTGCATTAGTGGATTGTTCTTCACAATTTCAAATACCCATCGAATATTTTGAAGATATTATAGAAGGTGTAGAAATTGATCTACGAAAAACAAGATATCATGATTTTGATGAATTAAAATCTTATTGCTATAAGGTTGCCTCAGTAGTGGGACTTATATGTATAAATATATTTGGGTATGGTAGGTCAGAAGCTAAAGAATATGCCATAAATCTAGGACTTGCCATGCAATTAACAAACATCATAAGGGATATTAAGGAAGATGCAGAACGTGGGCGAATATACATTCCTCTGGATGAGTTAAAACAGTTCGGCTATTCAGAGGAAGAATTGATAAGAGGTTTAGAAACAGAAGCTTTTCATAAGCTTATGACATTCCAGACTAATCGTGCTAGAAAATATTTTGCTAAAGGATGCCTGTTGATGCCTCTATTACCAATTAGATCAAGGGCATGCCCCGCAATACTTGCGGGGATATATATGGCTCTTTTAGACAAAATTGAGAGAGAGAAATTTAAAGTCTTCGATAATCGTATTGGCCTAAATTTTACCAAAAAACTTTTGATTATGATTGGATTATGGATTCAAAGTCTATGTCAACGACCAGATATTCCAAAGAGGTTGTAGTTTTAGGAGGAGGTCTTGCAGGACTTTCTGCCATGTGCAATCTACTAGATAAAGGTTACAAAGTTACTTTAATAGAGAAGAGGCCTTTTCTTGGGGGAAGAGCTTTTTCATATATTGATAAGGAAACTGGAATAGAAGTAGATAATGGTCAGCATATTTTCATGGGGTGCTGTACTTACTTTATTGAATTCCTCCACAAAGTAAATGCTTATAAGAAGATTTTTATTCAGGAAAAATTAAATATTAAAATTGTCAGAAATAGTCGTGAAAGTAGTATTTTTAGCGTACCTTGGTTAGGATTCTTCCACCTACTACCATCTTTGATTGCTTATTCTCATGTTACTTTTAAGGATAAAATGTTAATTATTTATGCCTTATTAAAAATTAAAAACTTAGACAGGGAAGCAATAAAACTCGATTTAGATAATGAGAGCTTCTATAATTGGTTAAAACGTAATAAACAAAGCGATACAAGTATACAGTCTCTTTGGAATTTAGTTGTATTACCCACCTTGAATGATAATATCCAAAATGTTAGTGCCTATATGGGGATCATGGTTTTCCAAGAAGGCTTGTTAAAAGGCCCTAAAGAAGCTGCATTAGGGTATTCTACTGTTGGATTAACTTCGCTTCTTGGAGATTCGATGCAGGAATACATAAAATCGAAGAGAGGAGAGATAATACTGGGTAAAGCCGTAACCTCCATTGAGATAGTAGATAACAGAATAAATAGCGTAGTGCTTACTGACGGTTCTAATATAAATGGCAAAATATTTATTAGTGCTCTTCCTTTTGACAAATATAAAGAAATATTTCCAATACTATCAAATAATTATCCTCTAAAATCTGTGGGAGAAAGACTTACTTATTCGCCAATTGTAGGAATACATATTTGGTATGATCGGGAAGTAATGGAGGATGATTTAATAGCATTTTTAGATAGTGAAATTCAATGGGTGTTTAATAAAAGTTCTATGCAAAAGATTCAAGAATTATCAGGTCAGCACTTATCGATTTCCATAAGCGGTGCTTGGAAATATGCAAATATGTCTAAGCAGAAAATCCAGGATATTTTTACGATGGAAATGAAACAACTGTTTCCTAAAGCACAACAGGCTATAGTTAAAAGATGCATAATAATAAAACAACTTCAAGCTACTTTTAGATCATTGCCTGGAGCATATTCAGCGAGACCCAAACCCAATACTGAAATACTTAACTTATTTATTGCAGGAGACTGGACAGCTACAGGTTGGCCTTCTACAATGGAAGGTGCTGTTAAGAGTGGTGTTTTAGCAGCTAAAGAGATTAACAGTAAATTAACAGAATAGTTTTGGGATTTTATTGCTAGTAATTGAAATGTAAATAGGCAGTTAAATTAATAGACGTACTTTTTTGACACCTAGACAGCCAGATGGTAATATTACTATGTTATTGTAGACTTAATTGGTTAACAATTGAGCCAGTATCTTTCCTCTTTACCATAATTGTGCCCTAGATTAATACAAATTAGGAGATGTTATGACTACAACGAATCAGGTGCTTAAAAAAGTAGCTGGCGAAGGTTATAAATATGGCTTTGTAACGGACATAGAGTCTGACACTGCTCCTCCGGGTTTAAATGAGGATACAGTTAGATTTATTTCTGAAAAGAAAAATGACCCAGATTGGATGCTTGAATGGCGGTTGAAGGCTTTTCGATATTTCATGACTTTGCTTGAGAAGTCAGCGACGCCAAAATGGGCAAATGTTCAACACCCACCAATTGATTTTCAGAAGATTGTTTACTATGCTGCACCAAAAGTAAAGGAGAAATTGGGTAGCTTAGACGAAGTAGATCCAGAAATATTAAAGACTTACGAAAAACTTGGAATATCGCTTAATGAACAAAAGTTACTGGCAGGCGTAGCAGTAGATGCTGTATTTGACAGTGTTTCTATAACTACTACATTTAAAAAAGAGCTCGGTAAAAAGGGCATAATTTTTTGTTCTATGTCAGATGCGATTCAAGAGCATCCTGAACTAGTAAAGAAATATTTGGGATCAGTCGTTCCTTATTCGGATAATTTCTATGCTGCATTAAACGCAGCAGTCTTTTCTGATGGATCTTTTTGTTATATACCCAAGGGAGTTCGCTGTCCTTATGAATTGACTACATATTTTCGGATAAACTATCAAGAATCTGGGCAATTTGAGCGAACACTCATAATTGCTGATGAAGGTAGTTTTGTAAGCTATTTAGAAGGGTGCAGCGCTCCTATGTTTGATACAAACCAGCTTCATGCTGCTGTGGTCGAATTAGTTGCTCTGGATGATTCTGAAATCAAATATTCCACTATACAGAATTGGTATCCAGGTGATGAAAATGGCAAGGGTGGCGTTTATAATTTTGTGACTAAACGAGGAATATGTTCAGGAAGGAATTCCAAGATATCTTGGACTCAAGTAGAGACAGGGGCAGCCATAACGTGGAAGTATCCTAGTGTTATTTTGCAGGGAGACAATTCCATTGGTGAGTTCTATTCAGTTGCACTTGTAAAAGGCATGCAACAAGCTGATACAGGAACGAAAATGATACATATTGGCAAGAATACTAGAAGTAGAATTATCGCTAAGGGAATTTCTGCTGGTAAAGCACAGAATACCTATAGAGGATTAGTACGTGTACAGCCAAAGGCTGACCAAGCTCGAAATTTTACCCAGTGCGACTCGCTATTGATAGGAGATAAATGTGGTGCACATACTACTCCTTATGTAGAAGTCAAAAATAAAAGTGCTCACTTAGAACATGAAGCTTACACGTCTAGAGTTAGTGAGGATCAAATATTTTATTGTAATCAAAGGGGCATATCAATTGAAGACGCCAATGCTCTTATTATTAATGGATTTTGTAGAGAGGTATTTAAGCAGCTCCCCATGGAGTTTGCAGTTGAAGCTACAAGATTACTAGAGGCAAACTTAGAAGGAGCTGTTGGGTAATAGAAGGATGCAGATATGTTAGAAATTCGTAATCTTCATGCAAATATAGATGATAAAGAGATACTAAAAGGTATTAGCCTTGATGTAAAAGCAGGCGAACTCCATGCAATCATGGGGCCAAATGGATCCGGGAAAAGCACCTTAGCTAACGTTTTAGCAGGAAAACCTTCATATAAAGTTACAGGAGGGGAAGTTTTACTAGAGAACCAAGATTTAATCAGTATGCTTCCTGAGGAAAGGGCTAGGGCAGGACTGTTCTTATGTTTTCAACATCCTGTAGAGGTTCCAGGTGTTAGAATGGATCAATTTTTAAGACAATCATTCAATGATATTCGCAAAAGTAAAGGGGAAGACCAGTTAGATGTACTAAAGTTTGATAAAATGCTCAAAGAGAAGGTAGAGATAGTAGGAATTGACTACTCCTTTGTTAAGCGCTCTGTTAATGAGGGATTCTCCGGCGGCGAAAAGAAGCGCAATGAGATCTTGCAAATGGCAGTGTTGCAACCAAAATTAGCGATATTAGATGAACCAGATTCTGGATTAGATGTAGATGCTTTACGTCAAGTAGCACAAGCTATTAATAATCTTAGAACTGATAAAAATGCTGTGATATTAGTTACACATTATCAGAGAATTTTAGACTATGTTGTACCTGATAAGGTACATGTTTTTGTTAATGGAACTATTGTTCAGTCGGGTGATAAAAAATTAGCTCTAGAGATTGAGTCAAAAGGTTACGATAAATATGAGGAGCGAGCCGGCAAAGACATATCGGCTTAAAATTTCTGGAAAGCTATCAAATAATGCCAAAATTAGTAACAGAAAAAGATGTGTTTTCTAAAGCGTTTATAACTTTAGAACAAGATATACCAACAGGTATTACAACTTGGCTTGAAAAGTTAAAAAGGGACGCAGCTGATCACTTTAAACAGCTTGGTTTACCTATTCAGCGACGAGGCAATGAGGAATGGAAATATACTGATCTAAGTCCGATTGCAAAAATAGCTTTTTCCCCTATTGAGAAGTTTGATAGTAAAAAACTTAAACAAGAAGTATTAGACTATATTCTTCTTGGTAATCCTAGTTGGAATCGTCTTTTATTCGTCGATGGGAACTTTGAACCAGATTTATCATTTGTGAATGATACAGACAATATAATTTTGAAGAATATACAGGATGTAGTTGCTGATAAATCATATAAACTAGAACAGCACTTGTCCAAATATAAGGATTATTCGAATAATGCCTTTGTTGCCTTAAATACTGCTTTCATTAAAGATGGGGCTTTTATTCAAATTGCTGATAATCGATTAGTAAAGGAACCTATTCATATAATCTATATCACAACTGCTTCGCAGCCAGAGACAGCTTCCTATCCTAGAACTTTAATTCTTGGAGGTAAGGGAAGTCAGGCTGAAATTATAGAGAGCTATTGGGGTTTGGATAATGAAGCCTATCTGACCAATGCTGTTACTGAGATATTTGTTGGGCAAGCTGCCTCTATTAAATACTATAAATTGGAGTTACAAAATGAAAACGCATTTCATATTAGTAACACACAGGTTGTTCAGGATAGCGATAGTTATTTCTCTTCAGTGAATATTGACATAGGAGGGAAATTGGTAAGAAACAATATTGATTTCCTAACAGCTGGAGAAAATACTAATTCCTTGTTTAACGGGCTATATTTAATTAATGCTACACAACATGTTGATAACCAAGTGATATTGGATCATGCTAAACCATATACTACAAGTAGAGAGCTATATAAAGGCGTTTTAGGTGGGAAATCTAGGAGTGTTTTCCATGGAAGTATTATAGTTCGCCCAGGAGCAGTTAAGGTAAATGCTATGCAAGTAGATAAAAATTTACTTCTCTCTGATAAAGCAGAAGCAGATACGAAACCGGCTTTTTGGATTTATTGTGATGATGTGAAATGTGGGCATGGGGCTGCTTGTGGTCAAATTGATGATCAAGCGTTGTTTTATTTGCGTAGTAGAGGTATAGATGAAGAGACAGCCAGAAACTTTTTGACTAGGGGCTTTGTTAATGAAATTATCGACGGTATAGATAATGAAGATATTAGAATAGAAATAAGCTCTATTGTTCAAGCAAAGCTGGAAAATATTAGATAACAATATTTTCACCACTATAATAACTTAGATAACAAATGTTAAAAGGATAATGAATGACCGGTATTAAACCAAAGATTAAATCTCCACTAATCAAAAACGGTCTTGGTGATTTGGTCTTGGATGTAAAAAAAATCAGGGGAGATTTTCCTATTCTTTCCAGGAAAGTTTATGGAAAACCTCTAATATACTTAGATAATGCTGCTACTTCTCAAAAGCCACGTAGTGTGATAAATGCTCTTACTGAATACTATGAACAGTATAATTCCAATGTTCATCGTGGAGTTCACGCTCTAAGTATGGAGGCCACTGAACTGTACGATGGTGCCCGCGAAAAAATAGCTAATTTTATTGGATCACCTAGTTCTGAAAATATCATTTTTACACGTAATACTACTGAGGCTATTAATTTAGTTGCATACACTTGGGGCAAGGAAAATATTAGCGATGGAGATGAAATTCTGCTCACAAGAATGGAGCATCATAGTAACCTTGTTCCTTGGCAAAGACTTGCTAAAGAAAATGGAGCAAAGTTAAAATTTATCCCTTTAACTGAAGAAGCTACACTTGATTTAACAAACTTGGGAGAGTTAATAACATCACGTACAAAACTTGTGGCTATTACACATATGTCTAATGTTCTTGGTACAATCAATCCTATTAATAAGATAATATCTGTTGCACATGATAAAGGTGCATTGGTTCTTGTAGATGGAGCTCAGAGCGTACCACATTTACCGATTAACGTCAGTGAGATTAACTGTGATTTCTTTGCTTTTTCTAGTCATAAGATGTTGGGGCCTACAGGGGTCGGTGTTCTATTTGGGAAAACTGATTTATTAGAGTCGATTGAGCCATTTTTAAGTGGTGGAGAAATGGTTAGAGAGGTATGGTACGATCACGCAACATGGAATGAAATCCCATACCGATTCGAAGCTGGTACTCCAGATATTGCAGATGCTATAGCATTGGGAGCCGCGGTAGAATATTTAGAATGGCTTGGAATGGACAATGTTAGACGACATGAAATGGAACTTACCCAATATGCTTTGGATGCATTTGACGAGTTGGACGAGATTAAGGTATTTGGCCCTAGGGATGTAGCTGTTCGAGGGGGTATTTTGTCCTTTCACTCTGAAGTTGTGCATCCACATGATTTAGGAACGATATTGGATAGAGATGGAATTGCTGTTAGGGCTGGACATCATTGTGCTATGCCTCTTATGAGAAGCTTAGGGTTGATAGCAACAGCTCGAGCTAGTTTCTATGTTTACAATTATGAAGAAGAAATAGATCATTTGATATCAAGTCTTAAGAAGGCTATTAGGTATTTTGGCGATGGAATTAGAAGCGTTAGATGAGCTTTATAGAGATATAATACTCGATCACTGTAAGAATCCCCGACATGCAAATCATCTTGATCATCCTGATTTGGAATCACAAGGGAATAATCCATTTTGTGGGGATGAGATATCTTTACAGGTTAAATTATCTCAAGGCCGTATTGTTGAGATTGGATTTAATGGCCGTGGATGTTCCATTAGCCAAGCCTCAGGTTCAATTATGGCAGGAGTCATTGAAGGAAAATCCCTAGAAGAAGTAGGTGAATTAGCCAATATATTTAGGGATTTAATGAAAGGTAAGGCTCTCTTACCTAATGAATCAGATAGATTAGGAGAGCTCGAAGCCCTCTCAGGAGTACGTGAGTTTCCAATAAGAATAAAGTGTGCCCTTTTAGGATGGTCAATTCTAGAAGATGGGATCAAGAAATATAGTTCCGATAACGGGGAATAATATTTTTTAAATATCAATTTTTAGACCGAGATAATCCTGTTCTTTAGTTAACAATCTATCTTTTGATGCTACACACCTTATAGCTGTAGACATGTATGCACTATATTTTCAGAACCAGATTGACTTGTCAATCCACTTTAAAAGATAACTGACATGAGAAATATCGCTGAGGAATCGCCAGTAAAACTCTGCCTGTGCGATTAGCGCTATGTAGAGAAGGAATATAACCCTAGAATCATTAAATATGTATCTGGATATCCAAACCCTTGAATATTTAATCATATGGTATTAAAAAATGGAGTGGTAGAAATTTACCTTTTTATTCCCTTACAAAATAGCTGTCATTCAGTAACCCAAATACGTGACCAGTGAAAATACTCAGCAGCAGCGAAATTCGGATAGAAATAATTTACTCTTGGAGCCCATGTCCAAAAAGAGATTTTTGTAGCTGGCATAAATCTGAAAGCATTATTTAAAATATGTCGTTGGATGTCTAAGATTAATTGTCGTCTTATATCATAATCTGTTTCCATCGATTGTAACTCAATCAGTTTATCCAATTCCTTATTGTTATAACCAATAGTATTAGCACTACCTTGACTATGAAAAATTGGCAATAAATAAGAATTTGGCATCGTAACTGGTGGCGGAGCTCCTATAAAAATAGAATATTCCCCATCTATCCATACTTTCTTTGCAAATTCTTGTACGTTCTTAATTATTATATTTGGTTCAAATCCCACTTCCTCTAATTGCTCAGCCATTGCTTTCCCATACGAAATATATTGGTCTCCGAAATCTCCGATTGTGATTTCAATTTGAATCGGTAAAGGTAATTTAGTTTCTTCCAACAAACTACGAGCTGCTTGTTTATTACCAAATATTCTAGTTATCTCGTTTTGAGGGAGTAACCAGTTATGACTAACAACTGGAATACCCATAGACATATATGCTTCTTCAGACAAAATCTCTTTGTTAAGTTTCAGTGGGTCAATAGCATTAAATAGGGCTCTTCGTAATCGTATATCTTTAAATGGATCTTGTGTAGTATTGATGGATAATTCGATTCCTGCTCCATGTTCTTTGTATCTTAATAGAGGTGCATTTGGTTGGTCTATCTTGAACTTTTTCCAATTCTCAGAGGAGATCTGTAATATATCAATTAATCCACCTTTGAAAGATGCAAAGCGAGTTTGTTCGTCTCCAATTATATTAAATATGAGTTTGTCTAAAAATGGTAACCTATCTTCGAAATAGTCTTGGTTTTTTTCAAAAACTGAGCCTAGATTTGCTTCGGTCGATTTCCACAACCAAGGACCAGTCCCAATATTTGGACCATGTTTAAGGTTTCCTTTTTGTTCTATTGCATCTTTGGGGACTATTTTAGAATGGCCATCTGATAGAGAAAGAAGGAAATCTGCATCAGGATGAGCCAGTGTTATGTCTAATGTATGTTCATCGATAACATTCATTTCTAATATACTTGAAAATAACGCCGAATTAGGGAATTCTGGATTGCTAAGACGATTATAACTATAAACGATGTCATGAGCTGTCAAAACTCGCCCATTAACAGGAGAGATATTGTGCCAGCGAATACCTGGTTTTAACTTAAATCTATATGTATCAGGGCTTAATTGGATCCACAGTTGACACAATTCACACTCTAATTCTAAGCTTGGGGATTTTATGTTTTCTCCAGTTCGGAGGCGAAGCATACGACTGTAAATTATCCCGGGCCCCCAACTTATTAGAGCTGGAG
>Ga0114996_10009717_pt1 | contig 10521 bp, 13 predicted proteins | sample ArcticOcean_MG_C_4_FD_87039 | JGI IMG/M metagenome (GOLD analysis project Ga0114996, IMG submission 87039) | Marine microbial communities from western Arctic Ocean - ArcticOcean_MG_CB4_134 | ecosystem: Environmental > Aquatic > Marine > Oceanic | place: Arctic Ocean: Canada Basin | collected... | reverse complement strand
TTACCCCGAGCAGCGAGACGCGGCCGTACACAAGCTCGATGCCCTGGTGGTCGGATGATTCTGTCTAAGGTTTATCTAATGAAAAACGTGCGGTTCGTGCTTATTAGAGTAATTAAAAGTATTATTCCATCCTTTTAACTACCACTGTGACAAGGGTTTATTCACTGTAGGGTATAAGGGAGTATATAGTGTCAGTAGAAATGGCCATTTAATGCAATATCGATCATTCGGATCTACCGATTTAGAAGTTTCTCCGATTGGCTTGGGAACCGTCGAATTGGGCATGCCCTACGAAATTGGGCTACCGCCACCACCCTCCGAGGAAGACAGTATCGCCCTCCTAAGACAGGCTTTTGAGGCGGGCATAAACTATATTGATACAGCTCCGGTCTATGGCAACAGCGAAGAATTAGAGGGCAAAGCCTTTGCCGATCTGCCGGACAAACCTATTTTGGCAACTAAAGTCACCCTCAAGAAAGAGAGAGACGAAGCGGCGCTTGCAGGAGATGAATTGCGGCAGCATTTGGAAACCTCCATCACCAACAGCCTGAAACTGCTAAATCTCGAGTGCCTGGAAGTATTACAAATCCACAGTGTCGAAGACAATTTCGCCACGCAAGAGTTGTTAGAACTCACCGCCGATTTCCGCAAGCGTGGCCTAGTGCGCTATTGGGGCGTGACCACCTATGGCGAAACAGCCCCGATGGAAGCGTTGGCATGGCCCGAGCATTTTCAAATCTTGCAAGTGGCTTACAACGCGCTCGATCGTCGTATGGAAGAGGAGGTGTTCCCCCGCAGCCGACAAGTCGACGTTGGCCTGGTACTGCGCTCTGCTTTTTTTAAAGGCGTTCTCTCGGATCGGGTCCGCCTCTTACCCGACCATCTAAGTGGACTAATCGAAGCCGCGCTCAAGGTCGAAAAGGTGGCAAAAGGATTAGGGATTTCGCTCCCCGAGTTAGCCTTTCGTTTTAACGCCTGTAATCCCTTTTCCAACATTGCGCTCTTCGGCACCACCCGCATTGCAGAAATGAATACAAATATAGCTGCCTTTCGCGCGGGCCCTTTGCCCCAAGATGTTTTAGACGAACTCAAACCACTCACCTTACATGACACGTCCTTATTAAATCCCTCCACTTGGGGTTTTTAACAGTAATTTCATTTTGGAGCTTGTTCTATGGAGGAAATTGGTTATCACAATTGGGGATTTATACCAACCGATCCCGAACCTACGACCCTACTCAACCCCTATATGCCCAACCCCCCAATGCTGACTACTCTTGCTTTGGATCTAGGTGCGAGTCTAGTCTTTCTGCTACGCCTTCAACCTACCTCTCTGCAAGTGGCCTTTGAAATAACCGCCGTCTCGGCCGAGCGACATAGTACCAATTTATTTAAGGTATTCACCGGGACCTCTGGAACCGAATTCGCCGAAATACAACACCAGGGCTGGGAAAAAGAAAGCGACGGCATGTACGTTACCTTTACTGCCCTTGTCGACGGCGTTCAACCCTATGTTAAATTCTTGGCCATAGAAGATCCCCCTCTCATCATCAATCGCGTCACTTTTACAGGTTAATATGATAGATTCTCTCATCGGCAAAACAAAAAGTGAATTGGACACCCCGGCACTTTTGATTGATCTCGATCTTTTTGAAAAAAATATCGAGCGCTTGTCCCAATTCTGTAGCGCTCACAACACGTCCTGGCGCCCGCATAGCAAAGCACACAAAAGTCCGCAAATCGCCCGCCTGCTAATGGATGCCGGCGCCTGCGGCATCACCTGCGCCAAGTTGAGTGAAGCCGAAGTCATGGTCGCCCAGGGCATTGACCAGATTCTTATCGCCAATCAGATCGTCACCCCAGCCAAATTGCGGCGCTTGGCCATGCTCCAAGAAAATGCCCAGGTTATCTCCACCCTCGACAATATCCAATTGGTCACCGTCATGGACGAAGCAGCCCGCAGTATGGGACAGAAAATCCCTGTACTGGTTGATATAGATATTGGCATGAACCGTACCGGCGTTTATCCAGGCACGCCAGTGCTCGAATTAGCCAGGGCCATTGTTGACGCCGCTGGGCTAGAATTTAAAGGGATTATGGGCTACGAGGGGCATGTACTCGATATAGCACCGCCCGAGGAAAAGATCAGGGTCTGCCAGTCATCACTCGACCACCTCCTGGACAGCCGCGATCTATTGGAGACAAACGGCATTGCGGTCGAGATTATTAGCGCCGGCGGCACTGGCTGCTACCATATTACTACCGCCTATCCGGGCATCACCGAAATTCAGGCCGGGGGCGGCATTTTCATGGATTTAATGTACCGCGAGGTTTGTTTCGTCGACGATCTGGATTTTGCCCTTAGTCTCTTGGGCACGGTAACCAGTCGCCACCCCACCCATGCTGTAATCGACGCCGGTTTCAAAAGTATGTCTGGTTTCCACCACCATCCACGCGCCCTGCAACGCGACGATTTGGAATTTCGCTATCTCTCAGCAGAACACGGAGTATGGAACATCAAAGACGGATGTGTAGGTCCCCAGGTGGGTGAACAAATTGAATTCCTGGTCGGCTATAGCGATTCCACCAATTTCATGCACGAGCATTTTATTGGTTTGCGTGGCGGGGTGGTCGAAGTGGTATGGGAAATCGCCGCCCGCGGCAAATTGCACTGAGCAACCTATGAATCTCCTGCTGGTCTCGATCGACAGTTTGCGCTGTGATTTTGTCTCCCGTACCAACCTAGAAATCGCCACGCCCCATTTCGATAAGGCCACCGAACACTTTAATTTTTATCCCCATTGTTTCTCTGTCTCTTCGGCCACTCGTCCCGTTCACACCTCCCTTTTCACCGGCCTCTATCCATTTGAACACGGAGTCCTGGGCCAAAACTTCGCGCGTATGCAACCAGGAATCCCCCACCTCTTTGATCTCTTTGGCCAGAAAAACTATGCGGTCGGTGCTTTCTCAGAAGCCCACACTGTCTTTGAAGGCCTCGATTATGCTCCACATGTCCAGCCTTTGCCGAGTGCGGCGGCACCCGGTCTTCAACGTATCGAGAAATTCCTTTTAAATCATCGTCAACAGCCCCGCTGTCTCTTTCTCCATTATTGGAGCACACACACACCCTACGGCGCCGCCGACAATCGAGCATTTGGCGAAACCGCGCAACTTCTCTTTGGCTCTGGAAGAAACGTGGTATTGGAGCGCTATAAGAAGGCAGTCATTGATTTATTTGAACACAAACTGACCCCATTAATTAACAACTTAGATCTGAGTACATGGTGTGTGATCGTCCTTGGAGATCACGGCGAAAGCTGGACTGAAGACGAGCCTTACCACGGCCAGACCTTGCGTAATGCAGTTTTGCGCGTCCCCTTCTATCTGCATATACCACATACGGGCAATCCCCCGCTCGAACAACCCATTCTGTCACTGATTGACCTTTTTCCCACTTTGGTTTCTCTTTTCGATCTCAGGGTAGACTATCGTGGTTTGGGTCGCGACTTTTTTACTGCCCCTGCAAATCTGCCCTACCTTGCCCAGATTCACCCCCTACCAACCCAGAACGACCTAAAAGCGTTGGGCATTCAGTCATCTGAAGGACTCAAATGGGCTCTCTTTGATGCACAGGAGAAGTTTACCTTTGACGAGACGACACAGCAAGGTTTGCTGCAAGAGACGTTGACTGAAAAGGTTATTCTAAAGCAAGGGGGAAAAGCAAGGTTTCTCGAACGCTACGCCCAAATACTGCAACACTCCGCCTATGCCGGTAAGCAGATTACCACTCACAGTGAAAAAGATAGCGCACTTCTGGAAAAGCGCCTTGAGCAATTGGGATATCTTTGATGTCAGCTGTCGAATAGAAAAGCTGGCGGACCATCCGACCTAAAAATAACCTATCGATCCGCTACCAATAAGGCACTGGGCAATTAACGGGGATTGTCGATCTCGATACTCCGAGTGACCCCACTGTCTTCCTCCAGGACCACCAGGGTACTGGGCCCAAGGCGTCCCATTAATTCGCCGGGGTTGAGCAGTCGACTGGTTCCCACGACCTCGTCGTGGGCAATATGATCGTGGCCATAACATACCAGGTCGTAGCGATCAGATCCAACCAATCCCTGCGCAATATCTGGATAATGCGTCATCGCCACCCGCATTTTGCCCAACTCTAATTCGGCAAGTTCACCGTGCAAGTGGACATGGTCAAAGCGACTGGCATTGCGCGTCAAGAGAAACTTATCGCCGTCGTTATTGCCCCAGACGACATGGATCGGTCCTGCAAAACCTTCGGCTAATTGGACTAGGGTGAAGGGCGCACAGAAATCTCCGCAGAACAAAACAACATCGGCCTCCTGGATAACGCCGAGGGCACGCTCCAACACCCAGATATTATCGTGGATATCTGAACAAATCGCGATTTTCATACTATTCTCTTCTCCTGACGTCTATCGTACTGCGCATAAGCCGACCCCAACTTGTCAAAAATATTTTGCCAGCGCTTGGGATAAGTCGCATCGCTATAATCGGGAACAAAACCGAGCTTAAGATAGATTTTCATGGCGGGAAGGCGAAAATCGTCGGTACGTAGAGCGATTGATCGCTCCTCTAGGTCTAGCGCAGTACGCAGGACAGCGGCTACAAGAGCACTCCCCACCCCTTTACCCTGATGTTCTGGATGAGTAGCGACCCATCCAATTTCCCAACAAATCTGCCCTCCCAAGAAACGGTCGTACAATCCGGATGTGGCGACCAATTCTGTACCATAGGAGACAAATAATTGAGCTCCAACGGCCAAATCCCCAGCTAATTCCTCTTGAATGCGGCCTCGGTCCCACGCGCCTAATTGGCCATTGGCATTGAGCAGTTTAGCCCAGGCCTCCTCATCTCCCAAACTATAGGCTCGTATTTGGTACCCATCGGGCAAATCGACCTCTGCGCAGGCTTCGGTCTTTGGATACCACATAAGCAGCTGCGGCGGCGTAGCATGTAATAAGCCACCTATTTTGCGCCGCACAGCTTGAAACCAGCTGCCGATCCAACTCATTCAGCAGACGAGTCCTGTGACTTTACGAGCCGATACAGGGAAGACTTGTATTTTTCCGGATAATGTGGTTCTAGAAGAATGATCTCGCACTGGGGGAAGGCCTCATACAAACCAGCTGGAGCTTTCTGGTCGTAACCCAGGGCAATAATATCTGGGGCAATATCGGCTACCACTTTAAGAAAATTTGCACCACGATATCCCAATTTTACTTGCTTGGCAAGCGCCAGCACTTCTACTCTGACCCGGCGCTCCTCCTCATTGTGGTCGGGCGGACGCCCTTTGATGCGCTCGACATTCTCGTCGCGCGCCACCACCACAAAAAGTTCACTGCCCAGAGCAACGGCTTGTTCGAGAAAGGAGATGTGTCCTGGATGAAGATAATCGAATGTGCCACAACACAGAACGCGTTTTTTCATAAGTTCCAAATTAATTATTCGTTGGCGCGGCGATCAACCCAGAACTCGCCGCCGCGATCTGCTTTAAAGATCGCCCCAAAACGTTGTGCATCTTCTTTGCTTTTGAAATACCCAATGCGCACCCTCACAGCGCTGGTCGTATCCGGCCCGGGAATCGCATAGGACGGATACCCTTCACGACTGAGTTCGCCCACCACTTGGGCGGCCTGCGGTGCATCGTACACGCCAATTTGCACCGTGTATTCTCCCTTATCATCAAATACGATAGGTTGATCAGTTGCGACCAGAGTATCTACGACGGCCGCAATCGGTTCATCCATTGCTGGGACAGCGGGTTTCCTTCTTTCTACAACTTCAGGTGAGGCCTCTACCCGAGTCGTTTCAACGTAGACCAACTCGTAATCCTCTGCCTCGACTCCCAACTCGTCGGTCGAATCGACTTCACTGTCGCTGCAAGCGGTCAGCACGGCCAGCAACACCATAACGCCAACTCTGCGGATAATTTGAGGCAACGGCCTGATCAATGGATAGCTTTCAACGCCTTATAGTGTGCTTGCAAAGTCTTGTCTATATCGTCTTCGCTGTGTACTGCGGAAGGAAACATACATTCAAATTGAGATGGAGCCAAATACACACCCTGTTCAATCATTTCCCAAAAGTAGCGTCGAAAGCGTTCGGTATCCGAACTTGAAGCTGAGGTAAAGTCCACGACCTCCTGCTCGGTGAAAAACATCGATAGCATCCCCCCAACCTGATTGATAGTCCAGTTCAATTGCAATTGCTCGATATTTTGACGCATTCCCGCAGCCAACCTGGTAGCAATCTCATCGAGGCGCTGGTAGACGCCGGGCTCGGACAACATCTGCAATTGCATCAATCCGGCGCACATGGCCAGCGGATTGCCCGAAAGCGTGCCAGCCTGGGATATTTTCTTGCCCAGCGGGGCCACCTCCTGCATGATTTCTTTTTTGCCCCCATAGGCCCCTACCGGCAGCCCTCCTCCAACAATCTTGCCCAGGCAGGTCATATCCGGCAAAACGTTATAATGCTCCTGTGCGCCACCTAGACCAACTCTAAACCCGGTGATAACTTCGTCAAAAATGAGGACAATGCCGTTTTCCTCGGTTATTTGACGCAGTTGCTGCAAAAAACCTGGCCGCGGTGGAATGGTCCCCATATTACCGGCGACGGGCTCGACGATGACAGCGGCAATTTCCCCCGGATTCTGCGCTATGGTCTGTGCGACCGCATCGCCGTCGTTAAAATCCACTGTAATTGTTGCCGCCGCCGTACCTAGGGGAATCCCGGGACTGTCTGGAGCCCCAAGCGTTAAAGCTGAAGAGCCCGCTTTGATCAGAAAACTATCGCCATGCCCGTGCCATCCCCCCTCAAATTTTACGATCTTTTCTCGCCCTGTATACCCCCTTGCAACGCGAATGGCCGACATAGTCGCCTCAGTGCCCGAATTGACCATGCGCACCATTTCGATCGAGGGTAACATTTCTATAATTTGTTTGGCCAGGGCGGTCTCCAATTGGGTCGGTGCCCCAAAGCTAGTCCCAGATTCGCATGTTTCCTTTAAAGCGGCCACCACGCGCGGATGGGCGTGGCCAAAAATTAGCGGCCCCCACGAACACACATAATCTATCAATTCGCTGCCATCGAGGTCGTAAATATGCGCTCCCTCGCCCCGCGCTATAAAGAGAGGGTCGCCCCCCACAGCGCCAAATGCTCTGGCAGGGCTGTTGACCCCACCTGGTATATATTGTTGTGCCTCGGAAAAAGCTTTGGCAGATTTATCTCTCACGCCTCCTCGCTCCTATGTTTTTCCAAAAGTAGAAAACGGCTTGCTCTGCCTCCTACCCTTGGTTTAATTACAAGTGAATGCACCTTCACCGGCCGGTTTACCTGATGGGACTCCATGGCTTATTTATTGATGATCGACGACAATCCGCAAACACAAAGCTATATCGAGCGCATAATCCGCCATCGCACGCGCCACGAAATTGTCTTTGCCGGCAGTAAAGATGAAGGCATAGAAAAAATGGTGGAGCGCCGACCCGAAGTCCTCCTCCTCGATTTATTTATCCCCGGAGATGGCTTCGAACTCTTCGATATTCTGCGCCAGCATCCAGCCACCCAGGACATTCCCATCGTCATCATCACCGCTATCCCCCTCGACCAGATCAGCCGCATGCGGCTGAAGAGAATGCGTTACGAAGGTTTTATCGAATGTCCAATTGAGGCCACTGAACTCAACCGTATTCTCGATATCGCTCTCAAGCGCAATTCCATCGTCGTGCGCAAATGGGAGCCCCCCGCCGTATAGTCAATCCACGCCGCTGCTACCAAGCGGTGTTTCCAGGCGCGTGATACGCACGGCCATGACATCGGTAACTACGACGATTTCGCCCTCGGCAAAAGGACGGTCGTTGATGCGGATGGAAAAGGCCTCACCGGCCAGTTTATCCAATTCAATGACATCCTGTTCTTTCATATCCGTCAATGCCTTAACGGTCATCTCCTTGCGTCCTAATTCCACCGTCACATCGACCATGACATTGTCCAAACGCCCCGGATTGACCGACGGTTTGGCTACGCTGTCCACATCCAATTGGTCAAACTGGACTGCATAAATTTCATCTGCTTCGTCGTAGTCTGCCGCTGCGTGCCCCCCCTCGGCCCAGGCCTGCAACGCCTCTTCAATGCCCGAGTCCTCAGCGCCTGAATCATCGAGTTGCTCATTGAGATGGTCAGCGCCGCTTATATCGTCCTCTGCGCCCGCCAATTCGTCTTCTACTGCAAAATCCTCTGCCGCAGGCATTTCAAAATCATCGTCTCCAGGCTCTTGGGCATCGTCGGAATCTTGCATGTCATCCATTTCAACCATACTCCTGCCTCATCTTTGCTAAGGTTAAAATAGCTCCTAGGCGAAAATAGCATAAAACCGAAGAAAAAATCTTTTGCACTTCCTCTCTGGTAGAGGGTGCTTTATCTAAGATTTATCTAAGGGTTTTCCCGAATTAGGGCTATTAGAGACCCTTTTGCACCCTATTCTATTATAATATAACCCCCGTCAGAATTAATTGCTATCGCCGTTTTTCGACTTGCCCCCGCTGGTCGTCTATTACATTATATCCCCCATTGTCCACCCCCACACCCTCACCCTGGTTCGGCCTCTGGCCCGGAGCTATGTGGTACCTGGAGATAAAACATGGCCAACGAAGAACATCTGAAGACCCTTAAACAGGGCGTTAAGGTTTGGAATACGTGGCGGGAGGAGAATAAGGACGTCCAACCGGACCTCAACGAGGCGGACCTCATCAGGGCGGACCTCCGCGATGCGAACCTCACCAGGGCGAAGCTGGCAGGCGTAAAATTTGACAGGGCTCTTATCACTCCTGATCAACGTAGCTTTTTCGGGGATTTACTTGGCGAAGACGAGCTATCGAAATTCGTCATTATTGATCCACCCTCCCCCTCTGCTGATTCCGCGCCGGATGAGGAGCAGGTGAAGACAAGCGTCGACGATTTGTGCGGCCAGATGGAAAAAGCCACCCAGGAACTGGCCCAGCTACGAGCACAAGGCCAGCAGCATTTTGACGGGCATGACAGGAACTCTGGGTTTAGGCCAGGATGGAAGCGGAAACCCCAAACGGCAGGAATAGCGATAAGGCGGCAGCAGTACGTTGCAAAGACGGAAGGAAAGGGATTCTTTGTGCATGTTTAACCAATTCGGTACACATGCGGCGGAAAGCCTCTGACGGGGGTATCGGCTGGCTGTGGGAAAGGCTCAGAGGGGAAACAGACAAGGACACGCGGTGGATGTGCGGCAGACTGTACCGAAACGGTAGTACTCAGCGGGACGGATAGAAAAAGTGGGCATGGTTCAAAGCCGGGTAACACAAATGTATACGCGGGAAAATCCTTAAGGCAACGTAAATAGTGACTTACGCCAAATAGCGATATTTCAATGTATTACCTGCTGCTACCCCAAATTGAACCATGCCAAAAAGTGTGTTAAAAAGCCTCACCTACTCCCTAAAATACGCCGCCACACCACCGGGGGACAAGCGTTTTACTCCCTGTCTTCCTGGTGGTCGTCCGACCACCGCTTGGGTTTGGGTGCTGTCAAAGACAGTATCCCTTGTCTCATTCTACCCGTCCACCCGGCCCTTTGCAGGAAGATAGACGGATCACCCCGCTGCCGCGCCAGCCTCTCCTCAACGGATACCTTCAGCGCCAGCGATGCGGCGTGTTCCCACTAAAGCCGCGACAGCAAAAAAAAGGCCGCACCTTTGCGACCTGGCAAAGGCACGGCGTTTCAATGTTCGTGAAGGAGTGTCGAAATACCTATTTTTCCCCTCTGCTACAATGCCGGTGAACAGGTACCCAACCTGCTTGTCCTTGGATGTGAATTTATTCCCGTTTATTCCCGCGCGACCCTTATTGGGCGGGCTCGGTAATCGCATTCATCTGCAGAGTAACCGCGGTCTGCGCCAACAGTCTGCCGTTGACCGATGTTCCCGTGTTCACGGCGATATTGGTTTTGCCCAGGACGATGCCTTCGAAGTGGGCATTCGTTCCAAGAGTTACTGCGCCAGCGACCTGCCAGACGATGTTCTTGGCCAGGGCACCTTGGGCCAGGATCACCCGCGTGCCATTGGCCTGGTTCAGCGTTCCCGCCACCTGGAAGATCCAAGTATCGTCCCGGCCGCCCGAGAGGGTGATATCCGTGCTAATCATAAGAGTCGAAGTCCATTTGTAGAGGCCAGGTTGGAGAGTTAGCCCGCCAATCACACCGGCACCCAGCTCCGTGAAATCGGGTGTAACTCGTCCCGCAGCGTCGTCGTAGGCAAATCCCATGTCGCCCACAGCCGAGGTCAGGAAGGTGGCGTCAGTCGTCGAGCAGGGCAACGGACCAGCCGCGTCAACGGTGTACACTTCCCCCGATCATAATACACGACAAAACGTAAAAGACCTACCCCTGGGCAACAAAGGGAAATAAGTTTAGGGTATTCACAGCCCGTATTCCCCTTCAACCAGGAGCAGGTC
>Ga0114996_10009716_pt1 | contig 10523 bp, 6 predicted proteins | sample ArcticOcean_MG_C_4_FD_87039 | JGI IMG/M metagenome (GOLD analysis project Ga0114996, IMG submission 87039) | Marine microbial communities from western Arctic Ocean - ArcticOcean_MG_CB4_134 | ecosystem: Environmental > Aquatic > Marine > Oceanic | place: Arctic Ocean: Canada Basin | collected... | reverse complement strand
GTTCGAAGGTTTACGAGGCGATCGTGAAGGGCGACAACCTGCCGAAACCCGGCATTCCGGAGTCGTTCAACGTGCTCGTGAAGGAGCTGCAGGCGTTAGGCCTCAGTGTCACCCTAGGGGAGGAGGAGTAGCCCAATGATCGATTTCCCTAGGACTCGAGAGCAACGCGGCTCGGACTTCGAATTCATCCAGGTAAAGCTGGCCTCGCCCGAGGAGATTCGCTCCTGGTCGTTCGGCGAAGTGGTGAAGCCGGAGACGATCAACTACCGCTCCTTCAAGCCAGAACGTGACGGACTGTTCTGCGAGCGTATCTTCGGTCCGGTGAAGGACTGGGAGTGCCATTGCGGGAAGTTCAAGCGCATCCGCTTCCGCGGGCATGTATGCGATCGCTGCGGCGTGGAAGTGACGCTGTCCAAGGTGCGGCGCGAGCGCATGGGGCACATCGAGCTTGCCGTGCCGGTCGCGCACATCTGGTTCTTCAAGACACTTCCGAGCCAACTCGGCTACCTCCTCGGAATGACGCTGCGTGACCTCGAGAAGGTCATCTACTACGCGGCCTACGTCGTGACGAACCCCGGCAAGCAGGAGGTCGAGTTCCAGGACCTCCTCGATGAGGACGAGTATTACGATCTCCGCGTGAAGGCTCGCGAGGAGGGAGACGAGGCCTTCAAGGCGGAGATCGGTGCGGAGGCGTCCCGGACGCTCCTGAGAATGTTGGACAATCCTGACAAGAAGAAGATTCAGGACCGAAACGCCGACGGTCGCGGTCTCGATCGTCTCGCGGACTGGCTGCGCTACGAGATCGCGAATGAGACCTCCCAGCACCGGAAGAAGAAGAAGCTCAAGAGGCTCAAGGTCGTCGACGCCCTTCGCAAGTCAGGGGACACGCCAGATACGAGGAACCGCCCCGAATGGATGGTCCTCGACGTCATCCCAGTGATCCCGCCGGACCTGCGTCCGCTGGTTCCGCTCGACGGGGGACGCTTCGCGACCTCCGACTTGAACGACCTCTATCGGCGCGTCATCAACCGCAACAACCGCCTCAAGAAGCTGATCGACATGCGGGCGCCTGAGGTCATTCTCCGCAACGAGAAAAGGATGCTCCAAGAGGCGGTCGACGCTCTCTTCGACAACGGACGCCGATCCAAGGCGATCCGCGGTCGTGGGAAGCGGCCCCTCAAGTCTCTGAGCGACATGCTCAAGGGCAAGCAGGGTCGTTTCCGTCAGAACTTGCTCGGGAAGCGTGTGGACTACTCGGGCCGTTCGGTCATCGTGGTCGGTCCCGAGCTGAAGCTGCACCAGTGCGGTCTGCCGAAGGCAATGGCGGTCGAACTGTTCAAGCCGTTCATCATCCACGAGCTCGAAAAGCGAGGCGAGGCTGAGACGGTCAAGCGCGCCAAGAAGATTGTCGAGCGCGCGGACCCGAAGGTCTACGAAGTGCTCGAGGACATCATCAAGGACCACCCGGTTCTGTTGAACCGTGCCCCAACCCTGCACCGGTTGGGTATCCAGGCCTTCGAGCCCGTGCTTGTCGAGGGTAAGGCCATCCGGATCCATCCGCTGGTCTGCGCGGCCTTCAACGCGGACTTCGACGGTGACCAGATGGCGGTGCACCTGCCGCTCTCATATGAGGCGCAGCTCGAGGCTCGAGTCCTCATGCTGTCGTCCAACAACATTCTGTTGCCCTCGAACGGCCGACCCGTGGCCGCTCCGACCCAGGACATGGTCATCGGTTCCTTCTACCTGACCAATCCAGGGCTTCGAATCACAGATCTCGAGAAGGTCGTCAACGACCCGAAGGCTCCGAAGAGCCGCAGGGAGCCGAGCGACGCCGAGCTCGAGAAGGTATTCAAGGGCTCCCTCCGCTTCTCCACGTACGGCGAAGTCGAGATGGCGATCGCCCAGGAGAAAGTGACGTTCCATACCCCCGTCTGGTATTGGGTCGGCAAGGACTTCGGTGGCGGCGTCGGCCAGGGCATCTGGCATCGCACCACGGCCGGTCGGGTCCTGTTCAACTCGATCATCCCCGATGAGCTCGGATTCCTGAACTCGACGTTCGGGAAGAAGGAGCTCGGTGACCTAGTGTTCGCGAGCTTCAAAGAGACCGGGCTCGGGCGGACCACGGAGTTCTTGGACGACCTGAAGGACCTCGGGTTTCGCTACGCAACGATGGGCGGGATCAGCGTCGGCATCGATGACCTCCATGTTCCTTTGGAAAAGGCCGAGATCCTCAGTGACGCGGACGAGCAGGTGGCCCGCTTCCAGAAGGCGTACAGCAACGGCTTCATCTCCAACGGCGAGCGCTACAACAAAGTCATCGATACGTGGACGCACGCGAGTAACGATGTCGCAGACGCGATGGTGAATCACTTGGAGCGGTCCATGGACGGCTTCAATCCGGTGTTCATGATGATGACGTCGGGCGCCCGAGGTAACCGGGACCAGATGCGTCAGCTGGCGGGAATGCGCGGCCTCATGGCCAAGCCGCAGAAGAAGCTCACGGGGGGCATCGGCGAGATCATCGAGAGTCCGATCAAGGCGAACTTCCGCGAGGGCCTCACGGTCGTCGAGTACTTCATCTCCACTCATGGTGCGCGAAAAGGGTTGGCTGATACGGCCATGAAGACGGCTGACGCCGGTTATCTGACGCGCAGGCTCGTCGATGTCGCGCAGGACGTGACGGTGAGCACGGAGGATTGCGGTACGATCCTCGGCCTGGAGATGACCGCTCTGAAGGAAGGCGAGGACATCATCGAGCCGCTCATGGACCGGATCGTTGGTAACGTGGCGCTCGAAGACGTCTATGACCCGATCGATGGCGAGCTGCTGGTCGAGAATGGGGCGCTCATCGACGAGGAGGCCTCAGAGGCGATCGAGGACTCTGGGTTGCAGATGGTGAAGATTCGCTCCGTCCTGACCTGCGAGGCGAAGCGCGGACTCTGCCGCATGTGCTACGGCCGTAATCTGGCGACCATGAAGATGGTCGACATCGGCGAGGCGGTAGGCATCCTTGCGGCCCAGTCGATCGGCGAGCCGGGCACGCAGCTTACGCTGCGCACCTTCCACATCGGTGGTACCGCCGCGCGCATCGCGGCGCAAACACAACGCAAGTCGAAGATCGACGGTGTCGTCGGGCTCGAGCGCGTCACGAGCGTGCAGACATTGAATGAGGATCGAATCGTGACGTCACGCGAGGGCCAGATCCTGCTCAAGACCACGGAAGGAGCAGTGCGAAGCCGGCTCGCCGTTCCGTACGGCGCCACGCTGTCGGTCGAAGAGGGACAGGCCATTGCGTCAGGCGAGCTCCTCTTCAGTTGGGATCCGTACTCCGAGCCGGTCGTCGCTGACCATGCGGGTGTCATCCAGTTCGGGGACATCATCGGAGACGTGACGATGCGGGAGGAGCTCGATGAGTCCACGGGTCGTCGCCAGATGACGATCATCGAGGACCGTGAAAAGAAGCACCATCCGACGATCCAGATCCGGAAGGACACCAAGAAGAACGAGAAGCTTCGCGAGTTCATCATCCCGGTGGGCGCGCAGCTCACCGTGCATGACGGCGACAAAGTGTCGCTGGGAGATACGATCGCGAAGATCAGCCGAGAGGTGTTCAAGACGCGCGACATCACGGGCGGTTTGCCGCGAGTGGCGGAGTTGTTCGAAGCGCGTCGGCCGAAGGATCCCGCCGTGATCACTGAGATCGACGGAGAGGTCAGCTTCGGCGACATCAAGCGCGGCAAGCGTCAGGTTCATGTGACGCCCGATACGGGAGATGGCGACCAGCGCACCTACGACGTTCCGGTGGGCAAACACATGCGCGTGCACGCTGGCGACAAGGTGCGCGCCGGTGACCGCCTGAGTGAAGGTCCCATCAACCCGCACGACATCCTGAGCATCAAGGGACCGAGGGCCGTTCAGGAGTACCTGCTGAACGAGATCCAGGAGGTCTACCGGCTCCAGGGCGTGAAAATCAACGACAAGCACATTGGGGTCATCGTGCGTCAGATGCTCCAGAAGGTGCGGGTCACGGACTCCGGAGAGACCGACCTCCTAGAGGGCGAGAACGTCGACCGGACGGAGTTTCGCCGGGTCAACACGGGCGCGATCGAGGAAGAGACGAAGCCGGCCCGCTCAGAGCCGCTGCTCCTGGGTATCACCAAGGCGAGTCTGACGACCGAATCATTCATCTCGGCGGCTTCCTTCCAGGAGACGACGAGGGTGCTGACTGACGCAGCCGTCCGCGGAGCACGGGACGAGCTGATCGGTCTGAAGGAAAACATCATTATCGGCCACCTGATTCCTGCCGGAACGGGTATCCACCGTTACCAGCAGGTCGAGTTCATGGTGGAGCAGTCGTACTACGACGAAAAGATCATCCCGCTCACGGAGCCGGGCGAGTTGGTGCCGGGCCTGGCGATGGCGTCCGACGACTTCCTCGATCTCGACTAGCCGAACAAGGCAGAAGTAGCGAAAGGGGTCGGTCCGCGAGGATCGGCCCCTTCGTCGTTCGGATCGATCCCTGAGCTCCACCCAGCCGTTGCACGCGCCTCATGCGCACCGTGCGACCTTCGGTGCAACGCGGGGCTGTCCGACGGTTGTCCGGTTCCTTATGGTCAGGCGTGGACATCCGAACCAAGCTGATCTTCGCGCTGGTCGCGGTTTCTCTGGGCAGCATGATCGTGCTCGGGTCTGTAGTCTCGCCGCGCGTCGAGGGGTATATCAGCGACGGCACGCTGGAACGGCTGAACCAGGTGGCCGAGGGGAAGAGCGAGTCCCTTCGCTGGATCGTCTCAGGCTGGCGGGCCGGCGCGGATCAGGTCGCCAGCAGGACTCAGCTGCGGGCGAGTCTCGACGAACACCGGCTCACAGGGGGCACGAGCCCGACCGCTCGAGCCCGTGCGATTCTCGCGGATGCCATCGCCGCGTCGCGGGGCGCCACCCTGTTGGAGGTTCTGGATGTCGACGGTCGTTCTTTCGCGTCGGTGCAGCGAGGGAGGCCCTTCTCGGCGGTAGGCGCTGACGTGCCCGTGGCGCCGCCCGCGGCGGGGGAGGCAGTGTACGCAGGGATCACCGCGGCTGATGACGGTCCACCGCAGGTCACGTTTTTGGCCCGGATGACCTATGAGGGGCGGTTGATCGGCACGCTCGTGGCGGTCTTTGAGGCTCCCGAGCTACTGGAGCTCACGGGGCGCTATCGGGGATTGGGTGACAGCGGAGAAACGCTGATCCTGACACCAGACGAGGCCGGCGGGCTGCGGACCGTCCATCCCACCCGGCACGATCAGGGTCGGGGAGGTGGGGTCTCGCTCCCGTCCCAGCCAGGCAGCCTCGGTAGCCGCGCTATGGCCGGGGACACGGTGTTCCTTACCGGGGGGGTCACGGACTACCGAGGTGAAGAGGTGTGGGCGGCTACCCGCATGGTCGAAGGGACCGATTGGGGGCTCGTCGTGAAGGTCGACCGCGGGGAGGTACGGCAGCCCGTAGCGGAGTTCAACGCCTGGCTCCGCCGAGCGGCGGTCATTCTGTCCGCGTTCGCGATTGTGCTGGGGCTCGTACTCGCGCTACGGCTCGCCCTCCCGATCCACGCCCTCGCGGAGGTCGCGAACAGGATTCGAAAGGGCGAAATGGATGCCCGGGCCGACTCATCCCGTCAGGACGAGGTGGGGCTGCTTGCACGTACCTTCAACGAGATGGCGGATGATCTCGAGGAACGCATGGGGCAGCTGAACGAGTTTCGGAGGTTCTTCGACGTCTCCATCGATCTCATGTGCATCGCCGACCTCGACGGGTACTTCAAGCGGACCAACCCGGCCTTCGAAAAGGAGCTCGGCTGGAATCGCAAGGAACTCGAGGAGCGCCCGTTCCTGGACTTTGTTCACCCGGACGATCTCGAAAAGACGAAGCGCGAGGTAGCGAGGCTTGGAGAGGGCATCCCCACGATCTCCTTCGAGAACCGGTACCTGTGTAAGGATGGCAGCTACAAGCTCCTTCGGTGGACCAGCTACCCCGAGGGAGACGTTCTTTACGCGATCGCTTACGTGTTGGACGCGTCCGCGGCCGTATGAGCCACGATGCGAGGCGAGCCGCGCCCTGATTTACGCACAGCTGGTTGCCGGCTTCATCTACCTCCTCGGCGGGGGTGATCTCCTCGTGCGGGGCGCGGTTGCGCTCGCCCGGAGGACGGGCGTCCCTCCGGCCTTCGTAGCCCTCACGGTCGTGGGCCTAGGGACGTCCCTCCCCGAGCTGGTTGTATCAATCCGAGCCGCCCTGACGGGCCACGCCGGCCTGGCGCTGGGCAACGTCGTGGGCAGCAACATCGCGAATATCCTGCTTGTGGGCGGGGTGGCCGCGGTCGTATTCCCTCTACGCACGACCGAATCCAGCGCTCGTCGCTCCGGGACCATAATGCTCTCCGTAGCCGTGCTCTTTTTCGGCATGTGCCTTTGGGGCGCTGACGTCACGCGACTGGAGGGCCTGGGATTGCTCGGGTTGTTGGTCACGGGCACGGTGGTGACCGCCCGGGTGGCCCTGAGGGCCCGGACCGGGGAGATGACGACCCCCATCGAGTGGATTCTCGGAGTTCCGACGGAGCTTCGCACGAGCGCCCTATTCATTGGCATCGGCATCGTCGTGCTCCCGTTGGGAGCCGAGCTTCTGGTCGGGGCGGCGACACAGATCGCCGAACGTGTCGGTGTATCCGACACCGTTGTAGGGCTCACCGTCGTAGCCATCGGCACCTCGCTCCCAGAAGTGGCGACCGCGGTCGTTGCCGGCGCGCGCCGAAAAACGGGGATGGTGGTCGGCACCCTGATCGGCAGCAACATGTTCAACATCCTCGCCATCATGGGCGCCGCGGCCGTCCTGAGCCCTGAGCCTATTCTCGTCTCGGGCCGCTCCCTCGCGTTGGACCTTCCCTTGATGGTGGCCGCGAGCCTTGCGCTGACCTCGTTCGCGTGGCTTCGCAGGCCGATAAGGCGTCGGACAGGCCTCGTCTTCGGGGTCCTTTATGTTGTCTATGTCGGGGTGCTTTACTCACTGGTCTGAGGGCGCGCGGAGCGCCCAGAATCGTACGTGACAGCACGACGAAAGGCCGGTTGACACCCCCCCACACCCTACCTAGCTTTGCATGCTCTAGTCGGACCGGCGACAGCAATGACGGCGGGGAAGCCAACACGACGCGCCCATGAGGCGCGTTTTTTCACGATCAGAGGGTGAATGCCGACGATCAACCAGCTCGTGCGTAAGGGCCGTAAGGCGGCGCAGAAGAAGAACAAGGCGCCGGCTCTACAGAAGAACCCGCAGAAGCGGGGAGTCTGCACGCGCGTCTATACCACGACCCCGAAGAAGCCCAACTCGGCCCTCCGTAAGGTGGCCCGCATTCGGCTCACGAATGGGTTCGAGGTCACGGCATACATCGGTGGTGAGGGGCACAACCTCCAGGAGCACTCGATTGTGCTGATTAGGGGCGGTCGCGTGAAGGATCTCCCGGGCGTTCGCTACCACGTCATTCGTGGAACGCTTGACGCTTCCGGAGTCGACTCGCGTCGGCAGGGCCGGTCCAAGTACGGCGCCAAGCGGCCCAGGTAGAGAGGGATAATGAGCCGCCGTTCACGAGCCGAGTTCCGCGAGACCCCCGCCGATCCCCGCTTCGGGTCCCGTACCGTCACCAAGTTCATCAACAGCTTGATGTTGGACGGGAAGAAGTCGATCGCCGAGAAGATATTTTACGACGCAGTGGAAATTATCGAGCAGCGCTCCGGCCAGGAGGGCGTGCAGGTGTTTGAGCTTGCCCTCAACAATGCCAAGCCTGCTCTCGAGGTGAAGAGTCGTCGTGTGGGTGGGGCCACCTATCAGGTGCCCATCGAAGTGAGGCCGGATCGTCGTACTGCCCTCGCCACACGGTGGCTGATCAGTTTTGCACGAGGGCGCTCCGAGAAGAGCATGTCCGAGCGACTCGCTGGGGAGCTACTCGCGGCGAGCCGCGGAGAGGGGAGCACCGTAAAGAAGAAGGAGGACACGCACCGGATGGCTGAAGCGAACAAGGCGTTCGCCCACTATCGCTGGTAGCGCGTCAGTAGGACCGGGGCGAAAGCCGCCCAGGACAACTTGCACGCGATGGCCCACCGCCGAGGCGGAGGACCCTCTCCGATACGAGGAGCGCGGACAACTGCCTGCCCCACGGGGCAGCGGTGATAAATGCCGCGCTTTTTGCTTTTGAGGTCGCGTCGAAGCCGAATGAACACGGACAGACAGAGACAGAGATAGATGCCCAGGATCACGCCGCTGCCGCAACTCAGAAATATCGGCATCATGGCGCACATTGACGCGGGTAAGACCACGACCACCGAGCGCATCCTGTTCTATACAGGCCGGGTGCATCGGGTGGGCGAGGTGCATGATGGCGCCGCGACTATGGACTGGATGGAGCAGGAGCAGGAGCGGGGTATCACCATTACCTCCGCAGCCACTACGTGTCAGTGGATTCGGTCGGACGAGGAGTATCGAATAAACATTATCGATACTCCTGGCCACGTGGATTTCACAGCGGAAGTCGAGCGATCGCTGCGCGTGTTGGACGGTGCGGTAGCCGTTTTCTGTGCTGTCGGCGGTGTGGAGCCCCAGTCCGAGACGGTTTGGCGTCAGGCCGACCGTTACGGGGTCCCGCGCATCGCCTTCATCAACAAGATGGACCGGATCGGGGCCGACTACATGAACGTCGTCGGCATGATGCGAGACCGTCTGGGGGCGAACGCGCATCCCGTGCAGTATCCCCTCGGTGAAGGGGAGCTCTTCACGGGCGTTGTCGACATCGTAGAGCGCAAGGCGATCCTCTATGAGGACGAGATGGGGTCGCGCATCTCCGAGGGCGAGGTGCCGGACGGGCTCAAGGAGATCGTCGACGGGCTCCGTCACACGCTCCTCGAGGCGGCAATCGAGCACGACGATGACCTCATCGAGACGTACCTGTCGGGGAAGGAACTGACGAACGACGAGCTCCGTCACGCGATCCGCGCGGCTACTATCAAGGGTGCGATCTTCCCGATCTTTTGCGGCTCGGCCTTCAAGAACAAGGGCGTGCAGACGCTCCTTGACGGGGTCATCGACTACCTCCCGTCGCCGGTGGACATCCCTCCCATCCAGGGACATCTGCCCCACAAGTCCGAGACCTTCGAGACCCGTGAGGCGAACGACGACGCCCCCTTCGCGGCGTTGGCGTTCAAGATTGCGACCGACCCCTTCGTCGGTAAGCTGACGTTCTTCCGCGTGTATTCAGGGTCGCTGCCGTCCGGCAGCTACGTGTACAACTCGACCAAGGACCGTCGCGAGCGCGTGGGCCGCATCCTGCAGATGCACGCGAACAAGCGTGAGGAGCGCGACGAGGTCTACGCAGGAGACATCGCGGCCGCCATCGGCCTCAAGGAAGTGAAGACCGGCGACACACTTTGTCTCGAAGACAACCAGATCATTCTCGAGGCGATGAAGTTTCCCGAGCCGGTCATCGCAGTCGCGATCGAGCCCAAGACGAAGGTCGATCAGGACAAGCTCGGAAACGGCCTCGTCAAGCTGGCGGATGAAGACCCCACGTTCCGGGTCCACACAGATCCCGAGACGAATCAGGTCATCATCTCCGGAATGGGCGAGCTCCACCTGGAGATCATCGTCGACCGACTCAAGCGCGAGTTCGGTGTGGAAGCGAACATCGGCCGGCCGCAGGTGGCCTACCGCGAGACGATCCGCAAGCGTGCAGAGAAGGTCGAGGGCAAGTTCGTTCGACAGACCGGTGGCCGTGGTCAGTACGGGCACGTGGTGATCAATATCGAGCCCGGGGTACCTGGCAGCGGCTTCATCTTCGAGAACAAGATCGTCGGCGGCTCGATCCCGCGTGAGTTCATCGGTCCGGTCGAAGCGGGTGCACGCGAGGCCCTCGACTCCGGAATCTTGGCCGGCTATCCGATCATCGATCTCAAGGTCGAGCTGATCGACGGCTCGTTCCACGATGTGGACTCGAACGAGATGGCCTTCAAGATCGCTGGGTCCATGGCTCTGAAGGAGGGTGTCCGCCGGGCGGGTCCGGTGCTGCTCGAGCCCATCATGGATGTCGAGGTTGTCACGCCGTCCGACTATATGGGCGACATCATCGGCGACCTGTCGTCACGGAGAGGGAAGGTGGGCGGCATGACGGAGCGAGCGGGCGCGCGAGTAATCGGTGCCTCGGTTCCGCTCGGCGAGATGTTCGGCTATTCGACCACGCTCCGTTCCATGAGCCAAGGGCGGGCCGTGTTTACAATGCAGTTCGCACATTACGACGAAGTCCCCAAGTCGAAGGCGGAGGAGATCGTTTCCGCCAACGGCAAGGCATGATCATCCGGGTAACTCTCAGCTAACGGACTTGGAAGAGAACTGTAATGGGTAAGGCGAAGTTCGAGCGGACGAAGCCGCACGTGAACGTGGGAACGATCGGTCACGTGGACCACGGCAAGACGACGTTGACGGCGGCGATCACGCTGACGCAGTCGAAGAAG
>Ga0114996_10009713_pt1 | contig 10524 bp, 9 predicted proteins | sample ArcticOcean_MG_C_4_FD_87039 | JGI IMG/M metagenome (GOLD analysis project Ga0114996, IMG submission 87039) | Marine microbial communities from western Arctic Ocean - ArcticOcean_MG_CB4_134 | ecosystem: Environmental > Aquatic > Marine > Oceanic | place: Arctic Ocean: Canada Basin | collected... | reverse complement strand
GTGGCGTACGAGGTCGCCAGGCAAGTCGCCGATGTCCGTTCCACTCACACCTAGGTTGATGGCTCCATGGCCGCGTCCGCTGATGTCCAGTGCGACACGCGACAGAGCCTCGTCCAAGGGAACTAGGGCGTGGCCCATGCGGCGGATGCCCGCCCCGTCCCCGACGGCATCGGCAAACGCCCTACCCAGGGCGATGCCGGTGTCTTCGACTGTGTGGTGCCAGCCGGTGAGCGCGCTGTCCCCGGTGGCCTTCACTTGGAGGTCGATGAGGCCGTGGCGGCAGAGCTGGTTCAGCAGGTGGTCAAGCATGCCGTTCCCGGTGTCGATTTGCGCGGCGCCGGTGCCGTCGAGTCCGATTATCACACTGACGTCGGTCTCGCCGGTCTTGCGGCTATAGCTTCCTGTGCGGGTGGCCATGGAAGTCTTTCCTAAATGAGGCCTAGCTCAAAGCTTCGACAAACGCTGCGATTAACCTGTCGGTCTGTTCGGTCGTGCCGACACTGACCCGAAGGTAATCCGCCAACTTGCCGCGTGAGTAGTATCTCACGAAGACCCCACGCTGGGCGAGGCCTTCGAATGCATCATGGGCCCGTCCGTCGGGGACCCGACATAGGACAAAATTGGCATCGGAGGGCATAGGCGTGACGCCTGGGAGCCCGGCAAGGAGGTCGAACATGCGCTCTCGCTCCTCAATTATTAGTTTGGCCCTAGTGTTCAGGGTCTCGGTGTCCGAGAGTGACGCGAGGAGACCCACCGCCGCCGCTTGGTTGACGTTGTAAGGGGGCTTGGCGCGCATCAGCAGGTCGGCAAGGTCAGGATTCATCAGACCGTAACCCACACGCAGGCCTGCTAACCCGGCCCATTTGCTAAGGGTACGTAAGACCACGAGGTTATGGTGCTGCGGCACGAGCCAGGCGGAGCTGGTTCCACCGAACTCGGCGTAGGCTTCGTCCATGATCACCAAGGCGCCTGTCTCCAGCATTCGCTCGACCGCCTGCCGAGGCACGCCGTTGCCCGACGGATTATTTGGAGATGCGAGGATGATGATCTTGGCGCCGTCACGCGCGGCAGAGATGATGCCGGGCAGGTCTATCCGGAAATCGGCGTCGCGCTCAATTTCGACCGTTCGTCCGCCACAGACGTGGGCGGTGAAGTCGTACATACCGAACGTGGGGGTACTGTTGACGATGGCATCGCCAGGTGCGAGGACCGCCCGGAAGGCGAGGTCAATAATCTCGTCACTGCCGTTGCCGACCACGACGTGCTCCGGGGGAAGTCCGATGTACGTGCTTATGGCAGCGCGCATGGCTGTCTGCGCCGGATCGGGGTAAAGATGGAGCTGGTCCATGTCGGCCAACGCATCGGCTACCTTTGGAGAGGGCCCATAAGGGTTCTCGTTGGCGTCGAGCTTCACCACGTCCGATTGAGGTATCCCCGCCCGTTCCGCCAACACCTCCGGAGGTGAAACGGACTCGTATGGCTGGAGCTCCAGCAGGTGAGGCAGGACTAGGTCCAAAGCGCGCTTCTTTTGCTTCATCACGCGTTCTCCGGGAAGAAGCCCTTGTCGAAGCCCTGCCCTTCGAGGCGTAGCTCCACTGCACGTGCGTGCGCGGTCAGACCTTCCGCCCGCCCGATGGCAGCGGCGGCCGGTCCCAGCTTGCCGAGGGTCGCTCGGCTGAGTGCGATGACCGGCATGTGCTTGAGAAAGTGATTTACGCCAAGGGCCGAGTTGAAACGGGCGGTTCCCGCAGTGGGCATGACGTGGCTGGGCCCGGCGACATAATCGCCGAGAACCTCAGGCGAGTGCTCACCAACGAACACGGCTCCCGCATTACGAACGTCAGCAACGTAACGCTCGGCGCCTTCCACGAGCAGGCAGAGGTGCTCCGGGGCGAATATGTTAGCAAGCTCGATGGTCTGGTCAACCGATTCAACCACCACGGCCACGCCCTGGCCCGCTATCGCCGCTGAGGCTATGGACTTTCGCTCCAGCGAGGGAAGCTGTCGCTCTATCTCCGCTGAAATGCTGTCGGCCATGGCTGTGCTAGTGGTAACGAGAATGGGAGACGCCATCTCGTCGTGCTCAGCCTGCGCTAGGAGGTCGGCGGCTGCGAGCACAGGATTCGCCGTATCGTCGGCGATTACCATGGTCTCGGTGGGCCCATAGAGTCCATCGATATCGACTTGGCCATACACCTCACGTTTCGCAATCGAAACGAAGATGTTCCCAGGGCCGCAGATCTTATCGACTTGCGGCACGCTCGCGGTGCCATAGGCCATTGCGCCGATTGCCTGTGCACCACCGATCTGGAACAGCCGGTCGACGCCTGCGATCTGGGCTGCAGCTAGCGTGATAGGGCTCGGTGAAGGCGTGCAGAAGATCACCTCAGGCACTCCCGCGACCTTGGCCGGGATCGCGGACATCAGCACGGTAGAGGGGTATTCCGCAGTCCCACCTGGTACGTACAAACCGACGCGTTCAATGGGAACTACCCGCGAGCCATAGCCCGCATCAGTGTCGGTCCAACCTGTGGGCATCGATGCGGTGTGATACGCCTTGATGCGGGATGCGGCGGTGAAGAGCGCCTCGATGAGCTCAATGGGCTGCTGGTCGAGGGCGGAAGCCCATCGGTCGCGGGATATTTCCAGCGCATCCAAATTCGCGCCGTCTATGCGTTTGGCGTATTCGAAAACCGCCGGATCCCCACGTTTGCGGACGTCGGCAAGAATCCGTCGGACTGCCTCGGTTGCGCTCAAAGCCTCGCCGAAAAGCTCCTGGGTGCGGCGTGCGCCGACAGCAGACAGCGCAGGCTCTTCATAACCGGGCTGGCGCGACAGCAGTTTCCTGCCCTCCTCCATGCCGTTGACGATGCGCATCAGTTGAGGCCAAGCTTAGTCAGCAGCGCGGCATAGGCAGCGCTCTCCTGGCCGAAAACATAGCTTGACGAGGCAACGGTGACCGATACGCCTCCGACGTTGCGGAAGTGATCCACCACCTTGCTTAGTTTGTCTTTCTCGACGTAAACGGTGACTGAGTACCAGCGGCTGCCGTCGGGCGCGTAGACCCTAGCGACGGTCGGCCCCTGAATGCCCGCGGCCTCCGGTCGCGCAAGTACCTTTGCGGCGATGGCGTCCTCGGACTTACCTTCGACATTTGCGGTTACCCGGAGGAAACCGCCGGCGTTTCGGTGCGCTTCGATGCGTTCGATGACCTCGCGGGCAATTTGCATGCGCACGTTGTGTTGCTTCAGGAGTGAACGGTTCCCGACGAGAGCGCCCTCCGAGAGGAGAACGGTGCCGTCCCCTACTCGTTTGAGTCTGTTCTCGCGTAGGGTCACGCCACTGGCCGTGATGTCGACGATGATGTCCGCGTACCCCATGGATGGTGCCGCTTCAAGTGTGCCGGACACCGAAGCCAGGCTGAAATAGTTCACGCCGTGTGCAAAAAAGAATCGTTGAACTAGGCGCGGGTACTTGGTAGCAATACGCAACTCTCGTCCGGTCTCGCGGAACTCTACTGCGAGGTCCGCGAGGTCAGCCATGGAGTCGACATCCATCCAGGAGTCGGGCACGGCGACTACGAGCTCGCAGCGTCCGAAGCCGAGTTCCGGCATGACCATGAGTGTGTCGCCACCCTCTATGCGCCGCTCCTGGAAGTTGTCAAGACCTACCAGTCCCAGATCAGCATTGCCGTCTTCAATCTTCGACGTGATGTCGGCAGTGCGCTGGAAGATAACTTCGAGCCCGCCAATCGTTGGGATTGAGGCGGTATAGCGCCGGGCGCTGGGCCGCTTGACGGCGAGTCCACATTCGGCGAGGAATGCTAGCGTGGGCTCGTACATTGCCCCATCGCTGGGAATCGCCAGGCGAAGACCGCCGTTGGTGCGGTCCCCGTTAGATTGATTGTTCAGCGACTGATCCATCTACGCCTACCCTCATGATGGTCTGGATGCCGCGCTGCTCGGCATATTTGGCCGCATCGGCATCCGTGCGATTCTTTAAGTCGAGTTCCGCCGGAATGCCTTGCACTCGCAGTCGCTCCGCAGTCGCTACCGCCTCTTTCATGGAGCCGCCCTGAGGGGTTACAAGCACACGCGCGGAGCCGTACCTGTCCTCGATACCGAACTCCGGGGGAAGTAATTCGGAGATACGGTCGATGGTATAGGCGTAGCCCAGCGCGGGAACGTCTTTGTCCCCTCCAAGCGCTTTCACCAAACCGTCGTACCGCCCACCGCCTCCGAGGTTGGGATGGTCATTGACCTTGGGGTGGTCTATCTCAAACACCACCCCACTGTAGTAGGCAATGCCTCTGGCCATCCCGAGGTCGAGCACCACAGGCACATCCTTGAGGTTGTATTGGGCGATGGCATCCAAGAGCTCGTTGAGAGGTGCGAGAACGCCCGGGTGTATGCCGTAGGCCTCGACCAGCTTCGCCAGCTTGACCCGAACCTTGTCCGCTGGTCCAGAGAGTCCGATCAGTTCCGCGGAGAACTTCAACGATTTCTCAATAATCTCCGGGACGCCTGCCTCGCGCAGCTTCTTCAGGTAGCGCTGGAGGATCTCCGCCGGGGTCCGTTGACCGTTGGCGTCACCGACGCCGGGCGCGAGGAACCCTTCCACCATGCCCTCGGCGTCGTTGGTATCCATCCGCCGCGTGAGCAGGCTCAAGTTGCGGGCGCGCTCTTCGCCAAGCAAGCCCAGGTCGGTCGCCCGACTGCGGACACGGTCCATGCCGTCGCTCTCTCGCAGCGTACCGAAGGAGCCAAGGATAAAGACGCGAGCGCGCTCTGAGAGTCCGAGCCCGTCGAGCATAGCGTTGACGACGCCCATGTGACCGATGCGCAATCGGTGTCCTGTGACGCCAAGAGCCGTGAGGCCTTGGACCGCCATGGCGACCACCTCGGCATCCGCTTCAGCACCTCCTGCATCGATAAGTTCGGCACCGAGTTGCTGAAATTCCAGGCTTCCGGTGACATCGGTCGTGCTGGATGAGGTCACGCCATAGGTCTGCTCACCCTCGTAGCGAAAAACTGCGCCGCAGTACTGCCAGCGAAGGGGCGACGGCCCTTTTAGCGTGCCATCGATATAGGCCCGAACAACAGAAGAGGTGAACTCGGGGCGCAGACTAACCTTGCGTCCGCTAGGGTCGGAGAAGCTGTACATGCGCGCCGCGAGCTCGCCGCCCGACTTTCGCAGGAACAGCTCGGTTTCCTCTAGCACAGGGGTAGACACGACCTCATAGCCACGCCGGTCGAGAAACTTCTCGAGGCGCTCACGAATCGTGCCCAGTCGCTTCCAACTGGTGGGGGTGTAGTCTCTCGCGGACTTCACTGTTGCTCCGGGGTAGTGACGTCTTCGGGTGCCTGGCCGCTGCCAAACGCGCTTTATTCTACCGGAGGCGGGCAAGGCCATCAACGCGACCACGTACCTACGATGGCATTACGGAAATGGCCCAGTGAGGCTTACGTCGCCTTCAGTGATTTCCTTGAGCGTGCCGTCATCACTTTTGAGTAAGAGTGTGCCCACAGGACTCACGTCCTCAGCGACACCAGTGACCGAGCCGTCTCGTTGGTACACAGTTACATGCTTTCCAAGGGTGTCGAGTCGCTGCTTCCAGCGATGGAGTGTGTCGTCCGCTGGGCACGCAATCTCTTCTGTGAGGTGTGCAAACAGGGACTCCGCCGCCTGGGCGCTCGTTAAGGATATGCCCGTCTCGCGCCGGATACTGGTAGCTGTCTCTCGGATATCGTCGTGACCGTCAGGGTCTAGGTTGAGGTTCAGGCCCACACCGACCACGGCGTTCCTGTTCCCTGCTGTGTCGGCACGGACTTCAACCAGAATCCCGCAGAGTTTCCTTCCGGCCAACAACAAATCATTGGGCCATTTGATGGAACAGTCCAGGCCACTGAGGTCATGGACCGTACTGTGCACGGCCAGCGAGGTCTGGATCGGTAGCAACGGCCCGATGGGGGAAACCTCACCTCTGAGAATGATGGATACGAGGAGCGCGTCTCCCGGGGCGGCGGTCCATCGCCTGCCAAAGCGTCCCCTGCCCTGACTCTGGGTTTCAGCGACAACGGCTGTCCCGTTGACCGCTCCGTGGTCCGACAGGTCCCAAGCAAGGTTCATGGTCGAAGGGACGTCGCCGTAACCCAGCACCCTGCGTCCGATGACATGGCCGGGGTGGAAGCGTTGCCAGAGAGGAGCGACGGTCTCCATGTGAGCGATTCTAAACGCTGCGGAGTGGAAATCCACTACTTCGTGGTAGCCTCGATCCGATGAGTGCGCAACCCTCCCTGTCGCCCCTCCGCGCCGCGCTTACCGGCAACAATCTTCCGGTCTTTCTCATCTTCTTCCTGTGGGCATTCGGTACAGGCGGCCTATGGCACGATTCAGGTCTACGCTATGGATCTGGTGCCCGAGGACAGACGACGCGGATTTCTGGGCGTGTGGTCGCTATTCATGAACGCTGGACAGATCATAGGGCCGCTGGTGGTCGGGACCACCGCTGACGCCTACGGGTTCACCCCGGCCTTCTTGACGGTAACCGTGGCGCTTGTTACCGGAGCTGTCATTGTGCTGGTGCTCGGAAAAGAGACGGTAAGCGCAGAGCCGTGATGCTGGCACGGCTCGCTATAATGGTCGCTCGCCCGCTGACGAGGTAAGACAGATATGTCAAAAGTTGAAGAAAAGCTGGCCGCGCTGGGCCTTGAGCTTCCAGAGCACGTGGCCCCCGCAGGCAGTTACTTGGTCGCCTACCGCGCGGGCGACCTAGTGTTCACGTCGGCGGTTGGCCCTCGCACTGCAGACGGTAGGAATACCACGGGGCACCTCGGTGATGACTGCACTATTGAGGACGGCTACGAAGCGGCTCGACGGGCATGCTTGCGTATGCTGACCAACGTAAAGAGTGTCATTGGTGACTTGGACAAGGTCGTCCATGTTGCCAAAGTGCTTGGGATGGTCCAGGCGACAGCTGCATTCAGCGATTACGCTAAGGTCGTCAACGGCTGCTCTGACCTGCTCGTCGAGTTGTTCGGAGATAAAGGCCGTCATGCGAGAACGTCCATGGGCGTGGTACGCAATCCCTTCGATGGCGTCGTTTCGGTGGACGCCGTGTTCGAAGTGCGGGACTAAGAAGTGTTGGGTTAGGGGGAAATGCATGTGTCGGAACACCAAGCGATTAGGGGTCGATGAAGTTGCGGTGACCTCACGAAGGCTGCCGGAGTCGCTCGAGTCGGCTCCAGCGCGGTAGTCTCAGAGCGGGCGGGAGTAGCTCAGTGGTAGAGCTCTTGCCTTCCAAGCAAGTTGTCGCCGGTTCGAACCCGGTCTCCCGCTCCAACCACATACCGGCCTGCAGTCCCGCGTATCAGCGTAAGCATCATTGCGGGACGCCTGTCAGACAAGATGCCACCGCGCCGTCTCACCGTAACGGGCATGTTCTCAATGCTAGCCGGCGTGGTGCTCTTCGCGACGCTGCCGACTAGCGCCGGGGCACGGGATGCTGAAAGGTTCGTTAGCTGAAGGTAGGAAGAAAAGTGAAATATAAGGTAAACATTGGCTGCGGCAGGACGCCGACTGAAGGTTGGGTGAACTTCGATAATACCCCTGCGATTAATCTCTCCCATTCTCCTCTTAAGTATTGGATTGCAAAGTCGCTCCGACTTCTTACACCACCACAAATCGAAAACGTTGAATGGAACAAAACCAACAAAATTGGCTTTGCAGATGCAACCAAAAGAATACCGTTAAGGGACGGAACGGCTGAATGTATCTATACATCCCATATGGTTGAGCATCTTTCGCGTGAGGGCGCTAATGCTTTCCTGAACGAAGCACTTCGGGTGCTTGAAGTTGGCGGAGTTTTACGTATTGCTGTACCTGATTTGCGAATCGCGATTGGAGAGTACGAAGAAACGCGGGATGCTGATAAATTTATGGAAGGACTTCTTGTGACAGCCCCTCCATTGAATACTCTTAAGCAAAAGGTTTTTTTACTCGCTTCAGGTTATAGGCATCATCAATGGATGTATGATGGCCAATCTTTGTCGAAGTTAATGACAATGCTTGGGTTCCAGCATGTATCAGTATGCGAGCCTGGCGAGACCAATATTGCACTTCCTACAAACTTGAATTTATACGAGCGAAGCAAAGACAGTGTTTATGTTGAGGGCGTGAAATAATCAACCACGGGCCGCAGCAGACAACAAACGAATCGGCAACAAACGACGCAGAACGAGCAAAGCCCGATTTAGCTTCCTAGCAAGTTGTCGCCTGTTCGAATCCGGTTTCCCGCTCCAACCACATAACTGAGGATGTCACACCTTAGCTTCAGGGGCCCGGAGGCCCTCTTCGTGGCTCGCCAGCAGACCTTCCTTCGGGGGCGTGTAGTCCACCCGGTCGTCGTATATCGCTTTGGGCGTTTTCAAGTCGTGGTAGGCGCATTCAACCTGGAAAAGTTGGAGAGGCTCCTCGCTGGCGCTCTCGAACCAATACTTCACGCCACGCGGAATCAAGACACCTTCGCCAGCGCCAATATCGGCGAAAAGGGTTGTTTCGTCACTGTAGAAGCGGGCCCGCCCACTCAGTACCCACCAAATACCGTCCAAGCTCTTGTGGGCGTGGAGGTTTGTTTCCCCGCCCTCTCTGACCGTCTGAATCGTTGCAATCATGCGGTCAGTGTTGGCGAGCCAAACGACCTTCTTGCCGTGCTCAATTTCGGGTTGGGCGTACTCGATGAGCTTCATCCCCGGTTCTTCAGACATCACTGGTCTCCTCCCTCGGCTGACTTTGTGTGTGCACTGCCGTACTTGCTTGGTAGGAGTATATTCCGAAAACAGGGCGTTCGCTTAGGCCTGAATCCCCCTGCAACTCGTTAGCAAGCGCCCATTTGTATCTGACAAAATGCTGCACATGTCCATGCCACACCCACGTACGTTACGGGGGTCCGCTGCACGTGATACGCGATGGCGAAAAGATCTAAACAAGCCCTGAAGGCCCATCGCCTTGTGGCATCATCGACGCCTGCGGCGCTCGTTCCTGCTCCACCAAACGAATGCGATTGCCGGCGACGCCAGCGCGATTACCGCGAAGAACGATAGCAACTCGGTATTGTTAAAAAGGCCTGCAACACACCAAGCTATCCAACCCCAGCTAAGGATTTCGAACACTCGGTACTTCATACTTCGATTCTACCCATCTCCCTGACTCGGCTCGCGGGCACCGGTTAGAAACCTTGCTTGGACACCTGGTCAAAAAGCTGCGGCTCGAGGCGCACAACTAAGCCATGATTGACAACTTAATTCTGCTGTTTCATACAGCGTTGGGTCTCGTGACGCACACCGCAACGGCTGATCTATCTTCCAAGCAAGCTATCGCCGGTTCGAATCCGCTCTCCCGCTCCAATCGGACCAGGTCGGTCAATAGCAGAGCGAAGAACGTCAGTTGACGCGCGGCGTGGGAGCGCGTACTACTGTCGCTCGCTTTCGGCGTCTTCAACGCAGCCGCCGAACCGGAGGTTGGCCATGTTCGGACTAGAAGTGAGGCGCAGACTGGCGAAGTTCATCGCTGGCTATCCCGGCGGCTGGAAGAAATACGCACGTGGCGACGACTTGATGAGATGGGGCCGGACGCCACCTTTCGAGCAGCCGAACGACCCAGATGATCGCCGCAGCCTCATCCCAGCAGAGGGGCTGCTCGAATACTGGTACCCCGCGATGCCAAACAAAGAGGTGGGTAAGAAGAAGCCCGTCGCGCTGAAAATATTGGGTAAGGAGTTGGTCTTCTTCCGCGACAGATCCGGCGAGGTGCAAGCGCTTTGGGACTACTGCCCACATCGTGGCGCATATCTTTCTTGGGGCGACTGCTTCTGGAACGGATTTGTCAGCTGTCCTTACCACGGGGCGACATTTGATGGCGAGGGCCGGTGCGTAGCCGTTATAACGGAGGGGCCGGACTCAAAGATGGTGGGTCGCATGTCGGCCCGCAAATACCCGACCATCACGCTGAAGGGAACGGTGTTCGTGTGGATGGGCGAGGGCCAGCCTGCAGACCCCGAGGTGGACATTCCTCCCGATTGGTTCGAACAGGACACAACGGTTGTCCTGACGGCCTGGCGCTATTGGCACTGCAACTGGATGATTGCGCTGGAGAACACCGGCGACGCTCACAACATGTGGTACGTCCACCGCAATTCTTTTCGACAACTACGCTCCACAAGTGGGGGCAGGCAACGCTCTCCGGTTGGGAGCCGAATGCGAATGGTGGACAGCCACACGGTTGATCGGATTACCGGAACAGCAGACCAAGTCGGAAAAGGGCGGACCGATTACTATGCCGATGAGAGCGGGAAGACTCCTCACCAGCTGTACTACCCCGGTGTTGATGGGTATTGGCCAAAACACCGGTACAGGCTGCTCTGGGGCTGGTTCTACGATGGCATGGTCAAATTGCGGCGCAACTCTCGTAGCAAGCGTCCCTTTGAGAACCCCCCGAATTGGGAAGGAATGATTCTGCCAGGAATGG
>Ga0114996_10009712_pt1 | contig 10524 bp, 25 predicted proteins | sample ArcticOcean_MG_C_4_FD_87039 | JGI IMG/M metagenome (GOLD analysis project Ga0114996, IMG submission 87039) | Marine microbial communities from western Arctic Ocean - ArcticOcean_MG_CB4_134 | ecosystem: Environmental > Aquatic > Marine > Oceanic | place: Arctic Ocean: Canada Basin | collected... | reverse complement strand
ATGAAGTCGTAGACGCAACCGAAGATGACATTAAAATATCAATTCTGCCCAATAGGAATCCTTCTTTTTCTGAAGAGTTTGAATATTCCACAGAAGGCGGGACATTAAGGATTGTCAATCCTAACTCCAAGTGGTGGAAGTACAGTGTGGTGGAAACTTATGTTGATGAAGGTCAAAGAAGACAAGGAATTGCCTCTAGGCTTATCGACAAAGCTCTTCAGCACCTTAAAGGCAAAGGGCCGATCGCAGCACAAACTTCCAGTGATGGAAGCACGAGGTTATATTGGAATAAAGGATTTCGCAACGAAAGCGATAATTTAGAGCAAGCTCTACAGGATAGAAAAGAAAATTCTTCAGTCCTACTTGTGCATCCTAACAGCTAAAAACCTACCAGCGAGTTAACAATGTTCCTGCGCTCGCCATAGTATTTTATAATTGATCATTTATCTGATGCGCAAGGCTTTTTCGAAAACCATTAAAAACGTTTCGATTAGCCTCTCTTGAACATGGCAAACGGGGATAGAACCCGTGGATTCCGGTCCTCGCTTGAACCGGGTCCACTTTCAGTTTTTTCAAAAACTATTAAAAACGTTTCGATTCCATGTTAGGGATTAGTCCCAATGAACCGTTCCTGGCAGCCCGCAGGTCGAAAGTGGCCGCGCCCGCCGAAGCAGCCAGTACAACCAAGTAAACTCACAGTATTTCTGTGCATTTTTATTAGCTGCGCTTTCATTGTGGGCCTTTGGGAATTGCTCGGTTTCATAATTGGTGAATGATGAATGATGCGACGACGTGGGCTGCCAGTTTCAGGTAAATTAGCAAGGAGGACATTGTGGACGAGGATATTGTGGACGGAAACACTGTGGACGGAGACACTACGGGGAATTTGGACAAACTTATTCGGTTTGTCCGTGGTAAAGTGGGATTTAAGTACGTCCATCAATTGACAAGCAAGGATCGGTTGTACTATCGTCAAACAATGGCCGAAGCAGGTGTCGAAATGACCCCCGGCGAAATGGACGAATTGTTCGATTTGATCATTGATGTCGTTGATAAATTCGGGGACGACTACAACCTTGACCAATTGACACAATGGATCTGAACGAACTAATTAAGAAGGAGAAATCATGGGCGTTGACATCTCTAGTTGCTCTGGTGTTTTAGCTTCCGTTGATGATATGGTTTGTTTCATCAATGGGAAGAATAAAAAGCAAGTTGTAGAAATTTGTAAAGACTTTTATGAAGATATGGAGTCTAATGCAACTCAGCCACCGGACCAATGGGAAAAAGAAAAACTTGAAAATTTCAAACCTTTGAAAGATATTGCGTCTAAGAAGACAATTAGCGATATTCAGGAAGCGGTAGGAAGCGTGGTTAATGTTAGTGGAGAACCATCAAAATACGATTTGGACACTCACGTGCTTTACGAAGAAAGCGTTCAATCTCTGTTTGAAGGAATAATTTCATCCTACGAAGATGTAATGAAGGTCAGTATTCCATACCTACAATACGTAAGTGCGTGGGGTTCGCCAAGATACAATGGGTGGGATGTTCCACTTGGAGAAGCCTGTTTTGTGTTTGACGAAGAAGCCTGTTTTGTAAAAACAACTTCCGATGAAGGAAAATCGCTGACTAAAGCTATTGGCCATTGTAGTGTAACCGAATGGTCAGAATACTCTTGTTAAATTGTTTGACCCACGGCGTCGGTGTTCGAGGGACCCGAAGGGACCCAGGAGAATAAACGCCTTCGGTCACGAGAAAACGGTGAATGATGCGACACGGACCAGCGACCTCGGTCTATTGGTGAATGATGCGGTAACGCTGCTTTCGCGATTCCGTCTCGGTCTATTGGTGAATGTGCGACGACGTGGGAATAAGTTGGTGAATGATGCGATGCTGAACGGAAGCTTGACGCCCAATTTGGATACGTGAGAAGTAGCATGCATATGCGACTTTCGGCCCGGAATTCTGGAATTCGATATTTTGCGGAGGACCCGCTGGGGACCCAAAATTATTGCGGAGGACCCACCGGGGACCCAAAAATCAATTTTGTGCACCTGGGGGGAACGGAAAAATTGTTTGAAGCTTAACACGCGGAAAATGATATTCTTGTCTCTGAGCTATCTGAGGGGGTATAGTATAATATTCCCCCTTCTCCCCCGCCCATACTCCATTATCCCCCTATATTCCCCTATATATAAATGGGGTAGGGCACGCCCGACTACCGGTAGGGGTGGAACTCATCGATGTCGGCCAGCGTCGTGCGTCGTGCGTCGTGCGCAACCTGCTGTTTTGGATCGTACGGCATCAGTCCGATCTGGACACCTTTTATCAGTCCTCTGATGTAGGACTCCAACATCAGCTCCTGATAGTCTGCTGTGACAGTTACGTAAGCTGTACTGTTCTTGAACGAAACATCCCGAAATCCGATGGTCTCTAACTCCAGGATGACGTCTTGTTCTTCTTGGTGGGACAGCGTCACCACCACGTATTTCTTAACTTCTCTCATTGTCTTACTCCAGTTGGGGGTCTTTCCATCACTGGCCCGTCATTGCCTACTCTGTTGTGGCATAAGAGGAGGAGGGGTTAATCTTCCCCTGCAGAAGCCAAAGCTTGAATCAATTCATCTTCTGACACAAGCAAATCAAACGTGTGGTCGCCAATCGTCACGCTCAATACCGTTTTCCCAACAGGGCGTGCTTGCGTCATGTCGAGTGTTTCTACTGTCGCGTCGTAAATGGTAATCATGTTTTCCCTTGTTGGAGTCCGTTGTATTAAAAACCAACCCCAGCTTTCTTCAGTCGGCTGCCTTTCGGCCAGAGATCGGTAGACATTCTGATGCATCAGCCTGTCGTTCCTCTCTCCTTTATCGCCCGCTGCTGGGATTGGCTATCCATTTGTGACAAGAGGGGGAGGGGGGTTAAGTGACGTCACCCCAGTTTTGTCCTTCTTCCCAAAGAATCCGCACGTTCTCGTGCTGTCCCGCTTCCTGCTCTGCTTCTTTCAGAGAAAGGAAACGGTGAGCAAAACCCACGCTTGTCCACATGTCGTTGCACATGGTCTTCTGCAGGAACCGCTTGTCGAGGACAGCACCGCTCTTCAGAATCAGGAATTTTCGCATCGTTCTCTCCCGCAGGCGTCATTGCCTACTGCGTTGTGACAAGAGGGGGAGGGGTGTGAACCCCGCCCCCCCGCTGTGTGTCACTCGGCCTTGCTGCCGTCTGTGTTCAGCGTGGCAACCACGGTCGCCAGCCGAGTCCCGTCGCTCACCTCGCGGTCTGTGACTTCCGCCGTGTTGTCGCCGTACCACACCCACCGGTAGGCCACGAGACGGGCGGTTGCCTCGTCGTCCGTCTTGACCTCGACCGTGACCGGGGACTCGCCTCTGTTCGTCTCGACTGCAACCAGCATCGTTCTCTCCTGTTGGGGTTCGTTCTCGTCTGCTCTTCTGTGGCAAGAGAGGGAGGGGCGTGAACCCCGCCCCCCGCTGTCTGTCACTCGGCGACCACACAGACCCGGAGCCGCACCCCAGGCGAGTCACCGTTCTTGTCGCAGACCCGCCCCCAGCTGTCGACAAACAGCCCGCCCTCGCACGGTTCGTCGTCCGACCAGCCGCGAAGCCCGCAGTCGCCGTCTCCAAGCTGCTCCAAAACCGCCCGCTCAACTGCTGCCCGAAACCGTTCGCTGTCCATTCGTCTCTCCTGTTGGGGTTCGTTCTCGTCTACTCCCCTGTGACAAGAGGGGGAGGGGTGTGAACCCCGTCCCCGTCGCCGTGTCTGTCAGTGGTTTGCGGCCACCAGCCACGAGCACTCAGCGGGACAGTAGAAGACCGCTGCGCCGTCGTGGTAGACGAAAGGCACGTAGCCTGCTCTGTCGGCACCTGCTGGGTGGTCGTCGACACAACCAGTGAAGCTTGTGTCGCCACAAGTCACTTTCACCTGCCCGCCTCTCACCTCTGGTTCAGCGTTGGCTTCGTTCAGCCTGTCAGCCAGTAGCTCACTTTTGCTCTTCACGTCGTCTCTCCCGTTCGAGTTCGTTCTTGTCTACTCCCCTGTGACAAAAGAGGGAGGGGTGTGAACCCCGCCCCCCTCGGAGAGAACGTCACTCGTAGTGTCGGCAACCCTGCGACTCGCAGGAGCCAGCCCGCTCTTCGACGGTGACCCAGAAGTCGGCGTGTCCGTCCACCTCAGGCAGGAAGTCAGCGTCCAGCCCGCGTGCGTCCAGCCACTCACACTCAGCGAGGCACTGCTCTCCGAAGGAACGTCTGGCGTCGTCGGTGGACTGCTCCGCAAGCTTCTCGACGTGCAGCTTGGCGAGGTTGGCGTCCGCTTCGGTGCTGAACTCCTGCGTGGCGACGAGTCTTGTGTCATTTCCCCACCAGCCGCCCTCTTCCGGACCACCGTAGTAGGGATTATTCACGTAAAGGCTGACGAACCAGTTAACGGCGGGTGTGGCGTCTTTGCAGGCGGTGAAAAAGGCATCTCGAAGGCTCATGTGTTCTCTCCAAAAAATGTGATCGTTTCTCTCTGTCCGTCTGTGGCGAGAGAGGGAAGGGCGTTAACCCCTCCCCCTCACCACGGAGAGGAACGCCACGCTCGATCATATCGGACTGAGGGATGTGTTCAGCGGTAAACCGCACTGTACCACAGCGTGCATTGTTCGAGATGAAGGTCGTGTTTGTCCAAGTTCTCTGTCAATTCCTCCCAACTTGAATAGTCGCCTCCGTTGTAATTGTAGGCTCCGTCCATGTTGGTGTGGGCGCTTGCTTCTGCTTCTTCGTGGATGAGAATAAGAAGGCTGCCTTTACCATATTCTCCGTCCCATTCCAAACCGTTGATCAACGAGTAGCTGCTGGTAGCAACACCCTTGGATGCCAGGTGCTTGTTGATGGTTTCTTTTGCGATTTCAAGGCTATTTGCCATGTGTTCTCTCCCGAATGATGTGTTGTTTCTCTCTGCCCAACTGTGGCAAGAGAGGGAGAGGCGTTAACCCCTCCCCCTCCGGAGAGAACCACAGTGTTACCTGTCTACGAGTCGCGGAAGATATCCCCTTTTGGTTGCCCAAGTGAGCATAGCGGCCCATCGAACAGGATGAATGTCAGCCGGGCAGAATGTGCTATAAGCGATGTAGTTGAGAAATCGGTCGATGTTCATGATTCGTCCCTCCACCCAACTGTGGCAAGAGGGGAGGGGGAGTTAATCACTCGCTCTCCCTCACGTGTGCGCGTACCCGATTTCCTACTTGGAAACCCCTACTAGACATTAAAATGGTCTCCACGTACCAGTGGTGATTCAACCTTCTCCGCTTCGGAGAGGAATAACTTCACCTGCTGGAGGTCTTTTGGGTGTTCGTCACCTTGGTCAATATGGCGAATCATCTTGCCGACAGCCATACGGAGTTTGCGGAGTGTTTCCAATTCCTGCAGGATTCCCCGATTGCCGTACAGATGCTCAACTCTTAGATGTGAATTATCCATGACATTGTCTTTCTCCGAAGGTGAAAAAATACCGATTTATCGCTCGGCGGGGCGGTGATGTCGTTTCTCTCTACCCGTTTGTGACAGGAGGGGGAGGGGTGTTAGTTCCCCTCATAAAACGAGAGAATTCCCCAGATTGGACGGCTCTATCGTTGCCCAGCTTCACAGCTGGCGACTGCCAGATTGGTTAATCAGTTCTAGAATTGACTAACATGAGTGTGACCGACTTGAGGGTTTTCTCTCTATCCGTTTGTGACATGAGGGGAGAGGGGGTTAATCTTTCACTATCGATTATCCCACCAGTCAAGGATTTTCATCGTAATCCAACCTGCTGGTAGGAGTAAAATGCTGGCCAATAAATAACCAGCCAAGTCGTTTTCGCCATTGAATATGTCGTGCAGCATCTATACCTCCGTGTTTAGTACTCGATTGCCGCCAGCTTCTGTGCGGAACGTGTCTTCAGTCTTTTGGAACGTCTGTCGTGATGAGTGCCAGCACCGCCACGGTAGGCTTTGTGGCCAGTGGCTACCTTCCAAGGTGGCTTGCCATCGATCGCGATAGTAAACTTTTTGCTATTCTTGTTTTTGAGGGGTGTGGTATTGTGCATCGTTCTCTCCTGTTTTAGTGCCCTTGTATCTTTCTGTGACAAAAGGGGGGAGGGCGTTAGCCCCCCTCCCCTCGGAGAGAACTCAGTTTACCAAATGGTATACAGTAGTTGTCCACTCGCCTTCAGACCCTTCGACAAACTCTCGAAGTTGTGAGTCCAAATCCATTTCCCAGCGGTACCCTTCGACTGCCCATTCGGTGGCCTCTTTTTCCTTAGCTTGCCATTTGGCCACGTCTTCGTTTTGTTGTTCGATTAGCCTAGAGAGCATCGAGGGGGAATAGTCGGTCTCAGCAATCAACTCCAAAGCATGGTGTGGTCGACCTTGCCAATCGGTGCTGCAAACAGTTCGCCAGAGTTGCATCTTTTTCTCCCCACAGGCGGAATTGCCTACTCCGTTGTGGCAAGAGAGGGGAGGGTGTGAACCGCTCCCCCCCCACCACGGAGAGAATGTCGTTGCTTAGATCTGTTCTGCAAAAATCTCTGCGGTCTCGACCGCTGGTGCCTCTGCCCAATGAGGCTCGGCAGCAGGCTCCACGATGCCGATGCACTTGGCAACGATGCTGTTGCCGTGCTGCCGGAGGGCGATGCCAACCAGCGTGCGTGCTTCTGCTTCTTCCAGAGTGGCGTCGTGCTCCACGACGCGTGCCACGAGACCGTTAACCAGTGCCATCAGTTGCTTTTTGTTCATCTCATCTCTCCTTGGTGAAAAATCGGGGTCGCGGTTGTCGCTTCCCTCTACTCTCTTGTGACAGGAGGGGGAGGGGCGTTAATCCCCTCCCCCTCCTCGTGTGCTTTACCCGATGCTCATCTCTTCGGCTGTCAGGGTGGTGTGGCTCAGGTCCAAAACGATGACGGTCTCGTCTGCTTCGATCTCGTCGGTTTCGGTGGGTTCTGCCACCGTGGCGGTCGTGATCCGGTCGATCCCGTTCACGTGGCCGGTGATCCCGCTAAAGGCGGTTCCCACCTCAAGGTTGGGGCCATCCAGAAGTTGCCTTGCCAAATCGTGTGCGTACATGTCGTTCTCTCCTCGGCGGAATTGCCTGCCCTCCTGTGACAGAAGAGGGGAGGGTGTTATCCTCTCGCCGCACAGACCGGACCGATTCCGCTTTCGATGCTCTCTGGGTTTGTGAGCGTCCGATTGCAGACTCGGCATCGCCCCTCGTAGAGATAGTCGATGTCGTGCTTCTCTGCGTAGTGGGCAGGTTCACGGAGCATCCGTGTGTAGGCTTGGTACGTGTTCGACTGGCGGTAACGCTTCCACAGGATGATCCAGCCGTTGTCCTTGGCGAACCCGAAACCCTGATAGCTGGTCTCATTATCAGAGCCAGTCATCAGTGCCACAACCCGCTCGCCAGGAGCGAACTCGGAATCCGCTGGTTGGGTCCGGATCTGGAAGGTGCGGTGATTGCCCGTTGCAGGGTTCCGCATGGTGATGCGACCGTTGTGAGTCGCGATGTCGAAATGATGCTGAACGTCGGTGGTGGTGACTGTCATCGTTCTCTCCTGCAGGCGGAATTGCCTGCTCCCCTGTGGCAAGAGGGGGAGGGGCGTCAACTCCCCTCCCCCCCGCCGTGTCATCCGTCGCTGCGACGCCCGTGCGTCCATGCGATGCCCCGCAGCGTGTCGTACAGACGCTCTTCGGTGGGCGTCATCGCCCGCTGATCGTGATCCCAGATCGCACTCACCTCGTGGCGGATCGGGTGGTCGCTGCAGACCGGCATGTCGATCAGACGGACTGTCATCTGTCCGTCCTGCGGCACGATCACGTCCATGGACGACGAGCGTCCCTCGGACCAGAGGACGACGTGGCCGTCGTCGAGGATCGTCAGACCGCTCACGCTGTCGCTGTGGCATAGAGTCTGTGGCATATCATCTCTCCTGTGCTGGGCGGTCTCTCGTGCCGCCGCTATCCTCCTGTGGCAGAAGAGGGAGGGGCGTTAGCCCCTCCCCCTCGGAGAGAACGTCACTCTTGGAGCATTTCTGCCACCGCTGATGCGAACGAGTCGCAGGCGGAGTCGGGGTTTGCGATGAGCACCGGACGGTGGCGGAACCGTTTGGCGTGCTCCCACCCGTCGACGAACGCGATCACGTACGACCTTGGGTCTTCGTTGAGCTTCTCACAGACCTGTTTGGCAAGCTCCTCGCTTGTGACTGTCACGATCGTGTCGGTGTCCGGAGCGTTCCCGTCGTAGTCAGCGAAGATGCCGAAAGCTCGGTATGCTGTGATTTTTTCCATCGTTTTCTCCACAGGCGTCATTGCCTACTCTCCTGTGACAAAAGAGGGAGGGGCGTTAGCCCCCCGCCCTCCGCCGCTGTGTCACTATAGCCGCTCTCGGATCTCAGCTCGAAGTTCTGCTTCCTCGGTTGCGTCGGTCAGGTCTGCTGGTCCGATCGCAATGTCCGCCTCCTCGGTTGACCACAGTTGGTACCGCTCCCCATGTTTCCGAACGAAAGACGCCATTTCGTCTAGTGGGGTCTCTGCCAGTTTGGCGATTTCAGAACCACCAATTTTGAAAAACTCATCGTGCTCATTGCTGATCAAAACAATCATCGTTCTCTCCACAGGCGAAATTGCCTACTCCGTTGTGGCAGAAGAGGGAGGGGCGTGAACCCCGCCCCCTCACATGTCGGCGCTCAGCCGAACTTGCCTACTCCGTTGTGGCAGGAGAGGGAGGGGCGTGAACCCCGCCCCCTCGTGTGTCCCCAGTGTCATGCGAGGTTCGCTGGCGGGTCGCCGGGAGCCTCTGGCACGAGCAGTCGGCAGGCGTCGGCCAGATGCTCGTCTGCCAGATCGTTCATTTCGACATTGACTGTCGGCAGCCAATCCAACATCGCGTAGTACAACTCTTCAGCGTCCATGTCGTCTCTCCTGGGGTTGTTCTTGTCTACCCTCCTGTGGCAGGAGAGGGGGGATGGTTAACCAACCCTAGCGTTGTGTCAAACCCATTACTGTTGGTTCTTTAAAACTCGACTTTTTCTCTTTAGACTTTTCTTCCTTTTCCTTCGTCTTCCCTGAAAGCTTGCGCCAAGTGGTCTTATCGCAGTATGCCCAGCCTTCTTTTAGAAGTTTTTGGATGTTGAGCTGATCAACCTGCGAAGAATCCTTGACTCGCTTCACTTCTTTCTTCTTTCGCAACGATTTCATGTGTTCTCTCCTTGTTCTTGTAAAAAATCCCTTAGCAATAGTCACCGTGCACCGTTAGAAGATCGTTAATTTTTTGCCGTCGCATGCGGCCTTTATGATCCACCTTCTATTTACTACGTGATGATGATCCCTTCGGGATATATTCGTGTATATCTAATTTCCCTTCTGGAAACTTCTCCGCCACGGAGAATCAACTCACAGTGAGTCCAGCACGAGCAAGACCACCTTTCACTTGACTCGCAGAAAACTTGTAATGAGAGCCGCTGGCATCTTCTGCAATAATCGGATATTTGCGGTTTTTCGGCTTGGCACCAATGATCGTAAAACTACCACTAAATGAAGGGGTGGTGAATGTGCGACCAAAGTCATTTGGCTCCAACCCGTAAGAAAAAGCATTGTTGCGGAAGTCGTCGGCTGCTCGATTGTTGGCCTCGCCATTTTTGTTAAGTGTCGCAGCTTCAAGCTTCACAACGAAATTATTTTCAGTGAAGGTCCCTCGGCCAAATTCAAAACTCAAACCAAGTTCCTCGCCCACAGGAATCAGTGCTTCCAAAACCGCTGTCTTGATTGTGTCAAGATCGTTACGTTCGATTGTAGTAATCATTTGTCTCTCCAACTAAAAGTGATTGTCTATTATATTGTGGCAGGAGGGGGAGGGGGGTTAACCCGCCTGACACACAGCAACGGGGGTATCGACTGGGATATCAACAGAAGAAGTATAGTTTGCCATCCCCTGTTGGAGTTTCTCTACCAGCCCCTCGACATGCTCATGATCAAGATAAAGAGTGATCGCGCCGCTGCGAGAGTGGACATCGATGCTGTAAAATCCGGGCTTGTCATCCACATGATTACCTTCTGAATATTCAAGGTACTGCGCCCGAATGGATTTCAAATCACCTGAATGCACCTTTACGTGTGAAAAAGCGGCTTTCAGATTGTAGCTCCATTTAGTGCTAATGTCCATTGTTCTCTCCTGCTGGGGTGGTGGGTTTCTGCCTACTCTATTGTGACAAAAGGGGGAGGGGGGTTAACTATGAGTGTACCCATCTTCTTCAATGCCCAGCCACATGGTCATGCCGGTTTCACCCGTCACTTCTACCATCCATACGTTGTCAAAGCTTGCGATCTGTGGGTCGCCCACTTTCTCCCATCGCTCAGACAATTTCCCATATGCTTCCTTCTGCCAAGCAGTGCCAATTGTGTATTTTTCGATGCTCATTGTTCTCTCCTCGGCGGAATTGCCTACTCTGTTGTGGCAGAGGGGGAGGGGGTGTTAATCCTCCTCCTCCTCCTCCT
>Ga0114996_10009709_pt1 | contig 10526 bp, 12 predicted proteins | sample ArcticOcean_MG_C_4_FD_87039 | JGI IMG/M metagenome (GOLD analysis project Ga0114996, IMG submission 87039) | Marine microbial communities from western Arctic Ocean - ArcticOcean_MG_CB4_134 | ecosystem: Environmental > Aquatic > Marine > Oceanic | place: Arctic Ocean: Canada Basin | collected... | reverse complement strand
CCATAATTTTAATTCCTATGATAATTTTAATAATTTTAAATAAGAAAAATATCGATAATAGATTACTACCATTACTAATTGTGACAATGGTTTTTTCAGTCATGATTTCAATTATTCCACTTCATAATGCAAAACATTGGTTTCCAGTATGGATTATAGCTCCAACTTTAATAGCATTATTCATAGTTGAAGTAATCCCAAAAATATATTCTAAATTAATTAATATTACAAATAATAATAAAAAAATTATTAAATCAGATAAAATTATTATTATGACATTAATTTTATTATTTTTAATCAATGTTGGTTACTCATCTGAAGTTTTGAAATTTTATATTTATGAGGATAAATATGAAGGGATTGAAAAACAATTTATCAAAACATTCTCAGGTGTACCATTACAAGAACGTGGTATCGACATAAAAGAAATGGGAGATTTCTTATCAAGACAGCCTAATATTGAAAATAGTTATGTAATGTCACATTGGTGGTCTATGGCATATTATGCTGATAGTAAATACATCTACACAAATTTTAAGGAAGGTGTTGAAGGAGATGATTTGAATAAATATGTGACTAGAGAAAACTGGGAACCTTATGATAGATGGTTCTCAAATATTGCAAGTCATCCAGCAGATAGATATGATTTACTTAACCTAAAACCAGACTACATAGTTTATGAACCAAATACAACAGAATATCTAGAAGCGAAGCAATTGAAAGGTTATACATTCAAAACTTTAGGACAGTATAAGGACTTGGAAATTCTTGCAGATATAGGAAATTCCTCCATACCAGATAATTTTGAATTAATCTATGTTTCAAATAGTACCGGGGCAGTCATATACAAAATTAATTATTCAGATTAATCTAATAATTAATTTTGAAATAATTATATTTTAGTAAGAAAAGATTTTGGTGTTTTATTTAATTCTAAAATATATTATTTCATCTATTGTTGAATTTGGAGTAATACTTATTTTAATCAATAAATATCTAAATTACAATATAGATATTTTTGAATTTATTTTAATGACAATCTTTATTGCTGCTATAGAAATAATTATTTATTTTGTAATAATTTTTCTTATAGATAATAAAACTAAAATTTTATTTAATATGCTTATTAATGAATTAAAAAATTAGAAATTCCAAAATTTTAGCATAGGAAATTTTTTGATGGTTATTTATGTAATTTTTTTGAAAATTTAGCCGGAATTCCAACCCATAATTCATTTTCTGGAACACTTTCTTTTACAAAAGAATATGCCGCAATTACAGAGTTTTCTCCAATTGTTACATTAGGCATAATTGTACTATGTGTACCTATCTTACAATTTTTTTTTAAAATGACTTGTCCTTGTTTATCATCAATTGAAGAATGTGAGTAAATTGAACAATGGGAACCTATCTGCACATTATCATGAATTGAAACTCCATATTCTGCATTTATGTAAGTAAATTCTCCTATGTCAAAATTTATGCCTATACTAAAATTTTTTGGGTATTGTACAATGTAATTATATTTAGTCATTTTTCCATGTTCAATTTCAGGCTTTTCCCATTTTTTCTTCATATTAATCATACTGAATCTGCTTCTGAATTAATCTTTTATCAATGCTTATGTTTTCTAAAATATTAATAATTTTTTCTGATGATTTCCCATTCCCATAAATTTTATTCATTCTAAATTTTTTATTTTTTAAATTAAATGCTTTTTTAATTCCAGTCATGATAGAATTAGATGTATTATTTGTATTAATTACATTATTTCCTGATTCTCTACTCTCTTGTCTAATTCCAATATTTACTACTGGTATGTTAAAATAACTTGCTTCTATAATTCCACTACTAGAATTTCCAACTAATATTCCTCCATATTTTAGCATTCCTAGATAATCTCTTCTTGGTATACTTTTGTATAATTTGATTAACGAATAATTTTTTGAAAATTTTTGTAATGTATTAAATATAATTTGTCCGCCTGCATCTGAATTTGGAGCAATTGCAATAATTTGGTTTTTAAATTTAATTGCTGAATTTAATAAATTTGTAATATGTTGCTCAGCTTTTTCAATTTCAGTAGTTACAGGATGAAAAATAAGTATTATTTCATTTCCTGAAAAATACATCTTGTATTTTTTTTCTAAATATTTTCTATTGGTAATATTTTTATTCACTACGTCATCAATACTAGGAGAACCTGTACAAAAAATATATTTTGGATCTTCCCCCATTCTCTTCACTCGAAGAGTACTCTTTTTTGTAGCAGTAAAATGAATATTTGAAATTTTAGTGATTGCATGTCTATTGTACTCATCAATTCCAGCTTTTGATTTATCACCTCCATGAATATGTGCATTTGGTATATTCATATGAGAAGCAGCCAATGCTGAAGCAAATGCTTCATCCCTATCACCTAAAATTAAATTGATATCTGGTTTTAATTTCTTAAATACTTCTGAAAATTTGATAATTCCTTCTCCCAGAGATTTAGACATATGATATGAGGAATCACCTATAGGAGCCATCTTAATTGTTTCATATATTTTAAAACCATCTTTTTTAATTTCATTTATTGTTAAACCATATTTTTTTGAAAGATGCATTCCAGATACAATTAACTGAAGCTCCAATTTTTTACTTTTTTTAATGTCTAACAATACGGGTCTAAGAATACCATATTCAGATCTTGCACCTGTTGTAACTACTATTTTTCTCTTCAAATTTTACTCCAAAACATAACCAATATCATTGTCAGAAAAAAATTCATGTGCTTTTATTTGTATGCCATCTTCAAAACTTATATCTTGAAGAATTATAATATTATCTCCTGTTCCTACAAATACGCCTAAATTGTTTATTTGCATTATTTTACCTGGTTTATAAGAAACTTGAGTAGTCAATAATGCTTTCCAAATTTTGATTTTTCCATTTCGAAAAAAAGTGAACGCACCAGGATAAGGTTCAGTTGTTGCTCTAACTAATTTGTGTATGTCATTGCTCAAACAATTCCAATTTATTTTTCCATCTTCGACAGTTCTTTTATTCCAATATTCAATGAATTTAGTTGAATCTTGTTTTTTCCTGATAATCGTTCCTTGCTCAATTAATTTTAAATTTCTTAATATCATTTTTTTACCTAAATCTGTTATTTTATCATATAGAGATCTTGCATTTTCATTACTGTGTATTAAAAAAATCTCTTGATCAAGAATATCACCACTATCTGTACCTTCTTCTATCCAAAAAAATGTCTCCGCACTTTTTTTAAGATCTTTAAGAATAGTCCATGGTATTGGTGCCCTTCCACGATATTTTGGAAGTTCAGTAGGATGTGAACCAATTACTCCAAGTTTAGGAATTTTTAATATTTCATCCTTTAATAATTGTGACCAACCCATTACCAAAATTAGATCAGGTTGAATTTTTTTTATTAATTCAACATTTTTTATATCATTAATATTCATGACTTCAACATGTTTTATTTTATGCTTTTTTGTAATTTCATCAAATGAAATATAATCACTATAAAAATTTTCCTTAGATTCATCATAACTAAATACCAAGTCAATTGAAAAACCTCCTTTTAGAATTGTTTCTAAAATACTATGACTAAATTTCACTCCTCCAATAAACACAATTTTCATATATGGAGTATAATATACGGAGCATTAAATTTATTTAATTAGGTTTGATCTCAGACATATGGTCTTTGTTGTTGCAGAAATTGGAGTAAATTGGGATGGAGATTTTAAATTGGCAAAACAAATGATGACAGTAGCAAAAAAATCTGGTTGTGATGCTGTAAAATTTCAAGCATTTGATTATGATATTGTAAAAGAGCACCCAGAAAGTGAGCGATTAATAAAAGCTGCAATTTCCAAAGATAATATAGATAAAATTGATAAAATTTCTAAAGAAGTAGGTATTGAGTGGTTTGCAACCCCAATGTATCCAGATGCAGTAAACTTGTTAGAACCATATGTAAAAAAATTTAAAGTAAGAGTGGCAGATGGAAGATCATTATTTCAAAATGGATCTTCAGAAATAGTTGATAGAATTATCAAAACTAAAAAAGATTTTATTGTTAGTGTAGAAAAAAATCCAAATACATTATCAATATATCCTTAAAAAAATATTTCTTGGCTTTATTGTGTATCTAAATATCCTTGTGAATTTTCTGATTTAGATTTTTCAAATATGAATAATTTTGATGGTTATTCAAATCATTGTCCACATTTCTTAGCTCCACTTACAGCTGTAATTTTAGGATCTAAAATTATTGAAGTACATATAACATCGGATAAATCAAAGAATTTTGCTGATAATGCTGTTAGTTTTGATTATGATGAGCTTGAAAACCTGATCAAACTTATTCGTCTTGCTGAAACAATAAAATTTTAATCAAAAAGTATTATTAAGTTGTAATTAAAATCAGCTTTAATGAATATTTTAATTATTGCAGCTCATCCAGATGATGAAGTACTTGGCATGGGTGCTACGATACAAAAATTGAATAAGAAAAATCATAAAATACATCTTTGTGTAGTTTCAGAGGGTGCCACTGCTCAGTATAAAGATAGTAAAATGATAGAAATTAGGAAAAAATCATGTATTAAAGCTGGAAAATTACTTGGAATTTCAACATTTAATTTTTTAGACTTTCCAGATATGAAATTAGATTCTATACCTCATCTTGAAATTAATATTAAATTAGAAAAAATTATACAAAAATATAAACCAGAAATTGTTTACACTACACCTTCAAATGATTTGAACAAAGATCATCAAATTGTTTTTGAATCTACATTAGTTGCAACAAGACCTCAATCTAGTTCAGTCCGAGAATTATTATCTTATGAATTACCTGGAATTACACAAACTCCTTTTTTCCCAAATGTCTATGTTGATGTTAGTAAAGAAATTAGTCATAAAATTAAAGCGTTTAAAATGTATACTACTGAAATTGAAAAATTTCCCCATCCCCGTTCAATTACTGCCATTGAAAATTTATCTATACAACGTGGAATTGAATCTGGATTGGAACATGCTGAAGCATTCACTTTAATTAAAAAAATATATTCAAAAAAAGATAAGTTTTATTCCTAATACACTATTGTGTACTTATGAAACCTATTTGTTTTATTGCAGCTAGAGGTGGTTCTAAAGGTATACCTAGAAAAAATATTAGAAAATTTGTAGGAAAACCTTTGATTGCATATACTATTGAAAAATGTATTAATTCACAAATTTTTAGTCATGTAATAATATCTACTGAGGATGATGAAATTGCAAAGATTTCAAAAAAATATGGTGCTGAAGTACCTTTTATGAGACCAAAAAAATTAGCTACAGATCAATCTGGTACATCTGAAGTTCTTTTACATGGAATAAAAAAATTAGAAAATTTGGGTTACAAATTTAATGAAATTGTTCTTAGAGATTGTACTGTACCATTTATTCGTAATGAGGATGTATCTCAATCTGTAAGGAAACTACGTAAAGAAAAATCTGATGCAGTCTTTGGTGTTTATAGACAACATCTTAATCCTTATTTCAACATGATGGAAACAAATTCTCAAGGATATTTGAAACTTTCAAAAAAACTTGCAAATAGACCTATTACTAGACAAGGAGCTCCTATTGTTTATCAATTAAGTGGTTTATGGGTATTAGATGTTAAACAATTTTTAAAATATGAAACTATTATGGTTCCAAAAATTTTACCTTATGAAATTCCGCTTGAAACTGGATTTATGATTGATACTGAATTAGAATTTAAAATTGCCGAATTTTTGTCATGCAAAAATTTAATTCATTAATTTTTTGTTAATTCAAAAAATTCGGATATAGAATTAACTAGAAAATTCTTTTCTTCATTTGTCATATTTGGATATAGTGGTAATGTTAATACTTGACTAGACATTAAATTTGTGACTGGTAATTCATTGTCTATATTTGGATATTTTTCTTTATAAAATTGAGTTTTATGAATTGGAGAAAAATAAACTTTTGAAAAAATTTTTTTAGTTATCAAGTATTTGTGTAATTTATCTCTAATTTCTTTATTTTTTAATCTAATTGTAAACATTTGAAAAATATGATTTGTATTATCTAATGTTTTTGGTGTTGTAATTTCATTAAATTTTTCTAATTTAGATGAAATAAATTTAGCATTATCTTGTCTCATTTTGATTATCCTATCTAATTTACTTAATTGTGATAATCCTAAAACTGCTGTCATTGTAGACATTCTCCAATTGTAACCTATCCCAAAATATTGTGATTCCTCTGGATTATTGAAATAATTCATGTTATCTAATCTTCCGTGAGAACGAATTAATTTTATTTTTTCATAAACTTCTTTAGAATTTGTTGTGATGGCTCCCCCTTCTCCGGTGGTTAAAACTTTATTTCCACAAAAGCTAAAAATTGATGTATCTGAAATTGAACCTATTTTATTATTATTTACCGTAGTTCCTAAACTTTCTGCAGAATCTTCAATTACAATCAAATCATTCTCTTGAGCAATTTCTTTAATTTTCAAAATATTACATGCTGTTCCGCCTATATCAACTGGAATAATTGCTTTTGTTTTTTTATTTATTTTTGATTTTATTAAATTTGGATTTAATCCATATGTTACATCTTCAATATCTGTGAAATTTACCTCAGCATTAACTCCCAATACTGTATTAGCAGTAGCAATGAATGTGAACGATGGTATGATGACATTATCTCCATTCCCTATATTGTATGATAATAATGCTGCATGTAAGGCAGAAGTTCCAGAATTTAGTGTTAAACAATAATCTACACCAATGTATTTTTTTATTTCATTTTCAAATTCTTCAATTTCAGGTCCAAGTGCCCATTGATTTCCACGTTTGATAATTTTAGTAATTAAATTGACATCTTCATCATCAGTGTATATTTTGTATAATGGAATCTTCCAATCTATTTTTTCCATAACTGGAGTATAATTTAACAGTAAATATCTGCTATGTTTTTTCTTGATTTACCATGCAGTCCATCCACCATCAACAACAAGATTAAAGCCAGTCACATATGATGATGCATCTGATGCTAAAAATAATAATGCACCATCAAAGTCTTCTTTTTTTGCCATTCTACCAAGTATTGTTTTTTTAGAATAATTATTTACAAATTTTTTATCTTGATGTAATTGTTCATCAAAAACTCCGCCAAGAGTAAGTGTGTTAACTCGAATATTTTTTCCATGCCAATATGCTGCTAAATATTTTGTAAGATTAACCATTCCACCTTTAGTTGTAGCATAAAAAGCAGGTGAGTTCAATCTACTTTTTCCATAAATTCTTTGATCAGTTCCAATAATACCATATATTGAAGAAATATTTACTAGTACACCGTGATTTTGTTTTACCATTAATCTTCCAATTTCTCTACTGCACAAAAATAATCCTTGCAAATTAGTATTGATTGTTTCATTCCAAAGATCTAAAGGGTATTTTTCAAAAGGAAAATCACGTTTTGGATGATCTCTGGGAACAAAGTGTGCATTATTTATCAATATATCAATTTTCTTAAATTTTTTTATTATTTTCTTGACCATTTGTTCTACAGAAGATTCATTTGTAATATCAATATCAAATACTTCTTGAATTGTATTATATTTTTTAGATAATTCTAATTTTAATTTTGCATTTTTTTTAGCATCTTTATCTACTAGTATTACATTAGCTCCAGATGCACATAATACATGGGCAAATCTAGAACCTAAACGACCAGCTGCCCCTGTAAGCACTACAGTTTTACCATCTAAACTAAATAATTTATTGGCAGAATTGTTTTTCTTCAATTTATCATTACCATTTTTTTGAGTTTTGATGATTTTTTGATTCCAATAGCTATATTAAGAATTTTTGCACCTTCTTCGATTGAATTAATTGAATTTTGTCCTGTATTTACACATTTAATGAAATGTTTTATTTCATCCAAATACATATCGTTTACATCATAATTTTTTAATTTTAGCGTATTAATCCACTTTTTCTTATTCACATCATATAATTGAACATTGTTTTTACTTGAATCCCAATACACAGTTCCCTGCGTTCCTACTATCTTACAACTACGTACAGATGGTTTCTGAAAATAATCTAGATGCATCTCAGCTATAATATTATTTCTGAAACGTAATAAAATACTAGATAGATCTTCAACATCAATTTCCAGATTACTGAATTTTCCAGTTATTGAAAAAACTTCTTTTACATCACCAAAAAACCAATACAAATAATCTAATTCATGAATGTTAGTTAACACAACTCCACCACCCAAATCATTACGTGAAGCATAACTTTTTTTATAATCTTCATAAGGATGCCAATCTGGAAGAAATGATCCATTTTCTGCATGAATAGATATTATTTTACCAATTTTATTTTCAGATAGTAATTCTTTAATTTTTTTAATAGCAGGATGAAATCTTAGAACACATCCCATCATAGTGACAAGTTTATTTTTCTTTATTGTATTTAATAAAAGTTTTACATCGTTGGTTGAATTTGAAAGAGGCTTTTCAATGAATATGTGAATATTTGCATTTGCTAATTTTATTGCAGTTTTAACATGAAGATTTGTAGTATTTGTTATGAATGCAACATCTGGTTTTTGTTTAATACAATCATCTAATGAAGTAAATATTTTACATTTTTTATTTTTAAGAAATGAATCATATTTTCTATTTGTACAAACAAAAATGTGTAGATTTGTAAATTTAGAAAGATTTGTAATATGTCGTTTTCCTATTGATCCATAGCCTATAACTAAAACATTCAATGAACTTTAATTAAAGAAGATGAATATTAGCCTTAATCATAGGATTAATTAAGTATAAACTTATCTTGGATTTTAGAATACTATTTCTTGTGGATAAAAATGATAAACTCTACCAACATCAAAGTCAATATTACAAAGCAACTGAAAAATAAAGTGGTTTTAGTTACAGGTGGTGCAGGAAGTATTGGTACTGTCCTTACTAAAAAAATTCTAGAATACCCTGTAAAAACAGTAAGAGTTTTAGACATTGATGAGCATGCTTTATTTCAATTGAATCGTTCTGTTAATGATTCCAGATTACGTTTATTGTTAGGAAGTGTTACAGATAAGGAAAGGGTTGAAATGGCTGTAGACGAAGTGGATATTATTTTTCACTTAGCTGCTGTTAAAAATATTGAGATTTCTGAATTTAATCCAATTGAAACAATTGAAACCAACATCAATGGTACTATGAATATTATTAAAATGTGTATAAAAAATAAACCAAAAAAATTTTTTAACATAAGTACAGATAAAGCATCAAACCCATCAACACTTTATGGAACGACAAAACAATTATCTGAAAGACTAACAAGTTGGGCAGGATATCATACAGATCATACTAATTTTACATCAATTCGATTAGGAAATGTTATGGAAACAAAAGGAAATGTATTTGAAGTTTGGGAAGAAGAATTAAAAAATGGTAAACCCTTATCTGTCACACATTCATCCATGAAAAGATATTTCTTTCATGTAAATGAAGCAGTTGATTTCATTTTACAATGTGTACATATTGCTAAAACAGGACAGATCATTGTACCTAAAATGAAAGAATATAAAATTTCACAATTAGCAGATAAAATATCTAAAAAACACAAAGTAATTGGACTTAGACAAGGGGAGAAAATGGCAGAAGTTCTTATTTCAGAAGAAGAAATTAAAATAGCAGATAAAAAAGAGAATATGTGGATAATTAATTATTTTAAATATCAAAATAAGAATAAAATATCTTAATTCTATTTATAATCAAAAAATTCTAAAATTAATTCTGTAAAATATTTTTCTCTTCTGAATTCATATTTACATAAAGACAAGGAGTCAATATTTATTAGGAGATAATTTTTTGTAAGAAGAGAATTTTCTTTCATTCCAAATGTATTTCTGTAAAAATCTGCAAAAGATATTATAAAAAAATAAATTCTTGAAATATATTCTGCATTATTTTGTTTTTAATAAAAAATAACAAATAATATAAAAATTTTATAATTAAAATAAGAATTTAAAGGTAAGTTTTATAGATATATAAGATTTAAAAAAATAAATGGTAAAAATATTTTTTTTAGACAATATTCCTAAAAATATAGAAATACTTGAACAAAAAAATTCTAAAATTTTTCCCCTAAATTTTAAAGTTGAAAAATATCTTAGAGATAAAAAAATTATTCCAGAAGATACAAGTAAATGGCTGAATTGGGATGATTTCATATTTATAGATAAAACATCAATGGATATTCCGAAGAAATGGGGATTAATGAAACACTTAGAAAAAAATCTAAATTTTAGAGGAATTAACTTATCATTATTAATAGAAAAAGAACTATTCTTATCATTACTTCCATTAATTCATAAAATTATTTTAATTGAAAAAATAATTGAAAATACTAATCCCAAAATAGCTGTAATTGATGAAAATGATAATACATATTCTGGAAAAATTT
>Ga0114996_10009707_pt1 | contig 10527 bp, 11 predicted proteins | sample ArcticOcean_MG_C_4_FD_87039 | JGI IMG/M metagenome (GOLD analysis project Ga0114996, IMG submission 87039) | Marine microbial communities from western Arctic Ocean - ArcticOcean_MG_CB4_134 | ecosystem: Environmental > Aquatic > Marine > Oceanic | place: Arctic Ocean: Canada Basin | collected... | reverse complement strand
ATTAAATTCATGTTTCTCGGTTAAAAATAGGTTTTTAAATTTATCTCTCTCTATAAATTCGTAATTTATTTTAGTAGTGTTACCGCTATTTATACGATAATACGTCGGTAGCAGCTTATCATTATTATAATAGGGCTGGAATAAATAATATTTATCACATCTAATTAAATATCCTTTATCACCGTTATAATTGTGTAATAAATATTTCTCTGATATCATTTCTTTTAAAGCGTGATTTAAAATATCAGAGTAATTATCTTTATATTCATTGAAATTTTTAGTTATTTCGTCGTAGGTATAACACACCGATTTAGAAAATAAATTATGAATTCTCTTTTTATATATCTCAATAATGGATGCACTATATCTAATTTGATAAGTATCGTTTTTATTAATTTCAGGGATTTTATATATATCGTTAGGCTCATCGCCTTCCATATAATTACATATTTCGGAGAACGAACATACCCTACTATATTTGTTATCACTTCTATCGTGTTTATATGATTTTGTTTCACGATAAGCTGGTTTCACCGTGATATCATCTATATCTTTTTCACCGTAAATATTTCCATTTTTAAAGAAATATTTATCAATACTATTGCTTTTCAATATGTTTTCAATTTCACCGATCTGTTTTGCCTTACTTTCGGAATATCTATATAAATATGTATCTATACTTTCTTTATCACCAGTTAAAGAGGTATGTAAGTAAATCGTAACATTTCTATTCTCGCTCTCTAATTTTTTATGAGAACAATTTCTTATACCCCTACCAATAACCTGCTCTAATTTATTTATATTATGCCACGGTTCGAGAATATGAATACTCCTAATATTTTTAAAATCCAAACCTTCTGCCGCTACAGAAGATCCTATAATAACTTTTATTTTCTGCCCGTTTTGATTTTCATCGCTGGTTAATATTTTTAATTCTTCTTCTAAATTATTGCTCTTTAAATCTGACCCCGAAATAACTAAATAATTCGCCGGGATAAAATCTTTTTTATCCTCGTATTCATCTATAAACTTACCTTCATACGATATTTTATTTTGCTTCTTGCTATTTTTTAATATTTCCTTACCGCTCACGTTTGTATATCCATTTTGTTCTAAGGCTAATACGAACGGTACTAAACCCGATTTAATCCAATTACTATAAATAAAAACAATACCATCGCTTTTTCCGATAGTATCTAAAATATCTTTGATTTTTGCCGAATAGTTTCCTATTAAATCCTTATGAAAAAATTCTCCATATTTATCATCTTTATAACTATAAACATTCTTATTAATATTCATAGTATTCGTTATACCATTTTCACCATATAAATCATTACAATCCTCGCTTTCACCCGGATAAACTATATTAGACAATTGTAATAATTTATTCTCAACATCAATCTGTAAACTATCCAGACCCTCATATTTTGATACTTCTTTCGTATAAATATTACCCTGATGAGTTATTTCACCCTGACTACCTATTAGATCCGACCCATATAATTCTAAGAATGATAACTTGTTTTCTTCGCTTATATCCTTACCAAATACATCTAATGATGGTCTATTATCGTTACCAGGTATATCGGATCCAGGTACAATATTTTTTATAATTTTCTCTGTATTATGAGTAGGATATAATCTCACTGGGAAAGATACGGGGTTCTCGCCTCTTAAATACGAAACATATCCTCGGCTAATCTCATTTAATTTAGCTATGTTAATTATATCGCCATTTTTATTAAAAATATCCTTTTCTGGGACCGCGTTTCTATTATCATTCATTAATAACATATTTAATATCCATACGATTTCGGTGTTTATATTATACATGGGATTCGCGGTTAACAATATTAATCTTAGTTTATCGCTGTATTTGATAACCATTTCAATATAATGTATAGTATCTCTATCTTCTATAGATTTCTCATCGCTTCTTATATTGTGAACTTCATCGATGATTAAAACCCGATTCGAAAAGTTTTTCTTGATAAGTTTTATTTTCTGATTAAATATTTCTTCTTTATCTGATTCTTTATCTGAAAGATGTTTCGTACCCAAAGTTAACATTTTTTTAACGCTATTCGCGAATGCTGCGTAACCAAATAATTCATAATATTTTTTCACCTGTTTTTTAGCATATTTATCATCTATATCTTTATCTTCTATATCATCGTGATAATAACTATTACCAGTGCATTGATTATCACCTTTGGACGGATTAAAAATAGTACTCTTCCACCCGATACGAATATTTTGTGACGCCAAGATAATGATTTTGTTCTCTTCTTTTCCATAGATATCTCTAAAATTTTCGGCGATTGATATACCACTACACGATTTACCCACGCCAACGCCATGAAAAATTAACAATCCATAATAATGCGTATTGGGTGATATTAAATTCTTTAAAAATAATTGATGAGGTGATAATTCAAAATATTCACTGTCGCATTTATCTTTGATATCACCACTCTCATTTGGTATAATATGTCTTCTTAATTCTTCTCTCTGATATAATTTATCGGGTAAATCATCTTCGTAAATATCGGGATAATTATAAAAATGATCTTCTGTATATTTAGATCCATTCATATAAGTAGAGATATCGCTATTTAATTCGGAATCTTTATCATTAATATCTCTTGTCACCATAGTATCAATGAATCGTTTTAAACTTTCTAATAAACATTCTTTCATAAATCGTGTATCTATCTTCCATTCGCCCCCCCTCTTTGAAAAAATATTTTTATCAGTTCTATCATTTTTCACCCTCATAGCCTTAATTCTATCGTATTCTGCGTATATGGTTTCATATGACATGTCCAAACCTTCATAATAAGTTGAGCATTCTTTAATTCTGTTATCAGTGTTTAGCGATTTATCACGCAGGTAATAATCTATCATATATAAATTCATAATATAAATAATTTACTCAATTAAACTATACTTTTCATCATTCATAATCTCTATAAAATTAAATATTTTATTTATTAATTCTACCCTGCTATAGTGATAATCTCGTAATTTACCCTGAGCTTCTATTTGAGTCAACCATTGTATATTTTTGATTTCGGATATTTGATTATTATTATTTGGGTCTAATAAAGGTATTTTTTCTTTATTTTTTAATTTACCGATAAAATAAATATATTTATATCTAACATTGTTTTCACCTAAAAATTCTTCTACAAAGGGTGATAAATTATTAATTATATCATAATCTTCATAATTATAATTTGTTTCTTCGTTAAATTCTCTTTTCGCGCATTCAAAATCGGTTTCATTCGTATTTCGGCGTCCCTTGGGAAATTCCCATTCACTAAAAGGATAATTATATTCAGAATTATTAATTAAATATTCTATATTGATTTGAGTGCCATCTATGAGGAAGCCTTCCCTAATAGTATTAAATTTACCAGAGCATCTAAAAAAATCATCATTCTGAATATAATTATCACCTAATAACCATAAATCTGACCATAATTCGCTAAAATTTAAAGTTAATAGTCTATCCTTTTCACCAGAACTACATTTATCAATTAATATCTGCATGTAATTTAAATCTCTCATATCATATTTCCCTCTTAAAAAATCTATATAACAAAGAGAATCTTTTCTCTGAATCATTAAAACTTTAGGTGCGCCGTCATCTCTAAAAATTATATGACCACAACTTGTCACTGGTAATTTACAATCTTTATACATATGACCCTTTTTACCGCAATTATTACAATACATACTCTTAATGAAATATTATGAGTTTTCTTTTTAAATTATATTTATTATTTATATAAACATGAAACATTCTATCAAACCGAATATTTGGGGACCTCATGGATGGAAATTTATGCATTATGTATCCTTAGGATACCCTGTGAATCCTACGGAATCGGAAAAACAAAATTATAAAATTTTTTATACTTCATTACAACATATCTTACCGTGTGACAAGTGTGCTCAGAATTATTCGCATAATTTACAAAAATATCCTATTGATAATCACTTGGAATCAAGAGATTCATTAATAAAATGGGTAATTGATATTCACAATCAGGTTAATAATGAAACCGGAAAAAAAGAATATACTTACGAAGAAGCTATAGATTTATATATGAGTGGACCCGATAATAAAATCTTAGGAGATTATTTATTTAAACTCGCTGTATTAATAATCATTTTGTATTTCGTGTATCAGATACTCAAGAAATAAATAAATAAATAAATTATATATTATATAGATGAGTTATATTTTGAATAAGGAATATAGAGTATTGTACGAAGATAATCCGTGCTCGTTAAGTATGGGTAGTTATATCACAATAAATGAAGTTATCCCAGAAAAGGTTATCCCAGAAAAGTACAAAATAGATTCAGATTTACCATGTGATATGAGTTTTACAAGAGACGAGATAGAGAGATTGGTCGGGAAGCCGCAGGGTGGCGGTAATCGTAGATCAAAGCGCAAGAAGCGTAGATCAAAGAAGCGTTCTAAGAAGCGTTCTAAGAAATAAATATTATTTCTTATCAAACCATACTGACTCACTTGTATCTTCAAAGAGTGGGTTTTTACCTTGGACTATTCTACCATCTTTCGTAAAGATCTTTAAAATATCTAAAAAATCTGTAATTTTATTTTTTCTTAATACTCTCTGTAACATGAAATGACCCGTGGTTTGAAAGACAAATCTCCCTTTCCATGTCTTATATATTTTATCTTTACGTTTTTCATAATAACTTTCTTTACAATGATCTAATATTTCTTTGTATAAAGGATTATCCTTATGAGTTCCCAATAAAGCATTATATGGTAAATGTGAATCGGACCATTTTACAAAAAAATAAGGTTCCTTAAATAAATGTTTAATAGATTTATTCATCATACAGATATCTAAATCTATATAAATACCGCCATATCTATAAAGTATAAGATATCTAGCAAAATCTATTCTCATGATATCTTGATCAAAGTCATAATAAAGTTTCCTATATTCTAAATTTTCTTTCTTATCTAATAATTTTTCTACCATCTTCCTTGACCAGAGTTTATACTGAATACCTTGTTTCTTACATTTCTTTTTATTATTCGAATGACATTTATAGAAACGAGGTATTTCGTGTAACTCGCCTTTTCCAATATTAAAAAAAATCTGATGGACTATCATCTTTTGCTTATGCTTAATTTTTTTCTTTGTTTTAATGTTTGTAGGCATCTATACTAAAGAGTTATATTTTTTAATGAACAGAACTAAATCAAGACAAATCAAATTTATGAACAAGTGAAAAAAAAGAAAAAAAACAATAAAACTTTATATTTTATATTTTATAAGTATATAAACAATGCAAGGGACCCCTGAAATAATGCCTCCACGTATGCAAGATGAACCAGCTGAACCAGCTGAACAAGCTGAACCAGGATATCCCCATGTATATGATGGATGGAATAGAGGGGAAGTATATCAAAAAACTATTCAGTTTGAGGGGGTAGAACACGGACATGAATATATGCTCCTAACTGACGATTTTCATAATATTTATGAACCTAATAATAGAGGTGGTGTAATACCACCTCTTTATAGAAGCATCTTTAATCAACTAATGGATGAATTTATAGGATGTTATATACAGTTCGGAGAGGTGGCCAATTCTTTTCAATTAAGAGAAGGTTATAGATTGCCCCTATTGAATCGTCTAAATGGATCTATTAGTAATCTTGAGGAAACGGTCTTATTAAAACGGGAGGAAGCAATGGAGGGGGGGGGTATATTAGATTACTCGCGTGCAATTAGTTTATTCAATAATATATCGGTGTTATATAAGACTGCTTTTCGGATGTTATATCAAGCCAATTTAGATAGGCAAGCCGAATTAGAAATGCAAGCCGAATTAGATAGGCAAGCCGGGGGGGCTGTCAAAGTTAAAAAATCTAAACGTAAATCTAAGAAAAAAATAAAACCATCCGAAAAAAGAAAACAATCAAGATATTAAATTTTAAAGACTCGTTTCTTATTATCATATTTTTTTTCTTTTATAGGATTATAAAAAGAATAATAATGCCCCGACCAAAAGTTTTAGTTGTTAAAAAGATATATTCTGATAAAGAAATCAAAGAGAAAGAAGGTCATTGGTTCACGGACGAAGATATTAAATACCCAATTGTGAATTCTAATACCGATATTTATCGTTTAGATGATGAAGGTAATCGGCACTTATTATTAAAGTTCAGGAGAAATTGTATTCCCGATAATTTAATCAAGGTCGGTTGGGATTCATATAAGGACCTCGCTAAAGCGAGTAGAGGGAGAGGTGCGTCAGCGGGTCATATAGATACAACGAGTCAATACTGGTCAAAGAGAAAACTCGTTGGCACTAAAAAATGGTCGACGGGCTATTTAAATCCCAAAGGATTAGAAATGTATGAATCATTGTCTCCCTTAAGTGAAAATGAATTAAAATCTAAATGTTCAGAATTGGAAATTAAATATAAAGATGATTTAGATAAAGAAGAATTGATACATTTAATCATAAAAAAACAAGAGGGTGTATCAAAAATGAAAGTAAATAATCAGGTGGCGTCTAATCCGATCGGATTTTACGAAGAAGGAAAGAATTTTGCCGATCTACCGTGTCGCTTAACTCATTTCACGAGGACTAATTTTGAAAAATATAACGAGGGCTTACCATTTATTCAGCACATTGATAAATTATTTCAGAAGCTAATCCCTGAGTCTCATCAAAAACAATTAATGAGAGCCGACGAAAAACCTCATTTAAAAATACCGGGTACATCTTTTAGTACGGTAACAATTAATAGAAACTTCAGAACCGCGTCACATAGAGACGCCGGTGATTTTAGAGAAGGGTTCGGTAACTTAACCGTGATTGAGCGAGGTAAATATCACGGCGGATATACAATCTTTCCTCAGTATGGTGTGGCGATAGATCTACGGAATAATGATTTTGTGGCGATGGATGTTCATCAGTGGCACTGTAATACACCTTTATATGAAACAGAAGAAGATAAAATATTTAATGAATCAATGACCATCGCTTTTAAAGATAATCCGAAAGTCGGAACAGTCGGGATTTATGAGAAATATACGAGAATATCTTTTGTCTGTTACTTGAGAGAAAAGATAGCAACATGCCCTGATGTAATTGATCCGAGATTTTTAACTAAATCGGGTCACTCTAAAATTGAAGTATAAAATAAATATATATATATATAAATGGAAATACAAGTCCTGGACGAGCGTAATATTGATTGGCGTATTTGGCGGGAGAAATTCATGAGACTTGCCGCGTTGAGAAAAATAATAGATGAGAACAAGGTAGAATTAGCTGAACATGGGGGATTAATACCAGGGCTTGAAAAAGGAAAAATCACGAGGGCGCGAAGCGAAATGGAAGAGATATGGGGACAGTTAGACTGGGAAAGCGCGATCGGGCATGTGCACCCGCAACTGCTGGCGTCTGCCCTGGTCAGTCGTGATAATTGTCGACCATGCTCACGCGCGACCAGGGTAACGGATGGGTCTAATATTGATTGGAAGGGTGTATTCATGAGACTGACTGAGTTGAGAAAAATAATAGATGAGAACAAGATAGAATTAGCTGAACATGGGGGATCAATACCCCAAGAAAAGATCACTAGGGCGCGAAATGAAATGAAAGAGGTCCAGCGACTCGTAAACTGGCGCGTAGAACTTGAGCCAGAAATGGAACCGATGGCTCAGGAGCCACCACCCCCCCCGTGGGCGCCGCGTCAGTACATGAAACGCCAACCCCGTATAAGTTGCTGTTCAGGTCGTCCTACTTCTGTCACAGACAGAAGTAAACCAACTCGTAAACAAACCAGAAGTAAACCAACTCGTAAACGTAAACGAACTCGCAAACGTAAACGAACTCGCAAACGCAGGAAAACAATGAGAGCCAATAAATAATTTTTAATCATAATTCATCGTGTTTGGATTACGAATAAACATATTTCATGCTACTGTTAGCTGCTACTGTTAGCTGTTACTGTTAGGTAGCAAATTGTAAGATGTAAATTGTAAGATGTAAATTTGATAAATTTGATAATTTTAATCTATATTCTTTTTTCATAACCAACTTTTACAAAACATATTAAAAGTTTATAATATATATAATTTTACAATATGGATCAGATTTCAAATCCTTTTGAGAAGATAGATCCAATTTCTAATTATCTGAGATTTAAAAAAATAATAAACAATATTAAGGACAGAAATCTATTAGTAGAAATCGGTAAAATATTAGAAAAGAGATTAAGAGAACTTAATTAAGTTCATTTAAAGTTATATTTATCATATCTTATATAAAATGACCAGTATTATAACAATTCTTCACGGTGAAAAGGATTTCATACCGTTAATCCGAAATAATTATAATAATTTTTTAGACAAAGATACATTAGAATTAGTTATTGTAGACGACGGCAAAGAAAATTTAATAAGTGAATTTTGTGATTTAGATAATATTTTATATTTACATCTAGATAAAGACGAGATACAAAAATTCAATGATCAGATACTTGAAGAATATAAACAACCGAATAAATCATTGCTATATTATGAGAAGAAGAGGAATAGGTTGAGTGATGGTTTCCTAAGAGACTACGGTTGCGGAATGTCAAGCCACGATAATATTTTTCATATGAATATGGATTGTATTTATAATCCTAAAAGTATTCAGCGTAAAACTGGGTTTATGAAGCGAGTCGGGGCCGAGTGTGTTTTTTGTGATACATGTTTAGCATATGATATCTATGGCCAGCAATTATATAAAACCGAATCACAATCAAAGATATACGAATCAACGTTATTGCATACCAGAGAATTTTGGAAGCGCAGAGGATTCTTGTGGTCGGATACTACGAATGAAGGTAAGGCATTTCATTACGATAATGGTATAGATCGCAAGCTAGATAATTATTATGATACGATTCAACTCTTGGGTATTCATAATATAAATCAACATCAACCCGTTAAAGTAACAGTTGAGGGTTTGGATATTAAGATACCCGAATTAATTTCGGAGATTAATATTAAAGATCATCCATTCAAGCAGAGTATAAATGATTTATTTGAGGGTGAGATTAGTATTTTAGGATTAGAAAGCGATTTTTTAGGGAACTTAGAGAGTACCAATACCGAAGATTTAAGATGGAAAACTCACAATATCACTGAAAAGTGGAAACAGACAAAGTTAAGTCAGATGGTTAAAAAGATAGATGAAAGTTTCAATGTATTTTTATATTCATCTAAGTATCCGGCGTGGGATTTATTCAAGAATATTTCGTTTGATATTATCATTTTAGAAACTCCTCGCAATTATGAACAGATGTGTGGTATTATTTTAGAAAATAAGGTTTATGAATATATTCATGTAAAAGGAATATTTATAAGAAAAGATTTTTTAGAGAATTAAATATATATTCTCTAAAAATAAATTATTTGATAGTATATAAAATGGATTTAGTAAATAAAGGTCGCGGATATGTTAATGTAAAAATGCACGATAAGATGGTTCAACATGCGGTTTACGCGGGTATTGTATTCTTAATTGTTGCTCATCCCAAGACTTTTGAGTTAGTTGATAGTGTAATTAAGGTTAACGATAAAAATGCTCTGCTATTGATTCACGCGGTTGTTGTAGCACTACTGATGTATTTCGGTAGTTTATATATTTTTGAACCGGTGACGAGGAAATTTTTAGGAGCATAAAATACCAAATAGTCCTAATAAACGCCTCACCAGCCAAAGATGGAAAATAACTAAATTAAGAGAGCGAAGAAGACAGTAGCAGCAGTGACGATGACCAGGAGCCATCCGCCTCCCCTGCACAGCTTGCGACGGAGGTAATAGCATTTGACGAATTGGTGCGCGCAAAAGGGGAGTATCTGATGTTTAATTGTACCGAACCTGATGAAGTTGAACAAATATTTAATGTTATTAGAAGGTTCGCTGCGCGTTTAATAAAAAACACAAAGATGAATTGGAAAAATGTATGAAACTAGTTGACACAGAAAAAATATTAACATTTTCTAGATTAGAAAAATTACCAGATGATTTAAATGAAAAGGTGGCAAAGCACTTAGAAAAAGACAAAAAGACATAGTAAGAAAAGAATCACTAAATAGATTCATGAACCATAACTATAAATTAATTAAATTTTCAAAATATATATTTAAAAACGAATTTAATAAATATACTAATATAAATTATGGATAAGTTAGCACACGATAATTTAAAATTACTAAATGAAAAATATAGTGATTCACTTCTTTTAATAAGCGATACTAATATTTTATCGTTCATTGAGAAAGATAGTTTTGATACTTGTAGTCAAATTAAATCTTTAGAGTATCCGCTCTATTTTACTTATCACCAAATATTAAATATTATTCATTATGATAATGATATTTCTTATAAGAGAAAACAAGTTTTGTTATCAATGATAGATAATTCATTAGATAACGTTGTTGATTATCTTAATGATTAT